>Ga0214202_1000314_pt1 | contig 20196 bp, 14 predicted proteins | sample TroBogEpilimnion_9_FD_153040 | JGI IMG/M metagenome (GOLD analysis project Ga0214202, IMG submission 153040) | Freshwater microbial communities from Trout Bog Lake, WI - 03JUN2009 epilimnion | ecosystem: Environmental > Aquatic > Freshwater > Lake > Epilimnion/Euphotic zone | place: Trout Bog...
AGCCGGTTCTTTTCATCTCACGGGTCTATCCGGTAACGAACTCTACTGTCTGCACCTCAAGCAGATGCGCCCTCAAGGACTCTTCGTCGGTAACAGCGTGCAGAGCCTTGGGCTGGTGCGCGGGGTGCGTGCGGCGTTTTCAGGCATCGTGGGCGGTGAGGTCGCGGATGTCACACGCATTATTCACGAGGGTCGTGCCGCAGCGTTTGACCGATTGGTCCAGGAAGCTAAAACCGACGGCGTCAGCGGCCTTGTGAGCGTGAGCTCGGATCTGCGTGCGCTGGCCGGCAATACCGAATTTCTGTTTACGGGGTCGGGCATCCACACGCCCACACCGACGCCGTTCTTCAGCAGCGCCGGCGGTGCCCAAGAGCTGTTTTGCCATATGGATGCCGGCTATGCGCCACGGGCACATGCCTTTGGCAATATCGCCTACTCTGTGGGCGTGGGTGGCGGACTACTGGGTAACTTGAAGACCTTGGTGCGCGGCGAGATTCGCGAGTTCAGCGATGTCTTCAACGTGACCCGCCACCAAGCACTTGAGCGGCTGATCGGCCAAGCGCGCGACGCGGGTGCGAACGCGGTCGTCGGCATTCGGACGCACGTGCTGCGCTTTGCCGGCGTTCACGAAATGTACATGGTCGGGACTGCCTCGCACCAACCGGCGCTTCCGCTCAATCCGGCGGCGCCGATCGTCACCAGTGATCTGACCGGCGAAGAGTTGTGGGGCTTGACGCGCATGGGCTATGCGCCACTGAAGCTATTGATTTCGACCTCGGTCTATTCGCTCGGTGCGATCGGTGGCTTTGTCGCCTCGCTGCGCGGTTTGACCAAGGGCGAAATTCCTGAACTGACGCAATTGGTGTACGACGCGCGCGAAGAGGTCTTCAACCGACTGAATCGCGAGGCGCAGGCAATCGGTGCAGAGAGAGTCGTGGGCATCAAGACCTACGTGATCGAACTCGGCGCCAATCTCATCGAAATTTTTGCGGTGGGCACGGCGATTCAGAAAGTGACCGGGATATCCACGGCGTCGGAGGCGTTGCCCGCGCAGGCGATCATCCGTGACCGTGACACCTGGATAGACGGCGATCTGTCGTTTGATGCCACCGGGCTGCGTGCCGGCGAGGCGTAGTCGGACGCGGATGGGGCTAGGTCTGCAGACGAGACCGGATTCGCTCGATAGGCGCGGCGAGTGGAATGATTTCGTGTCTGCGTCGCGACGATGGTGCGCGGCATCGCGTCATCAGGGCCCGTCGTTCGTCTCAAAATAGAGCGAATAATGAAGGGCGCAGCGCGGATTGAACGGGTGTGCGCAGTGCGGGCATTGATGGCCGCACTGCAGATAGGCACGGATGCTGAATTGCTGTGAGCAGACCCCGCAGAGGATGACGTCCTCGGTCTCCCACTGTGTCGACGGCCAGAGCGTGGCGGCATGCGTGACGGCCTCGTCGTGGCACTGACGGCATGCGTAGTAGGTCCGGCAACAGTGCATGCGAATGGCAATGACATCCACCGCACTGGCGTAATGGCTGCAGCGGGTCTGAACGTCCACGCCTTGGCCGTGCACAGCCGGGCGATCCCGTCGCACGGGCGCGGAGGGGTGGGTGGCGTCGCTCATCGGGAACCCGGTTGTTGCGAGAGGGCGGCGAGTGTTTCACGGATACCGCGGTCGGTGCCACTCGCGTCCGTCGCGCTACACCGTGACCGTGCGTGCTCAGGGCCTCGCGTGCGATGACTCAGGGCCGGTGCGCGGGGCGTCGAGGCGACCGGTCGACACCCAGGTCGCAATGAAATGCGCGGCAGTGTCGGCGCCGTGCTCGGCCGCCAAGGTTGCGGCAAGGGCCTGACACCGTTGCTGTCTATTGGGATGCGCCAAGAGCCGCGTCAGGCCGTCGGTGGCGCGAGCCGTCGTCCAACGCCGACGCGACAGCACTTCGGCCACGCCGAGGCGGTGCAGCCGCTCGGCGTTGTCCGGTTGATCGCCAAAGTGCGGGACGACGAGTTGGGGGATGCCGGCCACCAGCGACTGAGCGCAGGTCCCGATGCCACCCTGATGCACGACCGCCGCGGCGTGGGGGAGGAGTGTCGAATAGGGCGCGTAATCCGTCACGTAGACGTCGTCCGAGGCGAGGCGTTGCTGATCCGGATGATGGGCGGCCTCGCCCATCAGGAGCACGGCCCGACGACCCAGCGCCCGGACGGCCGCCAGACCGTCGATGTAAAAGCGCCCCGGACTCCAGACGAATGAGCTACCCAACGTCAAAACGATCGGTGCCGATCCTGCGGCCAGAAAGGTCTGGAGCTCCGGCGCAAGCACCGTACGGCCTAGCTCCGTGGCGTCGTAGCGGGCAAAGCCGGTCGCGACGACCGGTGTGGCGAGATCCGTCGGTAACGGTGCGAACGCGGGTGAGTAGAGGGCGAGTGTTCCGTACGGGGATAGCGCTGCGCCGAGCAGCGGATCGACGGCTTGCGGCGGAAGGCCCCATTCCGCGCGCAGGCGCCGGATGGGCCGGCCCACCTGCGTAAGGCCGAGACGAAGGAGCGCGAGGACGCCGCGCACAGCCATCGGACCCATCGCTATGGCCCACTCCATGAGTGCGTCGAGCGGCGGCAGTCGGGGTGGATGTTGCACCGACCACAACACCGACGGCTGCAGTGCGAGGGCCAACCACGGCGCACCGCGCCGTTCGGCGGCGAGGCGCGCACTGACGGCGGCGGTGGTGACGAGCAGGACATCGTCCGGACTCAGCGCGGCCTCCAAGTCCTCCACCCCAGCGCGCAAGAAGGGCAGGATGAGATGGGTGTACAGCCGTGACGGGTGGGCGAGGAGATACGCCGTCAGCCGGCTGCGGTCCCGACCGGTGTGGCGCTCGAGGTCGGCAAACGACGGCCGGATTGCCAGGAACTCCAACCCTGCGGCCGCAATGCGCTCGGCGTAGTCGGCGTGGGAGGCGATGGCCACCGGGTAGCCGAGCCCACGGAGTGCACGACCGATCGCGACACAGGGATTGAGATCCCCGAGTGAGCCAAACACCGCGAAGACGAAACGAGGCATGGGACGGAGTCCTTACCCGGACACGGAGGGCCCAGTATGCCGCGATCGTCGGCGCGACGGCCGGCGGCGTCGCAGACCGGAGCGGTCCGTGCCGTCGGTGGTGCGACCTGAGGGGCGTGTCCGGCACGTGGGGGCGTTCCGCGCGTCGGCGGCGGGAGGCTATCATCGGAGCCTGACGTCGGATCCACCGTTGAGGTCACCGCATGCTTACCGTTTATACCGAAGATCATCTGCAGCGTAACGTTCGTACCGAACTCTACGGTGGCCAGTTGGTGCCGCCGCACGAATGCCCTGAGCGGGTGGGCTACGTGTTGGAACGGCTGCACGCGGTTGCGCTCGGCGAGATCGTCGCGCCCACCCGCCACGGACTCGAGCCGGTGTTGCGGGTGCACGAGCCGAACTTTGTAAGGTTTCTCTCAACGGCATGGCAGCAGTGGCATGCGGCCGGCAATCTCGGCGAGGCCATTCCGGATTGCTGGCCGGCGCGACGGATGACGCAGCGCGTGCCGACGAGCATCACGGGGCAACTGGGCTACTACGCCATGGCCGGTGAAACGTCGATCGGCCCGGGCACGTGGGAGGCCGCTCAGGCGGCGGCGGACGTGGCCCTCACGGCGGCGACGCATCTGGCCGGTGGTGCGCGCTCGGCGTTTGCACTCTGCCGCCCACCGGGGCATCACGCTGGGTACGACCTCTACGGTGGCTACTGTTTTCTCAACAACGCCGCGATTGCCGCGCAATCCTTGCTCGATCGCGGTGCGCAGCGCATCGCGATACTCGATGTCGATTTTCACCACGGCAACGGCACGCAGGATATTTTCTATCAGCGCAACGACGTGCTGTACGTCTCGCTGCACGGCGATCCGGCCGATGCGTTCCCCTATTTCTCGGGGTATGCCGATGAGACCGGAGCCGGCCCGGGCGAGGGGTATACGCTCAATTTCCCACTGCCGCGCGCGACGCCCTTCGCCTTCTGGCAGCAGGCACTGCAGATGGGGCTAGATCGTATCCGCGCGTATGCGCCAGACGCCCTCATCGTCTCGCTTGGCGTCGACACCTACGAGCACGACCCCATCAGTTTCTTCAAATTGACGTCGGCGGATTTTTCGACGTACGGGGGCATGATCGCAGGACTGCGTCTGCCAACCCTGTTCGCGTTCGAAGGCGGCTATGCGGTGTCCGACGTGGGGATCAATACCGTGAACGTGTTGACGGGGTTCGAGGGTGCTTGACCCTCGACGCGGGCGCGCGGGTACCCTCAACAGCGAGACAGTGACAACGATGCCGCGGAGCACGCCATGACACAGCACTCGGATTGGATCGCACGCGCGCGGGCCCATTGGCGGTGGCGAGGCGAGGACCGGCCGCCGTTCGCCGAACCCACGAGACCGGGGCAGGTCTCCGTTTGGGACTTTCCACGCCCTCCGCGGATTGAGGCCGAGCCGCGCGAGGTCGTGATCCACTGGGGCGAGGCACTCTTGGCGCGAACCACTCGAGCGTTGCGCGTCTTAGAGACCGCCCATCCGCCGACCGTCTATATCCCTTGGGTGGACGTGAACCGCGCGCTCTGCGTGGATGCCGGTGCGGGCTCGCTGTGTGAGTGGAAGGGCGAGGCCCGGTATTGGTCGTTGGTGAACGACGCGGCGCGCCTGGATCGTGTCGGGTGGAGCTACCCGAAGCCGTTTGCAGGGGCCACCGTACTGGCGGAGTGTGTCGCGTTTTACCCGGCCCTGCTCGACTGTACGGTGGGTGGCGCCAGAGTCCGACCACAGCCCGGTGGGTTTTACGGCGGCTGGATCACGCCCGAGTTGGTCGGCCCGTTCAAAGGAGTCCCTGGCAGTCAGGGGTGGTGACGCGAATGACTCGAGGCGCGGAACGACTGGATAGCGGACCCCTGAGCGACGAGGAACTCGACGAGTTGGGTCAGTTCCTATTGGACGCTGAAGGCATCGACGAGTCGATGGGGGTATCGACGTTGGATGGGTTTTTGACCGCGATCGTCGCGGGACCGGTCGCCGTGATGCCCAGTCAATGGCTGCCGTGGGTCTGGGATCAAGAGCGTGGTCAGGACAGTCCGCTCTGGCATGACGTTGCTGAGGCGTCCCGGATTTATTCCCTTGTGATGCGTCACATGAACGACATTGCCCAAGTGCTGCGGGACGTGCCGGACCAGTACGAGCCGCTGATTATGGAGAACGTATCGGGTCCGGAACCCGTCGCAGTGATCGACGAGTGGTGCTTCGGGTTCATGAAGGGCATCAGCCTGACGCCGGAGGCGTGGAAGCCCCTTCTCGACACGCATCCGGAGTGGTTTGAGACACTGTCGCTCTACGGTACGTGGGAGGGATTTGAGCGGCTACAGCAGCTAGACCTCTCGCTCGCAGAACACCACCGTCGTGCTGGTGCGCTGGCGTCCACCGTGCAACAGATCTACCAAGACGGTATCGCTCGACGAACCGAAAGGCGACAGCGTTCGCGAAACGAGGAGGTTCAGCACCGCCAGCCGTTCCGCAAAGAAGCCAAAATCGGCCGCAACGCGCCGTGCCCGTGCGGCTCGGGGCGAAAATATAAGCAGTGTCACGGTGCATCGGTTCTGCATTGACCGTTGCCGATCGATAAGGGAATAGCGAGAGGGACCAGTGAACCGTAGATGAAGAATTGATACGGGTCTCCCACGGCAAGAGTCGCCCACCGAATACCGCTCGATCGTCAGGGCGTAGGGTTTCCTTGGTTTTTCTAGTGCCGAGGGCAGAGAGCAAAAGTCGCACTGAAACCAGATTTGTTCGTCACGCGCCGGATAGACGACATCAAATCAGCAGAGAGACTCATGTCGCGAGAGTAGAGGGAACGTAGAAAATATTTTTGATCCGGTGGGTATCGCGAATAGTGCGATAGGAGTCGCAGTTTTCCTCAATTTTTCTTGTGATGCGCCACGCGCCAAGGCAGTTTTATGCTCAGTTGACAATAAATGGAATTAACATGAGCCAGCCATTCACACGGATCGTTAGTGCAATCGTCGTTCTTGCTTTTGCTGGGTGTGCTTCGGGCCCGCAAGTTGCCATAGACCCCAAGTCCATTTCGGATACGGCAAAATATAAAGCCGATCTGGACGAATGTACTGCGGTTGCGAAGAACTATGATCTTAGCGGTAATGCAACTGCAAACGCGGCCGTTGGTGCCGTGGCCGGAGGCGCAGCCGTCGCGGGTGTCGCTACCGCAGTCGCAGGCGCCGTATTCTTACCGGCTCTTCCATTTATCATCGCAGGATCTATTGCTGGTGGCGGTGCATTGGGCGGTCATGCGAAGCAGAAAGAAGCGAAGGCCCGAGAGCATATTCTTTCGCAGTGCATGACCGATCGTGGCTACAAAGCGTACACGTCGTCATGAGATCACTGGTTTTTGTATTTGCAGCTATGTTTTCCGTCGCGCTCGTTGGTTGTGCGACCATGGCTGGAGATACAGATCAGTCGGTGACTTTGATTACGACGTGTGCACACTCTACGACCGTCGTTCACGCTCAATGCATGCTCTCAAATTCGCGTGGCGTAAAAAGTGTGATGACGCCAGTAGCGGTGAATGTTCAGCGCTCAGCAGGTGATCTGACGATAGAGTGTGAATCCCAAGAGGGTAAGGGCAGAGCGACTTTACAGTCGTCGGGAAAATGGTCAACCGCCGGAAATTTGATTTTCGGCGGCATCGTGGGAGTCGGTGTTGATATGGCGAGCGGAGCAAGCTTTCAATATCCGAAGGAAGTCACGCTAGAAATGCAATGTCTAAGGTGACACGGCGCGACCTCTGGTGATAATTGTTTACGTTAGCCCGCGTCTGCGGCTGTAAGCCGCCCTTTCTTGTTAGGTTGAGATCCTGTTCGTGTTCGAGCCTTCGATAAATGACGGCAGAATGTTGGTCTCAACGAGACTCATTCCGATGTAGAACGATTCGAGAGGCAGGAATTAGTAACGCTGCCGGCCTTCCCGTCGACCGCAGGTCAGCACTAACGCCGATGTGTCGCGCTCTAGGCGCATGGACCCACTCACTGCGACATGGCGCCCACTGTGGCCCTAAAAAGACCGGATCCTCGGCGCACACGGACGAACCCCTAATCGCAAGGGTCCGTCCGTGCGTTGCATACTGCCAACGGTTTCAGACGCTCAGTGCAAGCGTAACGGCCGCGGCGTTGCCGCACGGCGCTGTCCGGCTTTGATCAGCGTCGGCGGAGCCGAAGCGACCCCGAGCGGCGTGTTGGTCGGTACCACCACGAAATTCTGCTGTCCGGCGTAATACAGCGTTTGCCCGTCAATGCTGATGGCTGAGGCGTGGTTGTAGTTCGTGCAGTTGGGCGGCCCCCCTGCCGGAGGACAAGACGGGTAATCGTTGAGCGTGAAGTAGCCGATCACCGGCAGCGCCGCCTGCGCGACAGTGGCGTCAAAGACATAAACCCTCGGTGGCGGCGTCCCCGACGGGGCGCTGTTCGGATAGCTGAGCGCGTAGATCCGGGTCCCGTCCGGAGACACGAGCGCGTCGATCGCCGAATAGCCGTCGGCGGCCGGAATCACCAGTTGCCCCAACTGATTGAACCCACCATCGCGCAGGGTGGTGGCATCGAACACGACGCGATCGCCCTTGTCACTCAGAGAGAACCGATACGAGAACGGCCGTGATGCTGCGGGTTGAAGTCGAGTAGCCCAGACCGTTTGAGACACTCACAACGTGACTGCTGGGGTTGAGTGCGGCCACGGTCGCAACCATCTCCGTGTCGTTGACGACGGTGACGCTCTGCGGCGAACTGCCCTGGATCAGCAGGCGTGCAGCCGGGTTTGCAATCCCCGTGAACCCGATCCCGCGCAGGACGACGCGCGCCACCTGCCCGGACACCTGCGTATACGGCGCGTGATCGCCGGCAGTTGCTTGTTGACGGTGACGAGGAACGTGATCGGCGTCATCGTCGGCGATGCCGGGGTCACCGTGATGGTGGCCGGATACGTGGCCCCATTGGGCAGTGCCGCGAGCTGCGCGCTGTCGATCTGGTACGTCAGCGATTGGCCCGTGGTGCCCGAGGCTTGCGTGAATCCGAGCCACGCTACATTGGCGCTTGCGCTCCAACCGACCGCCGGACCGGCGGCCAGCGTGATCGGTACGCTGGCGATCAGGTTGGCCGGGACGGTCTCTGCAGTCACCGTGAGCAGGGTATCGGCCGGTCGCACGAGGCCCGGTCCGACGGTGAGCGCGACCGGCACCAGAACGTCGGTGGCAGGGTACGCGCCGTGCAACCGCACCGTGGCGGTGTACGAGCCCGCGAGGAGTCCGGTGGCATTGGCCGAGAGCTGGATCCGCCCGTGACGGCGGTCGGGGTCAGCCAGCCGCTCGCTGCGTTCCCCGGGTACTCCGCTGTCGCCGTCACCTGCGGGTTCCACGACGGGAGAGTGACCGCGAGTACGGTCGCGGTCGACCCGTTCTCCACAGTGTTCAGGGTCACGCTGCCGGGCGTTGCCGACAGCGGCACATCGCCCCCGACCTGGGGCGCGACTGTGTAGGAAATCGGCAGCAGCCCAGTAAAGAGTTTTCCAAGGTCAAAGCAATCAAAGCTCACCCCACAGTGACGAGACTGTGGGGTGCCAGCGCCACTTCCGGAGGCGGAAGTTTAGCGAGTGCCGCGCTAGAACCGGTAAGCGACTCCAGCCACGTACATGCGTCCGTAGGCGCTGTAACCGATGCCGGTACCACTCTGAGACTGGCCGACTTGCTGACCAGGCGCCCACGGCAACAGAGGATTCCCGTTCAGATAGGTTCGAGCGATCGAATTGGTCAGGTTCTTGCCTTCGACATAGGCTTCGAAGCCCTTAAAGAACTTGTAATGAACGCTCGCTGTGACCCAGTCGAAGGCGTCGGCAATTGCCGGAAATCCTGGGACTTCGGTGCATTGCGAGCAGGCGTAGGTGTAGCTCGACGCATGGTCCCACGTGATATCCGCCGCGAGCGGACCCTTGTCGTACAGCAGGCTCACCGAGACGGTCGAAGTGGGGACGGCATTGATGGCGCCCGCGAAGTTGCCGTTCTGGTCATAGCCCCGGCTCTTGGTCGCCGTATATTGCACGTGCACGCCAAAACCGTTGTCGAGGAGGTGCTGCCAGGTGAGCTCAAGGCCGGTATAGATGCTGCGCGCACCATTCGCGGGCGCCTGGATGGTCCAGAGGAATGGCGTGCCTGGAACGGTACCCGGAGGGCCGCCCACGTATTGCATCGTGCCGAGATCTACCTCGGTCGTGACACCCGTATAGATGTCATCCGTGATGCGCTTGCCGAATACCGCAGCCGTCAACGCCGAGTGCGGCCGGTAGTACCATTCGAGCGAGACGTCGGCCTGATAGGCCTTGATCGGTCGCAGACCCGCGAGGCCGCCGTAGAAGAGTTGAGGCTGACCGTTGATCGCGTTGTTGGTCGATGTCGGTGCGAGCTGATTCAGGTTCGGCCGCGACATCGTCTCGGCGGCGGCGACGCGGAGTTGCAGAGTCTGAGGCGTGATCCAGTAGCTCAGATTGGCCGACGGCAGCGCTAGCGTATAGTGACCGTTGGCGCCAATGGGATTCCCTACGCCGTACTGCACGTTCCAAGTCTGGGTAGCGCCCGCCGTGGTTGGTGTCCACAGGGAGACCGGCACGGCAACTGCCGTGGAGGCAGTCGTGTCCGTGCGTACGACGCGAAGTCCCAGGTTGCCGGCCCAGTTCTCCCCGGAGAGGTCCGCCTGCACATACAGGGTGAGCGTCTTCTCCGTCACGTCGTACGAGTTATACGGGTTGGCTTGCGGCAGCGTATTCGCGAAATTGAATAGCGTGTACGGTGCCGTGCAGGTCGTCGGATAGGTCTGGCAGTAAAAAGGGTTCGGCTTCCCGTCGAGGCTACGCAGAAAAGCGAGCAATGCTGCGGAGTTCAGGGCCGGCAGGCTGCTCGGATAGGAACCGCCCGCCCCCTGCATGAAGTTCGGCGGGCTGATCAGAGAAACGACGTTGAAGCCCTGCGAGGCAAAGGAATAAGGCGTGCACTGGATGTCGCACCCGGCGGTGTTGTAGAGGGTGCCGTACTGGCCTGATCCGTTGGTCCAATCGTTGCTGATGTCCACCCGGCTTTTCTCACGGCTGGTGTCGCCGATGCCGAAGAGCAGTCGGTTGAATACGCCGCGATCGACGTTGTACTTGCCGTCGAGCGTAAAGCCCGTCACCTGATCGTGAACCGAATAGCCGTTGAGGCCGACGTAGTGGGTGGACCAGTATTTGTTGTCGTTTAGAAAGCCCGAATTGATCAACGCCGTATAGGAGCAGTACCCGGCATTGGTGGTACTTGAAGCCCCCGCCGGGCACGCTGACAGTCCGAGTTGGCTCGGCGGGAGAACCACATTGAGGCTTGGCAGGCTGTGCGGAAGGTTCGTGACGTTCAGGATGTCCGGTGCGTAAGGTGTGTTGCTGACCAGTCCGGCGGTTACGAACGTATCCGTGCCACCCTCAGGACGATTGGCGACCGACCGGTAGACATCGAAGCCGAAGCTCAGTCGATCCGTCGGCGTCCAGTTGACGTTGAGGCCGTACAGTGACGTATCCACGTTCCGATTGATCGTATTATTGACCATCTCGGGCTGGAAATTGCTGACGCTCACGCTGCTGATGACGCCGTCCTTCACGGTCGGGTTCGACCACGTGGGATTGCCGTTCTGATCGAGCCCATAGGCGAAGTAGTAGGACTGGTTGTACCCGACCTGAGGATCCCGAAGACGCGTAAACAGCCCGTCCGCGCTGACGGTCAGTGCGTCGTTAGGTCGCCATTCAAGACGAGCAGAAACGGCATCGCGCTTCTTCTCGTCATAGATCGAACCGAAGGTGATGCAACAGGGCGTGACCGGTGCGATGCCGTTGACCGTATACGTGTTCGGATCGGCCGGGATCTGGGAGTAGGCATTGAGCGAATCTGTTCGCGTGTTGTTGTCGGAATGAACGAGCCCGACAAGCAAGCCCAGCTTGTCGTCAGCGAACGTGTCGGTGAAGAAAGCGGAATATTTGGTGCCGTTGAGCTTCGTCATCGCATTGCGATTGCCCTCGGCGTGAACGCCCGCGTGCAGGCCGGGATTGTCGAAGGGACTCGAGGTGCGCAGGTTGACGGTGCCGCCGATGCTGCCTTCGAGGGCCGATGCCTGTGCCGATTTGAGCACGTCCGCGGCGGAGATGACTTCCGACGGCAAGACGTCGAAGGCCAGATCACGGCCATCATCGTCGGTTGCTAGCAGTCGGTTGTTCAACGTCACTAAGTTGTACTGCGGGCCAAGGCCGCGAACGCTAACCTTCTGACCTTCACCGCCAGTGGTGCGCGTCAGGGTAATGCCCGGCAGATGAGCGAGAGAGTCGGCGACATCGTCGTCGGGAAAGCGTCCTAGCTCCGTCGAGCTGATGGAATCAAGAACGATCGCCGCGTCTTTCTTCACGGTCAGCGACTTCTCGAGATTGGCGCGTGTGCCGGTGACCACGACCTCGTCAATGGTCTCGGTGGTAGGCGCGACTTGCGCGCCGGCATTGCCGGCAGCGGCCAGCAGGGTGACTTGGATCGCCATGGCGAGACCGGTACGTTTCATTGTCATTGACTCCTAAGACCCTCATCCCCGAGCGTGGCAGGCGGCGCCGTAGGCGTCCGCAACCCCTTATGTTTCCTGACATCGTTCAAGAGCGAAGGATGGTTCCTTCGTCTGTGGCAAAGACCGAGCTTGCGGTCCCTGCCCGCAGGCTGTTGAGTGGCAGCGTCACGCCCTTGCGCCGAGCGGCGTAGAGCGCAGCTCCGATCACTGGTTCGAGTTGTGGCGCTGCCAATGTATAGCGACCTGCGAGGCGCAATTCATCGGCCAGTGGCCTCAGAATGATCTGGCCCGCCTGAAAAACCCCTCCCGTGTAGGACACGGGCAGCTCCGCGTCGGGCGGAACGCCAAGGTTTCTGCGTACCGCGACGATGACCTGCGCGAGTTCCGCTGCCGCGCGCGCGTAGAGTTCGCCAGCTGCGGTGTCGCCTGCCGCTGCCGCCTCGGCTACGACCGTGGCGAGGGCCGCGATGGAACTGCGTTCATTCGTCGAAAGACCGTTGATGTGGCCGGCGAGATCAAGATTGTTGTCGAGCTGGAAGTGCTCGCGGATCAGGGCCTGCAGCGGCCCGGGCTCGAGGCGTCCATCGCACATGCGAGCGAACACTGTCAGTCCCTCTCGCGCGATCCAGTAGGCCGACCCCTCGTCGCCGAAGACCTCGCCCCAGCCGCCGGAGCGTGCGCAGCGGCCGGCAAATTCTCCGTAGGCGATTGAACCGGTCCCGGCGATGACGCTGATGCCGTCGGTGCACGCGAGCGCCCCGGCCCAGCTGCACACCATGTCGTTGCCCACGGTGTAGCGGCCCTCGCATAGGATTTCCGAGGGCATGGCTAAGAGGGTACCGTCGGCTCCCGGATCCTCTCCGAAAGCCGGCAGCCCCAGAAAGGCGTGATCAACGTCATCCCGCGCTATCCCCGCGACGGTCAACACCTCACGGATGCCGTCGGTGAGCACCGCACGAACGGCCTCAAGGCCGATCTCCGGGTGATAGCAGCTGCCCCGCATAGCACGCGCGATCAGGCGTCCGTCTTGGCTGACGAGCACGAAGGCCGTTTTGGTTCCGCCGCCATCGACGCCGAGATACATGGGCTTCAGTCCTCGACCTGATGAATGGTGACGCCCTTGACTACGCGGTTGACGACGCCCGAGGCGCTCGGGTTGTCTGGCGTACAGCCGAGCGAAAGCGACATGCCGTAGGCATAAAGCTGTGCAACGAGAAGGTAGGGAAAGGCGAGTTCCGCGTCGGAGGCTTCGTTCATCCCGGGGACGACCCAGGCATCGAGGCCTTCGAGATCCGCGTCAGTCCCGCTCAACGCCAGTACCCGACCGGCAATCCCGTCGGACTGGAGCTCCCGGACGAGGTCCACGTCGTACCGGCGTGTCAGTTGGTTCGACGATAAAAAGACGATCGCCAGGCAGTCGGGGGTCACGAAGGTTTTCGGGCCATGTCGGAAACCCAGCGTAGACTCGGACAGCGCCGCAACACCGCCATCACTGAGCTCGAGGAGCTTCAGCGCTGCCTCGTTCGCGAGCCCATTGAGGCCGCCACTGCCGAGATAGACGGTGCGCCGGAACTGACGCGCGAGGAGCGGACGAAGCAGCGTGGGCGCGGCCTCGAGCGTCGTGGCGCCCGCCCGACCGATCCGCATACAGGCGTCGTCCGTGAATGTCTCGGGCGCGAACAGCGACCAAGCGGCGAGCAGCATCGAGCTGAAGCTCGACGTCATCGCAAAGCCGCGGTCGTGGGTTAAATCCGGCAGCAGGACCGCTAGCGAGCGAGTCTGTCTGGCTCCGCGACGATAGAGGGTCCCTTCCGCATTGCAGGTGATGATGAGTTGGTGGCACTCGCTGAGGTGCTGCTCCGCAAGTTCTACGGCGGCTACGCTCTCGGGGCTGTTGCCAGACCTGGCGAACGACACTAGCAGGGTCGGCACGTCGCGCTGTAAATAGAGTCGAGGCCCGGCCACGAGATCGGTGGTGGCAATGGCTTCTACGCGGCGGCCGAGGCTCGCGCCGAGCTCAGGTGCGAGGCAGCGGCCCAGATAGGCTGAGGACCCCGCACCCGTGAGAATGATCCTTAGATTCTCGCGGGCGAGTAGAGGCGCAAGAAAGCGGCGCGCCGCAGGTTCCATGGCGGCGAGCACCGCGCGGGCCTCGCTCCATGCGGCGGGTTGCTGGTGGATTTCGCGGGACGTCCAGTCACTGTAACTGGGATCCGTCGTCGCGATCGTGTCGTGCGGGTTCGACATCAATTCAGTGTTCCTGCGAGCCGCAGGCGCGCGCGTAGTCCGCGAGCACGCCCTGGATGTGGTGAATGACTAAGTCGCGCGCGCTGTAGTTCAGGGTTCCCGCCCTCAGTGCACGATACGCCTCCGGAAGGTATTGGCTTACGAGCGACAGCGGCGGCGGCGTCTCATCGAGCAGTGCATAGAGACGCTCCGTCGCGGCGGCGATCTCGGCGACCGGCCAGTAGTAACGCACTCGATCGCTGAGGCTGTATTGCAGCTGGGTCGAGAGTGTCGAGCCCTGCGTGTCGTAGTACCGGCGCCAGTGCGTCGGGTCCGCGTGCATCACCTGCAGCACCGTTGTGCGCAGTCCCGGCGCCGCGCGCTCACCCAGCCAGTCACGGGCCATGGCATCGAGTGCCCACAGCGCCTCGCGCAGCGCATACGTCACGCCGGGCCCAACCTTCAGGATGGCGTAGTGATCGCGCACGAGGTCGGCGAGCTTGGCCGGTGTCTGGTAGTCCGTCGAGTGAGCCTCATAGACAAATCCGGGAAGCGATTCGATGCATCGGCTGAGCGCTACGGCTTTCTCGCGCTGGTAGTCGATGACGCGGTCGTGATCAAATTCAACGCCCGGCTGAACAACGAGCGCGATGACGCGCTCCCAAGCCGCATCTAAGCCACGGGCGGCGAAGGCCTCTCTGTGCGCCTCGATTGTGGCGATGGCGGCGGCGGGTTCGGTGACCGCGAGCTCACCCAGCGTTTCATGCGCACCGCCGGGGACGGGCACCTCCGAGCCGATCACGTAGACCGGCGGCTCGCCGCCCACCTCTGCCCAAGCGCGCTCGGTCGCCGCGCATAACATCGCTGTGCGCTCCGCAATCCGCCGGTCATCCAGCGCGCGAGGATCATCTGCGCAGGCCATCGAGCAGTCGAGATGGATCTTCCGAAAGCCTGCCGACACGTATTCGGCAACCATGACCGTGGCTTTCTCGAGCGCGACTGCCGCCGGCATGTGCTGCCACGCGTTTGGCCCCAGATGGTCGCCACCGAGAAGCACTTGCTCTCGCGGCAGCCCAGCGCGATCGGCGAGGCCCCAGACGAGGTCACGAAACTGCGCCGGACGCATGCCCGTATAACCCCCGTCCTGGTTCACCTGGTTTGAGGTTGCTTCGATGAGCGCGAGGCTTGAATTGCGACGGGCCTGCGCGAGACTCGCTTCGATAACCAGCGGATGCGCCGAACATACGGAGTAAATGCCGACGGCGGCGCCGGCGCGGTGTTGGGCAACCAGATCCAGTAGGGCCTTCATTCCGGGGACGCTTCGGGCTCGAGCGCGAGGAGCGCGGCTGCGGCAAACGCGAGTACGATGCCGATGATCTTGAGCGGCTGTGGCACAACGCCAAGGAGCGCCAGCGAGAGGATCGCAGTGATCAGCGGCGCACCTGCGTTCGTCAGGGGCGACACAACGAGCGCCTTGCCGTAGCGGAACGCATAGACGAGCATCAGCGCGCCGATGGAATTCAGGATCTGCGTGATGGCCGCAAGACCGGGACCGGAGAATGACAGGTTGATCGGCTGCTTGAAGTCGGTCATCGCCAGCGCGACTGGGATCAAAAGCAGCGCGGTTAGTGTCATATAAAGAAAGATGTTCTCGGCATCCATCGTCCGGTTGGCGAGCTTAATGACAAAGGCCTGCACGCCCCAAGCGACCAAGATTATCAGCGCGTATAAGAACCACGCATAGCCCGCCATCGGCGTGTCACCGCCTGGATCGTAGTCAAACAGAGGCAGCGCAAGGAGTGCGAGCAGCACGCCGATCGCGCCGATGCGTGTCACGCGCTCCCCCAGCACGATCATCGAGAGACCGATCGTCACGATCGGTGAGAGCGCGATCAGCGGAAAAATCAGATAGGTCGGACCCGTATGCACGGCGTGGAACAGCAGCATCTGGCCACCCGCACCAAAGAAGCCGATCACGGCACCAAGGCCGATAGAGCGGGCATCTCGTTGCAGTCGCCAGCCCACCTTGTTCATGGCATAGAGCGCCGGAGGGATCATGGTCAACGCCCAGACGACGTAGACCAGCGTCTCGGGAAAGCCATGCTCCGTCGGCAGGCCCGCGAAGGCGCCCCAGACCCCCCAGAAGAGTGTCGTGATGAGCGCGTAAAGTAGCCAGGGTTTGGTCGGCATCAGCCTGCCGCCGGGTGTAGGTGTTCCGCTCGCGAGCGGAGGGGTTTGAGACGGTCGCGCACGGTTGATTCCTTGCGGATAACGATCCAGATCTTTCTTTTTATATTCTTTCGGTTTCGGATTGTCCAGACAATGCGATTCGAAACTTCAGTGACGCCATGATAAGGATCGGAAAAGTTTCCATTGGTGTCAGTCAACCGTTAGGTGACAATGCTTTGAACGCCGCAACTAGCCAACCGAGCTTTTGATGAACGATTTCTCCCCTCCGCGCGCCAAGCGCGATACGAGCGAACGGCGCAGCCAAATCAGCGACATGGTGCGTGAGTCCGGCAGCGTGCAGGTGGCGGCGCTTGCGAGCCAGTTCCGGGTGTCGATGCAGACGATTCGCAAGGACCTGCACTACCTCACCGAGCTCGGGGTGATGGCTCGCGCCTATGGAGGCGCGATTGCGGCGCGGGGCGTAAGCGCGGTCGCCGAGCCGCCTGTCTCGGCTAAACTTGCGCTGCACAATCCGGAGAAGGAACGCATCGGCCGATATGCCGCGAGCCTGATCAAGCCGGGCGACTCGGTCGTGCTCGACTCGGGTACGACTACCCTCCAGATCGCCCGGTTTCTGCCCGACGTCGAGGGGATCACCGTGGTCACCAATGACTTTGGCATCCTCGCGACCCTCACACAGAAGGCACACATCAAGATCGTCATGATTGGCGGCGAGTTGCGCCGCAAGAACATGGCGTTTTACGGCGCCCAGACCGTCAGCGCGCTCAATGAACTCCTCGTCGACAAACTCTTCCTTGGCGTTGACGGCTTTGACGTTGAGCGCGGTATCACGACCCACCATGAAGCGGAGGCGATGCTAAACCGCAAAATGGCCGATGTCGCCCGCGAGGTCATTGCCGTGGCCGATAGCTCCAAGTTCGGCCGCGTCTGCCTGCACCGAATCATCGGGCTCAACGAGATCACGGGATTAATCACCGATCACGCAGCGCCCGATTACCTCGGGCCGGCGAGCGAAGCGCTCGGCTTTGAACTAACGCTTGTCTGAGCGCTAGCCGGTTGGGTTGCGCTCGATGAAGACACGTTTTGCATTGCGCAAGTAAATCTTGTCGATGACTGACCGCGGCAGCGCGAGTCCCGGCACCCGTTGACGGATTGCGGCCACGTATTGGGATTGGCGCGTCGCCAGATACAGCCAGTCCGACTTCCAGAACTCATGCGCCTCGCGCCGGACATCCTCCGGGCGCGCGTGAGCTTCGATCGTGAGGTCTGTCCCGTACAGCACCCGGTCCTGATAGCGGATGAGGAAGCGCCGCACGCGCGCCCGGTTGCGCACCGATTGGTACTGTAGCTGCGTCATTCGCGCGGCCATGTCCACCACTGCGTTCGGATGCTCGTCCAGGAAGGTCGCGAGCCGATCGACGTTCCATTCGAGGCTTGCAAGATGTGCCCCGACGAAGGACAGGTTCGGGTGCCGTCCCACGAACTGATCGCGGGCGGACATCAACTGCTCGTAGCTCGGCAGCTCCGGGTGTAGGTACATGTGGTACTGCGGGTGCTCGGCGAAGTAGCTCCGGTCGTTGTCGGTCGTCATCTCTGAAAGTGGCAGCCAGCAGTTGTGGGGCTCGCCCTGATGAGCGATCAGCGGGACACCGAGCGTTTCGATGTGTCGCACGACCGGGTCGAGGGCGGAGTCAGTGATCGCGAGCAGTCTGCCGCTCGGGTCGCGCTCGACCATGCCGATGTTCTTCCAAATCTTGACCGCGACCGCCCCTTGCGCCACCGCTGCGTTGAGCGCGTCATTGACGGCCTCAGCCCATCCCGGGGCGGACCAGCCGGCCATCGAGAAGGTCGTCGCGAAGTGGATGCGCTGCGGGTCGCGGCGCCGCAGTTCACGGGCGATCGCCGCCTGGGCGTCGAGTGCCGGAAAGTCGGGGTAGTCGACGTTGATGGTTAGGAATTCGACATTGTCGGCGCGCGCGATGTCCAGGAATGCCGGTTCATCGGTATTGGCATGCACGTGAGCGTCGAACTTGTGGACGCGCGCGAAATCTCTAGAGCCGTATAGAGTTTCGGTCGCCGGGGTCGCCGTCGTGCTGCCGCAAAGCAAGATAAAACTGAGGGCGATCCGGCGCATCTGGTTTTCCCGTTTTGAGGACGAATAACAACATAACGAAAATTAGATGGTTCGTTTTAGCGCGACTTGGCTTGCCACACAAGCGGAATTCCGGGAGACTCTTCCTGTGATCAACCGTGCAGGCTCGGGGCGATAGCCCAAGGGAACTTACATGAGGCGGCGGCGGGTGTTGCAGCTTCTGGCCGCCGGCGCCGCAGCGGGTGGCACCTTAGCGTTCGCAAGCGACCAATCGACGATGACCGGGAAGCCGGCTGTGCTTGGCGATGGGTACATTGCGATCAGCATCGACGATCAAATGCACACTGCTGTTCGCTGGTGGGTGGACGGACGCGAAGCGTCCCTGACCCCACACTCTGCGAGCGAAACGCTTCGCCTTGCCGACCATCGAGTCCTCGAGAACTTCAGGCTGCGAGCCCAGTCGGTTGATCGGATCGATGACGCTCACGGCCGAGGCACACGGCATACGCTGACCGGACTCGCGGCCGACGGTGTGGAAAAGACGCTCGTCGTCCGTTTTTATGAGCGGCATCCCGGTGTCGCGCTGCTGCAGGTCCGGTTTCGCAACCTGAGCGGCAATCCGCTCACGGTCGCTGGCTGGACGGTGGCGTCGCATCGACTGCCGGGTGTTCCGGATGCGAAGCCGTCGTTCTGGTCCTTTTCAGGTGCGTCTTACGAGAACCGACGCGACTGGGTGCAGCCGGTAAAGGCCGGCTTCGCGCAGCGCAACTTTCTCGGGATGAACGCGGCCGATTACGGTGGCGGCACGCCCGTCGTTGATGTCTGGCGAGCGGATGCCGGGCTCGCGGTCGGACACCTGCATCCGCATCCGGCGCTCGTCTCGCTGCCGATTGTCGCCGAACCGAACGGCGTTTCGATCGCCATCGATTGCGACCACTCCGGCGTGTTGGCACCCGGTGATGAACTGCAGACGCTGACCTGCCTCGTGCACGCCCATCGCGGTGATTACTTCGCCTCACTCGAGCACTATCGCCAGTTAATGTCCGATCAGGGACTCGCCGCACCAGAGGCGCCGGAGGCCGCGTTCGAACCCATCTGGTGCGCTTGGGGCTACGAGCGCAACTTCACGCTCGAAGAGATCGAAGGCACGCTCGCGAAGGCCAAGAGCCTCGGCCTCGAGTGGGCGGTGCTCGATGATGGCTGGCAGACCACGCAGGGGGACTGGTACGTCGACCGCACCAAGTTCCCGCGCGGTGAGGCTGACATGAAAGCTTTCGCCGGACGTGTGACGGCAGCCGGGATGAAGCCGCGACTATGGCTGTCCCCACTTGCGGTCAGTCCCGGGTCTGATCTTCTGCATGACCACGTGGACCAGCTGTTGCTCGACCAGAACGGCACGGTCCAGAACATCAGCTGGTGGAACGCGTTCTACCTCTGTCCCGCGTATCAGCCGACGATCGAGTACCACGAAAAGCTCGTCACGAAGATCATCGGCGAATGGGGCTACGCAGGGCTTAAGCTTGACGGCCAGCATCTAAATGGCGTTGCTCCCTGCTACAACCCGGCCCATAAGCACGCCCGTCCGGAAGAGTCGGTCGAGCAGTTGGGTGCGTTCTGGGTTGCACTCTATCGTGCTGCTCTGCGGGCGAATCCCGACGCGGTCGTTGAGCTCTGCCCCTGCGGGACGTCTTTCGCATTTCACAACATCATCGCGATGAACCAGACGCCAGCATCGGACCCCGAATCGTCCTGGCAGGTGCGACACAAGGGCAAAACGCTGAAGGCGCTGCTGGGCAGCGGCGGATCCTTCGCCGGCGATCATGTTGAACTCAGCGATCATGGCAACGACTTCGCTTCGACGATCGGAGTCGGAGCCGTCGTGTCCACGAAGTTCACGTGGCCGCACGACACACCGCATCCCTCTGCGCCTCAGCCACCCGGCGGCTACCTGCTGACGGACGAGAAGGAACGCGAGTGGCGCCGTTGGATTGGTCTCTATCGCGAGCACCTGCTGCC
>Ga0214202_1000321_pt1 | contig 19906 bp, 18 predicted proteins | sample TroBogEpilimnion_9_FD_153040 | JGI IMG/M metagenome (GOLD analysis project Ga0214202, IMG submission 153040) | Freshwater microbial communities from Trout Bog Lake, WI - 03JUN2009 epilimnion | ecosystem: Environmental > Aquatic > Freshwater > Lake > Epilimnion/Euphotic zone | place: Trout Bog...
CTCTTTCTTTTGCTCAGGACTTAAAGCCTTCCACTGGGCATGCATTTTCTCTCTTAATGCTTTGCGCTCTTCCGGACTTAATGCCTTAAATTTGGCATGCAGTTTTTGACGATACTCACGTCGCTCTTCCGGTGTAGCCTGCTTAAACTGCTCCCGCAAGTCTTTAGACATCTGCAGACGTTGCTCAAAGCTCATATTAGCAACTACCTGGGGATCTTGTGGCTCGGGTAAGGCTGCACTGGCTATGCTAATAGCGCTTACCATCAAAATACTGGACATCATCAAGCCTTGCATCGTTCTTTTCATTGACTTCTCCTTGTTAGTTGCTATTTAGACGCAAGAGCCCACGAAAAACTTACGACTAGAACAAAATAATTATTTACATTTTTAGCGTAAGTATTTGCCAAATTTGCCGTCTAACAAGAGTTAAACACATTTAGTTGAAAAAAATGGCCCAAGTTTTTATGACTTCACGCTCAATGATCTTGAGTTTTCTAGTTTTAATCGCAATTTTTCCTATTCAGGAGTCTTATTCACAATGGAGTGGATCGCAAGGCTCTGGAATCCCAGGAATGCCTGGAATGCGCAGAGGCGCTGGGCGCAATGCCTCCAATCCCGACCCTGCCAGCACATCAGCAAATAGCCATATTGCCATGCCAGCCCCCGGATCACATTTGCTCACTTATGAGCAAATTGAAACCAACTTATCTAAACTTGAAGAGAGCCTTAAGCTAACACCCGAACAAAGTAAGTCTTGGGCTAATTTTGCAAGCAAGGTAAGACTCTATGCTAGCGATGTTGCCAAGGAGAGGGCCAGATTAAATAACGAAACTCCCACCACTGTTGATGGAGTGAAATATCTCAATCAATCCACTGAGGATGCGAAAAGCCGATACACCAGCCTAAAAGAGGTTGAAGAGACTGCCAAACCGCTATACAAATTATTCAACACTGAGCAAAAGACGCTATTTGATAGCAAAGTTTCTACCTTTATTAATGCAAGCCCCAAAAGGTTGACTCCTAGCCAACCACAGTACAACTTACCTGATCTTGGTAGCTCGCCACCACCCAGCCAAAGCTCTGGATCGGGCACTTTGCCTGGCTATATTCATCAATAGATGCGAAATTCTAATAATCTGAGCGGCCATATTCTTCCCACTTCAGGCGCCATGCTTGGGGTCTGCATGACCGTTATCAGCATTATCAAACTTACCCAGACCAATAGAGGAATAGCTTATTGGGCTGATGATCTCCTGGCGTTAGATGCTCTCATCTTTTTAACAAGCTCAATCTTCTCCTACTTATCCATTCGAAGTAATTCTAAGAAAATCTACTTTGAAGATATTGCAGATAAGGTTTTCATGCTGGCATTAATACTGATGGGCGCCGCAGTACTTTTATTGACTTTTGAAATTATGTGAGTAGTGGAATGGCTGCTTTTGGCCGATAGCAGCCCTTGAGCATACACACCACAATCAACAAGTAGTTCATTGCTCCAAGCGAGAGTCATATGTCTACTGTGGTTTTCTGGTGTTATGCACTACACACCAACTACACGGAAAGAAAAAACGACTTAGGAATTTCTCCCTAAGTCGTTGATTTCATTGGTGGGCCCACCAGGACTTGAACCTGGGACCAAAGGATTATGAGAGCAGACATCCAAAGAAAACCACTAAGATTTCAAGAGCTTACGTCTCCTAAATATCGGTGTGTAGCGTTTTGTGTAGTGGATTTAATGAAACTATTAGAACTGCTGACTCACTGTTTGATTTTGAAAACCAAAGGAATTTATGGTTTCGTTATGCCACGTAAAGACTAATTAATGAATTTTTTTAATTTGAATCATGAATAAGTAATCAGTGACCGCCGCCTCCACCACCAAATGGTGGTTTGGCAAACCAAATAACTGGAACCAAGGAAACCATAATCATTCCGGAGAGTATTAATAAATGGTTCGTAGAAAGCACATAGGCTTGAGCATTTACAAGGACATCAAAATATTGACTAATTTGAATATCTGACATTCCTCGTGCAGATAGAGACGATAAAAACTGGTTGTACCCGGGGTTGGCAGGATTAACGTACTCTACTAAATTTGCATGGTAAGTAGATGCCTGATTTTGCCAAATTGTTACCCCAATAGCAGTCCCTACACTTCCACCCATATTTCTAAGAAAATTCGTTAAGCCTGTCGCAGCACTAATTTGCTGAGGTTTGATTTGAGACAGGGAAATTGCAGTCATGGGCACAAAAAAACCTGCAATGCCGATACCCGCGAGCAAGCGCACCAATTGAAGATGTGTAAATGAAACATCTGATGTGATGGAGCCGCTCATCCAAGCAGCAATACCAAAAGCAGTAAACCCTATAGTAGCAACCTGTCGCGCACCAAATCGATCGAGATTAATACCAAAAAATGGTCCAAAGAAAATCGATAGGCATCCTACAGCTGCCATAACCTCACCAGCTAAAGTAGGCGTGTATCCCAACTGAGTTTGCATCCATAATGGGCCGATAATGACAAAAATATAAAATGCATAACTCCCTAATCCAAGGCAACTGGCGGCAATCAAAAAATTTCGATTAGCAAAGAGTCTTAAATTAACAACCGGATATTCCTCGCCCAGCTCCCAAATCACCAGAGAAATCAATGTAATTGCCGAGACAATTGCTAAGATGCAGATTGTGGTGGAGCCAAACCAATTGAGTTCATTGCCTTTATCTAGCAATATTTGCAAACTACCAATGCCAATGGTTAGCAAAGCTAAGCCAACCTTATCAATTGGTGTAATTACTTTTGGCGACTCACGACCCTTCATCAACTTTGTGACCGCAAAGGCACACAATAAGCCAAAGGGAATGTTGATAAAGAAAACAAATCTCCACACATAATTATCAGTAAGCCATCCCCCTACAACAGGACCGAGAACAGGGGCAATGATGAGCGTGAGCGACCAAATCCCCAAGGCTGCACCTCTCTTGTTAGCAGGAAAAATCTTAATAATGAGGGATTGCGATAGAGGAATCATTGAGGCACCAACGATTCCCTGAAGCACTCTTGAAACTAATAACATCTCGAATGATTGCGAAGCTCCACAAAATAAAGAAGCCAAAGTAAACAATAGCGTGGCGACCGTAAACTGACGCACATCTCCAAACCTACCGGCCAACCACCCCGTGAGAGGCAACATGATTGCCTCACTGACAGCATAGGAGGTAATAATCCAGGTTCCCTGAGCAGGGCTTACTGCAAAGTCACCAGCTATTGATGGAAGCGACACATTTGCTATGGATATATCCAACACGTTCATGAAGGATCCCATGCCCAAAGCTATAGTAGCCAATACTAGCTTGAGACCCACCAATTGAGAGGGAGATTCTTTTAGCGTCATTAATAAAATAGACTGCTATTTACTTGTGCAAAAGTGAATTGATGTGGCTTTCAGCAAGCTCATACTGTTTACGATAAATGTTTGTATCGAGTGAAGTGCTATCACTCATCGCTTGTAGCGGCAAACCCTCATGATTACTGGTATCTACTTTAACGTTCATTGACAAGCCAATACGTAAAGGGAAATCCTTAAGCTGAGCATCATCCAATGCAATGCGCACTGGTAGGCGTTGCACCACCTTCACCCAATTACCAGTTGCATTTTGAGCAGGCAATAATGCCAATGTCGATCCAGTACCAGGCGCAAAACCTACCACTTTGCCGTGATAATCAACTGTGCCACCATAGATATCTGACTCTAACTTTACAGGCTGACCAATACGGATATTGCGTAGCTGGTCCTCCTTGAAGTTCGCATCCACCCAAATTTCATCTTTTGCAACCAATAATCCAAGAACTGTTCCCGGAGCAACGCGTTGCCCAACTTGGGCATACCGTTTAGCTAAGGTTGCACTAACTGGACTCTGCACTTCTGCACGCAACAAATTAATATATGCTTGACGAGCAGTCTCAATCGCCTTACGAAAACTCAGATATGAGTGCTCTAGCTCTTCTTTGGAAACCGAGGCATCACCCTGCAAAGAACTTCGTCTTTCGTAATCTGCATAAGCATTGAGTAGATCGATATCTGCTTTTTCTGAAGCAATTTTGGTGTCAGTCGGATCAATCTTAAATAGAATTTGACCCTCTTTAACAGCCTGAGTTTCTGAAACATTGACCGCTGATATCGCGCCTTCAATTTGAGCAACGATTTGGACTTGTGAACCGGCAACGTATGCATCATCAGTTGATTCAGAATTGCGACCAAAGACAAGCCAATAGACTAGTGCCAATAAAAATAAGGTGGCTAGTACAGCTCCAAAAATCTTAAAAGCTTTTGGTCTATCAAATTTCTGACTCTCAGATAGCGTTTCCATAATTTAAATCTTCTTATTCATGTTTAATGGGTTTGGGATGGATCCTGCCAATAGGCACCGCCCAAGGCTTGAATCAACACGATGTTTGCAGTTAGCATTTTCTGTTTTGCTTCCGCAAAATTTTGGCCCTGTGCAATATAGGCCTGCTCTATGGTTAAAACAGATTCCTTAGAGCTAATCCCAACCTCACTTCTACGTTGGGTACTTTCATAATTTGTCTTGGCGTTTTGGTAGGCATTGCTATAACTACTAAAGCTTGATTGCGAACTCTTCATTGAGCCAATGCCATCAGATACTTCGCGCAAGGCTTGAACCAACTGCTCTTGATAGTTGGCGATTACCTGGTTTCTATTTGCTTCCTTACCTGTAATATTGGCATTAATCAGTCCGCCATCAAAAATGGGCAGGCTGATTGCAGGGCCAATACTAAATTGCTGACTCTTACTTGCGAAGAGCTGAGATAGGCCAAAGGACTGAACCCCAACAAATCCCGCTAGGTTGATATCAGGCAAATACTCTAATTTGGCCCCTTCTAACTGCAATCTTGCAACATCAATTTGGCTGAGTAATGCTTGCAGATCTGGCCTACGCTCCAATAGGTTTGAAGGAATTGTTTCTGGAAGATTGATCCCAAGCAATTGAATAGAGGGTGGCTGAAGTGCTTCGCCCCATGAAGGTCCCTCCTGAACAAGAGCTGCAAGCTGATGTTGAGCCATCTTTTTACTTAGATTTGCCTGAGTCAAATTAGCTTGAGCAGTTTCATAATCAACCTTGCGCTGATTGACCACTAACTCATCAACCAAGCCTGCTCTTTTTCTATCCTGAGCAATTTGATATAAATTCTTTTTTACCTCAGCATCACGAGCAAATAGAAGTTGTGATTGAACAATGCGGTCATAATCAAAATATACGCGCACAATTGTTGTAGATAACAATAGAATCGAAGCATTGTGATTTGCTTGCGCTGCCTTCACTTGATTTATGGCGGCGTCATAATATTTCTTTTGCTTACCCCAAATATCAAGAGACCAATTTAAAGATGCATTGACAAGCCCATACCCTGTATAAATAGGCATCCCAGGTACAAAAATATAATTTTGCGAAAGTTGCTGACGATCCACTTGGCCACCTAGACCGACCTGTGGAAGAAATGCAGCTTTCTCGGTCTCAAGCATTGCCTGTGCCGACACAATTCTTGCTCCTGAAATTTCTAAATTAGGAGAATGCCGTAGCCCTAAATCAACCAATTGATTTAACTGCTGATCTCCAAAAATAGTCCACCAATGATCCTGTATGGATGGGGCGCCCTGATTGAGGCTAGGCTCAAGCACCTCTAAAGGTTTGGCACTTTGCTCTGGCAAACTTTCCCTTGGAAATAAGGCGCAAGAAGACAAAGCCAGACTTATAGGAATCAGCATTGGCAAAGCCAGACTTTTAATGAGGTTCTTCATTGCGCTTCCTTGAGTTGCCGCAAGTTATTCGCCTCAATTCGCAGTAAAAAACTTTTTAATTGCTCAAATTCTTTCAATGTGAAACCTATTAAGGAATGATTTAATAAATCACATAAGCGATCTGGTATGCGCTTAATTAAGCCCTTTCCAGATGCCGTTAATGACAAATGGGTTACTCGACCATCTTTATTGGAGGGGAGTTTTTTGATCAACTGCATTGCTTCCAGTTTTTGAACCATTCGAACAGTGGCTGCAGCATTGATTCCCCATAATTGAGAAATTGAAGATATTGTGGCCTTTTCACCATGACCAATCATCATCAAAATGCTCATTTGTGAAGCTGTGATTCCCAAATCAGCAAGTCGCATATCGGCTAAACGCTGATAAATGGATTTATTTCGAACCATTAGATACGCCAAGCTTCCCTGAGGGGTATAGGCCTTTGGTGTATAGAACGGGGTGGGAGGCAAGGTGGTCTTTCTCATCGAATTAGTTGACTAGTCAACTAATTTTAAAGGATTAATTATTACCATGCTGAGACTGCCAATATGAATTCAATCAGGGGATTAGAAAGACAAACCCCCACCATTTCTGATAAAGGCTTGCTTTTCTGGTGGGCCCACCAGAAACTTACGAACAAGACAAAAAATAGCTAAACGAGACGTTGAATAATTCCGTATTGACTGAGTCGGGCCCTATTTTGGCCCTCTTTTCTCCTTCGGAGTTGATTATGTCGATGTCGGTCAGTTCTAGTCAAAATTCAGCGCAGTCTTTGTTCCAAATAATGGCAGCGCAGATGTTGCAATCAGCTGGGGTGGCCAATGGTGTTGTGCCAAATAATGCTATTGCCCCTAGCACGGCACTAATGTCAACAACATCAGGTCAGGCTGGCTCAAACGGCAATACCACTGGAGGTAGCATTTTCCAAGCTTTATCCCAAGCCCTATCGGCAATGGGCGTTACCCAATCCACTTTTGCCAATAGTACAGTTAACGCTTCATCCTCAAGCGGCACATCGAGTCCCCAGCAAGCAATGCAAAAGTTCATTCAAAGCTTAGCTGCGGCTTTAAAAGATCAAAGTGGGCAATCAACCATCGGTCAAAACGCGGCGACTCAGGCTGCAAGCTCTTCGGGAACGACCTCTTCAACAGCTGCTAACAGCAATCCATTGGCTCAAGCAGATTCAGCTTATGTCAAATCTAAAGCAGGTAGCGGTGGCCGCCATCATCACGGACATTCTCACGGCGGCGATGGGGATAGCGAGGCTGCTTCAGGAGTCACCAGCTTACTTAATCAACTCGTATCTAACACCCAATCTGTCAATAGCTCGACTGCTACAGATTCAAGCAATTCGACCAATTCAAATGATTTAAGTAACTTGCAACAAAGTGCAGCCAGCTTATTTTCCACGGTAGGGCTTACTGGTAGCAATGCTAATCTGGGCACTCTATTACAAGGAATAGCTCAGAACATAGCCAACGGATCAAATACGGGTCAGTTTGTTGATTTAACTGCATAAGAGAGCGGACATCCAAAGAAAACCATCAAGATTTCAAGGGCTTAAGTCTCCTAAATATCGGTGTGTAGCGTTTTGTGTGGTGGATTTAATGAAACTATAAAGAGTTCTGGCTCACTCTTTGGTTTTGAAAAACAAGGGGATTTTGGAACAACCGTTTAGCACTTCGTTGCTCTAAAGTGTTTTTGAAGGTAGGCATCTCTTGGCAACTGCTATAGATTGCTTTGAGCGGCCTTAATCATTTTATTAACTTCTAAATTTTCATTAATGGAGTGAATGGTTATCTGTGGATTTTGCTTAACAAAAACACGAAAAACTTCATCTGCAAATGCCTGACCAATTGACTCAACACCTTTAAAATCTAACAGCACAGTTTTGAAGCGATCCACACGATTTAAAATTCGTTTCGCTTGTGAACGTGAAATAAGTTGGCCGCCTTCGTAAAGAGCTAACTTCACCGGAACAATAGTCTTATTAAATGCATAATCCTCTTCTTCCGTTCCGCTAAAACTATCAAACACTGCACGCAAGGTTCTTTCGGAGTTAAGCGCTATTTTCATAACCACTCGAGTTCCCTTGTGACTCCTCTCGTTATGCAACAAAAAGTCCATGCCAGAACTATCAGCATGCGTAAAGACTAAATCCCCAGAAAAAATAAAGAACTCATCAAAAGCACGAGATGAGAAAAAGATTCCTTGTCCACTGTGATTATTTGGATCAGTAGTTAACTTTCCCTTACTCAATTCCAAGATAGATTCACGCGGATCCTGCAACTTTAACAATCTGGCAATATGGTCAAAAATACCCTCACCATTGTCGACAATCGAAATCGAAACAAAATCAGGTGTTCTCTCTACATGTATATAAACCTCAGTTCCCTCTGAGTGATCAATGGCATTATTAAGTATCTCAGTAAAACCATAATGACAGATATTGGCAATTTCTTTTGGTAAGCCATTAAATATTTCACTAAAGTCTCGAGAGTAGACTTCAGACTCCTCTAACCCCTTTAATTTAAATATGCCATCATGAAATCGTTTTGCACCCAACTGATAAGTGCGAGCCTTAGTACTTCCACTCGAGGCTAAAAATCCATCTTTTACCAACGCGGCAAAATGCGCATGAATGGCCTGCCTTGTAAGACCAAACTTTTCTATTGCTGCATGTGCTAAATCTGGCCTATTAGCTTTAACGCCATCTACCAAGTACTGACGAATCTCTTGGGAGCGTTTGGTGCTGGCAAATTTCATGTCAATGTTTGTAAAGTTTTATGGAATTATTGTAAAGTTTTTTAAATTTATTGTAAAGTTTTAAGCAGGTAATTGACAAGAAAAGCCCAAAATTAGTGTTTAGACCGGCTCTAAAAAGCCTTTAACCGTTACTTTAAGTAACGCTCAAAAAAATACAAACCCGAAGGTTGGTATTTTCATTTCTGGTGGGCCCACCAGGACTTGAACCTGGGACCAAAGGATTATGAGTCCTCTGCTCTAACCAACTGAGCTATGGGCCCGTTAGTCTTGGATCAATCTTCTTCGAGGAAGGTCTTGAGCTTGTCGCTACGGCTTGGATGACGCATTTTTCTGAGTGCCTTAGCTTCGATCTGACGAATACGCTCACGGGTAACGTCAAACTGCTTACCAACTTCTTCGAGAGTGTGGTCGGTGCTCATCTCAACACCAAAACGCATACGCAATACTTTTGCCTCACGTGGTGTCAATGAATCCAAAACATCCTTCACTACATCGCGCATGGAGTCATGCAATGCAGCCTCAGCTGGAGCTAATGTGTTGCCGTCCTCAATGAAGTCACCCAAATGAGAATCCTCATCGTCACCGATTGGTGTCTCCATGGAGATAGGCTCTTTAGCGATCTTCATGATCTTACGGATCTTGTCTTCCGGAATCTCCATCTTCAAAGCTAAAGTTGCAGCATCTGGCTCATGACCAGTTTCTTGCAGGATCTGACGGCTGATACGGTTCATCTTGTTGATGGTCTCAATCATATGAACAGGGATACGGATCGTACGCGCCTGGTCAGCAATAGAACGAGTAATCGCCTGACGAATCCACCATGTTGCATAGGTAGAGAATTTATAACCACGACGGTATTCAAACTTATCTACCGCTTTCATCAAACCAATATTGCCTTCTTGGATCAAATCCAAGAACTGCAAACCACGGTTGGTGTATTTCTTGGCAATCGAAATTACCAAACGTAAGTTAGCTACTGTCATCTCACGTTTAGCTTCGCGGGCACGCTTCTCACCAGCGATCATCTGTTTGTTTACTTCTTTTAACTCTGGAAGTGGAATAACAACATTCTTCTGAATATCAATCAACTTCTGTTGTAGCTCTTGAATAGCTGGTACGTTACGTTGCAAGAGTGCGCTATATGGCTTGTTCTCTTTGAGCAACTTGTCAGTCCAAGTCAAATTCATGGACATTTTAGGGAAGTCTTTTAACACTTCACCACGATTAACACCTACTTTGTCTACCAACAAGCTAACAATGCCCCGCTCGAGTTTCCATACCTGATCTACCTGTGAGCGCATGGTGTCGCATAACTTCTCTACACTCTTTGCTGTCAAGCGGAAACCAAGTAATTCTGCGCGGATAGCGTCTTGCGCTTTAACGTATGCAGGACAGTTGTAACCATCCTTATCAAAGGCACGACGCATCTTGTCAGCTTGGGTACGAACAATTGCAAACTTCTCCAAGGAAATTTGCTTTAACTCTTCTAATTGCTTGGCGTTTGCTGTTGCAGCACCACCGCCGCCACCGCCTTCATCTTCTTCGCCGCCTTCATCGCCCTCTTCAGCATCTGGGTCAATTTCAGGTTCTTCAGGTCCAAGCTTAATATCTTCAGCGTTTGGATCAACCAGGCCATCAACGAACTGATCAATCTCTAACTCTCCGCTAGCAATCTTGTCGACGTTGCTCAGAATCTCAGTAATCGTTACAGGGCATGCAGCCAAAGCCATCACCATATCTTTGAGGCCGGCTTCAATCTTCTTAGCAATAACGATCTCGCCTTCGCGAGTCAAAAGATCTACGGTACCCATCTCACGCATATACATACGTACTGGGTCAGTCGTGCGCCCGAATTCTGAATCCACTGTTGATAAAGCAGCTTCAGCTTCTTCTTCAGCCTCTTCTTCAGAAGCAGCAGCTGAGGCGTTGTCAGACAAAATCAATGTTTCTGCATCAGGCGCTTGTTCGTAAACAGTGATACCAATGTCATTGAGCAAGCTAATCAAAGTTTCTAACGCATCTGCATCAGATAACTCGTCAGACATCACGTCATTCATCTCGCCATGGGTTAAGTAGCCCTTGGACATACCCATCTTGATCAATGTCTTCAAGCGAGCGCGACGGAGCTCTTGTTGCTCTTCAGTACCCAACTGCTGTGCAGCAAATTCTTTTAAGAGTGCTTTTTCTTTAGCCTTACGCTCGCGCGCTTTTTGGCGATCGGTTAATACTGGCTCTGCGTTTTCTACAGGGGCGTCTGCTTTTGCCTTACGACCACGCTTCTTCTCTTCTTCAACTATTGGAACTTCGACTTCAGCAACCTTAGCTTTTTTGCCTTTGGTTTCTTTCGTTTCTTTTAATCCCTTAGTTGCTTTAACTGATTCAGCTTTAGGCGCAGGCACAGACTTACCTTTATTAGCGCGCTCAGCTTTAACCACGACCTTAATTTCTGGTTTTGCAGCTTTGGCAGGGGCTTTAACAACTGGCTTAGTTGTTTTGACTGGCGCTTTTGCCGGAGCTTTAGCTGCAACCTTTACTGGCTTAGCTGGAGTTTTTGCTTTAGATACTGGCTTGGCAGCCGTCTTCGCTTTTGGAGCTGGTTTTGCAGGAGCTTTAGCTTTGACAACTGGTTTTGCAGCGGCCTTTACTGGCTTAGCTGTCCTTGCTGGAGTCTTCGCTTTTGGAGCTGGTTTTGCAGGAGCTTTAGCTTTGACAACTGGTTTTGCAGCGACCTTTACTGGCTTAGCTGTCCTTGCTGGAGTCTTTGCTTTTGGAGCTGCCTTTGCAGCAGCCTTTACTGGCTTAGCTGGAGTTTTTGCTTTTGGAGCTGGTTTTTTGGTCTTGGTATTAGGCATTTATTAGCACTTACTTACATTACTGTTGTTGATATCGACTGATGAAACACAGCCCCGGTAATTCACTTAATCACTTACTTAGTTACTCATTTGGTTACTAACTTATCCAATTACCCCAAATTTCATCAAAATAAAGCGCAAGTGGCTGAATTAAATCGGTTTTTTCTTGGGAACAGAGGATTATAGTCGATTGCGACTTTTTTGACCCTGCATTAACTAAAAATATGGGGTAGTTTCAGTGAATTCCTAGGGATTTTTGGGGAAATTCTTATGAGAATTTCAGCTTTTCGCCCAATTCCCGATAACGGGCTTTATCTTGTTCAGAAGCAGTGCTTCCGGCGATTTTTTGGGCGATTTCCGTCATTTCTTGCTTGAGATGAGTCAATTCCAGCTTTTTGAATGCCCCATCCAAATCAGCGCTTGCGCCATCTAGGTCTAAATCAGAGCCCATCACACGGTTTCTGAGCACCTCATATAAAGGAGCTAACTCACTACGCGAGAGTTGATCTTGGAACATAGCAAATGCACCTGCACCGGCGATTGCTGGTTTGTTCCCTTCACCTGGAATGAGCTCAACCCGATCACACTGCGATAGAAGATCTTTCATCAATGCATGGGCTTTTTCAGATCTTTGCTGTGCCGCCTTTAATGCGAGTTCTCGTTTATTCGAATCAAGCGCTTTACCTAAATGCGGAAACTGAATAATCACTCGCAACATTTGTTCGGCTAAATCTGTTGGCGCCTTAGGGGGTTCAATATTTTGAGTGGCTACTCGTTTTGCTGATCCTTTGGATGCCTGCCATGGTGCACCTTGACGATTTCCATTGCCTGCAAAAGTATTCTGATTATTTTGATTACCTTGGCCACCTTGATAGCGTGCTTGCGCTGGTTGATAAGTAGTTTGACGTACGGGTGGAGGCGCTACTGTTAAGCCGCAAAATGCTTCAAGCTCTGCTGGAGTGCTATTGGTACGAATCGCTAACTCACGCAAGATTTGTGTACGCAATGCAATTGGTGGCATGGAGAGTAAGAGCGGCTTAGCTGCATGATGCGTATGGGCTCTTCCTTCAGGAGTGGTAAGTTCGTGACCCTCACTAGCGACCTTAAAGAAGAAGCTAGAGATAGACATTGCTTCTTTAATCACCTTCTCAAAAGCAGGCGCTCCATAAGCACGTACATAGCTATCAGGATCATGCTCAGTTGGCAAAAATAAGAAACGAATTTCTTTATCATCAGACATCAAAGGCAAGCAAGCTTCGAGCGCACGTTGGGCAGCGCGCTGACCAGCGGAGTCACCATCAAATGAGAAGACGACTTTGTCAGTTTGTCGTAGCAACATACGCACATGGTTTGCAGTACAAGCAGTGCCTAAGGTTGCAACCGCATTTGGAAATCCTAGTTGCGCCAAGGCAACGACATCCATATAACCCTCACAAACAAGAACGTATTCTTGTGCACGAATTGCTTGCCTTGCCTCAAACAAACCATACAGCGTATTGCCCTTGGAAAACAACGGCGTCTCCGGAGAATTTAAATACTTTGGCTCACCTTGATCCAAGATACGTCCACCAAAACCAATCGTTTGACCTTTGGGATTGCGAATCGGGAACATAATACGATCCCGAAACCGATCGTAGCGCTTAACAGGCTGACCACCTTCTGCTTGCTCACCTTGAATCAGAAGGCCACCTTCCACTAAAGTCTTGGCAATTTCGTCATTAGCGTAGCTGCCAAATACCGCCTCGAGGCCCTGCCAACCGTCAGGCGCATAACCCAAGGCATAGCGCTTAGCAATCTCGCCAGTAAGACCACGACCCTTGAGATATTCGACAGCTCTGGTATTGCCTTTGAGTTGCTGACGATACCAGTCCGCAGCCGAACTCATTACTTCACTGAGTGCCATCGCTTGCTGCTGTCTTGCTACATCATTTGCAGTACGCTCTTCGCGTGGCACATCCAAACCAGCAGAACGCGCTAAGTCTTCAATGGCATCGACATAACCAAGACCAGAGTATTCCATGAGAAAGCTAATGGCAGATCCATGCGCTCCACAACCAAAGCAGTGATAGAACTGTTTTGTTGGCGACACAGAAAACGAAGGAGATTTCTCTGAATGAAAGGGGCATAAACCTTGAAAATTTGCGCCCGCTTTTTTTAACTTAACATGCTGCCCAACCACATCAACGATATCAACCCGATTTAAAAGATCGGCAATGAAGGATTGTGGGATGAGTGCCATATGGCGAGTATGAAACTATTTCTCTGTTTAGCTTAAAAGTTTTTGCTTGTTAGCTTATTTATTAAGCGCCGCTTTAACCAACCCTGAAACCTTGCCCATATCGGCCTTGCCAGCTAATTGACCTTTGAGTACACCGATAACCTTGCCCATATCTTGCGGACCTGTAGCACCAGTAGAAGCAACAGCAGCAGCTACAGCAGCTTCTACTTCTGCGTCAGATAACTGTGCAGGCAGGTAAGCTTGCAAAATTACCATCTCAGCTGCTTCGACAGCAACCAAATCATCGCGCCCTGCTTTTTCAAACTGCGAGATAGAGTCTTTGCGCTGCTTGATCATTTTTTCGACAGTGGCAATCACGCCAGCATCATCCACCACAATGCGCTCATCTACTTCACGCTGTTTGATAGCTGCCAACAAAAGACGAATGGTTCCGAGGCGCTCAACATCTTTGGCGCGCATTGCATTTTTCATGTCTTCAGTTATTTGATCTTTTAATGTCATGGCTTGATTCCTGATGTTAAATATGTATCTAGCTATCTAGCTTTATAACTTCATACGGCAATTCAAAGGGCAATTCAAAAAGCAAAAACCCGCTGCGTTTCACCGTCAGCGGGTTTCAAAGCTTCTCGGTGAAGAGAGCTTTTAAATTCTATTAGTAAAGCTTTTTAGGCAACATTTGGCTGCGAATACGCTTGTAATGGCGCTTAGCAGCTGCAGCCTTCTTGCGCTTACGCTCGGCTGTTGGCTTCTCGTAGAACTCGCGGGCACGCAAGTCTGTCAAGAGGCCATTCTTTTCAATGGTGCGCTTGAAACGGCGCAATGCCACTTCAAATGGTTCGTTTTCGCGAAGGCGGACTGTAGTCATACTTATTCAACTCGTATATGCTCGATAGATATCGAAAAATTAACTGAATTGCGATTCTAGCACGACCAAACCAAAAAATGATTGTTTTAGGAATAGAAACTTCTTGTGATGAGACTGGGGTGGCTTTATACAACACCAAGCCTTGGGAAGGCGGCAAACCGGCCTGCCAGGGCATACTGGGCCAGGGTCTACACTCTCAAATCGCTATGCACAGGGACTACGGGGGTGTTGTCCCTGAACTAGCCTCTCGGGACCATATTCGTCGCGTTTTACCCCTTTTAGACCAGTCTTTGGTCCAATCTGGCCTCAAATTAGCTGATATTGATGCCGTTGCCTTTACCCAAGGCCCCGGATTAGCTGGCGCCCTCTTGGTGGGCAGCGCTTTTGCTAAATCTCTCGCCCAGGGCCTCAATTTACCCTCGATTGGGGTACACCATCTCGAAGGGCACCTACTTTCTCCGCTTCTGGGTCAAACAGCCCCAGAATTTCCATTTATTGCTCTCTTGGTTTCTGGTGGTCACACCCAGCTCATGAAAGTCTCTGGTATTGGCCAATACGAACTACTTGGCGAGACCTTGGATGACGCAGCCGGAGAAGCCTTTGATAAAACCGCCAAACTACTCGGCCTAGATTATCCAGGTGGTGCAGCTATTTCTAAATTGGCAGAGCAAGGTCGTCCCGGAATTTTTGATCTACCAAAACCAATGCTGCATTCGGGCGATTTAGATTTTTCTTTCTCTGGACTGAAGACTGCAGTACTGAACCAAACTAAAAAGTTTGCAGAGAAAAATATCGCTCAAGCGAGTGAGATTGCGCAGTTTCATGCAGATCTTGCCCGAAGTTTTGTAGATTCCATCGTGGCAGTGCTAGTGAGCAAATCAGAAAAAGCACTCAAGCAATCTGGCTGCAAGCATTTAGTACTCGCTGGTGGTGTTGGTGCTAACTTGCAACTTCGTTGCGCACTCAATGACAAGGCCAAGAAAAATAGTTTTGAAGTGCACTATCCGCCACTAGAACTGTGCACTGACAACGGCGTCATGATTGCTTTTGCTGGAGCACTACGCATGTTAGAGAAAAATAATGGCTCCACAACCTCTGGAGCCTTTGATGTCAAACCCCGCTGGGACTTACAAAGCAATAATCTGAAATAACTTATTGATTGTTGGTTATTTATTGCTTGTTGGTTACTTATTTCTTGTGGCTAATTCTGGCGAATGCGCTGTGATTGTGAATAGATTCAAAGTTCTCAGCCTCAACGACAAATGACTGAATACGCTGGTCTGCCTTGAGGTTACCAGCCACATCGCGCACCAAATCCTCAACAAATTTAGGATTGCTATAGGAGCGCTCGGTCACCCACTTCTCATCAGGGCGCTTGAGCAAACCCCATAACTCACTAGAAGCTTCGCTCTCAGCAGCAGCCACTAAATCTTCTACCGTCATCTTTGTTTTAGCGTCTAACACCACTGACATGGTGACATGCGAACGTTGGTTATGAGCACCAAAATCAGAAATCTCTTTGGAACAAGGGCACAAGCTCATTACGGGAACTTGCGCACGCAAACCCAATTCAATATCAGCGCTACCAATTGAATTTTGCTTCGCCGTTGCCATCCAAGTGACTTCGTAATCCATCAAGCTTTCTACGCCAGATACCGGCGCCGCTTTTTTAACGAAATGCGTATACGTAAATTGGATATGGCCTTCTTTAGCATCAAGCAAAGGCAACATCTCGCGCACCATATCCACTACTGTAGTGCTATCTACTGCGACATCTTGCTTTTGCAGAAGCGCCATGAAGCGAGACATGTGAGTGCCTTTAACATGCGCAGGCAAAGCAACATCCATCTCAAAAGTTCCTACTGATGGAAAACTGCCAGAATTACTCCGGATCGTTAGTGGATGACGCACACCACGAATACCAACCTGCTCAATTGGCAAAGCGCGCTCATCCCGTGTGGATTGCACATCAGGCATTGCGCTAGGCTTCAGAAAGGCGGGATTCAGATCATTCATGACTCTATTTTCAGGCAAAACTGGCTTATTTGCCTACAAGCACTGAAGTTACCGGCAATATTGCAGGAAAACGTTGTTTGATGGAGTTAGCAATACCTTCTGCGTCCAAGCCACACTTAGTCATCAGCAAGCTGTAGTCGCCGTGCTCAATAAATTGATCAGGAAGACCTAACTGTAAAAGGGGTTTATTGATACCGAGGTTAGCGAGCACCTCTAAACAAGCGCTGCCAGCACCACCGGCAATGGCGCCATCTTCAATCGTCACAAAATAATCATGATCAGCAGCAAGCGATTGAATTAAATCGACATCAAGCGGTTTAACAAATCGCATATTGGCTACAGTGAGATTCATTCCTTCAGCAACTTCGAGCGCAGGATAGAGCAGGGTACCAAATGCCAAAATTGCCGCACGCTGCCCTGCAGGGGCCGTGGATTTACGGCGTACCTCTCCTTTACCCATAGGCAAACTACGCAATTCTTTAGAAGGAATCGCGCCAATACCTGCACCCCGTGGATAGCGCACTGCACTTGGATGCGATTGATGGAAGGCAGTAGTTAATAGATCGCGACATTCAGCTTCGTCCGCAGGGGTCATCACCAACATATTCGGAATACAACGTAAGAACGGAATGTCATACGCACCAGCATGAGTAGCGCCATCAGCGCCAACTAAGCCTGCACGGTCTAATGCAAATAGCACTGGCAAGTCTTGTAAGGCGACATCATGAATGAGCTGATCGTATCCACGCTGCAAGAAAGTTGAGTAGATCGCCACAACAGGCTTCATACCCTCACATGCCATACCCGCTGCAAATGTGACAGCATGTTGTTCAGCAATACCGACATCGTAATAACGCTTTGGAAAATTCTTTTCAAACTCAACCAAGCCAGAACCCTCGCGCATCGCTGGCGTAATACCCACCAACAAAGGATCTGCGTGCGCCATGTCACAAAGCCATTCACCAAAGACTTGGGTAAAGGTTTTCTTACTGGCAGCGGCCTTTTTAACACCCTCTTCAGGATTGAATTTACTTGGGCCGTGATACAGCACAGGGTCAGCCTCAGCCAATTCATAGCCTTGACCTTTTTTGGTTACAACGTGCAAAAACTGCGGACCACTGCCCTCTAAGGCTAAGCGACGGACATTCTGCAGCATGGGAATGAGTGCATCTAGATCATGACCATCAATTGGACCAAAATAATTAAAGCCAAATTCTTGAAATATCGTTGAAGGTGAAACCATGCCCTTGGCGTGATCCTCAAGACGTTTAGCAAATTCACGCAAGGGTGGAGCAATCGATAAAACACTATCAATGCCCTTTTTGGTTGCAGAGTAAATATTGCCACTGAGTAATCTAGCCAGGTGGCGATTTAGCGCGCCCACTGCAGGTGAGATCGACATATCGTTGTCATTCAAAATCACCACTAGTGGCAAGTCGTCATAAACGCCTGCATTATTCATCGCCTCAAAAGCCATACCGCCGGTCATTGCGCTATCGCCTATCACTGCCACAGCTACATGTCGCTCTCCCTTAGTTTGAAAAGCGCGTGCCATACCCATTGCCGCAGAAATACTCGTAGAGGAGTGACCAGTACCAAAAGCATCAAACTCACTCTCTGAGCGATGCGGAAAACCAGAGAGCCCTTTGTACTGACGCAAAGTATTCATGCGCTCGCGACGACCAGTCAAAATTTTGTGCGGGTAACTCTGGTGACCAACATCCCAAACGATACGATCGTCGGGCGTATCGAATACGTAATGCAAGGCAATCGACAGCTCTACAGTTCCTAAGTTGGAAGACAGATGCCCACCCGTTTTGGAGACTGAATCTAAAACAAACTCGCGCAACTCATCCGCCAAAGCAGGAAGTTCTTCGCGCGAGAGTTTTTTGAGATCGTCAGGAGAGTTGATGGAATGTAAAGTCATTGAATCTGAATAATCTATGCCGATGTATTTCTCTGATGTATTTCTCTGATATTTTTCTAGTATCTTTTTATATCTTTTCTATTTACCGCGATTGACTACTAGAAGAGCCAGATCTTTTAATGCTTGTGCAGATGTACCAAAACTATCTAGGCTAGCGATTGCAGTTTCCTGCAGCTCTCTCGCCTGTTGCTGTGCATAGTCTAAACCCATCAAGGTCACATAGGTCGGCTTGTTTGCCGCAGCGTCTTTGCCGGCTGTTTTACCTAGAGTTTGACTATCTGCAGTAGCATCAAGCACGTCATCCACAATTTGAAATGCCAATCCCAGAGCCTTTGAGTAAGTATCAAGATGTGCCATTTGGGTTGAATTGAGCTGCACTGCAATTCCGCCTAACTGAACAGCGCATGTTAGTAATGCACCTGTCTTCATGGCATGCATTTTCTGCAAGCCCAAAAGATCTAATTTTTTACCAACGCTCTCCAAATCGATCGCCTGACCACCGGCCATTCCACGGGAGCCAGATGCAGCTGCTAAAGCAGCAATCATATTTAAGCGCACCTGCGCATCACAGTTCGTATGGGCTAGAAGCTCAAACGCGCGTGTTTGTAATGCATCGCCAACTAGCAATGCAGTCGCTTCATCAAAGGCCTTATGTACAGTCGGGCGACCACGACGTAAGTCATCATCATCCATACATGGCAAATCATCGTGCACCAAAGAATAAGCATGTATACACTCAATTGCCACTGCAGCAGCATCCAAAGCATCAGACTCGCTTACGTTCGCTTGCTTACCCAATTGTCCAGCTGCATAAACCAATAGCGGACGTATACGCTTACCACCACCTTGTGCCGCATAACGCATTGCCTCATGCAAACGCTGGGGAATGGTTTGCGCAGAGTCGAGTAAGCGATCTAAGGCTGACTCAGTTCGCTCAGAGTGAGTGGTAACCCACTCTTGAAATTGAAAGGTATTACCCAATTAAGCCTCGAATACCCGAACCTGTTGCTCGACCTGAGCCAATACTCCTTGACAATGCTTTAATAGGGCAGCGCCGCGTTGATAGGCCAACAAGGTTTCCTCTAGAGAAAATTTGCCAGATTCCATATCAGAAATCAGCTTTTCTAACTCCTTAACGGCTTGCTCATAGCGCAAATCGGGGTCAATTTGGACCTCAAGACCGGGTTTTTGACTCTCTGACTTCTTGGTTGCCATAAGCTCTTTCCTTCGTATTTCCCACACTAACAACCCTACATATTAAAGCGAGAAACCCCTTCGATGGGTATAATCCATCCCTTCCTTTCCAATATCGATCCGTCGATAGTTGGATTGGTTATTCCGCTTAGCTTCGGCTGACGTTTTCGGGGGTGGGGAGAATGACTAATCTGGCTACCGCGCAGAAGCTTGCGCCGTCCAATCTAC
>Ga0214202_1000322_pt1 | contig 19896 bp, 12 predicted proteins | sample TroBogEpilimnion_9_FD_153040 | JGI IMG/M metagenome (GOLD analysis project Ga0214202, IMG submission 153040) | Freshwater microbial communities from Trout Bog Lake, WI - 03JUN2009 epilimnion | ecosystem: Environmental > Aquatic > Freshwater > Lake > Epilimnion/Euphotic zone | place: Trout Bog...
AAAGATTCAGAGTACAAGGACCTTGGTATCTATTTTGACCAAGGTGATAATGTCTCAGCAGTCAATCAAGTTGCAACCAAAGCCTTCAAAATGTATGGCATTCAAGGACAGGCGATCGATTGGGATCATATACGAGGATCTGTTTTAATTTTTCGAATGGAACCCGGTGCTTTCACAAATCTGATCTGTAAAGGGGCTTGGCACCCCCTCCCTATTCGTTTCCAGCCGCTGATAAGTGAGAACGAGCTGATGGCGACCTTACTTTTCTTTGAAAGCAATAATGCACTACATGTGGCCCTGCAGCGTGACCATTATCGCAAAGAGAAATATCGCCCACAACCTCGACTAGACACAGAAGCAGGTGGCAGGGAGAAAGGCTATGCAGCAGGCAAGGGGCTTGTTGCAGGAGTGGCTGGTGCTTCTTACAAGGACAGTAAAAATGAGTGCAATGATTTGAAAAACAGCGACACTAATACCAGCATATATCCAGAAATCAAAATCGATAACATGACTTTGGCTCCTGATGCAGCTGCAGATATGCACCCTGCTTCAAAATCAAACTTGAAGGCATCAGTCGATTTTGAGCATCGTTCTAGAGAAAATAGAATACTATACCATTCCGATTCGGAAAGTATTCCGGAAATGGTCTCTACTGAAGATTCAGAATCGGATGGTGGTCGGAAGCGACTAGTATATGTTGGAGGTGGCAAGCGCGGCCGGGTGGGCATGGATAAAGATCAAAAGGCTTCAGATGAGGACATGACTGACAAAGAGTTGAAAGACGAAGCAAAGAGACAAAAATCGGAGATGGCAAAGCAAATGCGGAGGAAGAAGAGAGAGGATAATGAGGCAGGCAGATTAATATTTTTCCAATTAAGGGATGCAAAGGAAGTTGAGAAGAAGAAAGCAGAGGACGCAGCAAAGATAGCAAAGCAGCAGTCACTGGAGTTCGAAGCAGATCAAGCAGCCAAAAAGGCCAAAAGGGTTGATGACCAGATCCAGGTGAAAGCAGGTAAGGCAAAAGGCGAAATAGTAAAGGTTCTATTGGGAAATGTGATCAATCAAGATGCAAAAAAAACACCTATCCTATCCATGGAGCAGATGCAGTCTGCAAAACTAGATCAAAAAATTCAGAAAGACCAGCTGCAGTCTGTAAAATTGAAAAATAAATTGGAGGCAAAGAAATTGCAGAGGCAGCCTGAAAAACCAAAGAACAAAAGTGAGAGAGAGCAGCTGCAGTCTGCGAGATTGAAAATTAAATCAGAGGTGCGAGCAGCAGCGAGGGATGCAAGGCACACAGCCGCTCTTCAGCGACGAGCTGGCTTGAATGCCGAATCTCGAAGACGGAGAAATAAGTTGCTGGCGCCTGCTAAATTGGCCTCTGGTATTGACAAGACTCGGGTGCGGAAGAAGTGCACCGCCAATAAACAGGAGGTCCGGGTCTCAAAGAAAAAATCAGCTGCCCAACGACAGAATGACAAAACGGCCCGAGATGCTGAGAATGTCAAGGCATCCGCCCTCAAGGGGAGGATTTCTGATAGGATGAATCAGATGCTGCTGCAGGCGAGGCTGAACGTGGTTAGGGGGAAAAAATATAAACTTGAACATCGTGATGAGGTGAAAAAGGCAAATGCCTGGTGGTATCAACATGCAGGGGCTGCTCGTAAAATGAACAGGAGACGGCGTGCCAGGGCCGAGCAACTAAAATCGGCTGGAAAGCGACTGGCAGTCAATATTAATGATCTTGAAATGATGGCAGACGGGGCACAAATGCGCAGGCAAGACCATGCTGCAAAGGAGAGGTCGAGCCTCCCTCCAGAAAAAAGGGTTCCTAGCGCGCATTACAAGGCAAACCTTCGGAGGCTCAAAAAGGAAAACCGGGAGAACGTCAAAATGAAAGCAGCAAGGAATCATAATTTAAATCAAATCGTGAGGCAGGAAAACCTTTTTCTCCGCCGTAGGGACGCTTTAAGACGCAGAGCGATGTACGTCAAGGCAATGAGACTGAGGGAAAGGCGACGGGCGCAGCTCAAGAAGGCGATGAGGCTGCTCGAGAAACCCGAAATCATAGTCCTGAAAAGAAACAAGGACACAGCCGAGCGGCTCATGGACGATATCACCAAGTACAACGAGCATCGAAAAAGCATCCGCGCCGACGAAGTGTTCTGGCCGTTTGATCTGCCTTGGGCCCAAACTATGGGCCATTTTCCTCACCCGTGCCTTCTGATCCATCATGTCCATGGCCTTGGGCTGGCGCAGATGCTGCACGCCCAGAATCTGGGGCACTGCCAGTTCGACATTTTCAGGCCGCTTCCTTCGGCCAAAAAGTATCCAGCGATGAACGCCGCGGCCTGGAAGCCCTACAAGCCGTTTGCCCCTCGCAACCCCTATCCAGTGTCCTGCTCTGCCGATGCGCGCCCGCGCAGCACGCACACGGAGTTCACCGCCTCCTGCACTGACGGGCATGCTGTCGTGCGAAAGAGTACTTTTGTGTCTCAGGTGCTTGCAGCCTACGAATTTCGCGGGGGCCCTCCAGGCGACTCCGTGATGGAGTCTATGTCCCTCATGCAGTACATCATGCGCTATGAAACTGTGGAGCTTGCCGGTGCCGCGGACGGAGATACAGTTCCATTTGACCAGCGGCATCCTGACGGATTTATGGCCGCGTTTCACGCGCAGAGCCTGCGCGCTGTCCCACTGACTGTCCAAGCTGCATGGACGCTGGTGGAGACCAGCCTGGGCCCTGCACCCGGCTTTCCTCCTGAGACACCCTCTGTGACCGAGGATTGGGTCCGTGGGGCGTGCGAGTTCGCCAAATATTTTCTGGCCGTTTTCCGGCCGTGGCGCGAGCCAGCCATCGATTCGGCTGATGCCTGGGCCGAGCTTGTGTGTTTTCTCAGATTCATTACCAATGCAGGATCGCGTGAAGAGCTGAATGCCTCCTTGGCCTTTCTGGCTGACCATCCGCTCGAATACGCCCCGTTCAAAACCATGCAGGACGATGAAACTCGCGAAGATGATGTGGAGTTGATGTGCTCCGACTCTGAAGAGGAGGATGCTGACTCCGAGTCCGATAAGAAGTTGGCTGTGAAAGGATTGAGGCCCTTTAGCATGGATTCTGACTCGGATGATGGGGGTAAAATCGGAGCAACGGATAGAGGCAAAGAAACTGAGAAAGGCATCGAAGGAGCAAAGAGCGATCATAATGATGCTGAGCGAGCCATACCCAACGTTTCCAAACAGAGGACGAGAATGAAGAGGAGTCTGGAGGCTGTTGTCGCTGGCTTGGGTGTGCAGCTTCCTGCTGCGTTTGCGTCCATGCAAGAGACGGCAGATGTCATCGAAGCGGTTCTGAAACTGACCAACGCCCCAGAGCGCTGTCTCACACTGCTTTGCCATCAGGCACGGTGGTCGCGGACCATGCTTGTTGACAGCTTTGTCCATCTGCCGCGTGTTCTTCAGCGAGAAGTGGCAAGGCGCCTGCATGATTCGGAAGTGCCCTTTGAAACCGGGGCTCATGTTCTCAACAGGCTTTACGGGGTCCGAGTCGAGCTGGACCTGTTGCTCACCGGTTCTGATCCCATGGATCTCACTGCATTCCATAGCATCATGGACTCGGAGGACCAGGCCTGCAATCAAATCCTGGCGCAGCATGACAAACTCGTTGCCGTAGCTGCCATCTATCTGCAGCTCACCGCTTGCACGAATGCAGCGCTGGAGGAAACGGTGTTCAGGATCGACAACGACCGCAAGCGCCAGTGGTGAGATGTCTCTATATTTCTTTGAATTTCTCCTTATCGTGAATTTGTGCCAACTTATGGGGGCCATACACTATTCAGGGATCTGACAGTCTCTCTTGCTTGCAGGATACTGAGCCAACAAGACGATTTTGTTCCTCCTATCCCAGGCTGGAGGTGAATGTGTTGCTCGCATTTCCCACTGAATTTCTGGCACTGACTGTTCGACCTTTGCGTCTAGGTTTCTGGGACCTGATGAGAATGTATACCCGATCACTGAATGTTCTACAAGTGGCGAACTTCCTCCTATTAAAGAGCCAAAGGTTGCTGCTTTCTCCCTGGACGAAGACGTTGTGATGCCGGACGCTGATGAAGAAAATTTACCCGACCTTTCTCCTATTAAAGAGCCAAAGCTTGCTGCTTTCTCCATGGACGAAGACGTTACGATGGACGAAGACGTTAAGATGCCGGACGCTGATGAAGAACATTTACCAGGCCCAGGGGTATCCGAAATGGAAATTGATGATCCAGGGCAAGACGTTCAGCGCAATGGAACGGGTTTGAATCAAATTGTGCTGTCGGGTCTTACGCCTGAAGATGAATCTGTCCTCGCTGCGCTTCATATCGCCCTTCAAAAAAACATAGAGTGCAGGGAAGGCATCAGTTCTCTGGGTGGTTTGCTGGAAACATTTTCGTCAAAACTCTCAATTGATACAGCCTTTCCGTATTTACATCTGTTTTTGGCGCGGACGTCCCTGGATCCTAATCTGGGACACGTTCACCGTGAGCACCTTGCACTCATGGCTGCTGACAGGCTCAATGAGATCAAGAATACAAGGCAGCTTCTTGCCCCGCGACTTGGCAGCACAAGGCTTCTCGCCAGTTCCAGGGGCAGCACTGCAAATATTTTGAAGGTGGTTTGGGACAAGGGATGGCTGTGGAAACCTTACGCAGAGGAGCCTGTATTCTTTCCAGGGCCCGATAATCCGGGCGCGTTGGATGAGATTCCTGCGCCCCTCCGTCGTGTGGTGCACCAGATAAGAGCGCAGCTCATAAGTCGTGACGATAAAGATCGAATCATGAAGGTGTTCTACCGCGAGATAAGACCGGGCGCCGTGCTCTGCACCTGTGGTGCTTGTAACATCAGGAGATATTCAAACGTTTCTCACGACGGCAGGAGAAATCTGCCGGATCCGCCGTCTGCGCAGATGCTTGCAGATCGGAAATATTCTGCAGACAGTGTTCAAGAGCTGCGTGAGGTGCTGACTGAAATGAGTCTTTACCATGGAGAGAGGTATCACCTGATGCCGCTCGCGGAACTGGATATATTGAGGCTCGATGAAAGCACCCTGGCGTACTATGAAAGCCTGCCTGAAATCTATCAACCGGCGCTCTCGACGCACCTCGAGGATGGGGTCAGATACCACCTTCACAGCCAGTTTATTCAGAAGGATGAAACGGGCGCCAGCGCGACGTGGATCTGCGACCGATGCCATTCAGACATTACAAACGAAAAGGTTCCCGAAATATCGTTGGCCGGCGGGCGGGACTTTGGACGACCGGACAGAATTAAATATGTCGATAGGAATGGGCTCACTGTCATGGGGCTTCCTGACCTGACTATTTTGGAAATTTTGGTTCTCTCGTCTGTGAGAGCGTTTGCTGTCCTGATTTCCCTGACCACTGGCGCTGGCAAAGCTAGCTTGAAAGCATTGGTCGGTCACTGCATATTTTTTCCAATCAGTGCTTTCATAGAGGCCTTCAAAATGTTAGTGCCAGGTGATGAGCGTAAGAAGAGGAAAAAGGTCCGTTTTGTTCTTCCAAATCTGGATGGCGTGCCTGAGATCCTGCGAGTCACGTTCCTGGGTCCTGCGGCCACATTCAAGGAGAGAAATTTATCGCCAATGACCGGATTTATACATGTTGTGAGCGTGTGCGCCAATAAGATCAGCCACTGGTGCCGAGCGATCAAGGCGTTGGCCCCCGATCCGGACGCAGTCGAATTAGATGAGACAAATATGCAGGCGCGGTTAGATGCTGTGAGGCAAGAAATTTTGGATCAGACACACATCGGTGAGCATGATGATGACAAGGCGCTCTATCACGCTGTCGAATCGGATGTTGCTGCGCATCCTCTTTCGTTGGATTCCGATTTCACAGTGATGCCCGGCTCCGGTGAGGATCAGGGCAAAATTTTATTTGGTGACGGCAGGTATATGGTGGACAGGCGTGATGCAGCCGCTGACTCGCTGAAAAACATCTTTGCTGGGCTGAAAAAAATTATTCCCAACAAGGCCGCTGCTGATAAAGACGACAAACACTCAGACAGCGACTCCGATGATGAAGCCATGGCAGATACAGATTCTAAGACGGACAAGGCCCGTGTGTCAAAACGGAATAAGCAGCAATCAGACTCTGATGACATGAACATTGTCAGCAGTGATGATGAGACACAGTCTGGAGCCCATGGCGGGTCAAAAACAGATAAATCTGCACGCAAAAATAAGAACGGTGAGAATGACAGTCCGAAGGACGACAGTTCCAAAAAGATTGGTGATTTTATTTGGGATGATAGGCCCGCATCCCCAGATTTGCCGCCAAATTTGCCTGATGATTCGGCGGGATCAGATACGCGTGATATCAATGTTGTCACAGGAAATTTGCCTCTGTGCATGTTCACAGAATGCCGCCCTTTGTACTATGGGGCGTTTCCCACCAGGTTTTTACTGGGAAGAGGGCTCAGAGGCAATGGCAACCCCAAGGGAAATGATGAACAAGATGCGCTGACAAAAAACAAGTACGACGGCCCGTTGAAGAAGGTGGAGCTGGACCATCTCTTTTATCAGTCTGATAACCGCTTTTCGAATGATCCATTCTTCCTCTGGGCAGCATATGATCAGCAACATATCTCCATAATCCTTTCGCAATCGGCAGCACGTGTCAGGCACGACCCCGGAAGCATAAAGGCCATTCTTGAGTTGGTCAACGCGGATGACTTTGAGGAGCTGATAAAACGATGCGAAGACAATCCAACTTCGGAGGAGGCAAAACAGTTTTTTGCCTTGGTGACTAGGCATATGGTTATGGCTGGGAGCAGGGCTCCATTCAGCGCAATGCAGAGGGAGCAGATGAAAAATTTCTTCATTCATATGAGCAAATGCTTTGGGCCTATGTCGACTTTCGACACGTGCTCTGCTGTGCAGGACCAAACCTCTCTTACATACCGACTGACCCAACCGTCGCACGACAATTTGACGTTCCCAGCCACAACACATCTCCACCAGAATCCAGCTCCAGGAGGCGTCAAGGGGTCTGAATCTTCTTCCTACCTCAAACTTCATGACGCACTCTTGGATGGATCGGCCAAAAAAACAATGCTGGTGAACCACGCCGATGGCAGCACGCGCACGTTCAACATCCATCCGATAGACCTGCACGAGGCAGCATCTCAAAATCCAATCGCTGCTGTCACCGCCTATCGCTTGAAGCAGGAGGCAGCTGCAAAGCATATATTCGGCGCAACAGGATTCTCCTACAGAAAAACGACTGTGCCTTTGTCTGCCAGGACAAAGGGGATTCATGGGGTTTGCACAGCTGCAGGCGATGTTCTTGAGGTACAGGCGCGGGGTTGGTTGCATATGCATCGGGCTCAGCGATCTGGGCTTACACCAAATGTTATGCAATATATCTCAGAGTGCCCTGCACTCGTTGGCATTGCCAAACCAGTATTGGATTCTGCCTACACCGCTGAATTGCCAAGATATGTGCATTTGGAAACAATCAAGCGCAAGGCGTTGGGTGAACGGAGCGGATATACTTCCATTACCATGTCGCCGCCTTATGTTAGCGTTTCCGTCAAAGAAAACCTGCGTAAATGTGCTGAAAGGGCACAGGTGGCTGCGCTACGTGTGAAAATTCTGGAACAGGAAGCCTCTGGCGCCTTGTTATGGGGAATGATCCCCTTCCTGTGCACTGTCTCCGGAATAGACCATCCGGATGCCGCCATTCTAGAGACGGCATTTGTGGCAGACGCTAAGGATCCCATCGTGTCCCCAGATGACATAGACAATCACAGTTGGAAACAGCTTGCAGACAACATGAGGGCAAGCCAAGGTCAGGAGGAGACAGCCATGCTTCTTGCCCTTCGCAGCGAGCTCCTTTCAGACATGATGGACCTGCCATCTGGGTTATATGCCTCATCACTCCAGCTGTTTCACAGGGTCCTATCTGCTGTTAAGGCGCGTCTGCAAAAGTATGCAAGTCTCACACTTGTGTACGGCTACAATAAAAAGTTTGGGTTCCGATGCCGCGTGATGCATACTGCTGCGGGTGGAAACATGCACGACCATGCTCCTACCTGTCATACAAAGCCTGCAGGCGAGTTCCACTGCAGGATGGGCATCCCAAACGGACTAATCGTCAGCACGGCACCGGTACAGCTGCTCTTCAATGACAAACGCCAAACGCCTGAACTGCAGCAAGATTGGAAGTACATACCGGGATACGATCCCACTCATCCCAATAGGCATCGAGCTGTTCTCAAGGCGCCTAAATTGCCTTCTTTACAAGCGCCCGAATTTTTCGGCAATCCTATAGCTGATAGTGACGCTCGCATAATATACTATGAAAATCTGCGACCCAAATTAGATCCGCTCTCTGAGGAGGAACTGGCTCAGATCAAAGCTGAGCTTACAGCACAAAAAAAATCGATCTCTCAGCGGTCGTCGCAGGAGCAGTCCGAAAAAAACAGCAGGCCTTCCAAGCATGAGCTGAATATATTGAAGCACGTGCAAGAGTGGGAGCATAGGAATGGATCGCTGGTGTGCTTCAACGACGTATACATGGCATTGATGCCCGGCAATCAGAGTATCAACATGCTCGGCTCTAGGGTGCAATCTCAGATTGTGACCTTCTATCTGACATCCTATCTATCCAAGGATCGTGTTGCGCTGGCTGCCATCCTTCCTGTGATATCCTCTGCCTACCGCAGGAGCAAACAATATCCCAGCAAGGCCTCTGATGCTGGTTCTGAGCGCAGAAACACCTTGTATTTTATCCAAAAATGTACACTTGGGTGGGCAAAGCAGTGTGAAATTTCTGCCCAACAGGCCGCCGGCGCTGTTTCTGGATTGGCTTCAGACTCGTACAGCGAGAAGGGAGTCCATGTGCATATGGGTGCAGCGATAACCCATGTCGCTGCGCGTGTAATCAAGAGTGGCTCCAGTGTTGATGAGTACGTCGACTCGAAAAATCAGTATGTCCTGTACAACTCTGATTATGGCCCAAAGCATCTTGATGATGGCCTCGGTGCAGATATGCCTGCCTTACCGGATAATTCTGATCCTCCACCATCTGTTAAAATCGAATCCGCTAATGGCAAGGCCATCCTGCTATTGCATCATGAGATGCACGCGCACAGAGGGCCGCATCTGGAGCTCATGCCCTTCATGATGTACCCTTGTATTATTCAGGCCGTAAAGATTGGAAAGGTGAAAGCAGATGACGGCCTCGCGGTGCACGGGAGACCAGCAAATCTACAGTTTGCATTTGATGATAAGTATGAGCATCATGGAACCCATGTTCAGGAGATTATGTCGCTGCAGGGGTTTCCCATGCCGATACCTTTCTCTCCAAGTCATCCTCTGCCAATGCCGCAACTATTGAACGCTGCATGGCGCAAGGTCGCATCCAACTGGGCTGAGTTCTACATGACTGGCTTCTCTCATTGGAATCTGGACAGCGGGCTTCCTGCCTTCCTGAGCTACGACAGCTGCGTCCAATTTTTAAGGTACCTCACAGAATCTAGCAGCATTATTGATAGGACGTATCTTGAAGTGATGCGCTCGATGTCAGCATCTGTCACAATCGATAAAGAAACGAAGAGGGCCCACCAGTCATACCATCATCGAAATTCTACCGTATGGTCTGAGGAGGAACGCGCCAAGTACACTAAAGAGGTTGATGAGAAAACAGAGGCGAATTTGAGCAGTGCAGAGCTGGCCAAACTGATTCAAACATTGAGGGATATTGCGCATCTAGACGAAAAAGGTGCCAGGCGTCAAGAGGAATCGGCTGCGTATATTGAAAAAATGAGGAATATTATGAACGAATTGTTCGATGCCCGTGATGATAAGCTGCCTTCGCCTGTTGTCCCGCAAATATTCGATAAAAGATCTGCTGCTGCTAAGCGAGCGGCAACAAGGCGGTATGTCCAGAGCATATCATGCGATATCCCTGGCAGTGAAACTAAAAAAATATATCAAGCTATGTGCTCGAAGGAAATCAATGATCCATTACAGCAACAACGACTGTCAAGAGAGGCTTACCAGCAGCGATACGAAAGTCTTAAATCCGATGCAAGCAAACAGCCGAACTCAGAGCAGCAGGCCGTCATTGACAAATTCATTGTGTATTTCGAAGCACTAGAAACTTTTAATGCCCTGAAAGCATCGGCTACAGCGCAGCTGCCTGCATCGAACTCACGTCCTCCTCCGACACCACCTTTGATATTCATACACGCCGCAGGAGGCGTTGGGAAATCCTTTATAGCCTCGCATCTTCAACATGCTGCCGATGCGTTTGGGTTTGGACATATCACCACCGCTGTTATGGGTGTTGCATGCAATCAGATTGGACAGGGGGCCGTAACAATCGACTCTATACTGAGACAGAGACGCCCCAAGACTATGAAAAAAAAAGGAACAGAAGATTCAACAGGCTATGCCAATGCTTGGCTGCCAAAATTGGGCGATGGCCCGTTGATTCTCAAAAGGATGGAGGAGCAGATGAGTACCCAATTGCTAATTTTTGATGAAATATCCACGTCAACGCCAAATCAGCTCGCGCTCTTAAATCAACACCTTCAGGATATGAAGCAGGATAGCAGGCCTTTTGGAGGCATGGCGGTCCTGCTGATTGCTGATTTCTTCCAGCTAGGAGCATTATTTGGCGAAGGCTTCGTCTCTGTCATGATTCGCAACTATATCACCAATGCAGAGGGACGCACAGACACGGCTTTGCCTCAGCATCTCGGCTGCGAACTTTTGCGGCTCTTTACATATACTGTCCTGCATAACCAGAACCGCTGCAAGGAGCAGTCTAGGACGGCTTGCATTAACTGGATGCGAGACCCGTCAAACAAACCGCCCATCAACAACAAGGTTATAGACACGCTCAAGATTCTCACTAGACAGGACATCCTTCAGAGCCCTGGTCGCAGATTTGCTGCGTTCCTTAGCCCGGGCAACCTGGAACGGTGCATCTGGACCTGGGCTCAATCCCAGCGATTTTCCTTGGCTGCAGGGAAAGTAATCATCAGATGGAAAAATCCTATCCAGGGGGCGACGGCGCTCTCTCATCCTACACTATTTGACCCCCTGTATCGAGATCCGGATACAGAGTTGTGGTTTGTATTCATCGAGTCCGCTCCAGGCTACACCCTTTACAACTACTCTGTACCGCGAGGCGTCTCCAATGGCCCCGGGTGTTTTATGCATTCTTTTAGTTTCGGTCCTGACTGGAGCACAGAGGAGAAGAAAGCTGCCGAAAGGGAGATAGCCGCAGCAAAGCCCGGCGGCGTTGTCTCTCTGATCAAGCCGCCGTATGCAGTGAACATCTATAAAGAGATATCAGATGACCAAGCTCACCTGTGGTCTGTAGACAACACTTTGGAGCGGGACCTCAGGCCGACCACTAAGAAGAAATGGATTGTGATACCTCTTCTGCAAGGCCCGTATAATGTTCCGTATATTGTCAAGAAGGAGTTGACAATTCACTACAAATCGATCCGCGTTACCCTCGGTTTCTGCAAAACTTTCCATAAATCTCAATCCCTGACGGAGGAGATGGTAACCTTCGATGTCAATCAAAGGCCTCCTGGTATTTTACCGCTGTCATTGAAAGGATTCTTTGTCGCTTACACAAGAGTGCGATCCAACGCGGACATGCGCGTGCTACCCCCAGTCAACGGAGACCTCCGATTTTCACATCTGGCTAAATTAACCCATGATCCTATTCTGATTCACTGGCTGGCTGGGTTCAAGCAAGGAGAGGTGTGGGATGTCCAGGCAGCCCGGGACCATTATAACAAATTTGCCTGCGCTGTCTCCAAGAAAAAGTCTGTTCCGCGCAGCGCCCGCAATCCAATTGGCACAAAGCCTGCTACCGGTACTAAACAATCGCTCACGTCATCTGTGTCTGCTGCATTACTCAGACAGACCAGAGAAGCTGTCAGCATGAAAACTAGACGGCATAATTCTATTCAGACTTTCCAGAAAACAGGAAGCGTGCTCCAAATTTTCACATTCGATCCCGACTCAAATGACAAGCCGGCTTCAAAACCTCCAACTTCAAAGCCTAAAAATTCCAATTTCAACTGGGAAAATGAAATTGATGGACTGAAATCACAACCTCTAGATCAGAAACAGAAAGGGATCCAGGACGCTGCCACTCTTGTCGCAGCAGCAGCATCAGCAGCAGCAGCAGCTGCTGCTGCTGCTGCGTTGGCATCATCGGCTGCATCAAAAAACAAAAAGAAAGCGGCTGCTGCATCTGCTGCAGCCGCTGCAGAAGCGGCTCTAGCAGCAGCAGGACAAACACAGATGTATCCAAAAACTCTTAGAAATCTGGGTAACACGTGCTTCGCCTCACCTCCCTTGCAAGTGTTTGCGTCTATACCTGAAGCAGTGACAGCCATTAGAAATTTAAGATTCAGTAATACTGATCACAGCTTCCAATCTATAATGGGGCTCCGCCTCCAGCAGCTTATTCCAGCTATCAGCAACAGAACAATTCAAAAATCACAGCCTATCAACTCTGCCTTGCTTCCACTCTACAGGGAATTCATCAATCAGGCTGCACAGCACAAGGATCCGAACTGGGTCGAACTTGCGTTTTGTGACGCTGCAGACATCTTCAGGTCGATAATCGAAACAGTGCCATCCATCCAAGAGCTCTTCTCCTTTAAGATGCAGGAGACACAATCGTGTCAATGTCAGTCAGATGATAAATTGAAAAATCGAGTGTATATATACGAATCCACACCTCATGTATCTATACACAGTGATGGAGATGCAGCCCAAAATTTGCTTATCCACACTCAAAATCAAAGGAAAGATGACCAGGAATATCAATTAAATAGAACAGAGACTCTCCGACGACAAAGAAATCCCGCTGGTCAGCTATGTCTTAGATGCATGCCTGGACAGCAAAGTGCTAATGCAGATTATTTTCTTGGTGATATTTGTCCTCATCACGGACCAACAACAAAAAAGATAAATTGGCCAAAGTTTGCGGAATACTATCCCAAACCAAAGTGCTTTCCTGTTCACGAAATTTGGCAACATTTGCCTGATAGGGATGATGACTCCACTCTTTCTCATCATATAATTACCCAACTATCAGACATTGAAAACTTGGAAGATAAGACCAACGTCTGTTCCTTCTGTGGACAAACTGGTAAATTACAAAACAGGATATTAATATGCGAGGCTCCTCCCATATATCTGATGGTGACATTTGTACAATCTCCTGGGAGTCCTGGCACCGTCCCCAACCCTGCACATTTGCCTCTGGTGCAGTATGAGCATCTGAATCTGGGTGCTTTATTCTCTGGCCAGCATATACCTATGGCACTGTATACGTTGCATTCTGCTGTGATATACAATCATAGGCATTACACAGTATATCTTCATGATAAAACAGATAGCAGAAAGTGCATGTACATCGACGACGTCAACTGCATGCCCACCACTCCAGCCATTATGAAACTGGTGAGAGAAAATTCAAGAGTGCTGATTTATTCAAGGGACCCTGTGATCCATCCTATTCCTCAACCAATAGTGCAGCAAGCAGCTGTAAACCCTATTGGCATCATTCCAGTCCCTGATGCAGGCCCATCTGTTGTTGCTGTGCCTATAATGACAGTGACATCTGCTTTCAGGGATGAGGTTTTGAGAATTGAAAATATCATAAAAACAAAAACCTTGCGTCATGCTCTGCTTGATTTGTTTGGTGAACAAAATGACAATACAGAGTACTGGGCTGCTCATATCCATCCTGGCAGAGATGAATTATTTTGTTTGTTCAATCGCTATATATGTGCAGATCAATTCCGCAAAATGAGGAATGTCCCTCCTGCCTTGGACGGAACAAAAGACTTCATGCTGGACAGCGATATGATTGATATTGTGCATGGCATTTCACTTATTGCAAAGGGAGCCAAGCTTGACTTTGACGCTATGAAACTCCAGCATGAAGTGAACACTTTTGATAATACAACCAAGATCAGGGTGTTTTCATGTGATTTTGCAAAGAATATCATGACATCTTCACCATCAGAGCATAACCTATCCAGAATGAAGAGATGGTTTCATAATGATAAGATATTAGAGGATGAAGAATTATGGTGCCCAGCGCATATGGCATCCAATGTAAAGTCTACTGAAGGAGGCCAAGGCAATCATTTTGTAATAACTCATTGCTCTCTTGGCTCTCATCGAATCGCTGCCTCAGACAGTCTGAGTGCTGGGGGAGGTTACAGCACCACAATAAAGTGGTTAGCAAAGAGGATGTGTGGGTTTTTCAATTACTACCTAGGCAGCAACACTCCATGGAAAACCACCCCAGCCCTTGCCACACAAGTTCAGCAAGCAAATAATTGCGACTGTGCACTGCATCTTTCAAGTAATCTCAATGCATTATTGTTTGGCATCCCAGATTCAGTTTCCTCTGTGTGCAGGCTGAGACAAAAGTTGCCTGTGTTTGTGATTGCTGTCTGTAGAGTCCTCTGTCCGGCCCAAAACTTTAATCTTCAAGTTGGTCCACATCCAGCAACTGTGCAACCCATTGTGGATATTTCGGTAGTGGACCTTGATCCTGAAGTTCTACCGCCTCCTATCTCCAGGTACATAATTTTATTCATGCCACCTCACTGACCCACACCTGACCTTTCCTGCACCCAGCACACCAAAAAAGAAATCCAAGACTCAAGCCACCAGAGACAAAAAGGAAAAGATTTCCTTGAGCGAATATGAGGAAGCAAGACTCGTCAATATCAAAGAAAATGAGCATATGCTTGAAGCAGTCGGCCTAGGTGCAAATCCAATTCAGCAAAAGTCAGTAACCTCCAGGCCAGTTCCTTGATTATTAAACTATATTTCTATTCCTCCATGTGTTTTTCAACTCAAATGTTTATACTGATCCTTGCATCTAACCATGCAGTGCCATTCCTATACTCCCAGCACTGCACTTCATTTCCAAAAACCCATTATGTGCAGTTGAGAGCTTTAATGCCACTATGCTTTCACAGAGTTCCTTTTTTATTGACATCCTCAATAGAACTAAGATATTTGAAATTTCAGTCCATAAGCTCCCTGAGCCATTGCCAATGGTCTTATTCCGTGGCTCCGCATCTGTGAGGGATTCTGGCTTCTTCTTTAATATTGAGGCCTCCCTGCACTCCCCTATAGGGCCATTCAGGACAGCCAAAGCAATTATTCAAGCAGCACTTCAATACATAGCTTCCCATTCCATTACCTGCCCATCACATGAAAGAGAATATGTTGATCTTACACTTGAAGATATGCAACTGAATAGAAGTATTCGGTTGACTGAACACTTTACACAATTACAAAAAGATGCAAAAATGAAGCGCCCACATTTTGACTGGACAGCTTATAAGCCTCATTCCCAACCTTGGAACGGCCTAGGGTTAGACTTGTCTAAATTAGAGCAGCATGTCCGAAAAGCACGCAATGATATTTATCTCTTTCCTATTTCAATGGCATCTGAATCAAGCATAATATGGATTGACTCAGTTGGTAATCAGCCTGGATGGAGAACTCATCTGTACAATCATAACACTAGGAAAACACCTTGCGGCCCAATTATCTCCACAGAAATACGTGATTTATTCTATAGACTATAACTTCCACATTGACCTTCAAAACTAGCCTTAAAAAAATAGCCTGAAAATCATACATCATATCTATCATTCATCACATTTCAATTCAATGACACACTCATCAACATACATTGTGCAATCCTTCACAACACCCTGCCCTGCACTTCAAGCCACTTAACTCCAGTCTTAGTTAAATCTCTCTGAATATCAAGGCGTGCACTCTCAGTTGCTTTGTCAGCTCAACTTTCACAGTATAAATTAAGCAGTTCCTCAATCAAAATTGGACCATCAAGATCAGACAATTTCGAACAAATAACTCTTGCTTCTGTCAGGTTCATACCCTCTGCCCTTAGCATCATATATGCCTTGCGTAAAGTTGTGCAGATTCACTTTCCTCACGTCTTGTGGCAGGATTGATTTCAAAATTGTGCAAATCTCAACTTTTTGGTGAAGTCACTACTACAGTAAATCAAATCTTTGAATGCTAAACTTAATCCATGACTATCTTCCAAGTCCCTGTCTATCATCAGCTTACTTCTCTTAGTCTTCTCATTAATTTTTATATCTTTTTCATCATGTATCTATGTCATTTGTTGCTAAATCTATCAACAGATTCAATTTTGCAAGTATATTCACTAGCATCCTGCATATCAGTGTGCGACATACAAAAAACTGTGGTAGTGTTGCAAAAATATCAACCATTCGCTTCTTGTCGATCAGGTAGCCACCATTGAAACTATGAATCTATGATTTGGGTGAAGTGAGCAGCAGTAGAAGTGTTGTACATAATGATAGCAAATGGTCTCCAGCATCAGACCAGCAAAACCAGTCCTTGTTTTATGCAAATTGAACGCAAGTGCCCTTGAATCCTGAATTTCAAAACACTAAATCATCAATTTTGTCATTCACTACATAATATATTATATCTTCAATATACCTCACTCAATCATCCCATTGAAGACCTGAGCGACCTTTCCCTGCCTCTGCACCTTGTTTTCCGACGTATTCACCTTTTTCAAAATGTCCCATCAAGTTTATCAGCCCCTCGATGGTCATTTCTGTCTTCTTGTTGATCTCCTTATATTGAGCCTTCAATTCAGTAATTTTGCTCCTTGATCTGTACATACCAGGAAACGGAACATCTGATATCTTCTCCATGAGCCCTGAAGCATCAATCATCTCCGAATGATCTTTCAGATTGGTTAGCAGAATTCCTTGCGTATTCACCTGCAGAAAATTTCTTGTCATCAGCTTATTTGTTTTCAAACTTTTATTCATACAGCGACAGCATAACTTACAACCACGATAGCAGGAATCATTTTCGCTTCTGGTGGCAAGAATCTGCCTGACTTGGCAGCCAACACCTTATCCCTCACAGCCGGAGTCATCTCATCTAGCATCTCTTCGAATACGTCCCTGATCTTCATCGACATAGCTGCAGGATCTGAAGCTTCCTCTCGAATGATGCCAAAGGTTTTGATAAAATGATCAAAGGGCATTCCAAAATACTCTTTCTCCCGAAGCGTCTCAGGCTGACTTGCCCATCCGGTATATCCTGGAAAGTGAATGCAAGCCCCTAACATTGCAAACAAACCCTTTACTTTTGACCTCATGTTCGAATTTGTCGTAATAACCACCTGCAATATGAACTCTAATGATCTGCGATATAAGCTCATGAAATACAAATTGAAGATATCATGCTTGTAAATTTTAATTTAGACTGGCTGCATTACCATTTTTGCACCGTTTGCAGTCATTACATCTTGCTTCAATGCCTCCAATGTTTCCATGCCAAATGCAAAATCACCACTCGATGGAAGATACTTCCTTGGTTTTGACCCTGAACTTCCACCACCAGATCCTGAGCCGCCTGATCCTGGAACCCAACCACCACTTCCGCTGCTGGTCTTGGTGGGACTCCCATACTCCGCCACAAACGGCTCCTGAAGGCACTTTATTCATCAAACGGTGATCATGAAAGCAAAACTAGGGTACTTACCATCTTCTTGACTTCAGCATACGTGCATTCTTTGCCAGCTTCCCCGCCTTTTACTCTCTTGACATACTTCTCATCATCATCGTAGTGAAATTGTCTAGCTGATAGATCAGTTGCAATACCCTGAGCAAATACATAAACAGCTGAACCATCCCGAAGCATTTGAGGTTGTGCAGTCTGATTGTGAATTCTCTTTATTGATAACGCTCCATCTCCATGTTTAATGACTTTAATAGTACTAGCTGCAACAGCCATTAAATTATCTTCTTCTGCTCCTTGCCCAGCTCCAGCGAGCAAAATATCTCCGTCGCCAATCCCAGCACCCTCTTTGACAGCATCCAAAAGACTGACATCAACTTTCTGCAATAAAGGCATATAGTTTAGATCTATATTATGTTCCCAGTTCATCTAAGTTTGGTAAAATATACTTCAATTCTTCGAATATCCTTACCTCTGCAGGCTCTGCTTTCACTTCGGTGCCAGAACCCAACAAAGATGCTCCTTCGATTTCTTTTATCTGTACTCCATCATCCATTACAATTTTGCATACATTACAAACTAAACTGTTGTTTTAAATCCAATGAGTTCTTTACCTCTGCTCCGCCTCCTGACTCAGGTTGCTTTCTTCCTGCAGGTTTCGAAGGCATTTCTTCTGGTCCCTAAAATTCTTTAAAATTCAGGAAATTTTCTATTTGCGGGCCACCATCTTTGCCCGCACCGGCTGCTATCTGTGTCCTCCACAAGTTCTCTACAGGTCGCACTCTGTCTTTCAGGGAAATTCAGCCTGCACCCTCTTGACTACCACTTCCGAGTCCAACTTGAATCTGTCTGTGGCTACTACCGTCAACTAGGCCAGGGTATTGCTCCTGAGTCCAAACCGAGCAGCGGCGGCGGGCACCGCCAACGCCGGTCCAACGCCGGCTCCGCTCTCTTAACTCATAATGCTCATCTCTTAACTCATAATTGACATCACTGACATACTCTGTCAATCCTCCTTCACTAGTTCGGAAATCATTCCTTTAATATTTTGACAAGTAATAATGCACCAATGAATTAAAGTCACCCCATAATACTCTTGATATAAGCAGTAAATTACATAAAATTCATCAAATGTGGAAATATTTTCCACCTGTTTTTTTTCTCAAACCCCGCTATTTCTCTACGTACTCTTCCTAGCATAACTGTGATCTTTACAGTCCAAAAAAAATCACTTAAATCGGATCTATACTTACTGAGATCTGGATATCGTATTTTCACACCTTTGCCATTCCAACTTCGTCGAAACACTCACTAATATTTTTGACCCTTCAACTTCCGAAAAGTTATTTTTTTACGGACTTATTTCATTCCCTAGCCCGGTCCAGGATCAAGTCTGGCTTTGGCCCGCCGGCCGTGCGGCGCCGCCGCGGCAAAGCAGCCCAGTGTCACTGGCATGGATTGTGGCAACAGACCTCAGACCCGGGCCGTCACGGTCACGGTCACGGTGACAGTGGCCGAGTCCAGTGGACTCCGAGTCCGAGTCCAGGTCTGGCTCTCAGTCACAGTGGCCAGGCCAGTGAGCGGCACACAGTGCCTACTCAGGCTGCAATCATATAAGCAGGTCCCGGCCCAACCCGGGCCCCCGGACCCGGACCGGGCCCAGGACCTGTCACTGAGGCTGTCAGTTCGCACTGGCACTGGCATGAACTCCGGCAGTCTGAACTTGGAATGTCGGCCAAAAAGCCACAGCACTTCAAAGCCAACTTCAGTCTGTGAAACAGCCACCACCCCATCCGAGTCCAACTCCATCCCATCCGAGTCCAATCAGGCCGAGCCCAGCCCGCCGGGCCGGCGAGTTCGCACTGCCAGTGGCACTGGCCGCATGAACTTGAACTCCGCCGGCGGCAGCCTGAGTCTGAACTTGGAATGTCGGCCAAAAATCCACAGCACTTCAAAGCCAACTTGAGTCTGTGAAGCAGCCGCCACCCCATCCGAGTCCAACTCCATCCCATCCGAGTCCGATCAGGCCGAGCCCAACCCGCCGGGCCGGCGCCGGCGGCCACCCGGACCTAAGAAAGCCCTGCTCCATCCTCAGGGACCCATCCCCCAGGCCCTCCCATACGACCCCCGCGAAGCGAATCAGGTTGTCGTATGGGTTATTTCTTCTTGAAAAGAAATAGTCCATAGGACCCTACTTTAAAGATTCAATTTAGGGATAATTGCTCCTGCCTGCACGGATCAGGAATTAGTAAATTCCAGGGCGGCTCCTCTATCAAAAATTT
>Ga0214202_1000324_pt1 | contig 19817 bp, 22 predicted proteins | sample TroBogEpilimnion_9_FD_153040 | JGI IMG/M metagenome (GOLD analysis project Ga0214202, IMG submission 153040) | Freshwater microbial communities from Trout Bog Lake, WI - 03JUN2009 epilimnion | ecosystem: Environmental > Aquatic > Freshwater > Lake > Epilimnion/Euphotic zone | place: Trout Bog...
CTGTGATGCCCACTATGGTGCACACTAGGACATTACAGTAGCTTTGTGTCGGAAATATCAAAAGGGCACAAAGATAGCGCAAGCCTGGATTAACGGCTATTTAGAAAAGAGTGTTTACCAACTTTAAGGAGTAAAACAAAGATCAGAGCTAGCCTAGCGTAAATCAGGAGACGATGTTTTGCATTGCAAAATAACGCTTTATCCTAGGATCCCCAGTCATGATCGTCGAAGCGCTCTGAACTGTAGACAAGGGATTAATGTCGACCTTGGCCGCCGGGGAAATGGCAAGCTTTTCTTCTACATTGACCGCTGGATGGGACAAGCTAGCCTGTGCGCTAAAAGCGCCAATCTTCCATTGTTGGACTGTTTCATCGCTCTTCAGACTAGAGGCGTCTAAATACGAGCGGTTATAAACATTGATTTTGTCCACCAAGCACCTCATCTATCTATTGTTCTCAGTGTAAATCATCCGAGCTAGACCAAAAGAAAAAATAGGCCGCGGTAAAGCGGCCTATTTAGATACTGCGCTAGAGCTAAGCTTAGGCTTTTAGATTCACCAAAGCCCCGGGGCTACCAGCAGGAATCACTGGGTTAGCCTGCGCTGGTGCACCGGCTACTTTATTGCCCCCTGCTGAACCATCATTGTCCCCATCAGCGTCACGACCAACCGCAGGTGCTGCTTGAACCTGAGGTTTTTGAACGCCTGTAAGACCCTGAAAGCCAGCACTCATGCCACCAATGCTAGAAATAGCCATGGCACTTCCTTTTTTAAAAATGGCCTCAATCGAATACGGACAAAACGGCCAATTTGTCCATACGATCTATACGGCTATTTTTAAAGCAATGTTTACCTCAGAATGAGGTACTTTTGCAGGCTAGAAAAAATACTAAGTTATTGATTTTAATAAATAAAAATACATTTCGTTTTGTAAAAATGCTATTTTATTGATTCAGTGAACTGCGCAAAGACGGGTCCCGTGCAGAGCTGACTTACTCGATCCAGCTCACATCATGAAACCAGCGATTTAAAGTGCCACCAGTGCGAGCACTTTCAATCTCATTGCGCGTGGTTTCAAAATCATGCACGGTTTGTTTGCTGGGGTTTTCCAAAATACACCCACAGCGAATGCGATCTAGCTGCGCGCCTGGCACAATATTTTTGACAACCAAGGTAAAGGTATTGGATTTAGATTTAAGCCGCTCAAAGTAAGCGCCATACCAAACACGGCCGACCTCTGGCGCAATGACCCCTTGGCGCATATCGAGCAAGATGCCCTTCATGCTGATGTTCATCACCTTGGTCTCAAGCTCTTGTCCAGCCCCAAGGTTGAGTACCAGCTTGAAGTCTTCATCCACCGGGGCGGCAACCCGAAAGCCATCACGCCTTTGAATCTTGATCATCTCATTGGGAATGGGCGCTACCAAGTTGCCATCCTTGAGCATGATCTGGCTAATGACAAATTGGTTTTTACCATTGTCATCTACGAGCACTACCAAACGATTGGAATCAATGAAACTCACCAGGCTCTCTTTTTTGAGTGGCTGCATCACGATGCCATTTTGATCATCGGCAGACAAAATCGTCACGGGCAAAGGCTTACCAAAATCATTGAGAGCGTAAACCGCCGCAACCGGCTGCTTTTCAATAATGCGAGAAATCGCTTTGGCAACAAAGCGCTTAGCAATATGCCATTCCGCAGGAATCTGCTTGAGCATTTCAGGAGGGAAAATAAAAGGCAGCATGTAATTAATACCAATTGGGGATATGAACCATTGTTCACAAATATGGCATAAATTATAAACTTTTATAGCGCCCACCTACCTAGCCCCTGATGCACCATTGTTGGGTATACGCTCAAACCTCACCGGAGTTACAGGGCTATCGGCTTACCAAAGCGATTCAAATTGTTAAAGAACTCAATTGCGCTCATCTGAACGCAATGGCACCACTACTTCACTTTGGCCCGAGAATATTTAGCCGACGTGAGAAACGATTCTGATATGTAGGAGAAGATGCTCAAACGCATGCTGCGGCATAGACTCTTACAGCAATGCGCTAGATTGGCTTTGGGGATTAGGCCACCCGAGTTTCAAAAAGAAGTACAAGGTAAGCAGATCAAAGCTCAGACAATAGAACAAGCAGGATTTACTAGCAGTGCATCAGGAGTAATGTCTGAGCATCATTTGGTCGAAGTTGATGGATTGAGGATAAGGTTGATGGGTTCAAAACCCAATGACAGCATTAGGGCTCATTGTCTAAACTAATGAACTGAACTGATCAGTCGATTAAAAAGCCAAATGCCCAAGTTATCAGCGAGAATAGTGAAATGACAGAATATGAAATCATTTCTATTGAGCCCACTAGCGTAGGTAAGTACTGGGTGCTGACCTACAAAACAGCGGATGGAAAAATTGATAAGGAAATGGTAGAGGGCTTAGACCCACATGAAGCATCTATTGCATTTCGCAATTTGATGATGAAGCAGGCAAAGCTTCAAGCACTCAAAAAACCCCGAAAATAATCGCTATAAAGACTCTAAGTGCCAGTGGCATTCTGATGCAAATTAATCACATCGGCCTGTTCAGCATTTTTCACATCCAAGTCAACGCAAGATAAAACGCCATTGACTTTAGCATCTGGATGAATATTGATCTGTTTATAGCGAATATTCCCCAAAATCACTGCGCTCGGATAAACCTCGATTCGCCCAGCAACCTCAATGGAGCCCTCAATGCGCCCAATCACAATGAGATTAGAGTATTTAATATCTCCCAATAAGGCTCCGGCCCGATCAATCACCAAAGTTCCCTGACCATTAGCCGCCTCACTGATATTGCCCTGTAGGGTACCGGCAATTTTAAAGTTTTTTTGTCCTTGTACATTACCAACAATAGCTGAGCCCAAACCAATCTCATTGGCATACTCTAGATGCTTGTGCGCTGTTAGCTTGACGGTTGTTTTATACATGCTATATCTCCTCTAACCTTAAGTTAGGATTTAAATATAACCATACAGTAAATTTCGGTTATTGCACTGCAATTCATGTCATAAATGAGTGCAAAAATACCGTAAATCATTAGCCCTAGAGAGCATAAAGCTCAGAAAATAATTAAAGTTTATGATGTAAGCCTATGAATTGCATGCAATGTATCCACTATTTCACAACATGGGATTTTAAGTTTCCGATGGGTTGTAGGCTCTATGAAATCAAATCCAAGTCAGCGCCCAATTTAAAGGTATTAGAAATGACAGGGCAAGCATGCCTGGGGTTTCAAATCAAGCCAACAAATACAACCACAAAAAATTAGTGCCTTAGGCCAAGAAAACGCTGCTTATTTTTTTCTTAAAAACGCGGGGATTAAATCGAGTAGCGTACTCTTTGGCGCTTTCTCAATACTGCTAGCAATTACTGGTCGCACCCTAGAGGCAGCATCAACCTGTGGCAGGCCTTTGAAGTAATTTTCGTAATTTTGGCGGTCAACACTTTTGTTGACGATCTCAACCCGCTTACTCTCCTGGCTTTCGGTGATTTTTTGCTCTATCTTTTGATATACAAAATCACCAAATTCTAAAAAGTTCTCAGAAACGACTGGGTTATCTGAGTGGCATAAAAAGCCTTTGGTAATGAACTCATTAATGTGGGGAATTCGATATACCACTGGGCCAACAGAACAGGTTTCAATAAAGCGCAAGCCCTCAAATTCAAGGTTAGATAAATTGTCAGCATCAATACGACTTGGCGTCACAATCACATACTGACGCTTGAGATTAAATTTGATCGAATTTTTTTGGTAATACTCCAACAGAAAAATTTCAGTGCTAGCAACTTCAACAACGCTATTTGAACTTGGCACAATCACAATATCAAAATCGAGCAAGAAGGTATCTGGCAAACCAAAGGTCCAAGTTAAATCTGCAATGACAACATCGGACTGACCAGAACGGGTTCGCATAATGCTGCGAGCCTCTAACAACGTTAAATTTGAATTTTGCTGATAAATTAATCCGGCCTTATGCGGCGCAATTTGGTGGTCTGAATATTTCTTGATTAAATTGTATGAAGTGGACTGCTTATCAAAGTCAATGAATGAGACGCTTAATTTTTTCTCCAAAGACAGGTATCCCGCCAGGTTTGCGGAGAGAGTGCTTTTGCCAACTCCGCCCTTTTGATTGGTAACCAGTATTTTGATTTGGGGCATTTGGTGTTACTTTTTTATTAATCGCGTTGCCCGATTATATTGAGAAATCTCCAGTAATGTTAGCAATTTAGCGCCCTTATGGTGCCTATCCTAAGACTTGAATTCAGGTATAGTCATTACAAAGATTAACCACGGCCAAGGCCAATTTGGAGCTTGTTTATGAAGATTCTCAAAATCGCATCTGCTAGTGCTCTTGCTCTTACCGCCGCTTTCCTCATTTCGGGCTGCTCGAACAATGAAAGTGAAGCCAATACGAAGCCTTGGTTACCCGATACAGCAGTGGTCAAACTGCCCATTGAGGAATACCTCGGCATTCCCTTTAATATCGCCCGTGAGGATGCTAAGGATAAATTTGGCTGCACAGCCTATGAACTCTCCTTAAGTTGCAAAATTAAAAATGGGGATGTCGAAGAGCAAATTTGGCTCATTTATAACGAAGCTGGTCGTATGGTGCTCATGAAAAAGGAATTGGGCTACTTTAATAAAACCGTTGCTGACACGATTATTGAGCGCTTTACTATTAAATACGGTTTAGACTTCACACCAACCGAGGGGCAAGAAAGTGCTTTTGCTGCTGGCATTCGAAAATCGAAGACTTATATTTTTGGCGGTGGCCAAGTCGCTTTTCAAATTGGTCGAAGTATGAATAATCGCAATGAATTAATGCTGGTCTACTTTTTCCCAGAAGATGTTGGCACCACCTTTGCCAAGAGCGTTCAAGAATAATTTACTTATTGCAGGACTGGTCTACCAGGTTTGAGTGGTTCAGCATTAAAGACCACCTCTGGTAGTCCAGCATTCTTAACATTGCCTTCCTTAACATCGTAAGCCCAGGCGAGTATTTTCGCTATAGCTTCAAAAAGCTGCATGGGTATCGCTTCACCAACATCCATCTGGCTATATAAGTAACGGGCGAGCGGCGGAATTTCAGCAACGGGCACGTCGTGCTCTTTAGCAATTTCTTTAATACGCAAAGCCAAAATATCAGCGCCTTTAGCCACGACGATGGGGGCAGCCATACGATCAGCATCATAACGAATAGCAACTGAGTAGTGATCCGGGTTAGCTAAAACCACATCTGCTCTTTCGATAGCGGCCATCATCCGAGATGAGGCAATCTGTCTTTGCTTCTGACGCAGGCGCGATTTAATTTCAGGTGAACCTTCAGACTCTTTTAATTCCTGCTTCATCTCTTCAGGACTCATACGAATCTGTTTGCGAAACTGAAACCACTGTACTAAACCATCAGCTACTGCAATCGCGGCCAATGGGACAAGCAATAAGAGAAAGCCATTTAAGATAAAAAAGAAAGTATGCAAAAGGGCCGCATCAAAATCTTGACTCACAATCGAGCGAATATAAACAAATAGGCCGGCCAAATAAGAAATACCAATCCCTAAAACCAAGGCCGTCTTTAACAAATTTTTTACAAGCTCAATTGCAGAATTCATCGAGACCAGGCGACCTAGGCCGCTCACAATATCTAATCTTCCCAAGTCAAATTTAGGAGAAAAATAGGCTCTAAAGTTAACTAATGAAAGCGGGCCCAAAATTCCAACAAGCCAAATGGGAATAAACACAAAGGCTAATATTCCCAGCACTGCCAAAAATGGGCCACTTGACCACTCTTGTAAATGATCTAGGATTTTGATCGGTTGAGAAAACTGCATTCCCATTCTCATCATGGTCACCAACTCTTTCATTAAGAGTGGGCCAATGCCGATGATAAATAAAATGAAGGTTGTTAGTAGTGCAAAAGTGGTGATATCTCGTGATTGTGGGAGCTGTCCCTGCTCACGAGCGCGCTCTATTCGCCGTTCACTGGGGTCTAGTTCCCGTTCTTGCGAATTATCGTTTTCAGCCACGCAAATCCTTCACATACACCTCGGAGCGAAGTGCCTATTGCATCAGGATAAACGATTGGGGTACAGCGATAAAACTAGCCAATCAAAATCAAGCGCTTTGGCTCACTAGCCCGCTTTTTCCTGCTGGTAGATTTTGGGAGATTTTAAGCAACTCAGGCGAAGGCATCTGTCGCACCAATTCACCCGTCTCTGAATTGGTCACCCGGATAACGTGATAACCAGAGCTTGGATCGACTGAAAAGTTGAGGTTACGGCCAGTAGATTGCACAAAATCTTGAATGGCTTGGGCCGCTTTTTCTACAGCAATTCGAGCAGGCAAAGAGGTTTGATCGACAGTAGAAGGCTTGTATTCGATTGTGGCCGCTTTAGTGGCTTCAGGTGCCAAGCCAACACTGGCAGCACTTTTAGAAAAAGCATCAGACTGGGCGCCCGTGCTCTGCATGACACCTTGATACTGCATAGCAGCAAAATTATTAACAGTATTGACTACGCTCATTTGCATCCGTCCATCTTAAACCTATTTGAAAGCAATTAAGCGCTCGTATTGACAAGGTTACCTGTCACTGCTCCAGAGGCTAAGGATTGCTGCAAACTTTGCAATAATGTCGACAATGATGTTGAATTAGCATTAACGCCTGTAGCGGCAAATAAGCTATTAGCATTGGTTTGTAGGCTCGCCAATATCGCATCCAAGGACCCCGCTCCAGTATTGGCAGAACTGGTTGAACTTTGAGAAGAGCTTGATGAGGCCAGATCATTAATTAGGTTTTGTAGACCCGCTTCTAATTTATTCATGCCGCCATGACCATGATGCTTGCCACTTGACCCAGTAACTCCCGAAACAGCTTGGTTAGCCTGGGTGTTACTTTGGTTGACCCCTTTGGCTGCTTCAGACTGAATAGCGGCCATTAAAGACTGGATAAAGGTGACTAAAGCTTGTTTTTGATCTGTTGCAGATGCACTGGTAGATGCTGCAGTATTCAGTGCTGTAGTTGAGCCAGCAGCCCCAACTCCGGTAGCTAACGATCCCCCCATTTGGGAAAGTGATTTTAAGAGCGACTGAATTAATGCTCCGCCAGCCGCTTTAGGTGATTTGGCTACCCCACCCTTATTTGAAGAGCCTCCATCACCGTCTTGATCAACGCCTACTTGTGACTTGGTTGACCCAACTTGAAAAAGACTGGCTAACTGATTAACAGGATTAGTGAGTGCAGGGATGGCCATATTTACCTCTTGGTATGTTTAAAACAGCAAAAAATTCGGGTACTGAGCAAAACAATGCCTATTTGGCAAAAATTGCCGTATTGATTAGCTCAATATCTACTGTTTTAAATAAGTGCAATTTTCATGCCGATTTTTGATTACTCGGCAATACACCCTGTTAAAAAGCCGCTAAACCTGCGGGGGCTTTAGCGGCTTTCTGATATATCTGAACTACGGGAATTTAGCGTTTTTTCGCTGCAGCATCCTTTTGACTAGCGGCTGATTTTTTATCCTCGTCATCTGGTTCGTCATCTGCGGCGTCCGGATCAACTGGCTTAATGGTGACGGCCTGCAGTTTCTCCTCTACCTTATAACTGGCACCTAGGTCTCCGCCAATCATTCTGGCAAATCCGCCAAAATAACGCCGACCTAAATCAGGATAGTAGGGTGAATTCGCTAAGTAGCCTTTGCTACGTATACAAGATGCAGTATTAATACTGCCCTCACAACTGGCAATGGCCGATAGCCTACCTACTTCAAACTGCTCGCCCAAGATAAAGCAAAAGACTACAAATGCAATGGGAAGAACACCCCAAATGAGGACCTTTTTGAGTATTCCAACTACGAGTGCTAGTTTGTCATTCATGTACGCCTCTTTTTATTCATTAATGTGCCGAAGTTTTGGTAGATTTTTTAGCAATGCTATCAGGTAATTTGCGCCAAGGAACCACGGGCTCCTCATTATGCAATCTGGCATAGACTTCAATCACCCTAGGCTCATTGGGTATCGCCAATACCTTCATAGCGTTGTAGGCCTGCGCCGCTTTAATCTTTCTTCCCTCATCAATATAGGACATTGCTGCGCAATAGTAATTTGATGTTGCTTTCTCGGTATTGAAATAACCTAAGCTGCCATGACTGTACATTTCCCCAAGGTAGCGGCAAGCATCCGGCGCTTTTTCTTTTGCGGGGATCTGCATCATCTTCTCGGCAATCCTGAACTGATCTAGTGCATAGCGACGCATAACAGTTGCGGTCAAAATAAAATCGGGATGGGTCACTTGATTGGCTTGCTGATCATAGTAAGTACCACGCTCAAATGCAATCAGACCACGATAGTAGTTTGCTGGTATATCTTTTTCGGCCGCCAATTGATCTAACTTTTGCAAAGTTTTTAAAGTCTCTTCGCTGTAGCGCAATGCTTCATCTTCAGGCTGTATGCATTTTGGTGAGCGCACACAAGCGACCGCAACAATCATTTTGTCGTAATTTTTTTTGTAGCGGCGATAGAGCTTGCGTGCTTCTGAAGGTTTATCAAACTCACTGACATCCTCCGAAGATGGGCTTGCGGAAGTGGCCGCTTGCGAGCCATGACTATCGTGATCGCCCGATGCCCTAGCACTTAAGGGCAAGAGCAGCGCAACGCAAGAAAAACTGATGGCAATAAATGTGCGATAGAAAATAAACACTTCTATCTCCCCGCACCATCCGCCTTAGGAGCTGGCTTTGCAGGAATTTCAAGTGGGGTGCGGGTGCCAGGCTCTGGTAAAAATTGTGCCGGAGCACGCAAATTCACAGGGATCTCTTGTGGCCCTTTTACGACTGCAGCTTCAGGCATCGCCTCACCCAACACCTTAGGATCAATTGGTTTATCTTGTTTCTGAGGTGTTTTACTGAGCACCATAATGGAGATGCGGCGATTAAGAGGGTCAGCCAAATCTTTTGGATTTAATGGTAAGGAGTCTGCAAAACCCATGACCTGAGAAACCTTCTTGGGGTCTAAGCCGCCCTGGATGAGCTCTCGACGCGCAACATTTGCTCTGTCAGTCGATAACTCCCAATTGCTATAGCCAGCTGCACCATTGTTGTATTTAGCGCCATCAGTATGGCCTTCAATACGAATCGAACTGCCATTATCTTTCAAAGATTTGCCGATAATACGCAGTAGTCGTCTGGCTGTCACGCTAGGCACGATACCGCCACTAATAAAGAGGGGTTTATTTTGCTCATCTACTACTTGGATACGCAAACCTTCGGCAGTGATATCCATAAACACTTGACCTGCAGCATTCTTTAACTCTGGATCAGCGGCCATGTTTTTCTTGACCTCATCCTTGGTCATTTCATTGCGGGTTTTATCTTTACGAGAATTTTCAACGTCAGTCACTGACGAATCGCTCATCCTACGCTGCTCTGTATCGGCGTCTGCGCGTGCCTCGACACCAGCAGTTTCCGTAATGTTGTTACCGCCGCCCTTGATAATCGCCGTGGCATCACCAGATCCTTGGCCACCAGAAAGTGATACTCGTAAAGGATTTTGAAAATAAGAGGAGATGCCTGCTAAGTCACCTGCTGTTGTGGATCCTAGAACCCACATCAGCAAGAAAAAAGCCATCATTGCCGTTACGAAGTCGGCGTAAGCAATCTTCCATGCGCCGCCATGATGCCCATGACCGCCTTTTTTGATCCGCTTGATGACAATTGGCGGTCCGTCAGTCTTAGCCATGCTCTACTACTTTCCTTTAACGGCTTTAGTACCCTCATCCAACTCAGCAAATGATGGTCTTTGGTAACTAAACAATACCTTACGACCAAACTCGACTGCAGCTGCTGGTGGAAAATTGCTTAAGCTTGCAATCAAGATGGCTTTCACAGCCATAAATGAGCGGGTATCGGCCTCACCATTTTGCTCAAGTACTTTGGCAATTGGAGAGACGATCGCATAGGCCAACAAAATACCTAAGAAGGTACCAACCAGCGCCGCGCCAATCAACTTACCCAATTCAGCTGGTGGCAATCCGATAGAACCCATGGTGTGTACTACACCCATCACCGCCGCAACAATACCGAACGCTGGCAAACCATCACCGACGTTCGTCACTGAAGCCACAGGAATATGGACCTCTTGATGGTGCACTTCAAGCTCTTGGTCCATTAAGCTTTCGATCTGAATGACATCTAGTGAACCGCCGAGCATCATGCGTAAATAGTCGGTAATAAAATCGACCAAGTGGTGATCTTTAGTCACTAAGGGATATTTTTCAAAGAGCGGACTCGCTTCTGGCTCTTCAATATCACCTTCTAATGACATCAAACCATCACGCTTAATTTTTTGCAGAATTTCAAACATCAGGCAGAGCAAGTCTAAGTGCATCTGCTTTACCGAGCCTTTAGATTTAAATGCTCCACCTAAAGCAGCAAGCGTCTTCTTCAAATTGACCATCGTGTTTGAAGCAATCATCGTACCTAGCGCAGCGCCCACAATCGTAAGCACTTCTGTTGGCTGCCAGAGAACCATGATATGACCGCCGTGAAGAGCGTAGCCCCCCAAAGCACATGCCATCGCGATAATCCAACCCAGTGGAATATTCATACTAGCTACTCAATTCAGTTTTATAGTTGTGAAAACAAATTACTTTGGCTGATCTTCGCAAACATCGCTTGAGCAGCCGATAAAATCGTCTGGGATCTAGTATAAGCCGCAGTAGCTGCTGCCATGTCGGTATCCAAGAGTGCCGAGGATGTAGCCTGCAATTGGGTCCCAATGGAAGCAGTTGCGTTCTTGGAATTATCGACCTGCTTGGCAATGGAGCCGGCGCCCTCTTGAACCACTGTGAGCTGGTTAAAAGCAGCGTCCAAGCCATCAGCTACAGCCTTTTGGGATGTGGCACCAGGATTATTACCAGCGGCCATTTTGCCCAAATAATCTACAAAATCCTGGATTTTTTGTACCACATCCGTTTTTGAGCTACCTGAACCGCCAAAAGCGTCAGTAAACTTCACTGCGGTATTAACCATGACATTTGGCTCTATTTGCACTTGATTAATAGTGGCAGTTTGCGGAAATATTGGGGCGCCAGTACCATCAACCGCAGTGGATTGCTGTTTGATGGTGTCAAGGTAGCCTTGCGCTGCTTGTTGAAGTGCTGCATAGTCGGTTGTATTTAAGGATCCATCTTGCGATTGGACCATTAACTGCTTTAGGCTATTCATTTGGTTTACTACGCTACCTAATTGCGTATCAGTATTGGACATTGAACTAGCAACAAAATTTTGATTTTGGGTAAACATGGTTAGCTTAGCGGTATCAAAATCTAGTCTCACACCACGAGCCATCGCGTACGCATTGTCCGATGCGGCGCTGTAATTTTTGCCCGTATCAATCTTCTCTTGCCATGCCATTGCATCCGCAAGGCTGTTGTCCATCGCCTGAACCCCAGTTTGTAAAACTTGATTAGTACTTATGCGCACGCTCATTTTTTATCCTTTACACCATAATTGCCAATAAGGCGCTAAACATTTGATTACCTGCTTGTAAAACCTTACTGGAAGCAGAATACAGTTGCTGATACTTCAATAAGTTGGCAGCTTCTTCATCGAGATTAACCCCGGAAATTGCATTAAATTGGGTTGTTAAGCTACTCAAAACAGCAGTATCTGATTTTTGTGTGTTGAGTGCAGTCGCTACTTGGTTACCTACATCAGTAGTTAAATTTGCAACGGTATCTGCGAATATTCCACTCATTTGAGAGACTTGGTTAGCAGCTGTTGAACTAATGATGGAGTTTGTGCCATTCATATAGGCATTCGCATCACTTGGTGCCACCGAAATAAAATTGGCTGCAGTTAATCCATAATTTTGCAAAGAATTTGGGGCGCCACTAACGTCAATATTTAACGCTGAACCGCCATTACCTGCTAGTGCATGAGCAATGGAACTGGCAGAATCCGAGGTAGGAGCAATGGTAATGCTGTTATTTGGCGCCGTAGCGATTGCCGTTGCAATTGCTGCGCCAGTATCAGCAGCAGTACTTGCTAAATTAATACTAATCCCAAATTGAGAAAAATTGATACTAGTTGTTCCTGCAATAGCTACGTTGGGCACTTGAATGGTTTGAGATAAAGGACTGCCGTTATACGTGCCAGATATTGTTAGATTTCCATTCGCATCAGCAGTAAAGCTGTAAGTGCCTGGCGATGCTGAAGTAGTTAACACTACCCCTGATGGATTTGTATTCGATACTTTAGTATTTGCTGTCAATACAGTAGCGGGATTGTAATTAATTCCACTAGTAACAGGGACGCTAAAATTACCGGCACTCACAGAAATACTTCCCGCTGAGGCTAAATTTGAAGCAATAGTCGCAGCAGTGTCTGTTGAAAGATTGGATACTGGAATCGTAATGCCAAATTTATCAAAATTTAGGGTTTGATTTCCCGTACTCAAGGTCAAGGTTTGGCTAACTGAACTGCCATTGACTGTTCCACTCATGATGAGTTGATTTGGATTGCCAGTAGGAGCGTTGCCTTGAGTTAGGCTATACGTCCCCGAAACTGCTGACCCAGCTAACGCGATAGTTCCAACGTTGGTGTTGGATGCCAAAATAATATTATTTTTACTGGCAATATTAGCGGCGATTGTAGTAGCGCTCGCTGATAGCGTGTCAGTAACGGGAATACTAATTCCAAAGGTAGAAAAATTAACTGTTTGACTACCAGAAGTCAGATTAATTGTTTGCGTTGCCGGGGTACCATTCACTGTGCCAGTCATGGTTAGACTTCCGGCATTGGCTGAAATAGCATACGTTCCAGCTGCAGCCGGACTTGTTAGACCAATGACGCCGATATTGGTATTAGTATTCAGTGTAGTGTTTGACTGTAGCTGTCCTGTTGATGAGATACCAACAGGTGCAGAGCCTGAACGAAGACCGCTACTTGTTGGTACAGAATAGGCAATCGGATTTGCCAAGTTCACTGCAATACCTAATTTATCAAAGTTCAGAGTCTGGCTAGCCCCTAATACTGAGTCAGCAACCGTTGCAGTCTGTGAAACAGTCTTACCGTTGAGCGTTACAGATAGTGTTACCTGATTATCATTTGGGCTAGCGCCCTGACTAAATGTATAAATACCTTTTGCAGCATTTGGTTGTGCTGTTATCGATGCAACCTGACTATTAACCGTTCCCGGTAAAGCGCCGAGACCTAAAGTAGAATCACTACCAATTGAATTGGCTAAGCCGCTGTATAAATTTTGTAAATCACTAAGACTAGTGATATTTGGAATCGATGAGGTTAAATCACCACCAGACAGGCTTGAATAAATATTTGAGCCTACTTTAAATCCAAAAATTGGTAACTGAGTTGGCTGCCCTGGTGTTGATTGTCCGGCTTGGTTGACAACTTTCACCAATCCCATCGCCAGTGCATTTAAGCGTTGATTAATGCTAGGTACAAAAGTATTAATAATATTTTCTAATGCGCCAGCCTGGCCACCTGAAATAGTGACAAGAGACTGTAGATTTGGATTGCCAACTGCATCTTTGGAGTTGTACTCCACATTAATTGCTGTTTGATCATTACTAATAGTTAGCTTATTTGCAATGCCCCTTTCAACCAAGGGCAAACCATTAACTAATTGCGTAGCTGTTCCATCAGAGTTGATTAAACTCTGACCGCCAACTAATTTTTGTAGGCTAGTGAGGATGCGATCTCTCTCATCTAACAAGTCAGCTGATGGTGAGCTATTACCAGGGCTCGTTGCTCCCGTAATTTGCAAATTAATTTTTGCAAGTTCAGGTAACAAAGTGTTTGCTTGATTAACCGTATCAGTGAGTCCTGATTTTGCATTTGAGCTTAAAGATGTGATGATTGCACTCATTCCCTGCATACGATTGGCTACATCATTTGCTGCCGCTGTAATTGCTCCTGCTGAAGCCGTACTGGTTGGATCGGCTGCATACGTTCCCATTGCATTAAAAAATGTACTCAATGAACTCGTCATGCCAGTGTTTGCATCTGATACCAGACTATTTAATGGGCTGGTGTACTGAACAAAAGTATCTGAATAGCTTGACTTAGCTTGTTGGGTCAGCATTTGTGATCCCAACAGGGCTGAATATTGTCTTGTAAAACCATCAACGGCAAAGCTAGTCCCATTTAACTGAAGGTTATTGGGGGCTAAAGAATCCATTACGGTATTTGCATTGCGCCTAGTAAATCCATCAACCGATGAACCTGTCACGTTTTGTGAGGTCACCAACATACCTGCTTGGGCTATTTGTAAGCCAGCATATGCAGTATCAGTAAGGTTATAGATTGCCATGGAGACTCTTAATTAGTGGGAACAGTCCCATTTGTTGGATAAACAATCGGTCCACCCGCTTTAGTGATAACGGCTTTTTGATCATTAGCGATTAGCTGTTTTACGCTTGCCTGCTGCAATAAAGCTTGGGCCATTTTGTCGCCAAAACCCATGCCTTTACCTTTAGATAGTGTGTCTGCCAAAGTATCGTCCGCCATTTCTAAATAACCACTAGATGCAGTACGCGTATCATCATCCCCTCGAATACTGGGATTGCGCATCGTACTTAACATTTGCCTAATTAAAATTCGTTCAAAACCTTGCGCAGAACTGCGAATTTGAGCTTCAGTTTTAGTTTGACTAGCCTGTTTTATTGGTGCCGATTGATCAACCAATAATTTGGCAGTATTAATATCGACTGTTGAGGTGACGTTATTAACATCCATTAAATAACCTCAAGCTCTGCGCGAAGTGCGCCCGCGGCACGCAATGATTGCAATATTGCTATCAGATCTTGTGGTGTAGCTCCCAACATATTGAGAGCTCTCACTACAGTATCTAAATTTGCACCCCCAGGAACACTAATCAGGCTATTTTCTTTGCCACCATTATCAATGGTAGCGGTATCTATAACACTTACTGCAGTCTGCCCGCGACTAAAGGGTAATGGCTCAGTTACTGTTGGCGTTTGATTAATTCTGACGGTTAAGCTTCCATGAGCAACTGCGGATGGAGATAAGTGAACCGCTTGATTCATCACCACAGAACCAGTCCTTGAATTTAAGACTACCTTTGCGGCAGAGCTCACTGGCTCGACCTCAATCTGCTCTAATGTCGCCATAAAAGCAGCGCGTTTAAGTGGTTCAAGTGGTACACGAATTTGTAATGAGTGCGCATCCATTGGCAATGCAGTACCTAAACCAAACCTTTTTCCAATGGCTTCGGTCGTTTTTTGCATGAGCGAAAAATCAGCCCGCTGCATATCGATCTGCACAAATTCATCAGGAAGTATAGATGGGACAGCCCGCTCAATTAAGCCGCCATTGGGAATCCGGCCAGCAGATAAGCTGTTAACGGTCGTTGATGCTGCGCCTGCTTTTGCGCTAGCACCAGATATAACCACGCTACCCTGTGCCTGAGCATAAACCTGACCATCTGCTGCACGCAATGGGGTCATTACCAATGTTCCGCCTCTCAAGCTAGTTGAGTTACCAATTGAAGATACGGTGACATCAATTGGTTGACCTGGGCGCCCTAAAGCTGGTAATTCAGCTGTGACCATCACGGCTGCAGTATTTCGTAATTGTGATTGTGTGCCTGTTGTTGGAACAGTAACTCCCAATATATTTAGCATTTGCAACACACTTTGAATCGTAAATGGGGTCTGTGTAGTTTGGTCACCAGAGCCATCCAAACCCATTACCAAGCCATATCCAACTAATTGGTTTGGTCTTTGACCTGCAACTGTTGTGAAATCTTTGATTCGATCAGCGTGCGCCTGATATGGAAACGTTATCGCCAGAACAATAGTAATTGAAATAATGCGAAGAGTACTTTTACTAAATACTTGCATCATAACGGCGCAATCTTTAGTAATAGGCGCGTAAACCAACCTGTACCCTGAGTATCATCGGTAGCGCCACGGCCACGATACTCAATTCTGGCATCAGCCACTTGTTGTGATGACACTGAATTAGCAACAAGGGAATTTGGATTCACCACACCACCAAAGCGAATAACTTCTTCTTCATTACTGACGGCAACTTGTTTTTCCCCGGCAACAACTAGATTGCCATTTGATAAAACTTCAATCACCGTACAAGTAATCGTACCTGCAAAGGTATTATTTACAGCACTTGCGCCCGTACCTTCATTTTTCAAATCACCTGAACCAGCAAAATTCGCAATATTGGCTACGCTTGTCATGATGCCGTTTGGTGTAGTGCTATTATTGCCGAAATTGGAGCTAGTACTTGCCTTGCGTTCAGCGAGCATATTACTATTTTTAGCTGCACTCGTGGTTTCATTTAGGACAATGGTTAAAGTGTCACCTACATTGCGCGCTCTGCGATCTTCAAAGAGTGGTCTATAGCTTCTAGTGTCGTAAGGACCACCTTCATTTGCTGGGTATAAACTACCCATATTGGCCGAAGTATTTGCGATTGGCTTGGGACGTGCGGTGACTGGTGTCGAGAGCAAACTCGGTTTATCTGCACTAGCACAGCCAGCCAAAATAGCACCACAGCTTGCAAATATGCTCAGCAGATAAATAGAACGTTTTAATGACTGATTCAATTACTGCCCCAAGTTACTAACGCGCTGCAAAATTTGATCTGAAGCGGTAATTGCGCGTGTATTAATTTCATATGCGCGTTGAGCGGCAATCAGATTAACCATCTCTTCAGCTACGTTCACATTTGATTGCTCAACGTAGTATTGGTTGACCGTACCCATACCATTAGTACCGGCAATCTGAGTTTGTGCTGTTCCAGATGCGGGAGTTGGAATGAAGTTTGTATCACCCAAGGCGGTTAAACCAGCCGGGTTAGCAAAGGTAGCCATTGTCAATTGACCAGCAGTTACAGGCGTCGTACTTCCTTGAACCGTATACTGAACTAAACCGGCTACGTTAATCACTATTCCTGTTGCTGTTGGCGGAATAACACCTGCACCGGCAACGGTATTGCCTTGGCTAGTTACAATTTGTCCTGTAGCACTTAAGCTAAAAGAACCATTGCGGGTATATGCCTGAGTACCATCAGCTAGCTGAATTTGGAAAAAACCATTTCCCTGAATTGCAACATCCAAGTTGTTACCCGTTTGCAACATTGGACCTTGAAGATTGACACGCTCAGTAGAGGTTACCGCAGAACCCGCGCCAATTTGCAAACCAGTTGGTAATAAGTTTTGAGCATTGGAATTTGAACCGGCCGAACGAATCGTTGTATATAACAAGTCAGCGAAGATTGGCTGAATCTTTTTATAAGCAGTAGTCGAGGAGTTAGCTAAGTTATGCGAAATAACGTCTAAGTTGGCTTGCTGGGCGTCCATCCCAGTTTTTGCAATCCACAATGACCTTAACATAATTTACTTTCTTTTTTAATTAACTCTTAGACAGCGATAGAAGTGAAACAGCTGATCGAGCATTAGTATCAGCAGCTTGTATTGAGCGGATATTTAAATCATTTAACCTGGTTTGCGCGATGATTTGAACCATAGATTGAGCAGGGTTTACATTACTCAACTCCAAAGCACCTTGAACCACTTTGACTGTGGCATCAACTGCCGCCTGACCCCCTGGTAAATTGAATAACCCATCTTCATCACGTACTAAATCAGATGGATTAGGATTAACCAATTTTAGTTTTCCAGCTTGATTTAAAAATTGCGTACCTGGTAACTGAGTAAAAACTTGACCATCTTCAGCAATCTGAACAATAGCATTTGGTGGGATCGTAATAGTTCCACCAGTCCCTAATACGGGTACATCCCTACCGGCTTGCAATACCCCTTGTTCATTTACAAAAAATTGTCCAGATCTTGTATAGGCCTCGGTGCCATCCGGTTTTCTAACAACAAATAATCCATCACCTTTAATGGCCATGTCATAAGTATTTCCAGTTGTTTTGATTTGACCAGTTGTAAAATTATTCCCCGGTGTTGTATCGGCAACAAATGCTCTGCTATCTGCGCCAAGTCCCTTAATTGGATCGGTGCGGTACGCGCTAATCACCTCCCTAAAACCTGGTGTCTGCGCATTGGCCAAGTTGTTAGCGGTAACCGCCAACTGCTGAGTCGATGCAGTGCCACCAGTCATGGAGGTGTAAGCGAAGTGATTAATCATATCTTTTAATCAGCTATTCTTTATTGACCAATACGAATTGCATCGTCAACAATGGTCGCTGCTTCAACTTTTACGGCCTCAGAATTAGCTGTATACAATCTTTGCAGGGTCATCAACTTCACTAACTCTCCAGTCAAGTCTACGTTAGAACTTTCAACGGCTTTACCTTGCACGGCACCTAAATTTCCAGAATTAGCTGTTCCGTATATAGCAGCACCAGATGTTGTTCCAGTTGTTCCAGATACTTGATATGAATTCAAGCCTACTGGTATCAATCCTGCCGTATTATTAAATGAAGCAATCGCCAACTGCCCCTTAATCATGGTCGTTCCATCACCATAACTTGCTACTAAATTTCCTGCATTATCAAATGAAAATCCAGTGAGTTGAGACAAAGGATTTCCGTTTGTTGTGCTGGTATAGGTTTGCTCAGCCGCTGTATACGCAGTCATATTGGTACTATCAATGTTGAGCGCAAGGTTATTTACTCTCAAACCACTTCCAACGCTGGTAGTAATTGTGGTGTTTGTTGTGTATGCCGGCACACCAAATTGATCGCGCGCCAATGAATCAATATTTTTACCCGCAACAAAGCCCATCGTACCGACTGGTTGGTTAGCAATCGTGATGGTTTTTCCATTTAAGTTACCCGCAATTGCGCCGACATCATCAGCTGCTGGCGTACTCATGGTGATTGACACACCATTTGTAAATGTAAATGTTTGGACGCCACCTGCACTACCTGCCTGGATTGGTTGTGCTGATAAAACATTATTACCCCCAGCATCAGTCATTTGTAGGAAAGTGCCAGAATTTAAATTCACCCCAGGTGATGCACTTACTGTGCCAAGTGTCGCTGCAGTAGATCCACTGCCCAATGCACCTGCGGGAATGGTTAATGTATCGCCAGCTTGATACAAGCTACCACCTGATAGCTGTACGCTTGTGATCGTTCCATTACCGGCATAATTAATCAGTGCTACGCCACCGCTACCATGCGCGGATTGAACTTTCACTGAATAGGTTCCAGCAATTCCACCCAAGTTTGCTATTGCCCCAGGTGAAAGTGTTCCTGTTAAAGCGTTAGTAGTTTGGATTGAATTTAGCGTATAGGTGCCTGCTGGCGCGCTACCAGTCATTGCACCTCCAACACTAACTGCTGAAACTGTCGAGTTCCCAACCGTTACACCAGTACTAGCAATGGGTACCGTAAATGTTCCAGAATCACCAGCTGTAATGCTACTTGCAGGTATTACATAATTACCAGCGGAAAAACCTGATCCGCCATTAGTAACAGTTACTGCAGTTATTTCTCCACCCGCAACCGTAACCAATAAATGTGCAGGATCACCTCCTATTGCAGGACTTTGAATAGTTATTGCCTTATTAGTCACAGCTGTACTTCTTGTTGTATCACTAGAAGCGATACCCCCGCCAGGAATATTAAAAGCCGTCAATACACCCGTAGGTGTGTATCCATTCCCAATTTGGCTTGATACATCAATCGATCTATTTACATTTATGCCATCAACTGTTGAATAGACTTTATATCTATCAGCCGTATAAGCATATCGTGTTATTTGATTTCCCTGTCCATCAACTCCAGGTTGGGCTGTCACCATTA
>Ga0214202_1000329_pt1 | contig 19719 bp, 16 predicted proteins | sample TroBogEpilimnion_9_FD_153040 | JGI IMG/M metagenome (GOLD analysis project Ga0214202, IMG submission 153040) | Freshwater microbial communities from Trout Bog Lake, WI - 03JUN2009 epilimnion | ecosystem: Environmental > Aquatic > Freshwater > Lake > Epilimnion/Euphotic zone | place: Trout Bog...
CAAAAGTGCTGTGGTTGCATGCTTATATAAAGGGACAGTTTCAAAAGTTGCTTCTGCAATAAATCCCAAAGTGCCTTCGCTGCCAACCATCAGGTGCAAGAAAGCAGGCAGTGCTGTGTGAAAATCAGTTAATGAATTGAGACCGTATCCCATGGTGTTTTTAATTTTGTATTGAGCAGCTATCTGATCACGCAGCTCTGGGTGCTCAGAAATTTGTTGGATAAGACTGGTTATTAAATTCCAAATTTCTGGTGCTTGCGAATGTAAAATATGAGCAGCATCATCATGATTGGTATCAACGATCACTCCGTTAGGCAGAACAATAATTGCGGAATGAAGTGTCTGATAAGCATTTTGAGTAATGCCGCAAGCCATACCGCTGGAATTATTAGCAATCACACCACCAATCGTGCACGCGACTTCGCTGGCAGGATCTGGTCCTAATTTGCGCCCGAATCGCGCTAGCCTGGCATTAACTTGTCTAACAGTGGCCCCAGGTTGAACGCGGACTTGTGCGCCATTGTTAAGAATGGTGATGTCACGAAAATTACGGCGGGTATCGACTAATAATCCATCACTGACTGATTGCCCAGAAAGACTCGTTCCACCAGAACGAAAAGTGAGGTGTTCGTGATGTTTTGTTGCGTACCTAAATATCGCTGCTATTTCATGAACGTCGTTGGGGTACAGGACGGCGTTGGGAAGCAACGCATAATGAGAAGCGTCAACCGATGTTGCGATACGAGTGAAAGTATCAATAGCCACGGCACCAGCCCTGGGAAGAACCTGTAGCAGCTCTTCGGTATCTAATGGCATCTGCAAATAGTGGCATAAATTAAGCTTTATGTACCTGCATTCGCAGGGTACTCTTACAGCACACAGTAAATAGGAGCCCCGCTTGCTAACTCAGATTTTGAAGACCTATCTTCGCCCATATAAGAAGCAGGTATATCTGATCATCCTGATGCTTCTTATTCAGGCGATCGCTAGCCTTTACTTGCCCAATTTAAACGCAGATTTGATCAACAACGGCGTCGCCAAGGGAAATATTAGTTATATCTGGCATATCGGCGAGATTATGTTGGGCTCTAGCGCGCTGGTCATGGGCGCATCTGTCCTATTAGCTTTCTTAGCAGCGCGAGTTGCAATGGCTTTTGGCCGCGATTTACGCGGCGCGGTTTTTACTGCAGTAGAAGGTTTTTCTGCGCGCGAGCTAAATAAATTTGGCGCACCATCTCTGATTACTCGTAATACCAACGATGTGCAGCAAGTGCAGCTGGTTTTGTTCATGGGATTTACGATGATGATCGGCGCACCTATTACCGGATTCGGAGCAATTATTATGGCGCTCCGTTCAAACCTTCGACTTTCAAGTCTGTTACTGGTTGCAATTCCCGTGATGGCAGTGCTGATTATCTTCTTGCTTCGCAGAATAGTTCCGGCCTTTAGGGATATGCAGATTAAGATTGATCGAATCAATTTGGTTTTACGTGAGCAGATTGCCGGAGTCAGAGTTATCCGTGCCTTTGTCAAGACGCGGCAAGAAGAAGAACGATTTGCTCAAGCTTCCGGTGACTTGATGCAGACCCAATTATTAGTCACTCGCACTTTTGCAATTATGTTCCCGGCTCTATCGATGATTTTAAACTTATCGTCGGTTGCGGTCATTTGGTTTGGAGCAAAACTTATTAATTCAGGTAATCTGCAGATTGGTAATATGACGGCATTTCTTTCGTACATAATGCTGATATTGAGCAGCGTAATGATGGCAGTATTTATGTCATTGCAGATTCCCCGTGCTGCTGCTTGTGCCGAACGAATTCAAGAGGTGTTGAATACAAAGTCTTCAGTTGTAGATACTTTGATACCGATTGCCCCTGATGCACATACGGGTTTGGTGGAATTTAAAGATGCAGAATTCCGCTATCCAGGTGCCGAACATCCGATTCTTTCAGGTATATCTTTCACGGCTCGGCCAGGACAATTTACGGCGATCATCGGTTCGACAGGTTCGGGAAAGACGACCCTACTTAATTTGATTCCACGATTTATTGATGTGACCAAAGGAGCCGTCTTGATTGATGGCGTTGATGTTAGAGAGCAATCCCTTGAAGGCATCTGGTCAGATATTGGATTGGTGCCGCAGCGTTCATTTCTCTTCGGTGGGAGCGTTGCGCAGAATCTTAGGTTTGCTAAAGCAGATGCCACGGAAGCAGAGATGTGGGCGGCCTTAGAGATTGCACAGGCTCGCGATTTTGTCGAAGAGTTGCCAGATAAATTGGAGTCACGTGTAGCTCAAGGTGGAACCAACTTCTCTGGTGGTCAACGTCAACGCCTGTCTATTGCCCGTGCATTGGTGAAGAAGCCACAGATCTTGATCTTTGATGATTCATTTAGTGCACTTGATTACACAACAGATTCCAAATTGAGGACCGCTTTGCATTCCGCTGTTGCCCACACAACCATGATTGTGGTGGCTCAACGCGTATCAACTATTTTGAGTGCTGATCAGATCATTGTCTTGGACGAAGGTAAGATTGTTGGAATCGGTAATCATGCGGATTTAATGAAGCAGAGCAGTACCTATCAAGAAATTGTGTTGTCGCAATTAAGTCCAGAAGAGGCGGCATCATGAGCATGCAGCGTCCTGCGCAAGCGCCTACGACCGCGGCGCGTCCAGGTGGTGGACCAATGGCGGGCATGATGGGTGCTCCACCTCAGAAATCTAAGGATTTTAAGGGTTCGCTAAAAAGACTTCTTCGTGAAGTCGGGGCCGAACGTAAGAGTTTGTATGCCGTGTTTATCCTTATTACATCTGCCGTAACAATTGGTTCATTTGGTCCAAAAATCCTGGGTCATGCAACCAATGATATTTTTACGGGGTTCTTAGGGCACAAGATGCCAGCGGGGCTTACCAAAGATCAAGTAGTGGCCGGATTGCGTGCTAAAGGTGAAAATACTTTGGCGGACGTTGTTAATAAGAGTGGTGTCATACCTGGTAAGGGAATGGACTTTACCGCTATCGCACATTGGATCTCTTTGGCTATCGGCTTGTACATAATCTCTTCGTTCTTTTTATGGCTTCAGCAATACTTAATGGCTGGCGTTACCCAGAAGACCGTCTTCCGGTTGCGTCGATTAGCCGAAGAGAAGATTGGGCGCTTGCCACTTAGCTATTTTGATGGGACTTCTCGTGGAGACCTGCTGTCGCGTGTAACCAATGATGTGGATAATATTTCTACATCGATGCAGCAAGGTCTGTCTCAGATTCTGAACTCTGTGCTGACAGTTGTCTCTGTGCTGATCATGATGGTCTGGATTAGTCCATTATTGGCGGTTGTCTCTTTGATCGCGATTCCCTTGTCTATGTTCGCGTCGATCAGAATCGCCAAGGCATCCCAAAAACAATTTATTGCACAATGGGACTGGACCGGTAAATTAAATGGTCATGTCGAAGAAATGCACACTGGTGCGGCTTTAGTCAAGGTATTTGGCCGTCGCCGGCAAGCGATTACTGACTTTGGGGATCTAAATGAAAATCTCAATAAGTCATCCTTTAATGCTCAATTTATGTCGGGCATCATCATGCCGACAACAACTTTTATTTCTAATCTGATATATGTTGGAATTTCGGTACTTGGTGGATATCGGGTCGCAACAGGTTCGATGTCGCTGGGTGATGTACAGGCTTTCATTCAATATTCACGACAATTTGGAATGCCACTGGCGCAGATTGCTGGTTTAATGAATGTTGTTCAGTCTGGGGTCGCATCTGCTGAACGCCTCTTTGAATTATTAGATGCCGCAGAAGAATCACAAGATAAAACTGATGCAATCGTTATGGATCGCGCAAGTGGTGCAATCGCATTCAAGGATGTTTCATTTAGATACAAGGAAGATCAACCTCTCATTGAAGACTTTAATCTCGATGTCAAACCTGGACAGACGATTGCCATTGTCGGACCAACTGGTGCGGGCAAGACAACATTGGTTAATTTGATTATGCGCTTTTACGAAATCCAAGGTGGCAGCATTACGTTGGACGGAGTCGATACTCGAAATCTGACAAGAGATGACTTACGCAAACAATTTGGTATGGTCCTGCAAGAGACCTGGTTGTTTAGCGGAAGTATGCGAGAAAATATTGCATTTGGTACGTCTGATCCAACTCACGACAAGGTTGTGGCCGCTGCAAAGGCGGCAAATATCGATCACTTCCTGCGTGGATTGCCAGATGGGTATGACTCTTTGTTAACCGATGACAATGCCACAGTCTCTAACGGAGAACGGCAGCTGCTCACTATCGCGCGGGCCTTTATGGCCGACCCAGCGATCCTTATCCTTGATGAAGCGACCTCTTCGGTGGACACTAGAACTGAAGTCTTGGTTCAGCAGGCGATGGCAAAGCTGCGAAGCGGCCGTACTTCATTTGTTATTGCTCATCGGCTATCGACGATTCGAGATGCCGACGTGATCCTGGTTATGGACAAGGGTTCGCTGGTAGAACAAGGCAGACACGAGGAATTGATGGCAAGTAAAGGGTTTTATTTTGACTTGTATGCCAGCCAATTTGCTTCTGCTTTGGAAGGCTAAGGGGTACGATTTCTTCGTCTCTGTTCGCCGCATCAATGGATGCCCTCTCAAACCGGAGGTCCTTGTATGGCTAAATCCTCTTCGCATGAACACAAACTTGCCCCAAATGTTTTGGGATTATTCGAGTCTGCTGTCATGGGTGTTGCTGGATCAGCTCCCGCTTACTCAATTGCCGCAACAACAGCCGGCTTAGTTGCCGCTGTTGGTCTAGCCGGACCGGCCTCGTTGCTTTATTGCGGAATAGCAATGTTTGGAATTGTCTTTGCATTTAATTATTTAGGTCGTACCGAATCAAATGCTGGCGCAACTTATGCATGGGTTCGTCGTGGGCTCCACCCAGCACTTGGTTATATTGCCGGCTGGTCATTAATTATGTGTTCTTCGATCTTCATGGTCGCTGCCACACTTCCAGCGGGCTCCTCATTCCTAGGCCTCTTTTCGGACAAGCTTTCCAACAGCAAGGGTTGGGTCACCCTTTTTGGAACAGTCTTCTTCTTGCTCATGGTCGCCGCTGTTGCTTTTGGTGTAACAATCACTGCTCGAGTACAGGTCATCATGTCTGGTATCGAAGTTGGCCTTTTACTTCTCTTTGGATTGCTCGCAATTTTCCATGGACATCCTGTACACCCATTTAGCTGGCATTGGTTTGCTTGGACCAATCCATTTGGATCACATTCTGCATTTTTCGCCGGTGCGCTCTTAGCCGCCTTTTATTATTGGGGCTGGGATGTAACCGCTAACTTAAACGAAGAGACCAAGGGATCTCGTAAGACTCCTGGACGCGGCGCAATCATCGGTATGTTAATTACTTTTGCGCTATTCGAAGTCTTCACTGTGGGTTCGAATATGGTCTTGACTTCTAAGCAAGTCAGTGACAATTCTGCAAACGTACTTGGCGTACTTGGCCAAGAAGTGTGGAAGGGTAATGGCGGAAAGCTGTTGGTTGTCGCTGTACTGCTCTCTACTGTTGCGACCCTAGAAACTCAACTGATTCAGGTGACTCGCACAATGTTCTCGATGGGACGCGACGGCACGTTATTCAAGAAGTTTGGCACCGTCCATCCAACGTTTAAAACCCCTATCGTCGCAACAACGACAATCACGGTAGTGGGAATTGGACTCTTCGTAGGATCACAATTCATTGGCTCTATCGGGACCATCATGGGTGATGCCATTGCGGCAATTGCACTTCAGATTTCGATTTACTATGCCTTTGCTGGCTACGCGGTGGTTGTCCTTTTCCGTAAAGAGATGACGAAGAGCATTAAGAACTTTATCCTCATGGGAGTCTGGCCATTAATTGGCGCCGTATTTATGAGCATCATGTTCTTTAAGGTGATTCCAACTTTGAATAGCACCACGAAGTGGATCGGTTTAGGGACCATTGCCTTGGGCTTAATTCCAATGGCTTGGTATTGGTCTCAAGGACACGTGTACTTCAAGATGCCTACAAAGGCAGAGCGGATCGCAGTACTAGAAGAGATCGAACATAACCTCTGAGGAACTGTTAAGCAGCGGATAGCTCTAAATCCCACACTTTGTTGTGTGGGAGCAAGATAATGGCGGCGTGAGAAAATTAATTTTCAGCGCCGCCATAGTCATTTCTTCATTCGCCTTGGCAGCCACAGGGGTTCAGACAAGTTTTGCTGATGTCCCATCTGCGGCAGCGCCATTAACGGTCTCTCTCGATTCAAAGACTGCAACCGTGACTGTCCCTGCTACAAGCCAGGCAACAACGTGGACCATTACATTAGCGGATCCGACTTTAGCTACAGTTTCTGGAACGACACTGACTTTACTTAAGGCCGGTTCAACTGAGATGACATTTACGCCAGCAGCGACTGGTCCATATTATGGGCACCCACGTCAATCCTTATTAAGAATTACTCCTGGGACACCGATTGTCTCGCCTTGGGCGCCATTGATCACAAATATTACCGCCGGAAAATTTATTATTCCTCAGCCTGTATCTACATCGAATGGAACCTGGGCTTATGTCTTATCTGGCACTCCTGGAATTGCCACGCTAAGCGGAGCAACGGTGACTTTGTTGGATGGTGGAGTCGTGACAATTAATGCCACCCAGTTTGCAACCAATAACTGGCTCTCCACGAGTACAACCACGACGCTGACGATTAACGCGATTACTCCAACAATTGGTAGTTTTACAAATACAACTGTCGCGAAAGATGCAATATCTTCATTCTCGCTCGTCCCGCCTACATCTAACTCGCCGGGTATATGGACATTTTCGATTGCAGACCCATCAGTTGCTTCAATCTCTGGAGGGACAGTAACCCCGGTCAATGTTGGGAGCACGACGATCACGGCAAAACAGGCCCCAGCAAGTGGGTTTAGCTCAGCAAAAGCCACAATGACCTTGACTGTCACTGGCGCAACTGCGTCTGTCGGAACCTTCGGCCCAATAACTTACGCATATGGTTCGATCCCAAATAACATTATTCCGCTAACAAATCCGACTTCGAATTCTCCTGGTTTGTGGTCTTATTCCGTCACAGATCCAACTGTTGCGACAGTTTCGGGTAGCACTTTGCGAGTCCTAAAACCTGGCATCACTACGATTACTGCTACCCAACTTGCTGTAAACAATTACAATGCTTCAACTCCACAAACAGTTGCCTTAACCGTCACGACAGTACCCACATACACTTCCTTACCGAATAAGACTCAAGTGTTTGGTGATCCCAACATTACGATTACACCGCCGACGTCTTTATCAACTGGTGCCTGGACTTTGACCTCCAGTAATCCTGCGGTTGTCGCTATAACCGGAACAACCCTGTCTATTGTTGGTGCAGGTACCGCAACCATTACCCTCAATCAAGCAGCTAATAGCTATTGGTTAGCAGGATCGACATCATTCACTGTTAGCGTTGCTGGTTTGGTTCCAACAATCGGTACTTTGACGCCAGTCTCCATTGCTGCGGGTCAGACGATTGCAACAATTAATAGCCCAACATCGAATTCAACGGGCACTTGGATTTATACATCGAGTGATCCGACGATTGTTAAAGTTGTCAATAATTCTTTGATAGGTGTAAAAGTAGGTTCGACCACACTGTCGGCGGTTCAACAACCTGCTGGTAAATATGGGCAATCAAATACAGTTCAAGCAACTGTTATCGTTACTCCAGCTTTAACCCCTACTCCAACACCAGTAGCGACACCAGTAGTGACGCCAGTAGTGACGCCAAAAGTCACACCTACCCCATCACCAGTGGTGACGCCAAAGGTCACTCCTAAGGCGAAACATAAAGCCAAAAAAACTGCCGTGGTTCCTGTGGTTAAGGCATCATTGGCTGGGCGTACTCTGACGGTTACCGCCAAAGGTGGCAAGGTGACTGTGATGATCAACGGAGCTGCTGCAAAAGTGGGCAAGAACAAAATGCCAGTTGGAAATGATCTGGTTATTATCGAATTCGGCTCCAAAGTTATTTATTCCAAAGTATTTTCGGTTAAATAACCGGATCCAATGAAGCCTGTGAAGGTAGGGACCTTTACGCCTTCGACCGTTCTCCAAATTGCGCACACTCAGGGGTACTTCGGTAGTGCTGGGATCGAAGTCGAAGAAATCTCTGTACATTCTTCCCCCGGGCAATTTGAAAGCCTAGAAGCTGGCTTGATCGATATTGCGCTTACCAATCCCGATAACGTAATTGCCTATGCATACTTGACTGAAAATCCACTGCATCGAAATTTGGAGCTACGAATTTTGGCTGCGATTGATCGAGGCCTTGGTGTTTCGCTTTCATTAGCACCAGGAGTAGATCAATTAGATGCCAATCTAACTTTAGGTGTGGATGTCTCCAAATCTGGTTTTGCTATCTGCGCCTACGCTCTTCTAGAGAAGTTAGGTTTTGAATTTGGTACATACAAAATTGTGGACCTTGGTTCGACTCCCAAACGTGCAGAGGCGCTCATCAAAGGTGAGATTTCAACTACGATACTTAATGCTGGAAATGAGATTCGAGCAGCTGGCCACGGTTGTCACATTATCGCGGAAGTAACTGATTTAGGTCCTTATATTGGGACAGTAGCTGCCGTGATTGGTAATCCAGATCCATCGTTGATTCAGGTCTCGAAAATCTTGACCAGAGTTTGTGATGAAATTTTGGCGGGTGAACATAAAGAGCTAGTGTGTGAATTTGCAAAAGATCGCCTGAAGCTAGATGACGCTCAAGCGCTCGAACATTATGAAAAGATGCTTAATCCTAAAATTGGTCTAATACGCGGCGGAATGTGCGACATGGAATCACTCGAAACAATCATACGAATCCGCAGCCAGTATTTTCCTACCACAGAACTAGCGAATGCTGTAAGAAAGTTGCCCAAACTTCTAGCCAACTAAGGGTTCGCAGGGTAACCTGCAGGCATGTCGCAATCCTTTGATACACAAATCCCAGTAAAGGTAATCCCAGTCCCCGGATCTGATATCGCTGCCGAATATTTCTTGGCTCAAACAATTGACGGACTTTATGTTCCATATGTCATGCGCGTCCCTAAAGGAGATGGACCGTTCCCATTTATTTTCTTGGCATACGGAAATGGCGGAGTAGGATTTGAATGGTTGGAGGACCGAGTCCATCGGTTTAGTTATATTATGGATAAATTATTGGCGGAGGGATATGCATGCGCGTGGGGCAGGTATCGCGCCGAAGTCGAATTAGGGTTTCATACTGGGGGTAAGTTGCAGGTTGATGTCCGACAGGGAATGCAGCTGATGAATCGCTCTCCATTGGAATTTGAAGACGAGATCGCGATTCTAGAGAACGTGAAGAAAGATCTGCGGATCGATGCAGATCGCTTAGGTCATATTGGAGTCAGCCATGCTGGCGAGATGCTCTTCAAGATAGCTTCGCAATATGAAGGAATTGTTAAAGCGGGTGTGGCCTGCGAACCAGCAAATCACGAATTTTTGGCCCTTACCCCGGATCACACCACGCATATCAATCCAGCAACAGGTCTACGGGATATTGAAGATATGGTGATGAGTAACCCCATCTATGTCCGGACCAGGATTGATGAAGCAATCGCAAAGGAGCGTATCGCCGCAATTAGCACTCCAATGTTGGTCATGGGACGCGATGAAGATCACCTGCAGGGAATTTTCCGCACCAGCTATGACCTGCTAGAAGAAGCTAAGAAGGAAGCGGAATGGGTGTCATGGGATCACGATTTGCATGGATATATCTTCCCGGTTCGAAATGAAACTGGCACGATAGATGTAGATGAAGTACAAGAAGCCGCGATCGATGGTCTAATCGATTACCTAGATAGATACCTAAAATAGGAGTACAGATGAGCACACCAACACAGCGGATTTCTTTTGTTCCCTATGAAGAGATGGACGAGGCGATGCAGAGAGAGATGCAACGCTGCGCTCGCGAAGGAACTCCGCGTCCAGAAAGTAGTGCGATTCGTGCTCATGCACCAAATGCATTTTGGGCATTTGCAAATAGCTGGCAAGATATTTTCTACAATGGAGTCTGTGACCATTCCATTAAAGAGTTGTGCCGTGTATATATTTCGCGAACCGTGAAGTGTGAATTTTGTGGTAACCAACGGAGTGAAAAAGCAACCACCCAAGGTTTATTAGAGATGAAATATGATGACTTGCTCAACTTCGAAACATCGGATAAATATGATGATCGACAGAAAGCAGCGCTTGCTTATGCAGAAGCAATTGCTTGGCGATTAGATTTGGATGAAGCTTTCTGGGTTCGTTTGCGTTCACACTTTACAGAAACAGAGATGGTCGAACTCGGTTGTTTTATCGGCCTGACCTTTGGCCAACAGAGTTGGATTCGAATCCTTAATATCGAACACCAGACCTACATGGCCGAAACCACCGCAGGTTTAGTTAAGAAGTAAAACCCTATAAATTCGAGCTTAAACCAAGCTTTTCTGCCATCCAATCAGCAGTAAAGTAACGATGTTCGTTGGGAACATTGGCACATCCGTGATTGCCACGTTCGAGCATTAGCAATTCGCTATTACCCTTCATGATCTCGTGCATTTTGACCGCTTCTTGCCACGGAATCAATCGATCCATCTTGCCGCCGACGATCAAAGTAGGACACTTAATCATTTCGAGGCGACCTTCGTTGGACAAAGTGAGAGCATGTTGTTCTGCATCCGCATCGTCTTTTGAAAATGATCGAACCGTAAACGTTTCTCTACTTAATGCAGGTAGGTCTTTCCACAATTTTCCAAAGTTGTAAGGTCCGCAGAGCGAGACGCAGGCCTTGATACGTGGATCTCCTGATGCAAAACGAGGTGCATAGTAACCACCAAGACTTACGCCCCAGACTGCAATTTTCTCATTATTGATATCTGCGCGACTGATTAAGTAATCGACGATCGCGCGACCCGGAATTTCCCAATCAGCACGAATTGGTAGGTCGTATTCGGCTTCTCCTTGGCCTGGGCCATCAACGCTAAAAGTAGCCATACCCCGTTCTAAGAATAGGTTTTCGGTCGGATTAAATTCTTCTTTTGTCGAATCTAAACCGGGAACCAAAATCACAACTGGGTACGGACCTTCTCCGTGCGGCTTGCGTAAGATGCCAACCATTTTTGCGCCTTCAAATGGGATCTCTATGCGTTCGCCAGGAAACTCGATGTACTTGATTGCAATTTCACGACAGCGGACGGCATTGAAATGCGCCACCTTCATCTCTTCGTAATGACGAACGAAGACAAATTTGGCGAAATGATAGAAGGCAGATGCCGTGCTGTAATGCGCACCGGCTGATTTGTAGTGCTTTTTGGCTAGGGCCTCCTCGCCCATTTGCTCGTATTGTGCCCCACCCTTAGAGAAGGCCGCACACCAGTCATCCCACGATTCCAACCCCTGGGTCGTACGTTCGAAGTCCACGACCGAGACGCCATTTGATGTGAAACGAGGTGCCCAATGGGCCTTGGCTGAAGCTACATACTCGTCCATATTTTGGGCCCTTCGTGCAATCGATTGCGGATGGAGGGAATTTATCGGACCGCAAGCCAAAGGGGAAGGCCTATCCAGCAGGCAAATACCCTGTTACGGTCCCGCCATGGCTCGAATTGGCTTTTTAGGACTCGGCGATATGGGTCAAGTGATTATTCCGCGCTTGATGGCGGCTGGGCACGAAGTCACCGGATGGAATCGCACTCCTGGCAAAGATGCAGACCTGAAGAAGTTGGGAATGCTGATCGGTAGATCCCCGGCAGATATTGCGCACACAAGTGATTTCATATTTTCGATCGTTACAAATGGTGAAGCGGTTCGTGAAATTTCGCTTGGCAAAGATGGAGTGATTCACGGAATTTCCGACCAAGCTATTTATTTAGATATGAGCACCATAGAGCCAGAAGTTAGTAGAGAAGTACATCATGCATTTAAAGCGGTAGGTAAGACCATGGTGGATGCACCAATATCTGGAAGCCCCGTGACTATTGCACAAGGTAAAGCATCGCTGATGATTGGTGGTGACCCAGAAGTTTTCCCCAAGGTGGAGAAGGTCTTACTTGATATTGGAGCCAAAGCAACATACATCGGTACTAGTGGGCTAGCCACACAAGCAAAACTTTCCATTAACTCGCTATTGATGATCGAAGTGATTGCGTTTGGCGAAGCCGTTGCACTTGCCGAAAAAGGTGGTGTCGACAGAGCAATAATGGTCAATGCAATTCTCAACAGTGTTGCCGCTTCACCTGTACTTGGCTACCGCGGACCATTTATCCTCGAAGGCAATATGCCTGATAAGCCGTTGGCGGATGTTGCAGTGCAACAAAAGGATATGTCACTTGTTTTAGAACAGGGACGTAGATTAGCTATGGCCTTGCCAATAGCTGCTTCGGCTAATGACATGATGAATGTCTGCCGCGGAATGGGAATCGGTCACAAAGATTTTGTCGTTGCACACGAAGCATATTTGCGCATGGGAGGAATCACCGAATGAAGCCAGATCTCTATGTAACTAATTTAAAAGATGTCCCGGTAGTCGAAGGCTTACGCCGAGATGAAGGGTGGGTCAACATGCAGGTCCAGTTTGCGATAGATAAAGCAAAGGCGGGATCTGACAATTTGTTGGTGGGTTGGACCGTAATGCCACCTGGAGCCATGCACGATCGCCATCGTCACTCTAATTGCGAAGAGTTTTGGATAGTGGTTGAAGGTGACGGCATCATGTACACCAATGATGGCGAACGACCAGCGCACAAAGGGGATTTTGTGTTGATCCCACGTGGCCACTGGCATGGGTTCAAGAACACATCTAATCACGATGCGGTTCTGGCTTGGGGTTGGAGCGGTGCTGGATCACTCGAAGATTCTGGATACGAAGCGGACCAAGACAATCACCACCGATAACTGGCGTAATGATCCTCGACTTACAGCCGGGTATGCAGCGCTAAAGACAAAATTAATTTTTGATCAAGCAGCTCGTAATAAGCAGGTTGGATGGAAATTAGGATTTGGATCCCCGACCGGATTGGCCAACCTGAAACTCGGAGCACCTTTGGTTGGGTACCTTTTAGCCGAACGTGCGCTAACCAATAACGCCCATGTGGACATCAAGGATTGGGTAAAGCCAGTCGGTGAAGCAGAGATCGTGGTTTATTTTGATCGTGATGTCAGACCAGGATCATCGCAGGATGTTGTTCTGCAGTCCATTTGTGCTATCGGACCCGCAATCGAGTTGGCAGATTTAGAATTTATTCCCGATGATCCGACAAAAATATTGGGTACGGATATATTTCAGAAACATTATATATTGGGTGATCGTGATGATTCACGTCGAGGTGGAGTAATTGATGGATTAATCGCGCGGATCACCATGCCCGATGGTTCCGAGAAGGTCGTTACAGAACTTGAAGAGTTGATTGGCAAACTTCCAGAGATAGTCACCCATTGCGCAGACCTTGCCGGAGATTTTTCTGGTGGTATCAAGAAAGGTGAATTTATTTTGATTGGTTCGATTGTGCCGCCAATTGCTTTAACCACGGGTGGGCTTTTTAAATATTCATTGGGTGATTATTTGGCCTTGGAAGTGAATTTTTAAATAATACTGTTGACTCTTTGAATCTGTGGGCTAAGATTACTGCAAACGATTGCATAGTCGGGAGCAGATAATCTTGGAGATCAACCATGCACATGGCGGTGCGCTGCTTACGTCATTATTGATCGAGCACGATGTCGAATATGTATTTGGTTTACCAGGCGGTCAGACTTATGCCTTGTACGACGGGATTGATCATCGCTCAGAAATTAAGCATGTATTAGTCCGCGATGAACGCACCGGTGTTTATGCGGCAGATGGTTATGCCCGTGCTACCGGAAAGGTGGGGGTATGTGACGCAACCGTCGGACCAGGCGCCGCAAATCTTCCCGCAGGTCTAGGCGAAGCGCTAGGAGCATCAATTCCGATTGTTGCTTTGGTCAGCGCATTGCCGGCAAATTTAACTGTGCATCAATATCGCTCCGCGGCTTCACAAGCGATGGATCAAGTCAATTTATTGGCTCCGGTATCAAAGTGGTACGCCACCGTACCTAGCCTGCAAGCCATGCCTGCTTTAGTTAGACAGGCTTTTCAGCAAGCTACAACTGGGCGCCCTGGGCCAACCGTGTTGTTCTTGCCGCAAGATATTTTAGATTCGAAATTACCAGACGAGATGCGTCACTTATTAGAAGCGACTACAGAGCGTTCTCGGTTTGGACATTTTCCTGCATTTAGGACGGCGCCAGATATCGAGGATATTGCCGCAGCTGCAAAAATATTTGGCACAGCTAAGAAGCCAATCATTGTTGCTGGTGGCGGTGCACTCATATCTGGCGCGATCAAAGAAATTACTGATTTTGCAGATGCGCAGTCGTGTGCGGTTGCAACAACCTTGTCCGGTAAAGGTGTCATTGCAGAGAACCATGCATTGGCTGTCGGAGTTGTTGGGCAAATGGGAACCCCGGCTGCAGTAGCAGTGCTTGATGCTGCCGATGTAGTGCTTTTTGTAGGAACAAAGGCAGGTAGCGGACCAACATTTGGCTGGAGTCGCCCACGTCCTGATCAAAAAATTATTCAGATTGATATTGATCCTGCAGAAATTGGTCGTTCATTTGCAAAAGTGACCGGAGTCTTTGCAGATGCTCGCAGTGGAATGCGTTCACTTGCTAGTGCGGTAGGCACCAATCTACGCCCAGAGTGGAAGTCAGAAGTTGCGAAAATAAAAGAAGATTGGGTTGCCGCACGTCACGCCGAACGAACAAGTGAGGCCAGGCCAATTTTGCCTCAGCGAGTACTTGGCGAACTGCAATCGCTCTTGCGTGAGGATGATCTGATTGTTTGTGACGCAAGTCTGTCTAGTGGCTGGGCTGGCGTTTATTACGAGCAAAATCTGCCGGGCAAGAAAGTCTTCATGCCTCGTGGTCTTGCCGGTCTTGGATATTCGGTCCCAGCTGCCATTGGAGTTGCGATTGCAAATCCGGGAAAACGAACCATTGTTCTTACCGGTGATGGCGCTTTGGGCTATTCAATTGGCGAATTCGCAACGATCCTAGAACTTAAATTGCCGATCACGGTTGTTGTTTTAAATAATGCACAGCTTGGTTGGATCCGTTGGTACAGCCACCTCAACTTTGGGACATCTGATCAGGGTACTGACTTTGCTGATATTGATTTTAGTGCGGTAGCAAAGGGCTTTGGCTTCGAAGCAGAACGTGTGGTTGATCCATCACTGTTAGCCATGTCGCTAAAGCGGCTCTTAGAAAGTGAGAAACCAAGCTTGATCGATGTTATTACCGAGACTTGGACGACCCCGGTATCAGGCCACAAAATTGCACTCGCCAAGAAACAATCGACCGGATACGGAGGGTAACAACCATGCCACGCCACCCAGAACGCCAACTAGAAAGAATTTCACAACCTGTTGCAGCAGAGTTGATGAAGAAGAGTGGGGTAGCAGTCGTAGTTGCTGGAAGCATCGAGCAACACGGAAGCCACTTGCCCCTAGGAACAGATTTGTTTGCTGCCTTATCAATCGGAGAGCGCGTTGCTGAAAGATTAAACACAATTGTTGTGACACTTGGTTCAGTTGGAATCGCGCACTATCACGCTGGCTGGGCCGGCTCTTTAACTCTTAAGCCAGAGACAATGATTAGCGTCTTTGTGGATATCTGCGAAGGGCTCAAAGAAGCCGGAGCAAACCGAATTTTGGTGGTCAACTGGCATGAAGGAAATTCTGCAACGATGCGGATTGCAGCTGACCGCGCGCAAATGGTTCATGGAGTACAAGTAGTTGTTGGCGAGTCACATATCATCACAAATTCATTGCATCCAGAAGAGATGGAATTTACACATTCTGGCGCCATGGAGACATCTGCAGTTCTTGCATATGATGCATCATTAGTGCATTTGGATCGCTTGGCGGCGCCGAGTGATCGCGAAGCGGGGGATGAAGCACACGAGCTTTTCCGCCGCCGTGATGTGTATCCAATCATGCGCGATTTTCATGATGTCGCCCCCACGGGTTGGTATGGACATCCAGAAACAGCCACGGTTGCACGATCAGAAGAGATTGCCGAAGAAGTTGCGGATCACATTGTTCGTAGGGCAAAAGAAGTCTGGGATGCACTAGGAAAGGTTTCTCACTGATGACTGAGCAAAAAACTATGCGGGCCGCTGTTTTAGCGGACTTTGGCTCCCTATCGGTTACGGATGTTGTGATACCAGAACTTGAATACGGCGAAGTCTTGTGTCGAGTCAACGCATGTGGGATGTGCGGTACCGATCTAAAGATTGTTAACGGTGGATTCAAGGGAACCTGGCCACCAAGCATGCCTTTCATCTTGGGACATGAATGGTCTGGAACCATTGTAAAAATGGGTGCTGGTACCGAAAAGAGTGGACTTGCGGTCGGAGATCGAGTCGTCGCGGAGAACCATGCTGGTTGTTCTGCTTGCGTGATGTGCCGACAAGGTCGTTATAACTTATGCGATCGAGTCAAAGATCCTGGTTTCAAGTTGTACGGTCACACAGCTCCTGGTGCATTGGCAGAATTTGCATCACGTCCAGCAGTAGCGGTTCATAAAATTCCTGACTCTGTTTCTGATCTTGCGGGTGCCCTTGTTAACCAAGCAGCCCTAACAGTCCATGCCGGGCGCCGTGCTGATATTCGTCCTGGTTCTACCGTTGCAGTTTATGGCCCAGGTCTCTTGGGACTTTTGATGTTGCAAGTTGCACGCGCTGCTGGCGCAACACAGGTAATTGTTGTGGGACGTGGCGCTCGGTTGGAGACCGCGCTAGAACTTGGCTGCGATGCTGTCGTAGATTATGAAAAATCTGATCCGGTCGCAGAGATCCGTCGCATGACCGGTGGACGTGGAGTTGATTACGTATTTGACTGCTCTGGCAATCCTGCAGTTGTCGAGCAGCTTTTTAGATCCACGCGCCGTGGCGGCAAGATCGCGATGTTGGGTTTGACTGGCGGTCAGACCGCAACCCTGCCAATCGATCTATTGGCATTGGACGAGATTGACCTCCTGGGAGTTCGCTCAAGCCCCAATTGTTATCCAGCGACGATTGCCCTGATCGCCTCCGGAGCCATCAAGACCGAACCGCTGACGACTTTTACCTTCGGTCTAGATCAGATAGACGAGGCCTTTGCGGCTCTGGAATCCCGCCAGGTCATTCGCCCGATCGTGCTCCTCTAACCAGTCCATAACCAGCCCAAAATCGTTATAACTTAAACGGCAGAAATCCATTGACACGACCAGACCTTGGGGATACCTTTCTGCAAACGATTGCGTACTTCACTTGGAAGCACATCGCGACTAACCGGGAGGAAGAAAATGCATAAATTAAGGCTTGGCAGTGTTGCCAACCGACGTAAGGTTCAAATCGGCGCTGTACTTGGCGCTGCCGCTCTAGCAGTTACGGGACTTACAGTTCCTAATGCAATTGCAGCTGGTAAGCCGATCACGATCGGTATCTCTGTATCACTTTCTGGCGACTTCTCCGGTGACGGTGTCGCTACCCAACAAGGTTACAAAATTTGGGCTGCATGGCAGAACGCGCACGGCGGAATTCTTGGACGTCCAGTTGTCCTGAAGTTCTTGTCTGATGCCTCAAGCCCTACGCAAGTCGTAACTAACTACCAAAAATTTATGACAGCAGACAAAGTTGACTTTGTCCTCGGACCTTACTCAACTAAGTTGACCAAGCCAGCTTCACTCATTGCAAATCGTTATCACTATGTAATGCTTGAAGGAATTGGCGGCGGACCATCCGTCTTCTCACGTGGCTTGAAGAACGTCTTCGATGTATCTGCATCGGCTACGTATCAGTTAGTTACTTATGCAAAGTGGTTGGCCGCAACACAGAAGCCACAGCCAATTGCATACGCAACAATGGATGATCCATTCATTCAACCAATGGTGGATTATGCTCGTGCTTATCTTGATAAGAAGGGCTTTACCGAAGCCGTTTACAAGGTATACCCAGCAGAGACAACAGACTTCTCACCTATCGCTTCGGCTGTAGCTGCTACAGGCGCGAAGATTGCAATCTTGGGAACTATGCCACCTGATGGTTATGCGATGGTTCAGAATTTCATTCAGGCTAAGTACAACCCAGAGCAATTGATTATGGCTTCAGGACCTGACCAAGGTGCTGACTTCACCAAGAGCGTGGGAATTACAAACACTGAAGGATTGATGGTTCCAAATACTTGGATTCCAACATCTAACTACCCAGGTAACAAAGATATGGTTGCTGCGTATATCAAGGCTTACGGCGGAGATATCAATGCAATCAATGCTGACGTTCCTGAAGCATTCGCAGCAGGTCAAGTTCTAGCCGAAGCTGTTAACAAAATTGGATCTACTGACAACAAGAAGTTGCAGGCCTATCTACACTCTGGTGCTTCATTCACCAGTGTTCAGGGTCCGGTTCAATTCGCAGCAGATGGTCAAAACTCTGGTGCCGCTCCTTATGTCTTCCAATGGCAGAAGGGCGTTTACCTTCCAGTATTGCCACTTGGCGGTCCTGACAAGGTTTCACCAATCGAGACAATGCGTCCCGACTGGGGTACCACACCAGGTATGTAACAAATAATTGCCAGAAGGAAGGCAGCCACTTGGGTGACTGCCTTCCTTCTTTTAATAAAAACACTTCAACACTTGGAGGCTTAATAGCGTGTTAGTTTTACAGGCAATTATTGAGGGAGTGCTCGTTGGCGGGTTCTATGCGCTAATGGCTGCAGGACTTACACTGGTATTCGGTGTGATGGATATTGTTAATTTTGCGATCGGTGCGCTGATCGTCCTTGGTGCATATCTTAGTTACAGCGTTTGTAACCATCTGCACATTGATCCATTCCTATCCCTTCTCATCACGACACCTTTGATGACAGGTCTGGGCATGTTTATTTATGTCTTCCTGATCAAACCTATTAAGACCAATCGAGTAGTTATGTCATTGTTGACGATGTTTGCGGTCGCAACTTTGATCGAAGGTATTCTGGATATTTGCTACAACAGCGGCTTTGTTCAAATTCATGCCTCATATATCAACAACTCACTTAAGATCGGCAAGCTCAATTTCCCTTTGATTTATGTCCTCTCTTTCTTATTGAGCGTTTTCTTGCTCGGCTGTCTCTTCTTGATTACATACAGAACCAAATTTGGACGCTCGCTGCGTGCTTCAATGCAAAACCCGGTTGCAGCTAGGCTTGTGGGAATCGACACCGATCGAGTTTCGATGATCACACTTGGTATCGGCATCGGACTCGCCGCTATTGGTGGAATGGTCTTTGGAACTACCAACGCATTCAACGCTTCTAGCTCTTATGACATTATTTCTCGCCTCTTGGTCATCGTGATTCTGGGTGGTTTTGGCAGCGTAGGCGGCGCACTCGTTTCAGCCATTTTTATGCTTGTTATCCAAGATGTAGTTGCGGTTGTCTGGTCGCCAGTATGGGGATCAACCACGTTCTACATGATTTTGATTCTGGTTCTATTGGTTAGACCACAAGGTCTATTTGGTAAAAAGGGAGTACGCGCTCAGTGAGTACCGACATAACTACATCCCAGCGCCCAACCCCACCTTCGTACGAGGTTCCAAAGGTTTATCGCTA
>Ga0214202_1000347_pt1 | contig 18983 bp, 18 predicted proteins | sample TroBogEpilimnion_9_FD_153040 | JGI IMG/M metagenome (GOLD analysis project Ga0214202, IMG submission 153040) | Freshwater microbial communities from Trout Bog Lake, WI - 03JUN2009 epilimnion | ecosystem: Environmental > Aquatic > Freshwater > Lake > Epilimnion/Euphotic zone | place: Trout Bog...
CCATTGTTCACGATTCCGGTTTGGGTCACGCTATCATAAAACACACCGTCGGTTGTTTCGCCGACCGTGATGTGTTTTTGAACCTTTAGCGTCTTAAGATCAAAAATCGTAAGATCGCCACCTTTTCCATTATCGCTGAACCCCAACCCTAAATCTTCGGCAATTGTTGCGCCATGGGAACCTTGCGTCTCGTCGATAAAGCCGATCCATAATCCGGTATCGGCATCAATGACGCTGAGCCCTTTTGGTCCGCGACCGGCAAACACATGACGATTAGCCGCATCAATGGAAATGTGATCCCACCCGGTACCACCATCAAGCAATGGGACAACACTTTGCAAATGATACAATTCGGGATTAGCAGATTTTGCCATACCGATAAAAAAATTAGGAAAGAGAATAGTTACAATAAGGATACGCTGGACCAAGCCATATTTCACTTTTGCCATTTTGATTTGCCCTATCGCTTTTTCAATTCTTATTCATCTAACGTATTTTCCTGGCGATCACCACAAGATGACGAGGACCAGGACCAGTCAACTTAAATGATACGCTATGTGCGAAAAATGCTGGATGAGAGCGGGGCAATATCGAGAAACCCAACGAATCCATCCTGAACACCGATTACCAACTTGCGTTGATTGAGGTGAACGATTTGTCCTGGGGGGAACGAATGGGCTTCTTGCCAGCCGATCGCACGTTTAACGACTAAAATAGATTCCCCAAATTTGGCAAAACTTTCCGTCATTCCATAGGCTCGGATATGGCGTAAGACGAGATTGATCGGTTGCGCAAAATTGATGAGCCGATCATCTTCCGATGCTATTTTCCAATGGAGCTGTTGGCTCCTCCATATCGACCGTTGCTTAAGTCTTGTGGGAAGGTAATCCCCCCATTTTTAACGGGGCGCATTGGTAGAGCCTAGGCGGCCAGTTTTAGTTTCTGAGCGGGTGTTATCCCGCCAATGCCCATGTTGGGGCGTTCGTTGTTATAAGTCCAGAGCCATTGTTTTGCGTGATGCTGGGCCTCCTTGATGCTTTCGATGATGTATTGGTCAAGCCATTCATGCCTGACGGTTCGGTTATAACGCTCGATATATGCGTTCTGCTGGGGCTTGCCAGGTTGGATATGCTGGATCTTTATGTTGCGCTTTTCCGCCCATTACAGAAACTTTTGACTGACGTATTCTGGGCCATTGTCCACCCTTATGCTCTCCGGCTTGCCCCGCCATTCGATGATCCGGTCTCTACTTTCAACCTGTTCGCAAAAAAGGGAAGTCTACGCCTTGGAACTTCGGCAGTTTTGGTTCAAACTGTAAATCAAAATCTTTATTTAAAATTCAGGAGCCATCTGATGACGATGCATTCCACGCCCGCTCATGGCACTTACCCGATGCTTTTTTCATTTTTCGATGAATTCCAGAAATTGCGGCGGAATGCTTTTGAAAGGCAAGTGGAAGCAGCAATTTTAAGCGGAGCGTCTGGCGTCGCCGTATTGGGGCTTGCGACAGAGGTTTCAAAACTAAGTTCAAGTGAACGTCGAAGCGCTATTGAGTGGGTCATTCAGGCCGTAAAAGGGCGCGTTCCTGTTGCCGTTACCGTGGCGGACGGTAATGTTTCCGATATGATCGATAGTGCGCAATTCGCGGAGCGAGCAGGCGCTAACTGGCTTATTCTACAACCACCACGCCCGCCCGCCTCGGGTGCCGATCTAATTAAGTTTTTTGGTAGCGTTGCAGATCGCGTCACAATTCCGGTCGGGATTCAAAATGCGCCGGAATTTCTTGGCATTGGATTGACGCCTACTGAATTTATAACACTTGCCGATCAACATCCTAATGTACAAATTGCAAAAGCTGAATGTAGTGCAGTGATGGTTAAACAGTTGATTGATACAGTCGGTGATCGATTACGTGTCTTTAATGGTAGGGCAGGCCTTGAGCTTGTTGATAATTTTCGCGCGGGCGTTCACGGCATGATCCCCGGCATTGAAGTGATCGATCTTCAAGTTTCTGTAGAGCGAGCCATTCGCGAGGGCCGTGAGAGCGAGGCCGAGGCCCATTATGCAACCATGCTACCGGCCATCACCTTCGCCATGCAAGGCATCGCGCATCTTGTGCAATATGCAAAGTTGATTGCGGCCTATCGTCTCGGTATCGCTCCGAGCGTTGACCGTATTCCAGCCGATAAAGCGACAGAATTTGGCAAAGCAATCGCTAGGCGATTGGCGGATCAGCTTGGACAACTTCCAGGTTAAGTCGCCCATAAAAAAGGCTGCCTGGAGGCAGCCTTTTAAGATATTCGGAAGACGCTTAAGTTTTACCGTCCGGTTATGGACTGACGCCTTACACGACGCTCGATGATGGTCTGCAAGACAACAGAGATCACGATGACGAGACCGAAACAAAGCTGCGTATAAAAGGCATTGATGCCTGCCGAGACGATGCCGGCATTAATTGCCCCGATAATATAGGAAGCGACCAGCGATCCCACGATACTGCCTGTTCCACCAAAAACCGAAGTTCCGCCTAAGAAGACCGATGCAATCGTGTTGAGAAGAAATCCGTCACCCGTTGTAGGCCAGAAATAAAAACCAACAAAACTTGTCATCAGGCCGGCAAAGACTGCGATAACGCCGACCAGCATAAAGGCCCTTGTCTTCACGCTCACGACATTGATGCCCATCAGCCGTGCGCTTGTTGGGTTATCTCCCACCAGAAACACATGAGCGCCAAACCGGGTACGATTGAGCAGTACCCATAATAGGCCAGCAAACAACAAGGCCCATAGCGATTGAACAGGAATGCCATAGATGGTGCTCGTGAAGAGAGCTTGTTCCATCGGATAATTTTCTTCGGTGAGTGGAACGCCGGTGCCATTCATCAAGATCAGTTCAACGCCGCGATACAGAAACGACGTACCAATCGTAATAACAAGAGATGGAATGTTAAGACGTGAAATCAACGCACCATTGATCCAGCCGCAAAGCGCACCTGTTGCAAAACCGGCAAGCAGAGCAAGCCAATGAGGCATGCCTGCTTTTGCCATTAAGCAAAAAATGGCGGTGCCTAGCGCCATGATGGAAGGAAATGAAAGATCGATTTCGCCCGTGATGACAACGAAGGTTAAAGCTAATGCAATAATGGCAAAAAGTGGCGTTGTCTGGGCGAAGGCCGCGTAGATATCGGGGTCAAGAAAAACAGTGGGTGCGGCAATAACGAAGCCTAGCCACATTGCAATTCCAACACCGATGATTCCGATTTGCGAGCCGTAACGGCGCATGATGGATGGAGGCGCTACGCGGTTGTTTTTCGCGGGTGATTGAACGTCAGTGGACATGGTTATTAATCCTTTCAGATCAATCAATTGAGCCGGAGCGGGCGACGCGATAAAGGCGAGCGATCAGATCATCCATCGTTATTTCAGATTTACGATAAACGCCGGCAACACGGCCACGATCGAGCACATATAGCCTGTCAACGACCGGATAGACGTGGAAAATATTATGGTCGATAAAGATCGCCGATTTTCCGGCCTTCTTAATGCCTTCCACGAAATCGAGTGTCTTTTTAGTTTCCGAAAGTGACAGGCCCATTGTCGGCTCATCGAGAATCACGAGTTTGGCATCAAAATAAAGGGCGCGTGTAATAGCGACACCCTGCTTCTCGCCACCCGACATTGTGGTGACGACGTTATCGGGATGAACGGCGGCCGAGGTAAAGCCCATATGCTGGCTCATCAGGCGCGCTGCTTCCGATCGCATGCGTTTAACGTCGAGTAGTCCCCATTTGGTTCGGGGCTCTCGACCCATAAACATATTGCGCCAAATCGGTTGCTTCTCGCAAAGAGCGCGTTCTTGATAAACAGTCTCAATGCCGAGGGATCGCGCTCGAGCCGTTGACCAATCATCAATACGATTCCCGTTGAAAAAGATTTCACCTCCCTGATCAGGTGCGTGATAGCCCATGACAGTTTTAACGAGTGTCGATTTACCGGCACCATTGTCACCCAATAGACCGACAATCTCTCCGGGATAGACGGCAAAATCGACTTCCGATAGCGAACGGACTTCACCGAATGTCTTGGAGACTTTGCGGAGTTCGATCACGGGCGTTTGCCCTGATTTTTCATGAACCGACATTTAAACCTCACCTTTAAGGGGGGGAGATGAGGGGCCTTTCGGTCCCTCATCCACTGGAGTAAAATAACACGCTAAATGCGTGTTCGTCTGTTAGCGAATCTCTTGCGCCGCAAGAGGAGCAACCGCTGCTACGTTCGTCTTATCGACGAATGCACCGGCGGTATTGATATCAAGACCAGAGAAACCAAACTTCTTTGTCATGCAGATGTTCAAGATTGGGATATAGCCCTGCAAGAAAGGCTGTTGGTCGATAACGAGATTTTGATACCCGTCTTCAATGGCCTTTGCAGTGTTGGGCGACATATCAAAACCAGCGAAGAGAACCTGACCAGGCTTCAACGATGCTGCCTTTGCATAGACGGAAACGTTTGACGTCAAACCGCCATGGTCGGTGACAACAACTTTTATTTCCGGGTTTTTCTTCATCACGCCAACGAAGGTGGCCGTTCCGGCGTTCGGATCAGCGTTCGTAGCAGAGTCGATTTCTTGGTAGATAACCTTAACGCCTTGCTTCTCAAAAGCATCAACAACACCAACGGTACGTTGACCACGATCACCGCCTTGTCCCTTAAGACCCCAGACAAATACGGAGTCGCCGGACTTCAGGCCTGCACGTTTGGCGGCCTCGGAACCGAGCGCGAAGCCAGCTTTGTAGTTAGGTGCACCAACATAGCCGAGACCTTGAGCGGAGTATTTTTCCTGCGCCTTCGGCAAGGAGGTATTGAGGCTTGTGAAGATCGTGCCCTGCTTGAAGGCCTGATCAACCAGCGGATCGGTTGCATCATCACCGCCGAAGCCATAGGTCGCAATGCCATCCACCTTGGTGGCAATGGCTTGCTTAATCTGGGTCAACATTTTGTTTGGATCCCAGTCCGAGAAATAATATTGAACCGTTGGTCCAAGATCGAGTTCCGCTTGGCGGAAACCGTTATACACATTGTTGGCAAACACGCCGCCTTGTGGACCGCCTGGGAAAGCAGCGATTTTTACGCCTTCGCACCACTTCGCCTTCGGGTCCGTTGCAAATGCGCCAGTCGCTGTTCCCAGCAATGCCGCGACACCAACAGAAGCCAGGACGGCCTTCCGGATCGTTTGAGCTTTCATTATCGTCCTCCCAATAGAACGCTTAAAGGTTGTCGGGCATTTGCTTGCCCGTTTAGCAGCCTGCTTTCGCAGGATCTCGGTAAAGCTTCACGCATTGAGGTCCTCGGCGGCAATATCGAGGAGGTGAAGCATTGCATGATGGGCTCCGTCGGGATCGCGCATTCGGATCCGTTCCAGAATATTCTTGTGGGCGTTCATGACGTCTGCATCCATGAATTCAGATGTAACAAAAAAAGCAGCGCGTAGTGCTGCTTCAATCGTTCCCGCAAGCGCCTTAAAAACAATATTATGGCTGGCATTCATGATCGCTCGGTGAAACTGAACGTCGGCTTCGTTGCATGCCAACATATCATGAGGGACAGCGCGCTCCATGGCTAAAAAGGCCGCTTCAATTGCAGCAAGATCATGTGCGGTCGCGCGCTGTGCTGCAGCACGGGCCGCAGCGGGTTCCATGACACGGCGTGATTCAACAAGGCTATCGCGAAATTGATGGTCAGCGCGCAAATTAGGATGCCAAGACAAGACATCAGGGTCGAGTAATCTCCAATCCTCTTGCATGCGGACGCGACTGCCAACACGGGGGCGACTTTCAATGAGACCCTTGGCGGACAGGACCTTTACCGCTTCTCGGATGGTCGTGCGGCTTACACCGAATTTTAAGGATAATTCCGCTTCGCCGGGAAAGGCTTCACCGGGTAGATACTCGCCCGCTAGAATGCTTCCACCAATTGAGCGAACCACAGAACCGTGCATTTTCCCGTTCGCGCCCGTCTCCGTGCGCGTCATTTGTGACGAGGGATCAATGGCCTCTGCGACACTCAAAAGCTTGTTCCTCATTCGTGATACAAAACGGAGCGGCCACCGTCGATTACAATGGCTGTTGCATTGATAAAGGGCACTTCATCCGAGCCTAAGAAAACGGCTGTCATTGCAACCTCTTCCGGTTTGCCGATGCGCTTTGGCGGATGCATATCGTACGTGCGTTGTCGCTCTGCCGACGGATCTGGAAACGTGTTCCAATATTCAACCGCAATCTGCGTTTCTATATAACCGGGGGAAATGGCATTCACCCGAATTCCATCGGCCGCATATTGAATTCCCAAAGCGCGTGTTAAGCCCAGTAGGCCATGCTTTGCGACGGGATAAGGAAATGTATTCGGGATAATGGCGAAGGAGTGGACCGAGGCAATATTGACGACTGCGCCCGCACCTTGTGCGCGCATCGACGGCAAGAGTGCTTTTGTGCAGTGCCAAACCCCTTCAAGATCCACCGCAAAACAGCGCCGCCAGTCCTCTTCCGTTGTTTCAAGCGGCTCACGAAAAACATTAATTCCAGCATTGTTGACGAGAATATCGACGCGACCAAAAGCGTCCAGCGCCGCCTTTGCCATAGCCTCGCAGCTGGAAGGAAGCGCGACATCTGTTTCGATGAGCAAAGCTTCAGCTCCTGAAGCCAGAAGCGATTCTACAACGGCGTGACCGGTCTTGGCGTTGCGTTCGGCGATGATGACGGTTGCGCCTTCGCGCGCATAGGCCCGCGCGGTCGCTTCACCAATGCCTTGGCCACCTCCGGTCACAACCGCAATTTTTCCTTTGAGGCGATCAACCATCGGCTTTACCAATCGACAATAGTGCCATCGTCCAAGACGGCATTTGTAGTATGATAAATTTCGGCTGCGAAAGGATGTGCCGCGCACGCCTTCTCATTAACTTCGATACCGAGACCTGGTGCTTCTGGCACTTGCCAGAATCCATCCACCATGCGGATCGGTCCTTGGACGACGTCAAAATACCATGGAACGGCGCCAACCATTTCTTCTTGTATAATATGATTGGGTGTTGAAACGGCAAAATGTAAAGCGGCAACACCAGCAATGGGCCCCAGAGGATTATGAGGTGCGACGCCGATTGAGCAAGCGTCGGCCATTGCGGCAATTTTCTTAGCTTCCAACAATCCGCCGCAATGGCAGATATCAGGCTGAGCAATATCGATCGCGCGCGATTGAAACAATTCATTGAATTCAATTCGATCAACTAATCTTTCCCCGGTTGCTAGAGGCACCGTCGTCTTTGCCGCTATTGCAATAAGCCCCGCCGTATCGCCGGGAGGTAGAACTTCCTCGACAAACATCGGCCGGCCTGGTTCGAGTGCTTCGATATAAGCCAATGCAGCGCCGACGCTGGCAGTGCGCCCATGAAAGTCGATCATGATTTCAACAGAAGGCCCCACGGCGTCTCTAAGCGCTTCCATCAGGCGGGCGACCTTGTCGATCTCGGCGAGCGGCGCATGAAAGTGGGTGTAGGGGATGAAAACCGCTTTAAACGCCTTATAGCCTTTATCCACGACGTCGCGAGCACGTTGCACCAAGGGCTCTGCATCCATGGACTCATACACGGCTCGCATATCGCCAAGACCGAGATGGGTATAAACGGCCACCTTATCGCGTACTTTGCCGCCTAAAAGTCGCCAGACCGGTACGTCTAAGGACTTGCCTAGAATATCCCAAAGCGCAATTTCGATCCCTGAAACGGCGCTCATTCCAATCACGCCCAGACGCCAAAAGCTCTGCTTCTTCATAATCCGGACGAGTTGCTCAATATCGCGGGGGTCTTTTCCAATAAGAAGCGGTGCAAGGTCTTCAACTGCGCCAGCCACAGCGCGCGTCTTCCATTCAAGCGTCGCTTCACCCCAGCCATAAAGGCCGGGTTGGTCGGTCTCCACGCGCACAAAAACCCAATTGCGCATTTCGGCATTGACCACGCGCGTCGTGATGGACACGATCTTCACAGCCATTCCCTCCCGCCCTCCATTTTTGGAGGTTGCTCCAACCTTAAGTCGGAATTATCATATAATTAGCATTCTAAAAACCGATAATAAACTTTGTCAAGGCATGCACCGGTCGCCTGCCGGTCTTTTTAGGGAGGGATAGCGATGAAGATTACAGCGCTTAAAACCTATATCGTGGCTCCAAGGTGGCTTTTCCTAAAAGTCGAAACCGATGAGGGCATATCAGGCTGGGGTGAACCCGTCCTAGAAGGCCATGCCGAAACATTAGCAGCAAAAATTACCGAACTCTCCGATTTCGTCATCGGGTTGGATCCACGACGGATCGAAGATATCTGGCAGATGCTGTATCGCAACGGGTGTTACAGAGGCGGGCCCGTTTTGATGAGCGCCATATCGGGCCTTGATACCGCGTTGTGGGACATCAAGGGGCGCGCTTTAGGGGTTCCCATTTACGAACTTCTTGGTGGTCCGGTTCGCGATACCGTGCGCAGCTATTGCTGGATTGGGGGTGACCGTCCAAGTGGTTTGATCGAAGGCGCAACTGCATTGCGTGACAAAGGCTTTGATGCCGTCAAATTCAATATCTGCGAAGAATTACAAATCGTTGATACCTATGCAAAAGTTGATGGAATCATTCAACGCTTGTTCGAATTGCGCGATGCTGTAGGGGCGACCATGGATCTCGCTTTTGATTTTCATGGTCGCGTGCATCTGCCGATGGCACGTGTCTTATTAAAAGAGCTTGAGCCTCTTCGTCCGATCTTTGTCGAAGATGCTGTCGTCTCCGCCATGGTTGAAAGCATGGCGGATTTGGCACGCTCTACATCAATCCCTTTATGTATCGGAGAGCGACTGCACTCGCGCTATGATTTTAAAAAAGTATTCGAACTGCGCGCCGCTCAAGTCATTAATCCCGATCCCGCGCATGTGGGCGGAATCTCAGAGACAATCCGAATTGGTCATTGGGCTGAGGCGTATGATGTAGCCTTGGCACCGCACTGCCCATTAGGGCCTATTGCTCTGGCTTCATGCCTTCAAGTGAACGCAGTCTGTCATAATGCTTTTATTCAAGAACAAAGTCTTGGCATTCACTACAATCAAGGCGGAGATCTCTTGGATTACACATTGCCGGGACACGGTTTCACATTGACGAATGGCCGCCTCACTATTCCTACGGGGCCTGGGCTTGGTATCGAGGTAAATGAGGAAAAAGTGATTGAGGCATCCAAAATAGGCCATAAATGGCGCGCGCCCATATGGCGTCACCAAGATGGTTCAATCGCGGAATGGTGAGCAAACCGTCGGAATTGCGGTTCAATCAAATGAGTAAAAGGGCAGGACGATGAAGGCTGAATTAGCGATGCAAGCCGCCAATGAACTCGGTGAGGGTATTGTCTGGTCGCAATTCTATTCCGAAGTTTTTTGGACTGATATTATAGGCAAAACATTTTGGCGTTTTGATCCAGCAACCCAACTTGGACGCTCGTATAAACTCGATGAACGGCTCGCTAATTTTGCAATGCTACCCGATAACACTATGATCGCAGGGTTCGCTTCGGGATTAGCCCACTACAACCTTCAAACAAGCGAACGCACATCGATCGCTATGATTGAAGCCGATTTACCGACGACGCGCCTCAATGATGCAAAATTGGATCGTCAGGGTCGCCTTGTTTTTGGGACTATGGATGAGAGCGCCGGCGGGCCAGAACCAATCGGACAGGTATGGAGCTATGACGGACAAGCGGTGCCACGGGTTTTATTTGGAGGCGTTCGCATAAGCAATAGCATTGCATTCTCGCCCGATGGCCGTTTGATGTATTTTGCTGACACACCAAATCGGCGGATTGATGTATTCGATTATGATCCGACGACGGGTACGCCTTCTAACCGACGCGTCTTCGCAGATTGCAATGAAGCAGCGGGCTATCCCGATGGTTCCACCATTGATTCGGAAGGCTGCCTGTGGAATGCCGAATGGGGAGGATCGCGTGTTGTCCGTTATACGCCTGCGGGGGAAATAGATCAGATTATTGATGTGCTAGCACCCTTCGTGACATGTTGCGCCTTCGGTGGGCACGATCTGAAAACACTTTATATCACGACCGCACGGGTCGGAATGGATCAACGAAATTTACAATCTGCTCCACTGTCAGGCTCACTTTTTGCCGTTGAGCTTGATGTGGCCGGCTTAAATGATAATAAAATCAATTACGTTGTTTGATCAATATGAAAGTTTATTACACCGCTTAGGATCCAATGCTTCTGGTTAAGCGGATAAAAAGACGAATGTTGCCGTAAAGAACAATAAATTTGTACTATTTTCATAAGGCCGGCACAGGCGCGTCGCTTCGGATCAGCCTTTCCGCTTTGAGATCCGACCAAAGACGTGATGGAATTTTTATACTAAGTGTGTCGACATTACGTTTAACTTCCACAGGCGTTTGTCCACCTGGAATGATACATGCCACGGCGGGGTGAGCGATTGGGAAGGCAAGTGCGGCACTTGCAAGCGGCACATCATGTGCTTTGCAGATTGTTTCAATCTTTGAAACACGTGACATAATATCGGGCGGCGCAACTTCGTAATTATAAAAAGCGCCCGCAACGGCGCCGGTTGCGAGAATGCCGGAATTAAAAGGTCCGCCAATAATTACGCCAATTTTTTTAGCCTCACAATAAGGTAAAAAAGTTTCAAGCGCGTCATGCTCAAGAAGTGTATAGCGTCCAGCAAGTAAGAACAGATCGAAATCGCCCGCTCGCGCCAATTTTTCGGCGACCTGCGAATCATTGATACCCGCGCCGATCGCCTTGATGACGCCAGCGGCTCGTAATTCCAAGAGCGCGCGATAGCCCCCTTCCATGAATTCGGCGATACGCGCATCAGAAGCGGCTTTCGAACCATGGGTAAAAATATCAACATCGTGACACAGCACAATATCGATCTTGTCGATGCCAAGCCGTTCGAGACTGTGCTCAAGCGACCGCATAACGCCGTCATAGGAATAATCAAATACGACTTCGCGGGAAGGTGTCTTGAAAAAGAAACCAATGCCTGTTCGCTTCTCTGGCGCGGTCGGTTTTAAGATCCGGCCAATTTTTGTCGATATTAGAATTTGTTCATCTGGATGCGTCTCGCGGATGAGCCTTAAAAAAGCGTTCAGTCGTGTCTCTGAAAGACCGAGACCATAGAGCGGCGCCGTATCGAAATAGCGGTATCCGGCATCAAAAGCTGAAAGAAGTACGGAGCGCGCGGCGTCTTCTGAAATCGCCCGATAAAGATTGCCAAGTGGGGCCGCGCCAAATCCCAAAGCTCGAAAAGGTAAAGTTTGTCCCTGACGGGTTCTAAACGGGCGTTCTGGATTATTCATTTTACGTCCTCGTATCGGCCGGTGCTAGGTGATGGGGCTGGAATTCGCGTCAATCGGTGTGGAACACCTCTTCAAGTATCGTCCACCATTCGCCTTCTTTGCGTGTTTCGAACGGCTCCTGCATCGGATCGGTGATCGCCCACCATCTTTTCGTTTCGGGGTCGGCGGCCATCTTTTGCATATCGGCTTCGAAATTCTCGCCATGATATTCGAAATAGGCAAAGAGCATATGCTCCGGCTCTTTCAGAAAGATCGAGTAATTATGGATATTGCAGTCTTTGATGGTGTTTAGAACGGAGGGCCATACTGACGCGTGAATACGCTTATATTCGTCAAGCGCTTCGGGCTTAACTTTGATGAGTTGAGCAAAACGGCGCATTGCAGATATCCTTAAAAATCGCTATTTCGTCATGGTGCTGGTCGAACCTGATACGGCGGCTTTTGCGATCGCATCAAAATCCCATGCAATTCCAAGACCCGGCTCCATACTCGGTACAGCGTGCCCGTTTACGATTTGCATACCCTTGTTGGTTAGCGAATCGAGCTGCGGAATATATTCAACCCAGCGCGAATTTGGCACCGCGCAGCAAAGTGCAATATGCAATTCCATGAGGAAATGTGGACAAACAGCGATGTTGAATGTTTCAGCGAGATGTGCCGTTTTTAGCCACGGCGTGATGCCGCCGATGCGAGCGACGTCGACCTGTACAATCGAGCAGGCACCGCGTTGAAGATATTCGCGGAAGTGAAGCGGGCTATAGAGACTTTCACCGACAGCGATTGGCATCGTGGTTGATTGCGAAAGACGCACATGACCGTCGATATCGTCTGCCGTCAGCGGTTCCTCCAGCCAACCGATATCAATTGCCTCGTAATGGCGGGCACGTCGAATGGCATCGTCAACACGAAAAGCTTGATTGGCATCGGTAAAAATTTCAAATGAAGCGCCGACGGCAGAACGCACAGCTGATAGCCGCTCAACATCTTCTGAAACGGGTCGACCAACTTTTAATTTGCATCCACCAAAGCCTTGCTCTTTCGCTTTTATCGCATCATCCACAAGCGCAGATTTTTCGAGGTGGAGCCATCCGCCTTCGGTGGTGTAGAGTGGGACCTTATCTTTTGCTCCACCGGCGAAAATATGCAGCGGCAGTCCCGCTTTTTTACATCGCAGATCCCAAAGTGCAGTATCAATCGCTGCAAGGGCTAAAGAGGTTATGGCACCTACCGTTGTCGCATGTGTCATGAAAAAGAGGTCGTTCCAAATACGCTCGATCTCGGCGGGGTTGCGACCGATCAAGGCAGGCAGGAGAGTACGGCGTAATAGTTCTATGATTGAGAACCCACCTGTTCCAATCGTGTAGCTATATCCCGTTCCAACGGCACCATCTGAATCATAGATTCGGACAATTGGCGTTTCTTGCGACACAAAGGACTGAATGGCGTCGACCCGTTTCACTTTAGGAACGAGGTCAACAAGGCAAAGTTCGACGCGTTCAATTCTGGCCATTACAAAAAATCCTCTTACTCTGCAAAATATTCCTTATTGTGTTCGATGATGAGGTCGAGCAGTGCGAGGATGCGATCGAGATGATAAACCATTGCGGCGGTCGCACCCGATATATCGCCTCGGTCAAGCGCATCGATCACGGCCCTATGCTCCTCGATAACAATTGGCAGGCGCCCCTCAATAGCAGCCAGTCGATGTAAGCGGTCAACCCGCGCCTTTGCGCCCTGAATGGCATTCCAAACACCCCTATAGCCGACAGATTCTGAGAAGAATTTATGAAACTCTTCATCCAGAAAATGAAAAAGTTCTTTGTCGTCTAAACTTAACGCATGCTCTTGCCTTGCAAGTATTTTGCGCGCCTCGGTAGAGAGTTCGGGTGACCAATGCTCGGCTACTTTGCCCAGTATGCCGAGTTCCAGACATTTGCGCGTAAAATGGCTCTCACGAATCTTACTCACCTTAATCGCCGAGACGAAACTTCCTTGTTGCGGGAAAACGTCGATGAGTTCTTCCTCGGCCAAGCGGATAATAGCTTCGCGGACTGGTGTTCGGGATACACCGATATGGCGGCAGATACGGTTTTCACTGATCGGCGTGCTCGGCGGCAGCTCGAGGGTGATAATGGCCTGCCTTAGCGCCGTGTAGATTTGATCACTCACAGGCTTCCGCCGGTCCAGCTCGATGGACAATTGCAGGGGCTCGTCCATATTTGGCTCGAAAGCTGCGTTTAGCGGTTTCAGCATCATCATTTTTGATCGATTTTCATTCAAACAGCCCCGACCGTCGGGCTTTTAAGTGACTTTTACCTGTTTTTGGGGTCAAAAACAGATATTTAAGAATTTTTTATACTCATGAAGCACAAGCCGGTTGAAGGTTGAGTGCTTGTATACTAGCATATCAAAAGATCACGCAAGAGAGCAAAACGCTCATAATTGTGGTCGGGGCGGTCAAATTCGACGGCCCACCAGAAATGTTAAGGGAGAGCTGAACCATGTCGCTTCAATTACCATTATTTAAATCAGCGATTGCTGGAGGCATTGTGCTCGCGGCAATTGCAACTTCGGCATTTGCAGCCGATCCAACCCGTGTTGCCTTGGTGCCGGGCGGCCCGCATCCGTATTTTGCGGCCTGGGAGCAGGCAGGCAAGGATGCAGTAAAAGACTTCAAATTGGGTGCCGCAGATTACCGCGTCCCACAAAAGTGGGAATTGAGCCAACAGAATGAATTGTTGGAAAGTCTTCTGAGCCAAAAATATAATGCTTTCTTGATCTTCCCTGGCGATCCTGTTGGTTCCAATAGCACGGCGGCGGAGTTGGCTGATTCGGGGGCTCCCGTTATTGCTCTGGCTGGTTGCTTAAAAGAGCCTACGAAGGCTTTATTTTGCTTTGGTACGGATACTGGTAACTCAGCCTATTTGGGCACAAAAGAGTTGATCAAGGCGATGGGTGGCAAGGGCCGTATTGCCCATTTCACAGGCTTCCTGGTCGATCCAAATACCCAGCTTCGTATTGATGCGGTCAATAAAGCTGCAGCTGAAGCAGGTGCCGATGTTAAAGTTGTTCAGGTTATCGCGGACATTGACGCGCCGGAGCCCGCTGAAGAAAAGATCAATGCTTATCTCGCCGCCCATGCAGGTGAAGTGGATGGCATTGTAACAACAGCTTGGGTGCCTGCGGTTGTTGCCTCCAATGCTCTTCGCAAGATCGGCGATAAACGAATCAAGATGGTCGGCATCGACCATGACGAAGTTGTTATCAAAGCCATTAAGGACGGTTTCGTCCACGGCACGATGCTCCAAAACCCCTATGGCCAGGGTTATATTGGCTCATACGTAGCCGATAAGCTCCGCAATGGCTGCACGGTGAAAGCAAACGCACCGTTTAAGTCCAACGCGCTGACCAACCGCTTCATCGACTCGGGTACGGTATTTGCTGGCAAGGATGCTGTCGACAATTACGTTGCATCCATGCAGTCCATCACCAAAGACATCATGAAGACTTTTGAGGCTACCTATTTGGCTTGTAAATAAGGTATCGACAAAGAAAGGCCGCCATATTAATGGCGGCCTTTCCATGCTTTTGTACCCCGCGATGTACGGAACTAGAATACTTCTTTAGGTGAGGCTTTCTGCGTGCGCTTTTACCAAACCAATGAATTCGGCCTCTTTGCACTTATTATTTTATTTGGTGCTTTTTTCGCTTTAGCAACGCCAGGCTTTGCCTCGGTCTTTAATGTCTTTTCCCTTACACGCATCATGTCTATCGATATCATGATCGGTTTTTCAATGATGGTCGTCATCGTAACAGGCGGCTTAAATTTAGCCGTTGGTGCCATTGGTGTTAGCGCCGCTATGGCGTGTGGCTGGTTAATCGAAGCAGCCGGAGTCCCATACCCTGTTGCTATCCTATTGGCGCTGGCCTTCGGTGCATTTTTGGGCGCTATCAATGGCATATTGATCGTGCGGTCAGGACTTCACAGTTTTATCATCACGCTCGCCACGATGAGTATTTTCTTTGGTCTAATGATTTATCTGACCCATGCTCAGGCCTTTCGTGTGATTGTTCCCGAATTTGCTCAATTCGGAAAATTGCGACTATTTGGAACCGTCTCCGCGCTACTGATCGTCAGCTGTATTTTTGCTATTGCGCTTTATGTTTTATACCGTTTCACTCCGTTAGGCAGGCAGATGCTGGCCGCGGGCGCTAATGCGGCCGCATCTGAACTATCCGGCATTCGTGTTGATCGCACTTACATCATCTGCCATGCGCTTTCTGGCGCCCTTGCTGGGGCTGCTGCTCTAATGGTTGTAGCCCGCAATGGGGCCGCCATCCCTTCAATGGCTGGACATCTCGGTCAGGACTGGTTGCTGCCTGCCTTTTTAGGTCCCGTTCTAGGCGGTACGTTGCTTATGGGCGGGCGGGTTAGCTTGCTTGGAACGTTCCTAGGATCAGCGCTAGTGACCACGCTCACAAACGGGTTACTGCAACTACGTGTCGGCGAATTTTGGATCCAGGCCATGCTTGGTGCCATTCTATTATTCGCCGTCCTTCTTGATCTCGCCAGACGCAGCTATTTGCAAAGACGCGGTATTTACTGATGAATGCTCGAATTTTACGCTATCTTCAATCGGACTGGGCTGGACCATTGCTGATTATAGTAATGGGCGGTGCGGTTATCGCCGCGTTGAAGCCAACCTTTCTCTCCCCGTTTAACATTCAGGTTCTTCTGCTGGCCATCTCAGTCAATGCTGTGATTGCTCTTTCACAAATGATCATCATTGGCATTGGTCAGATGAACCTGTCCGTTGGCGCCATTGGCGGGCTCGCTGCAATATCTTTTGCAGGTATGATGCAAGTATGGGAATTGCCACCGCTCATGGCGGCTATTTTAGCGCTTCTGATTGGTTTGACAGGGGGTCTTGTCAACGGTTTCATTATTGCCCGCACGGGCATTTCTGCCTTCGTAATAACATTAGCAAGTCTTTCCATTTTTAAAGGCATTAATCTGGGTATTACAAAAGCGCAGCCCTTTTATCATGTACCAGATAGTGTGAAAGCGTTTGGTAATACGGTCATGTTTGGCCCCATACCTTGGCTCGTTTTACCAATGGTGGTAACGGTATTGCTCGTGTTCTATCTGCTAACCCGCCAACGGGTCGGCCGTTATATTCTTGCCGTCGGCGGCAATTTACACGCCGCTGAGCTTTCGGGAATTTCCGTCAAAAGCACCATCATGTGGGCTCATGCGATTTCGGGCATTTTAGCGGCAATGGCCGGAATTATGTTGGTTGCTAGGCTTCAATTGGGTCAACCTTCTATAGGCGATGACTGGCTCATTTTATCCTTTGCGGCGCCTGTTATTGGCGGCGCTGTCTTAGCGGGTGGCCATGTCAGTGTTGCCGGCACCGTTTTAGGTGTGGTGATTGTCGCGATCATCACGCAGGCTTTAGTACTCTTTGAAATTGATCCCTTTCTCGTTCAAGTCGTACTTGGTGGACTTATTCTCTGGGCTGTTGGCATGAACCGAATACGCGAAGTTCGTTTCCAAAAAAGCCTGAAGAGGATCTGATTGATGACATCTCTTCTTGAAGCGCAAAACATCAGCAAATCATTTCCAGGTGTCAAAGCCTTGTCAGATGTTTCTATTCATTTGGCTGCAGGATCTATCCATGCGCTGCTTGGTGAAAATGGAGCTGGCAAATCCACCCTGATTAAAATCATTACTGGCATTCACCGCCCCGATTCTGGTAATTTGCTACTGGATGGAAAGCTTTTTCATTTTAGTGGCCCACGCGAAGCAATTGCAGCAGGAATTGGTGTTGTCCACCAAGAGCGAAATTTAATTCCCCGCTTCTCAATCGGTGAGAATATTTTGCTAGATCGATTAGGTGGCTATCTTTTCAAGCCGATTGATTATGAGAGCGTTCATCAAGAAGCTAAAGACTGGCTTGATCTCTTAGAGCTTGATCTTGATCCGAGGACACAAGTTTCGCAGTTAAGCGTTGCTAAAATGCAACTTGTTGAGATCGCGAAGGCATTATCGCTAAAATCTCGCGTGCTTCTGCTTGATGAGCCAACGGCCTCTTTGACCTCTCACGAAACAGTTGCGCTGTTTTCGCTCTTGAAGAAACTGCGTGACGACGGTGTATCAATTCTCTTCGTCAGTCATAAGCTCGAAGAGATTCAAGAAATTTGTGATACCGTCACTGTTTTGCGAGACGGGCGTAATGCGTGCGATAGTCAACCTATGGCCAATGTCGGACGTCAAGATTTAGTACGCTTAATGATTGGGCGGAATGAGCAAATCCCTAATGCAGACTTGCGTGATCATAAAACTGAGGAACCTGTTCTCGAGCTTGTAAAGGTTGCAACAGAATTGGGACACGCGGATATTAACCTCACGCTCCGCAAAGGCGAAATACTTGGTCTTTACGGATTGGTTGGAGCGGGGCGGACTGAACTAGCTAAATCAATTATCGGGCGTTATCGCGTAACGCATGGAGACGTATTGGTGAATGGCCAAAAAGCCAAAATCAAAAGTGTTGCAGATGCAATCGACGCCTATGGAATTGGCTATGTCAGCGAGGATCGTAAGCAAGAAGGTCTTATTCTCATCCACTCCGTACTTGATAATGCGAGCATCCCGATTTGGAAGCGGCTGAGTGCTCGGTTTGGCTTTCTTACAGATCGGGAAGTAATAGCAGCGATTAACCCTCTTGTAGAAATGCTGGAAGTACGAACACCATCGCTGCAACAATTAGTTGGCTTATTATCAGGGGGTAATCAGCAAAAAATTAGCCTCATTAAATGGCTTGCGGCAAATGTACACATTTTAATTGTTGATGAACCTAGTGTTGGAATCGATATAAAGACGAAAGCCTATATCCACGAATTACTCCGAAAATTATCAGATGAAGGTCTGTCTGTTTTGCTTATAACGAGTGATCTCCCGGAGATGGTAGCGCTTGCCGATCGTATTCTTGCAATGGACCAATATCGTGTCAAAGGTGAGATCGTTAACAACCGAAATTATCCAGAGGTGAGCGAAAAAATTATGGGCTTTATTCATTCCTAATGAGCGGAAAAAAACAATACGATAAAAATAGTTTTATACTCGGCAAAATTAAGCTCATTTATTTTCCTTCTCCATTTTATTTTTATTGTTATGAATCGTAAGGCAGTAATACTTCCGTTTTACGATGTTAAGTGCTCGTGTTCGGCGTATAGTCGCCTTCTAATATACAGTAATAGTAGGTTTGTTTTTTATGCGCTTCTGGAAGCATAGGGATGAAGTCGGTTCAGCCAGCTAGCTTTCCCAGTAGAACGCCCTTTTTTTTCGTATGCTTTCGTTTTTGGTTTATGGTGACGTTGGTGCCTATCCCAACGATATGTTGGGGGGCGTCCCAACCTATATTTTCCGAAAAGGATTTCGGCTTTGAAAAGTAGTAAAGTCAAAACTTTACTACTTTTGGCTTGGTTGCGTCCGTAAAGTGCTGTAAATTCTGAGGTGGGCAGCCACCCCTTCGGCTCGGTAAAAGACGGTTCTGAGACGTTTTTCACCGAAGGAGCGA
>Ga0214202_1000358_pt1 | contig 18771 bp, 17 predicted proteins | sample TroBogEpilimnion_9_FD_153040 | JGI IMG/M metagenome (GOLD analysis project Ga0214202, IMG submission 153040) | Freshwater microbial communities from Trout Bog Lake, WI - 03JUN2009 epilimnion | ecosystem: Environmental > Aquatic > Freshwater > Lake > Epilimnion/Euphotic zone | place: Trout Bog...
AACGCCACGCTCCACTCGTAATCCGCACGGCTCGTGATCACGAACTTGACGAGGTCCGAGGGACGCGACGCCTCGATGTTGCACAGCAGGTTCCGATCGACTTCACCGGAGCCCGGCGTCTTCACGTCCAGCACCCGCACCACGCGCGGATCCACACCGCCCGCATCGAGGGCGCCGCTCGTTTCGAGGGAGACGAGAAACCCCGCATCGCACAAGCGGGTCATCAAGGCGTGCACGTTAGGCTGCGCGAGCGGCTCACCACCGGTCACGCAGACACGTCGGTAGCCAAACTCGCGAACGCGGTCGATCACCGCGTCGATCGAGGTCCACTCACCGCCGTAGAACGAATAGGTCGTGTCGCAGTAGCGACAGCGTAAGGGGCAGCCCGTCAGGCGCACGAACACGGTCGGCCAACCCACCGTGTCCGCCTCGCCCTGCAGCGACCCAAAGATCTCCGTCAGACGCAGCCGTTCGGTCGCCGGCAGCGCGTCGCGCGGCGTCGCCGCCACGCTCAATGCCGACCGGCGATCTGCTTCAGCCGCTCGCGCGCTTCAGCCGAGGCCGGATCGTCCGGGAAGGCCTTCACGAGGTGCGCCAAGGCTTCGCGCGCCTCGCGATACCGCTTCAGCTCTTGGTAGGAGTAACCCACCTTGAGCAACGCACCCGGGACCTTGCGCGACTCCGGATGGTCTTTGATCAACTTCTGGAACGCCGCCAACGCATCCGGGTAGCGGTGTTCCACGTAGTACGACTCACCGAGCCAGTACTGCGCGTTGTCCGCAAGCGAGCTCTGCGGGTAGCTCGTGAGGAAGTCCTGGAAGGCTTTCTCAGCGACCCCGTACTCGCGCGCCTTCAGGTGCTCCAGCGCCGCCTGATAGACGTCTTTATCCGCCACCGCAGCGACGACGGGCGCCGGCGTTGCAGGGGCGGCCGCTGGCGGCGGTGTCACCGCCGTGGCCTGCGCAGCAGCCGATTGCGCGGCAGCCGCCGCGGCGGACTGCAGTTCCCGCACCTTCGCATCCAACGCCGTGATCCGGTCGGAGAGGTCGCGGTACAGGTCCCTCTCCCGCCGCTCGCCGGCACTGAGGGCGTGCTGCAGTTCTTCGATCTGCCCCTTCAGCACCCGCTGGTCGGCCTGCGCCTGCGAGAGCGACTGCTGCACGTCCAAGAAGGCGGCATTCTGGCGCTCGATCACATCGACGCGGGATTCCACCGACGTCGCTTTGATATAGGCCGGATCCTGCTCAGGATGCGGGGTCTCGCAGGCCGTCAGCGCGCCCGCAAGACCCAAGCCGACCCACCAACGGGCTGCGTTACGCATTAACGCGCCGTGACGACGATGTCGACGCGGCGGTTCTGCGACCAGGCCGCTTCGTCGTGACCGTCGGCGACCGGACGCTCTTCGCCGTAGCTCACGGTGGTCAACTGCGTGTCGCTCGCCCCGAGCAGCACGAGCGCCTTCTTGACGGCCTGTGCGCGACGCTCACCCAAGGCGATGTTGTACTCGGCCGAGCCGCGCTCGTCGGTGTTGCCCTCGAGGCGCAACTGCAGGTGACGGTTCGCGGCCAACTGCTTCGCTTCCGAGCTGATGATCGGCTGGTATTCCGCCTTGATCTCCGAGCTGTCGTAGTCAAAGCGAATCGTCGCGCCGAGCTCCCCGTCACCCGAAGGCATGTCGCCCTTCGTCGAAGTCAACGGACGCACGCCACCGTTATCGGCACCCGACGTGCGGCCCGTGCGGGCATCGCTATCGCTCGTCTGCGCCACCGACTGCGCGGCGGTTTGCGGCGCCTTAACCGTGGGCTTCTTCGGGCAACCGGCCAACGTGAAGCTGACGGCGATCAGTGCAGCCAAGGTGAGCTTATTGAAACGATTCATAGGGTGAAAACTCCATACTAAAATCGGTCACGCGAATGACCAGCGAATAATTCATTTTGCCACAGGACCTGCCCCTCGGCAGCGTCAAAGGCGTGGGGACCAAGCCGGATCGCGGATGTCGCCGCTGGGCGCGGTGATGTGGGTCACCACGCCGCTGTCGACAGCGACGGTGGCGAGGACACCCCGGCCACGCTCGCGCGAGGAATAAATGATCGTTTGACCGTTCGGGGCAAAGGTCGGACTTTCATCCAAGCGCCCCGTGGTCAGGATGATCGACTGCCCGCTGCTGGGGTCCACCCGGGCGATGCGGTAGCCGCCTTGATCCTGCGTCACCACGGCCAGCGTCTTGCCATCCGGCGACAGCCGCGGACGCGCGTTGTAGTTCCCTTCGAAGGTCACGCGCTTGGCCCGTTCACCCGCTGCGAGGCGGATCTGGTAAATCTGCGGACGACCGGCCCGATCCGACGTGAAATAGAGCGACTGTCCGTCCGCGCTGAAGCACGGCTCGGTATCGATCGCCGGGTCGTCCGTCACCCGCAACGGCGGGCCGCGAGTGTCCAGATCCATCACGAACACGTCCACGTTGCCGTCCGGCTGCGACAGCGCCAGCGCCAAGCGATGACCGTCCGGCGCCCACGCCGGTGCCCCGTTGATGCCGGCCCGGCCCGAGACCCGCTCGCGGGCGCCCGTCAGGATCGACTGGACAAAGACCGACGACACGCGGTTTTCAAAGGAGACGTACGCGAGTTTCGTGCCGTCCGGCGACCAGACCGGCGACATCAACGGCTCCTTCGAATCGACGATCGTCACCGGGTTCTCGCCGTCGGAGTCGGCCACCACGAGCCGCCAGCGGCGGGACGCCACCGGCCCTTCGACGGCGACGTAGGCGATACGGGTCGCGAACGCGCCCGGCACGCCGATGATCTTCTCGTACAGCATATCGGCGATACGGTGTGCGGTGAGGCGCAAGCCGCTTGCCGTCGAATTCATCGACACCCCAAGGACCCGTTCCCCGGTGAGCACGTTGTGCAACTCGACTTCGAGAACGTAACCCGCCCCGTCCGCCCGTGCCCGACCGATCGCGACGTAATCGGTTTTCACGAGACGCCATTGCGCCATGTCGATTTGGCTGGCGACCGACGGACGCTGCGGCATCGACAACCGCGACAGCGGCGCTAAGCGGCCGCTGCGCGCGAGATCGCCCTCCACCACCCCGGCGACGTCAAGCGGCACCGGCTCGCCCCCAAAGGGCACGAGCGCGATCGGGATCGGGCTCGTGTTGCCTTTGGTGATATCCACCGTCAGCTGCGCCTCGGCAGTGCCGAACAGCGCTACGGACAGACCGAGCGCGGCGATCAATCGGAACAGTCGGTTAGTCATCGGGGCTGAACACCAAGTGGAGTGTGCGTTGGAAAACGTCCGGATCTTTGGGCACGGGCAAGGGCGACGCGCGATAGGCGGCGTCGCGGATCGACGCGCGCAGCGCCGCATCCCCGTTGCACGGTTCAATCACTTGCGCCTGTAACACCGTCCCGTTGGGCAATTGCGTGACCTCAAGGGTGCACTGTACGCCTTTCTTGGCGGAGGCCGGGCGGGTCCACGATCGCTCCACCCGCGCCTTCACTTCCGACACGTACTGATTCGTCGCCCCGGCCAACTGCTGCTGATGGGCCGCATTGGCGCGCTGCTGCTCGGCCGCGGCCGCTTGCCGCGCGGCCTCCGCCTGGCGGCGCTGATTCTCCTGCTGAGCGCGCGTGATCTCCGCCGCTTTGGCCTTCTCCGTGTCGCGGATCTCTCGATCGATCTCGCTCTCCACCGACTTCGACAGCGCCGGCTTGTCTTTCGGCGGTACCTTCGGCTCCGGTTTGGCCTTGGCCGGTGGCTCCGCCTTTGGCGGGGTTTTCTCCGTCTGGCCGGCCGGCTTTTTCAGGGCGACGGTCGGGACCTTGGGGGTCGGCTCGGGCTTCACCTGCGGCTTCGGCGGCGGCGGCGTGTGCGCCTTCGGCGTGGGCTTTGGGGTCGGTGTCGGCTTCGGCGGCGTAGGCGCAGGCGTAGGTGTCGGCTCCGGCGCGGCCGCGGGGGGATCCGGCGTGACGTACTGGCGGGCTTTGGGTGAGACCAGCGTCGCCTCAATCATCGCCGGCACGACGTGGGTCGTCTTCGGCGTGTAGGCCGCGGCCCAGAGCACGGCCCCTAGGAGGAGACCGTGCAACAACACGGAGCCGATCAAGGACCCCGAATGATCACGAAAGAAGTGAGGTTGCGACGCGATCACTGTCCCGGCTCAGGCGGCAACGGATCGGTGATGAAGCCGACCTTCGTCGCACCCACCGATTGCATGAGCACCATCGTCTTCATGACGTCCCCGTAGGGCAGACGCGCATCGGCCTTGAGCAACACCTGCGTGTCGTGGTCGCGCTCCAGCACCGCGCGCACGCGCGCCGCCAGCGTCTTCTCATCGACCGGCGCGCTCTTGTCGTCGCCGAGGTTGATGTAGCGATGGCCGTCTTTATCGAGACTGATGATGAGCGGGTCTTTTTGGTCGGGAATCGCCTGAGCCCCCGCCTTCGGCAAATCCACTTTGACGCCTTGCGTCAGCAGCGGCGCCGTGACCATAAAGATCACGAGCAGCACGAGCATCACGTCGATGTAGGGCACGACGTTGATTTCGCCGACCAAGCGGCGTCGCCCGCGACCGCCCACGGAGGCCACGGCTCAGACCTTCGAGGCAGCGGAATAGCGCTGCAAGATCGTCGAGAATTCCTCAACGAAAGTGTCGAGGCGGTTTTCGAGTCGGAAGACTTGGTCGGAGAACCGGTTATAGGCCACGACCGCCGGAATCGCCGCAAACAAACCGATGGCGGTCGCCACGAGGGCTTCGGCAATCGACGGCGCGACGGCCTGAAGCGTCGCCTGCTGCACATTACCGAGGCCGATAAACGCGTGCATGATGCCCCACACCGTACCGAACAGACCGACGTACGGGCTGATCGAGCCGATGGTGGCCAGCATCTCGAGATTGGCTTCGAGTCGCTCCATCTCGCGCAGCCGGGCCGCCTTCATCGAGCGCCCCGCCCCTTCCATCAACTGGGTGGCGTCGATACCGGGCTGCTTGCGCAACCGGAAGAACTCCCGAAAGCCAGCCTCGAAGAGGCTTTCCATGCCGATGGTGGGCATCTTACGAGCCTCCAACGTCCGAAACAGACCGCCGAGGTCGCTGCTCGCCCAGAAGGTCGACTCGAAGGCTTCCGCCTGACGGCGCGTCGTGACGATCATGCGCCGCTTGCGCAGGATGATCGCCCAGGAGGCCACCGACGCCGCCATGAGGGTCACCATGACCAGTTTGACCACGATGCTCGCGTTGAGCGCCATCGCCACGATCGAAAATTCCGTCACGCTGGGGTTCATGTGCCTAGTTGCTGTAGTAGTGCCGGCGACAGCCGCCGAGGTTTCAACGTATCCGCATCGATTGCCGCAGCCCGTACCGTGGCCTCGACCATCAGTTCGTCGCCGCGGCGAACCTGTTGGCGAAAGGTAAAGCTCGCGCCGCGCATCTCCAAGAGCTCCGCGCTGACATTAAGCAAATCGTCATGTTGGGCTGCCCGCTTCCAAGCGATCTGCATATCGACGACCGCAAATTGCAGGCGCTCGGCGGCGCGCAGCTGGACCTGATCGATGCCGCACGCGCGCAACCACTCCGACCGTGCGCGCTCCATAAAGCGGACGTACGAGGCGTGATAGACGATGCCACCGGCATCGGTGTCTTCCCAGTAGACCCGAATCGGGATCGATACCGACCTCATAACGCCTCGTCCCGAAAGAGACTGAGGTTGTTCTGCAACGCCGCGGGAACGCCGAGGCCGAAATGGGTGTAGGCGCTCGCCGTCGCCATGCGACCGCGAGCCGTGCGCATCAAATACCCCTGCTGGATCAGAAACGGTTCGATCACGTCCTCGATCGTGCCGCGCTCTTCGCCGATGGCCGCCGCCAAGCTGTCGACGCCCACCGGGCCGCCCGCGAATTTCTCGATGATCGTGAGCAGCAGGCGACGATCCATGAGATCAAAGCCCAACCGATCGACGTCCAACAGATCGAGCGCCTCGGCAGCCACGGGACCGGTGATCACGCCGTTGGCGCGCACCTCGGCAAAATCACGGACGCGACGTAACAGCCGGTTGGCAATACGCGGCGTACCGCGGGAGCGCTCGGCGATTTGTCGTGCGCCCGAGGGCTCAACCGCCAGGCCGAGCAGTCGACCCGAACGCGCCACGATGCTCGACAAGTCCGCCACCGAATAGAACTCCAGGCGCTGCACGATGCCAAAGCGATCGCGCAACGGCGAGGTCAGCAGACCGGCCCGCGTCGTCGCACCGACGAGCGTGAACTGCGGCAAATCGATTTTGATCGACCGGGCCGCAGGGCCTTCGCCGATCATGATGTCGAGCTGAAAGTCCTCGAGCGCCGGGTAGAGGATCTCTTCGACCACGGGGCTCAGACGGTGGATCTCGTCAACGAACAACACATCGCGCGGCTGCAGATTGGTGAGCAGCGCCGCCAGATCGCCCGGTCGCTCAAGCACCGGCCCGGAGGTTTGCTTCAGGGACACGCCTAATTCGTTGGCCACAATGTGCGCCAGCGTCGTTTTGCCGAGCCCCGGTGGCCCGAAGATCAGCAAGTGATCCAACGCTTCGGAGCGCCGCCGGGCCGCCTCGATGAAGATTTCCATCTGCGCGCGCACCGCGGGTTGGCCGACGTAGTCGGACAACTGCTTGGGGCGCACGGCGCGGTCCAGGCTGTCGTCCTCGCGACTGCCTTGGGCGGTGACTATGCGGTCTGCGTCGATCATGCGGCGTGGCCTCGGGTTCAGTTCGCCGCCGCGCGCAAGGCACGTCGGATCAGGTCTTCGGTGGTCGTCGCCTCATCCCCGGCCGCCTTCAGCAACCGGCTCACTTCCTGCGGGCGATAGCCGAGCGCCACCAAGGCCACCGTGGCTTCCTGCTGCACGCTCGCAGTCTGACCGACGACGGTCGGTACAAAGGCCGGGCCCGTGCCCGCCAAATCCGACGTCTTGTCGCGCAGGTCGATGAGGATGCGCTCGGCGGTCTTGCGACCCACGCCCGGCAAGCGCACGAGGGCGGCGGCGTCTTCGGCCTCAATCACCCGCAAAAACTCACTGACCGACAGGCCGGAGAGGATGCCAAGCGCGATCTTGGGACCGACCCCCGACACTTTCAGCAACGCCCGGAACAGTCGGCGCTCGTCGTCGGTGGCGAAGGCATAGAGTATGTGTGCGTCCTCACGGACCACGAGGTGCGTACGCAACGTGAGCTCGGTGCCGGTCTCGGGCAGTCCGTAGAACGTCGACATCGGTGCTTCGCACTCGTAGCCGACGCCGTTCACGTCAATCACCAAGGTCGGCGGCGATTTGGCGGCCAGACGACCGCGTAACCAGCCGATCACGGGGTGCCCCCGTGCCGCGCGAGCAGGTCGCGCCGCGCGGAGGCGTGGGCGTGACACAGCGCCACGGCCAAGGCATCTGCCGCATCGGCCGCGAGCCGCCCCTGCAAGCTCAGTAATACCGTCACCATCTTGTGCACCTGACCTTTTTCGGCGGCGCCGGTCCCGACCACCGCCAGTTTGACTTCGCGCGGCGCGTATTCGGCGACCGGCACCGGGTGGGCGAAGGTGGCCGCCAGTGCCGCCCCACGGGCCTGACCCAACTTCAGCGCGGAATCGACATTCCGATTGACGAACACCTTCTCGATGGCGATCTCATCGGGTCGATACGTATCGACCACGGCCGCCACACCGACGTAGATTTCCCGCAGGCGCGCCGCAAAATCGGAGCCGGCCGCGCGGACGGTGCCACTGGCCAGATACCGCGGCCCTTCAGCACCGATTTCGATCACGCCATAACCCGTCGCTCTGGAGCCCGGATCGAGTCCCAAGACCCGGTACGGTACGCTCGGACGCGGGCTCGTGCTTGCGCCCGGCCGCCGGGCGGTCGACGCGGGAGCGGCGTCCGCCGCCCCGGGCTTATAGGAGCGCCAGGCGCTGGAACGGGGCATCGGCGGGGCACGGGACGGATCGCATCGGTCGTATGATACCGGTAAGGCGTCGCTTAGCCACGCCCGTCCGGGGTGTAGGAGCGCATGGAAACCATCACGTTTGATTCGGATCAGCGCGCACTCGGCTACACCCGGGAGGCCCTGGACGCCCTTCGCCCGGCGTTGCCCGACCTGTCGGCCGCCGACGGTGAGCGTGCGGTCGCCATCGCCCGGATCGTCGCGCACTTCGACCCCGATCCGGTCGCGGTGGGCGGCACCCTCCTCCAAGCGTTATGGGACGGCCCGCCCCTGCGGGATGACCCGCGGTATGCCGCGATCGATCCGGCCGTCGTGGATTTCGCCGCCGCGCTGGCGCGCCTCGGTCGCACCGACGTGCCGGTCCGTGACATTGCGCATCGCTACACGGCGGCGCAGGCAGAGGGACTGCGGCGGATGTTGCTGGCGGTGGTCTCCGATCCGCGCCTCGTGCTCGCCCGGGTGGCCGAGCAACTGTGGCGGTTACGCGCCGCGCGCCATGACAGCGCGGAGGCACAAGCCCATCTCGGTCGCGAAACGCAGGAACTGTACGCCCCGCTCGCCAATCGATTGGGGCTTGCGTCCCTCAAATGGGAGCTCGAAGACTACGCCTTCCGGTATTTAGAGCCGCTCGAGTACAAGCGGATCGCGGCCGCCTTGGCGGAAAAGCGCGCCGATCGCGAGCGTTACATCGACGCGTTGAAGCGCAGCTTGGAAGCTGACCTTCGCAGCGCTGGCATCGCGGCCGACGTCCAGGGCCGTCCGAAGCACCTGTACAGCATCTTTCGCAAGATGCGTAAAAAGGGGCTGCGGTTTGACGAGCTGTACGATGTACGCGCGGTGCGTGTGCTGGTTGATTCGGTGGCCGAGTGCTATGCGGCACTCGGCGTCGTGCACGGTCACTACGCGTACTTGCCCGGCGAGTTCGACGACTATATCGCCACCCCGAAGGTCAACGGCTATCGCTCCATCCACACCGCCGTCACCGGTCCCGGCGGAAAAACCGTGGAAGTGCAAATCCGCACGCGTGACATGCACGATCGTGCCGAAAGCGGCGTTGCGGCCCACTGGCGTTACAAGGAAGGCGGACGGCGCGACGATGCGTTAGAGCGTAAGGTCGAGGATCTGCGCCGACTGCTCCAGCCGACGAGCAGCGACGACGACCCGCTGGCCTCCGTGGGCCGCGAGGTGTTCCGAGAACGGATCTACGTGTTCAGCCCCAAAGGCGATGTGGTCGAACTGCCCGAAGGCGCCACGCCCCTCGATTTTGCCTACTACGTGCACACGAACCTCGGCCATCGCTGCCGCGGTGCCCGCGTGGACGGCCGAATGGTACCGCTCGATCACCGACTCGCGAGCGGCGTGACGGTCGACATTATTGCCGCCAAAGAGGCGCAACCCAGCCGCGACTGGCTGATTGATAGCCTGGGCTTTCTCGCCAGCAAGTCTGCCAAGGGCAAGGTTCGCGCCTGGTTTCGTCAGGCCGACCGGGACGAGCATCTGCGCAGCGGACGCGCCATTGCCGAGCGGGAGTTGGGACGCCGCGCGACAACGGTCGAAATCGCCGCCTTAGCGGCCATGCTGGGGGTCGCGGGCCCAGACGAGTTATACGTCGCGCTCGGCAGCGGCGATCTCTCGGGCGCACAACTTGCAGCCGCGCAACAGCGGCGCGACAAAGTCGCCGTGACTGAGACACCGCCACTCACCGGTGCCGCCAGCAGCGGACCGCAATCGGCGGACGGCATCCACGTCATGGGTGTGGGTGACCTACTGTCTCACTACGCACGCTGCTGTCATCCGGTGCCGCCCGAGCCCATCACCGGTTACGTGACGCTCGGTCGCGGGATCACGATTCACCGGACCGGCTGTCCCAACCTCACCCGACTTGCCACCGCCGAACCGGACCGGCTGGTACCGGTCACCTGGGGTTCGCAGCGCGACAAAGACTACTCGGTCGACTTTCAGGTACGCGCGTTCGACCGGCGCGGTCTTGTGCGCGACGTCAGCGCGATACTGGCCGATGCGCGACTCTCGATTCAGCACATGAACACGACCACCAATCCCGAAGGGATCGCCGACATGCGCGTGGGCACTCGCGTGCGCGACCTCGACGAACTGGAGCGGTGTTTGGCGCGGATCCGGGGCCTACCCGATGTGACCCGCGCCCAACGGCTCTGACTCAGCGATTGGGGTAATCGATCGCTCGCTTATCGGCGGCCAACGCAGCCTCGTGCAGCGCTTCCGATAAGGTCGGGTGCGCGTGAATCGTGCGCTGCAGGTCCTCGGCCGTGGCCGAGTACTCGAGCGCCAACACCGCCTCGGCAATCAGTTCACCCGCCATCGGACCGATGATGTGCACACCGAGCAGCGAGTCATCGTCCACGGCCGCAATCACCTTCACGAAGCCGTTGGCGGCTTCCATCGCCCGGGCGCGACCGCTGGCCAAGAACGGGAATGAGCCGACCTTATAGGCGCGGCCCGACGCCTTCACTTGCGCCTCGGTCTGTCCGACCCACGCCATTTCCGGGGCTGTATAAATAACCGACGGGATCGTCCCGTAATTGACATGACCCCAGCGCCCAGCGGCGAGATCGGCCACCATGACGCCCTCTTCCTTACCCTTGTGCGCCAGCATCGGTCCGCGCACGCAATCGCCCACGGCGTACACGCCCTCGATGCCCGTGCGGCAGTGCTCGTCGACGACGATGAACCCGCGGGCATCGAGCGCGATCCCTACGTCGTCCGCAAACAGACCTTCCGTGTGCGGCCGACGACCGATCGCGACCACGACCCGGTCGAACTCGATCGCGTGACTGCCCGTGGCGTCGTCGTACGAAACGGCCACGCCCGTGCTGCCGGCCGTCGCGCCCGAGACCTTGGCACCGAGACGGATGTCCAAGCCTTGCTTCTTGAACTGCTTCAGCGCTTCTTTTGCGACGGCGTCATCGGCCATGGGGAGGAAGGCATCCATGGCCTCCAAGACCGTGACCTCGGCGCCCAAGCGACGCCACACGCTGCCGAGTTCCAGTCCAATCACGCCGGCGCCGATGACACCGAGACGCTTCGGGACCTCCGTGAATTCCAGAGCGCCCCAACTGTCGACGATGCGCACGCAATCGAACGGGGCCGTACGCAGCGGCATCGGGGTCGACCCACTGGCGAGCACAACACTCGCGGCGGTCAGCACCCGCACGGCACCGTCGGCGGCCGTGAATTCGACCCGCTTGCCACTGAGCAAACGACCGTGACCCTGCAGAGCCGTCACCTTCGCCGCTTTGAACAAACCTAAAATGCCCTGCGTGGAGGCTTTAACGATGCCCGCCTTGCGCGCCTGCATCTTAGCCACATCCATCGCGACGCCACTGACGGCGATCCCGTGTTCAGCGAACTCCACCTGGGCCCGGTGGTACAGCTCCGACGACTCGAGCAAGGCCTTCGAGGGAATGCAGCCGGCATTGAGGCACGTGCCGCCGAACGCATACTGGCCGTCGGTGTTCTTCCAGCCATCGATACAGGCGACCGAGAGACCGTTTTGGGCAGCGCGCAACGCGGCCGGGTAACCGGCCGGGCCACCACCGATGACGATGACGTCAAAATGTTCGCTCATGACGACTCCTTAAACCTGCAACAACAGGCGGGCCGGATCTTCGAGGCAGTCCTTGATCGTGACCAAGAACTGCACCGCGTCGCGACCGTCGATGATGCGGTGATCGTAGGTGAGCGCGAGATACATCATCGGACGGATGACCACCTGACCGTTCACGGCCATCGGCCGATCCTGAATCTTGTGCATGCCGAGAATGGCGCTTTGCGGCGCATTGACGATCGGGGTCGACATCAGCGAGCCGAACACACCCCCGTTGGTGATGGAGAACGTGCCACCGGTAAGTTCGTCGATCGTGATCGTGCCGTCACGGCCCTTCTTCGCGAAGTTGCCGATCGACTTTTCGACATCGGCGCAGCTCATGAGATCGGCATCGCGCAAAATCGGCACGATCAGACCGCGCTCGGTCGACACCGCGACCCCAATGTCGTAGTAGTCGTGATACACGATGTCCGTGCCATCGACATAGGCATTCACGATCGGGAATCGGCGCAGCGCCTCGACCGTGGCCTTGACGAAGAACGACATAAACCCAAGGCGCACGCCGTGGGTCTTTTCGAAGCGATCCTTGTACCGGGTCCGCGCCTCGTTCAACGCCGTCATATCGACTTCATTGAAGGTGGTGAGCAGGGCCTGCGTCGACTGAGCCTCAACGAGGCGCGACGCGATGCGTGCGCGCAACCGCGTCATTGGCACACGCTGTTCCGTGCGGCCGGCACGGGTGGTTGTGGCCGGTGCGGCGCTTGGCGCAGCGCTCGGTGCAACCGTCGCGGCGGCCGGGGCCACTGCCGCTTTGCTGGCGTCTTGTTTCGTGATCCGTCCGTCGCGCCCGGTGCCTGGCACGGCCGCCGGATCGAACCCACGCTCCTCGACAACCCGCTTGGCCGCCGGACTCATCTTGGGGTCCGCCGACGCCGCCGGGGTCACTGCCGCCGCCTCGGGCGCCGCGGCCACCGGAGTCGCTGCCGTCGCCGTTTCGTCGATCACGGCGAGAAGCACGCCACCGGTCACGGTGGTTCCTGCCGCCACTTTGACCTCCACGAGCACGCCTGCGATCGGCGCGGGCACTTCCAGCACCACCTTATCGGTCTCAAGGTCGGCCAGATTTTCGTCTCGGGCCACCACATCGCCGGGTTGCTTATGCCACGTCACCAGAGTGGCGTCGGCGACAGACTCGGGTAATTGGGGAACGCGTACTTCGATCGTCATGGGAATGTCCTGAAATGGCGTAATAAGGGGTAAAGCAGGCTCAGCGCGGGGTCCGCGGTGAGCGGCGCGAGGCCGGCGCCTGCCCGGTCAATGCGGTTTTCACCAGTCGCTGCTGCTCTTCGACGTGCATCTGATAGATGCCCGCCGCCGGCGCCGCAGCGCTCGAGCGCCCGGCATAGAAGAGCGTATCCAGATCAATGAGCGGCTCTTGCAAGCGGTGGCGGATTTGGTACCACGCGCCCTGGTTCTGCGGCTCTTCCTGACACCAGACGATCTGGTGGGCGTTCGGATAGCGCGCCAGTACGGCCTCGTAGCCGTCTGCCGGGAAGGGATACAACTGCTCGATTCGAACGATCGCAACGGTCGTGATGCCCTCCGCGCGACGCTGCTCCAACAAATCGTAGTAGACCTTGCCGCTGCAGAAGACCACACGGGTCACCGATTTCGGTTCGATCGGGTCGATCTCGTCGATGATCGTCTGGAACCGACCCCGCGCCAGCTCTTGAAGATCCGACACCGCCAGCTTGTGACGCAGCAGCGACTTCGGCGTCATGACGATGAGCGGCTTGCGCAGCGCCCGCAGCATTTGCCGGCGCAACATGTGGAAGACCTGCGCCGGTGTCGAGGGCACACAGACCTGCATGTTGGCTTCGGCACACAGCTGGAGGAAGCGCTCAAGACGCGCGGAGGAATGCTCCGGCCCTTGGCCTTCGTAGCCGTGCGGCAGCAGCAACGTCAAACCGCAGATGCGTCCCCACTTGGACTCACCGGAACTGATGAACTGGTCGATGATGACCTGCGCACCGTTGGCGAAATCGCCAAACTGAGCCTCCCAAAGCACCAGCGTGTCCGGGGTGGTCGTCGAATACCCATACTCGAAGCCGAGCACGGCTTCTTCGGACAGTACCGAGTCTGTGACTCGGAACCGGGGTGTGCGCGTCACGTGCTCAAGGGGCACGTAGACCAGATCGCTCGACTGATCATGCATCGCCGCATGTCGATGGAAGAAGGTGCCGCGACCGCTGTCCTGCCCGGTCAAGCGAACGTAATAGCCTTGATCGACCAGAGAGGCATACGCCAAGGTCTCGGCCGCACCCCAATCCAATGGCATCGCACCGGCGACCATCTTCGTCCGATCTTCGTAGATCTTGGCCACAAGCGGATGCAACGTGATGTCCGTGGGTACCCGGACCATGCGCGCGCCGAGACCCTTCAGGTGCTCGATGTCGAGCGTCTCTTCCAACGACTCGAACGGATCGGCCGTCAGGTGGCGGGACCAATCCACGGTGTACTTGTTACCGATCAGGCCGAGCGCTGCGCGCGCCAGCGGCTTACCCGAATCCAGTCCCTCGCGGTACTTCACCACCAAAGCCTCGGAGTCGGCTGCCGAGAGCACTTGTGCGCTCGCCAAACGCTGCGCGTACAGCTGCCGCGTGGTCGGGTGCTTACGCACCACTTGGTACATCAGCGGCTGCGTGGCCGCCGGCTCGTCGGCCTCGTTATGGCCGTGACGGCGGTAGCACACGAGGTCGATGACGACGTCTTTGTGGAACCGGGCGCGGTAATCCAACGCGAGGCGGGTCACGAAGACACACGCCTCCGGGTCGTCGCCGTTGACGTGGAAGATCGGCGCCTCGACCATCTTCGCCACGTCGGAGCAGTACAGTGTGGAGCGAACGTCGCGCGGATCCGAGGTTGTGAAGCCCACCTGGTTATTGATCACGATGTGAATCGTGCCGCCGGTGTAGAATCCGCGCGCCTGAGACAGCTGCAGCGTCTCCATGACCACGCCTTGGCCTCCGAATGCGGAGTCACCGTGTATCACGACCGGCAGCACGCGCTCGCCCGTGACGTCACCCCGACGTTCTTGGCGCGCACGCACCGAGCCTTCCACGACAGGGTTCACCACCTCAAGGTGGGACGGGTTGAACGCCAGCACGACGTGGACGTTCCCGGCCGGCGTGCGCAGATCGGACGAGAAGCCCTTGTGGTACTTCACGTCACCCGAGCCGCGCAAGTGCGACAGGTCGTAATTGCCCTCGAACTCGGAGAACAAGTCCTTCGGGGACTTGCCGAGGAGGTTCACCAACACGTTCAGGCGACCACGATGGGCCATGCCGACGATGCATTCTTCGACGCCGGTGCGCCCGCCGTATTGAACGAGGTCGTCCAACATCGGAATCAGCGCATCACCGCCTTCCAGAGAGAAGCGCTTCTGGCCGACGTACTTCGTGTGCAGATACCGCTCCAAACCTTCCGCACTGGTGAGTTGCCATAGGATATTTTTCTGCTCGTCCGCCGTAAAGCGATGCCGCAGACGTTGCTCTTGGTAGGTCTGTTGCAACCACAACCGCTCTTCGCTGGAGGAGACGTGCGCGAACTCCGCACCGATCGTGTCGCAGTACATGAACTTCAACTGGGCGATCATGTCGCGCAGCTTCATCCGCGTCGGAATCGCTTCCGTCTTCGAGCCGGTATAAAACTCGGTGTCGAGGTCCGCGTCGCCGAGCCCGAAGTAGCTGAGCTCGAGCACCCGCGGGCGCTCGCGTTGCATCATCTCAAGCGGGTCGATGCGCGCGACCAAATGGCCGCGGTTCGCGTAGACCTGAACCATTCGAGACACCGAGCCTTGCTTCGCGGCGGCGTCGGCGGATACCGCGTTGGGCGCCGTGCCGAGCCGCGGCGCCTTCGCACGCGAGGCAAACTCCGCCAGCACCGGCCCATGGGCCACGTCGCGGCTCGCCGCACCGGGCGATTGGGCGATGTTTTGAAAGTACGTCCGCCACTCGGTGGGGACTTTGGAGGGATCTTCGAGGTAGCTCTCGTAGAGTTCTTCTACGAACGTCGCATTGGCGCCGGACAACGGGGTCGAGGCAAACCATTCGGTCAGTCGTGCGCTCACTTACCTACTCGCAGTAGTAACGGTGCCCCGAGTCTAAGGCAAAGAGAACTTGCGTCAACGGTTATAATTATAAAGCACAACCGTTCGTTTTATTGTTCTAAGTGGTTGCCCCCGCTCGCACCGTACCGCTTTTACCGCACTCCCGGGCCGGCGGTCGCAGAACGCGATGCGCCGCGCCAACACCCACCGACCCGGGAGCGCGAAACCCGCCTGCCTCCTCACGCGGCGGCGGCCGGCAGGACGCGCGGACGGCAGTTCCAGTAGGCTGTCAGGCCGGTGGTATTACTCCGCGCCACGGATGACCCAGGCTCCCACTCCATGACTGTCGACGACCGTTTACGTGCCGCCCGCATCGCCCGGAATGAAGGGCGGATCGAGGACGCCGAGCCGCTTTACCAGAGTGCGGTGGACGAAGCCCGTCGCGCGAACGATCCGATCGGGCTCGCGCACGGGCTTCGGCATTTGTCGGACGTCGCTCGTACCCGGGGGCATACCGACATCGCGTTGTCGGCCGGTTTGGAGGCCGTCTCGACGGCTCGCGCCATCGCCGGTCTGCCTGCGCTCGATCTCGCGAATGCCTTGCGGGTCGCGGCACTGGCGTTGCAAATGCATCATCGGTGGACCGAGGCCCGGCCGGTCTGGACGGAGGCCCGTGGGTACTACGCTGCGGCGGGTGTCGCGGCGGGCGTTGACGAGTGCGACGCGGCCCTCGCGTCCTTCCCGACGCCGCTGCCGTGAGGGCTGCCGGCGGGCGCCCAAACTCTGGCGCCCCGAACAGGAGTCGAACCTGTGACCTCGCCCTAAGGAGAGAAAAGCCGCAGAAACTTGCGCGTATTAGCGTCGAAATAGATCCTTGAAGATAAAACGATTCTACCGTTTAGACTCGTATTAAAAATTCTTGAATGACGAACGGATGACGACACTTTGAAAAAAAAACATACCTTTTAGGGGCGAGTTCACATCGACTTTTTCCCGAAAAATACGGCAATTCTGAAATTCGAGGGCGAGGTCTCATTCTGTCGATGCGTATTTCAGCCGAAAAACCGAAATTCGGATGACATTTGTTTTCAGGTTTTGGAATCACATACACGCAAAGATATTGGCAAGCGCCCCTCTCAAACTGGACTGAGCGCATTTCCTGATCTGTTACGCTCGATGGTGGTCCGAGGAACCCCGCTTCTTTGGTTCTGGACTGAGCGCATTTCCTGATCTGTTACGCTCCAGCGCACCCAGATGGAACTGGCGGTCAAGGTTCTGGACTGAGCGCATTTCCTGATCTGTTACGCTCTTTTGTCGCGCGTAGTGCATGTAATGACCCACTGATTTCCTGCTCAGGTGTAACCTTCGGAAAGGAGAGCATCTGTGAGTGTGGAGATGGAAGACGAGATCAACCGATTTACGGCGCGGCGCAGGTTTCTGAGGGGCGCACTTCTCGGAGGGCTCGGAGCGGCCGTGACCCGAGATATCCAGGCGGGCCCCGCAACGGAAGGCGCCTCTCGTACGCCTCTGCGCGGACGCAACCTTAATCCGCAGGCCCTTGAGGATCTTTTGGTCGGTTGCGCCTACCTCGGCTGTGGAGGAGGCGGTAGCCTCGCCGAAGGTCGGGCGGAACTCGCCGGTGCGGTGCAGTCGGGACTCCGTTTCTCGCTGCTCCCGGTGGACGCGCTGGCCGATGACGAGTGGGTGGCTTCCCCTTACGGCATCGGCAGCAATGCTCCGCGGACCGAGGCGGAGAAGCGAAAATACGCTGCTCTTGTACGCCCCGAGACCGATCCGGTAGAGGCATCTTTCCGGCTGTTGAGCACGCATCTGCGCCGGTCTTTCGTTGCGGCGATCCCGGGAGAGCTTGGTCCCTGGAGCACCGCTGCCGCGCTGGTCACTGCGGCGCGCCTCGGTATTCCGACGCTCGACGCTGATCGGGTCGGACGGGCAACTCCGGAAGCCAATCAGGACTCCGTGTCGACCGCAGGACTTTCCACGGTACCGCTTGCGGCGGTGACCGGCTTTGGTGACGCACTCATACTTGAGAAGGTCGCGGCAGGGTCACGTGTGGAGGACATTCTGCGCGCCATCTCGGTGACGAGCCTCGGTGAACTGGGCGTGACAGATGCCGCCTTGTCCGGGCGAGACGCCCGTCGACCGGGCGCACTCGTGCTCGGCTCCCTTTCGCTGGCTGAACGCCTTGGGCGTGCGAACCGCATGGCTTTGGCCCAAGGCCAGGACCCGATTCGTGCCGTCATTGCTGCTGGGGAAGGGCTCCACTTGTTCGACGGCGTCGTGATCGAGTTCCCGTGGAGGGATGAAGCCGGATTTCTCAACGGGGAGGTCCTGATCGAGGGGCGCGGGCGCGATCGTGGTAGCCGCTACCGTATTCACTACCTGAACGAGAACCTGACGGCGTGGCGTGATGCGGCGGTCGACGTGATGCCTCCCGACCTAATTTCTGTCGTGGATTCTGCGAGCGGCGCGGCCATCGCCAATCCAGACTTCACCGTTGGTCAACGGGTCACGGTGATCGGGTTCAAAGCGCCCACGATCTGGCGTACGCCAGCCGGACTGAGCGTGTTTGGACCGGGGCATTTCGGTCTCGATACGCCCTATAGACCGATCGAAGATCGCGGTCGGGTGTCCGCCGACTAAACGCCGCGGTCGTGCTTGGGAGCCGCTGCCGTATCAACGTCACGAGAGAGTGAGTCCTCGCATCGTCAATGAGATCGCCGGGGTGTCTCTCGTGGTCTACGGCTTTTCGGGCAAGCGGCCTGCAACGATCGAGTGGGAGTAAAAGCTAGGTCTATAAAATTCAATAAAAACAACGGGTTAGTAATTTTATAGACATACCCGAAACTTACCCGAAATCAACACGTTGGCGTATTATTGACCCGTAAACATACCCGTGAAGGGATTAGGTCATGCGCATCGTCAGTTCGCCTGAACTCGCCGCAAAGAAAAAAAAGAAAGCCAAGAATTCGACGACTCCCTACATCGCTGAACGAGATTATGTAATGACCCACCAGTGTCTGCTCAGGTCAGGCTGCTAAATCATACGCCATAGCAGGGGTTTTCATACCGAGGGCCTGGTGAGGCCGACGGGTGTT
>Ga0214202_1000360_pt1 | contig 18695 bp, 16 predicted proteins | sample TroBogEpilimnion_9_FD_153040 | JGI IMG/M metagenome (GOLD analysis project Ga0214202, IMG submission 153040) | Freshwater microbial communities from Trout Bog Lake, WI - 03JUN2009 epilimnion | ecosystem: Environmental > Aquatic > Freshwater > Lake > Epilimnion/Euphotic zone | place: Trout Bog...
ATTAACCAGCGGCACAAATGAAAGATGCGTCACGGCAATCGTGACCCCGCTTGCGAGTTCTGCCGCTAGCGCAACGCGTGGCTCATCTTTTACATAGATAAATCGAGCACGGGGTTTGCCCGTCTTTTCATTCTCGGCAGGTACGAGTAGCGGCATCCCAATTCGAGAGCGCCCTAGTTCGAGTACATGCCACCGTTTCACTTCAATTTTCGAAATTAAACCAATCCCATACTGCGGGTGCTCCGGGGATTCCAAATTCTCGGTGGAGAAAAGGAATTTAGTCTCATGATCATGATGCTTGCGCCATTTCTCTCCCGGTGTGCCGTGAACCGTGGCGGCAAATCCCCAGTGCCAATTTCCAAGTAACCGCGCTATCTCCTGGACTTGCTTCTTATTGCCCGAGCGGGGTTGTAAGTAATCGACTTCCTGCAAGCCAATGACATCTGCCGAAATCTCTCCGGCGACGAATTCAATTAGTGTGGCTAGATTGTCCGCACCGTCATCAACGTCCGTGCCCTCTGCACTAGCGGCAGCGCCCGGACCTGACTGAGGTGGAATCTGCTGGCCGTGCAAGATGTTCCACGTGGCAACCCGCAATCCCGCGCGGGGACCGACCTGCGACAAATCCGACATATGTGGAGCGTAATCGACTCTAGTAAGTTCAGCTCCGTGAATGCCAGTCCCGTGAACCACGATGCCCAGAATCAATCCGCTCGGCTCGAACTGCCCTTGGCACGCGCCGGCATCGATCGTGCAGGGGAACTTCGCGTCGACGCCACCAAGATGGATTCGCTTTGGGAATCGGCACGGATACTTCGCATCGTTCGGGAAATCACCAAGAACGAAAAGGGCCAAGAAGTTACCAATTTAAAATTCGCGACCGATGGAGCCGGGCAACCCCAATTCTCTTCGGCCAACGAGATTTCCCACACCGCTGGTGAAAAACTATTCCTCGGCTTTGATGGCACCACGGCGTACTTCGCATTTTGCTCTGATTCTCACGAATCACTTCCCGACAGCTTCCGCACGCTTCGCGAAATTGGCGACAATCTTTCCGATTCCGATATCGGCCTTGCGGTTCATGCGCAGGCACTCGCCAATTGGCATCACACCCACACACACTGTCCACGCTGCGGTTCGAGCACTACACCGAGCACGGGAGGGTCTGTTCGACGATGCGACGCAGATGGTTCAGAACATTATCCACGTACCGATCCGGCAATAATCGTTTTGGTCAAAGATAAGAACGATCGCATCTTGTTAGGCCGCCAAAAGGTGTGGCCGCAGAATCGCTTCTCTAATTTCGCAGGATTCGTTGATGCGGGTGAATCATTTGAACATTGTGTCGTGCGCGAAGTAGGCGAAGAGGCAGGCGTGCGCGTCTCGGACATCATTTATCTGGGCTCTCAGCCTTGGCCTTTCCCGGCCTCGATCATGATTGCCTTCCATGCAATTACGGATAACCCAGAAGCGGCTCGACCCGACGGCGAGGAGATCGAAGAGATTCGCTGGTACGACCGCGCAACCATGAAAGCGGATGTGGCGTCGCAACACTTGCTCTTGCCACCAGCCATGAGCGTTGCCCGCAAAATGATTGAGGCCTGGTACTCCGCCGACGGTTCATCCAAGGATGATTTAGCAGGCGGCGAGAGCTGGCGTCCCAACTAATGCGGTTTTCTGCAGAGATTGATTATTTCGACGAATGATTAACGCCACCACGCCCGCTCTCACTCCCGAGCAAATACTCGCTGGCTTGGATCCAGAACAGCAACAAGCTGTCCAAGCTATCCGCGGTCCGGTCTGCATCATCGCCGGCGCGGGCACGGGTAAGACAACCGTTATTACGCATCGCATCGCATACGCAATCGCCGCCGGAGTAACCGATACAAGCAAAACTCTCGCACTGACTTTCACGGCTCGCGCTGCAGGTGAAATGCGCGCCCGCCTTCGCACCCTTGGAATTCCCAACGCAACCGCCCGTACTTTTCACGCCGCCGCTTTAAAGCAATTGATGTATTTCTGGCCGTATTCGATGGGCGGCTCGTTTCCTTCACTGCTGACCAGCAAATCTGGCGCTATCGCAGAATCATTTCAGCGCGCAGATACGACGTTGGTCCCACAAGCCTCTTTGCTCCGCGATGTTGCGAGCGAAATTGAATGGGCGAAGGTGCTGGAAATAGCGCCCGAGGACTATGTCGAGGCGGCGCTCGGTGCTGGCCGAAGCATCAAAACCGGTAGCGCTCCACAACGCTTCGATGCGGATAATTCCCCGCGCGCCGAAAATCCAAAAAACACTCTGGAAGAAATCGCAAAGATTTATTCATCGTATGAATCCTTGAAGCGACAAGAGCGAGCAATTGATTTTGAGGATGTCTTGTTGTTGACGGTGGGCATGTTGGAGGAGGATCGCGATGTCCGCGAACGCGTGCGCGATCAGTATCGCTTCTTCACGGTCGATGAGTATCAGGACGTCTCGCCACTTCAGCAACGTTTGCTCAATCTTTGGGTAGGAAATCGCGAAGAGATTTGCGTGGTGGGAGATGCCGCGCAAACTATTTACTCGTTTGCCGGCGCATCCTCCGCCTTCCTTTTAAATTTCACCAAGAAGTATCCGAAGGCCGAAGTAATTCGCCTCTCCCGCGGCTATCGCTCGACGCCCGAAATAATTAGCACCGCAAACGCAATTCTTCGGCAGGGCGGAATCGTCGCGAGCGAAGGCCACGAGCTTTCATCCATGAACGATCACGGAGCGGAACCGCTCGTTCGTAAGTTTGAATCTGCCTCAGCTGAAGCAAAAGCCATCGTCTTCAAAATTCAGGAGTTGTTCGGCAAGGCGGGTCCCGCGGCGCCAGCTGCACCGGCCCCGGCAGACGCCTCCGGCATGGAATTTAGTGACATCGCAATTTTGGCTCGAACGAATTCTCAGCTCGATGCCTTCGAGCGCGAGTTGCGGGCAGTTGGCATTCCATCGCAATTAAAAACTTCCGAACGATTCTTTGAGCGAACCGATGTGAAAGACGCGATGCGCGTTATTCGCAGTGCATCGGTATTACCCGCGGATGACGGTGACTGGTATCGCACCCTTACCTCAGTTTTATTGCCATTTGGCAACGCCGATTATGTTCAGGCCTTCTTGCGTTTGGCCGCCACTATGAAGGCAGATGGCGCCCCATCACTACGCACTTTTCTCCGCGAATTGGAGGATCGGGCCGATCAGAACAACCCGCCAACCTTGCCTGGCGTAGTGCTCGCAACGCTTCACGCCGCCAAAGGCTTGGAATGGCCACACGTATTTCTTGTTGGAGTGAATGACGGAATCCTGCCCATGGGCAAGGACATCAACGAAGAGCGGCGCCTCTTTTATGTGGGCCTCACCCGTGCAAAGCGTTCGGTCCACCTCTCGTATTACGGCGAAAAGAGCCCATTCCTCGCGGCCGTCGAGGGAAATTAAGCCGGAATTAATAGCGTGAACGCTGGCGCACGGTCGGTGGCTGAAATTAAGCCGGAATTAATTAGGTTGCGCGCCGCTCCGCCGCTCGGTTACCCTTCTCGCATGTCACAGAACGTAGTTCGTAGCCAAGCTCGCAGCACTGCTGCCGGCTCGCTTCGCGCTGCCGTGGCTGCGTCATCATCCATCGCATCATCCATCGCATCAGCCTCATTTACAGCCACTTTTGCACCCAATTACGCGGGCGCAAATGCTTATGCATATACACATAAGCACGGCGGAGGCGGAACCTGGAGCACTATCGACTAACCGATAGTTCAGCCCCAGGGCCGCAAATCCTCCCAAGGATTGCGGCCCTTTTTGTTTTCCCCAATAAAAAGCCAACGAGAAATAACCAAGTAAAGGAATAGGAAGGTGAGAGCGATGACCGTTCTCCTCAGTGAACTGCTGGTCCCAGGCTGGGCAGAAGGCCCAGACGCAATGATCGGAACATCCGCGTTTGCAGATGCCGCCGCGAATTTGCCCTGCCACACAGCAGACCCCGATCTCTTCTTCGCCGAGGACAACGCCTCTATTTCCTATGCCAAGTCGTTATGCGCCGCTTGTCCGATGGTTGCGGCATGTCTCGAAGGCGCGCTCTCTCGCGGCGAACCGTGCGGAGTCTGGGGCGGAGAGCTCTTTGATGAAGGTCGCCCAATAGCAGCAAAGCGCAGCGTTGGTCGCCCCCGCGTTATTAAATCCGACGAACAGGTCGCGCTCGCCAGTTAACTAGTCAGGAAGCGCTGCAATCGACGCGCGCTTCTGTTGGCTGCTTAACAGGCGCTGAATTAGCGAGCTGGCGCGATTTCGGGGAACCACGAAAGCGCTTCGTCGCGGAATTTGCCCTCCGCTTCAAGCTGGCAGAAGATGCCGGTGGTTCCCAATGTAACGCGGTGAATCAGTACGTATTCGGCGGGTAGGTTGAGTTGGAATCCAATCTTCGCCGTCGGATTACGTGGGTCGCCAACGCGCGCGCTTTGATCACGCAACCACTCGCGCGAATATCTAAATGTCTCGGTGCGAAGTGGCTCCACCAGCGGCACCAAATACTCCAGTACTAAATTCGGATCAACATCAACATCAGGCAATACGAATCCATCCTCTTTGAATCCTTCGTAAAGCGCAATTGCGTCGCCTTCGAGCGCGTTCTTTAGCAAATTCTTCATGGGCTCGGGGAAACCATTGGGCAAACGATTGCAGGCGCCAAAATCCAGAACACCCAATCGACCATCGGGCATGATGCGGAAATTTCCTGGGTGGGGGTCGGCGTGCAACAAGCCCGCGCGCTCCGGAGAGGTGAAGTGAAAGCGAGCCAGCTTAATTCCCGCATTGTTGCGCTCCTCGCGCGTTCCCTTGGCGATGATGCGCGCCAACGGCGTTCCCTCTAACCATTCGCTGACAATGACTTTGTCCGCGGCCATGATGACTTCAGGTATGTGAATATCGGGATCGTTTCGATAAGCGTCGAAGTATGTGCACTGCGCCTCGGCTTCGTATCGGTAATCGACTTCTTCAATGATGCGCGCGCGGAGCTCCTCCAATAGCGGCTTCATTTCCAGGCCAGGCATGAAGAGGCCGAATATTTTTGCGAAGCGTTGAATTTGATTGAGGTCAGAGATGAGCGCTTCCGCGGCCCCTGGGTACTGAATCTTTACCGCGACGGGTCGGCCATCTTTCCAGACCGCCTTGTGGACCTGACCGATGGAAGCGGAAGCGGCTGGCTTATCGTTGAAGGATTCAAAGTTGTCGCGCCAGTCCTCGCCGAGTTCTTTCGCCAGAACGCTGTGCACAACACGCGCTGGAAGAGGTGGTGCTGACTCTTGTAACTTGGTCAACGTCTCGCGATACGGCTTGGCAATATCTTCTGGAAGCGCGGCTTCAAAAACCGAGAGCGCCTGGCCGAATTTCATCGCTCCGCCCTTGAGTTCTCCTAGGACTTTGAAAACTTGCTCTGCGGTCTTCTCTTGAATTTCACCAAAGACCATTGATCCCGATTGACCAACGAGCTGACGGCCAAATCCAATCGCACTACGACCGGCAAGCGACAAGGGGAGTGAAGCTAATTTCGCGGTACGAGCCGTTGTGCTTGTAGGGATCGAATCGTTTTCCTTTATCGCGTCCTTGTTGGCATTCTTATCGGCACCAGAGTTACGCACCGCATCTACATCCGCGTTCGCCTTGGCCATACCCGCATTCTTATATAACTTCGAGACATCCGCAGGCTGAATTAAATTGCCACATCATGTGCCGTGGATTACAAGGATTGAGCGCGTCGAATTCGGTCGTGCCACCAAACCATGGGGTGCTGCCAGTTTCGTGAAATTGCAATATGCCAAGAGCAACGGCGCCGGTCACCATGGCCACCAATGAGGCCGGACTTTCTGTGGGTTCACTGACGGATTGCATCATGCGAACGCGAGCGATGTGCGGGATATAAATTGATCGATGCAGATCAATACATTGCGAACATGGTGTCTGGCCAGGTTGCACCCAGGGGCCGACGGTTAATGAACCGCTCTCTAAATCCGAGATTGATAAGTGCGCCAAACCTTCGCTCATCCACTCCTGCGAGATTTCCGGCGGAACATATTGCGTGGCGACGATGAGCTGGGATGATTTCGATAAAAATCCATTGATCTGGTTCAAGCTAGCCGCTGCGCTCACTTCATCGGCTACCTCGCTATGTAATCGGCCGACATCAGCTTTTCGAATGGGAGCCCCAGTCGCTAGCAAGGGTGAAATTCGTGAGTTCGAAGGATGCCTAGATTTCCCACCTCGCAGTGCGCGTTGACGATTCACCATGGCGGTTTGTGAAAATCCAGAGGCCTGCAAAAGTGCCAATAACGAATATGCCAAACGGTTGCTACCGAATATGGTGATAGATAACTTGGTGCGCGACTTGATTGCGGCGAGTGGGGTCGCATCGCGTCCATCATCGCGTCCATCATCGCGTCCATCATCGCGTCCATCATCTCGTCCATCATCTCGTCCATCATCTAGCCCCGCGTCGACCGCCGCCGCCAACCCGCGGAAGCTTCGGTGCAAACTTGCGATTTCGATTTCGGGTGCCGCTCGGCGAAGAAGATCGTCATCGCTAACTTTGGTGATCAGTCGCGATCCACGTGACTTAACCGATCTAATGAAATTGCGCTCGCGTAGGCGCTCCATGACCGCATCCGCTTCACGATTGGCTCGGCCATCCAACGTGCTGCCGTTCTCATCAAGGCGGCGCGCGACCTCATACGCCACCTCGGGGTTTTCGATGACTAGCCCACCTCGAACATCACCGATATAAACCTGACCGTCGCTCAGCCGGATCCAATAGACATCGCACCGCAATGCCTCATGCTCAACCGCCGCTTTCTCCACTCACGCATCTTCCGCGCAAGCGTCGGACAATTTTTAGGATGCTCAATTAAATGTGGAAACGACGCACTTCGAGCCTCATATAGGTGTCCGTGCGATTACTGAGCGGCTCACCGATCTACGCGCGAGCGCCACACGATCTACGCGCGAGCGCCCTAAGTCCCGCGACCAGTCCCGCGACATGCAAAAAGCCCCGCCCGTGCATGACGCACAAGCGGGGCTTCTCGAAATCGGTGACTTATGCCTTACCCAAAATGCGGTTGACCTTTGTGCCACACACTGGGCAGATGCCCTGTGCCATGCGGCGACCAGAATCAGAGACCTTGACGTGTCCTTCGAAGGCACGCTTCTCTTTGCACTTTACGCAGTAGGCCTCACCCTTGTATTCCTCAGCCATAATGACCCTCCAATCGCCGTACGCTCGAACCGGGAGGCTCCCGTGTGAGCGTGCGCTAGCTAAACCATACCCGCCCGCACGCTGGAAACCGCGCTCATTCACGCTCATTCACGCTCATTCAGCGTAAATCGCGCTCAAATCCGCGTTCAACGCCCTAAAATGTCCGTTTTGCACGCCTTTAGCAATCGCTACATCAATCGCTACATCAATCGTGAAGTGCCCCGTTCTAAACCCCGATGTTGAGCGAGATCTCGTCCGGCGTCCCCGCGATACCAGCCTCGTAACCCTCAAGGAAGGCCTCTGCGCGCTCCTTTTCCGGATAGCGCTCTAAGAGCTCGTAGAAATTATCGTCATGCCCAGCAATCCGCAGGTGAATCAACTCGTGAAAGAGCACGTACTTGAGGGCGTATTCGGGCGCGGTGTTGAGGCGCTGCGAAATTCGGATAGTCCGATCCAAGGTTGTGCATGAACCCCATCGCTCTCGCATCGGACGCCAGGTGACCGAGGAGGGGCGCTCGCTAAATTCGGGCAAGAGCGAGCCAAGCAGCTCGGCGCTCATATGCAGGAGCACCTCATCACCCTTGCGCGCCCGAGCTTCGCGCTCAAGGACCATCGCGATCATTTCAGGAATGAGCTCGTTTTCTTGCCGGCGGGAAATTTTGGCGGGCATATGAATTTCAATGATGCCATTTGTCCGAAAAGCCTGAATGCTACGTTTCCTACGAGTGCTTCGCACAACTCGAAACTCGGGGAGATCTCGCAAAGATTGAGTCGTCGTCGTGGTTGCCGCGGGAGACCTAGAAGGAGCCACTCCTCTGGACGAACTACCCGAATCGCTCACCGGCGCGAAGATATCGGAGCCATCGTCGAAGAGATCGAGCTGTATCGGGTTGTCCACTGAACCATCTTGCAGGTTAGGCGGAGCGAATCCTCGAAATTACTCACGGTCGGCAAAAGTGTCGCGCTATTTGTGCACACCTTTACCCACAAGTTATCAACATTTTCGCTTTATCTCAGGGCGCGCTCGTTTGATTCTCAAGATTACTTATCGTAGGTTTCGTGCCACGAAGTCCTCGGATAACCGTTTTTTGTTTGCAAGGGGAAGGCAAACAAAAAATCGAGCGGCCGGGGGCTTCGCTTTTTTATGGGCGGACCGGCTTTACATCAGGCCTGCTTTAGATCAGACCGGAGAGGTCATCGGGAACCGAGGTACTCGCCAAGAATTTTTTGGCATCACCCAAGTCATCAGCGGTCGGAAGAAGTACCGCATCCTCCCAACGTTGGTCACGGCCTTGAATATCGGCCAGCGTTGTAACTTCGTTCCAGAATGAAACGCATTCTCGAGTCTTGCGCGGTGAAACTTGAAGCCCAAGTAGCGACGCAAAGAGTTGTTGCGTTGGTGCGGATGTCGCACGTTGACGGCGAAGCGTTTCCGAGAGTGCTGCAAACGATGGCAAGCGCGATTCCGCGGCGGCCGATGTCACGTGGTCAATCCATCCATCGATGAGCGCCAGAACCATTTCCAGCTTATTGAGTGCGGCTTCTTGCTTCGGAGTTTGCTCTGGTGTGAACATGCCGCGCGTAATCGCGATATTGATGGATTCGGGGTTTGAAAGATCAAGCTCTCCGGTATTGATCGCATCTTCTGCTTGGCGCTGAACGGCCTGAATATCGATGCGAATACCGCTGCCGTAAGCGGCGATTGCTTCACGGATGTATTCAGCGAGCCATGGGGTGTGGCTGAATAGGCGAGCAGCGGCCGCTTCGCGAAGCGCGAGATAAATGCGTATTTCCTCTTCTGGCAGCTCTAACCCGGAGCCCCAAGCGGCGATGTTCTGCGGCAGAAGGCGAGCTTCAGCACTCTTGAAAATCGGGAGCGCGACATCATGCGCACCAGTCACGGAGAGAGCTAATTGACCCACCGCCTGGCCCAGTTGTGAAGCAAAGAGCAGTCCCACAAAATTGCGCATCACCGGAACGAGCGCGGATAGATCTGGCAACTGAATTCCGGCCAACTCTGGAATATCGAGTTGGGACATATCTATCTGCCCGAGCGCGGGTAGTCCATGAGTGAGCGCCTCCGCCATACCTGCGGCGAGTGGCTCGATCATCTTTTGCCACCCCTCGATGGAGGAGTCGAGCCAGTCACGGCGACTCCACGAATTGTTTGCCACATGGGTGGTGGCGGGAAAAATCGTTACTGCATCAAGCCAGGTGTTGGCGATGTTGAGCGCTTCCTCGGTCTGAGCCAAATCGCCGAGACCCACTGGAATTTCACTTTGGGTGGCGAGGAATTTGCGAGCAACGTCGCGGATGACAGCGACCGGTACCAACGCGCCATTGTTCGCTGCGTTCTGTGCGGCGTTGTTGAATCCAGTAAAAAGTGATTGCGGATTGATTCCCATATTCGCAAACTGGGCAAAGAAGTCGCCCATGTTCGGTACGCCGGAGTTGTCGCGCGGATTCTCATCATCGCCACCGTTGTTGGGGCCGAAGCCAAATGATCCACTCATCTCAGCGATTCCTTTCTTTCCACGAATTCATCACGTCTGGGTTCTACCAAGTTAACAGTATTGGCCGACAAATTCTTCCCGGTAGGGAACTCCGTCTTCCCGGCAGGGCACCCGCACCCGCCGCGCTCCCGCGCCCGCACCGAGCGCGGCGAGTCCCCCCACGCTAATCTTGGCCCGTGATCAACCTTCCTCTCGCAGCCGCCTCGAACAACGTGGCCTTCGCTGCGCTGATTTGGTGGGTTATTCCGGGCGCCGCGATTATCGGTGGCATTGCCTACGTCGTGTGGGTCTCAAAGTTTCAGGACAAGTTCGACAACGAGACGAATCGTTCGGTGGGCAAGTTTCAAAATTTCCAGAAGAGCTTTCGCGATAGCGAATAAGGCGCGCAAGCCTTTTACAGAACCCAGCGGCAAAGAGCAGATCTCATGATTCGTAGATATCTCAGCCGCCCGCAATTCATCATCGTGGCCGCGATCGTTGTGGCCGCCCAGTTCATTCCCTTGCCCTATGTTGTTTTGCAACCAGGCCCCACCTATAACTTGTTAGGCAAGGCGTTGGTTCTGCCGGCCGGCCTCGATAAAAGCGCACCTGCTCCATCACAGAGTCAATCTCCTACTCGGAGTCAATTGCTCGCCACTACCGTCTACGTGACCAACCCAGCCGCCCGCATATACGCGCCACAGCTTTTGGTGGCCTGGCTCAACGGCCAAATGGCGGTCTATCCGCGCGACATCATTTATCCGAAGAGCGAGAGCGCGAAGCAAACCTTGGCGGCAGGTAAAGCGGAGATGACTAACTCCGAAGCGGATGCAATTAGCGCAGCCGCAAATTTCATAGATGGCCTCTCACCAGATTCAACTGGCGCAAGTCAATCCATAGCCAAGGAATTGCGTAACGCGCCGATTAAATTTTCGTTGCAGGAAACCGGTGGACCAAGCGCGGGTCTCGGATTCGCGCTTTCACTCGTTGATCGCACCATCGCTCCCACATTGATCGGCTCACGAATTGTTGCCGCAACCGGAACCATCGACCGGCAAGGAGTGGTTGGCGCGATCGGCGGAATCGATCAAAAATTAAGTGGCGCTGCTCGTGCTGGCGCGACGCTCTTTCTCTTGCCACGCGATAACTGCGCTGACATCACGCGCGTTCCACACGGGCTTCGACTCGCGCCGGTCAGCTCGCTCGGCGAAGCGGTTCACGTCCTCTCAGGAGCGCTCGCTACCCACTGTTAAGCCATCTGACAACCAATCCGAATTGCCCCCCTCCCCGGGGTGACTAGAGTTGGCGTATGAGTTCATTTCAATTCCCTGGAAATCGCTTCTCCAACTTTGGCAATGGTGGCAACTCCGGAAATGGCGCCGCCCGTCGCTCGCCCCTAAAGAGCCCGCTCTTCTGGACCGTCCTCACACTTGTTGTCGCGGCCATTATCTTGGTCAGCCTCAGCGGTTTCTACGTTGATCTGCTCTGGTATCGCTCTGTTCATTTCACCAGCGTCTGGCGCACTGTGCTCTTCACCAAGGCTTATCTCTTCGTGGGCTTCGGACTCGTTACCTCGGCCATCATTATTTTTAACGCGGTCTTGGCTTATAAGAAGCGCCCCATTTATGTCCCACTTACATCGGAAGCCGACAACCTCGAGCGCTACCGTTCCCAGCTCGAGCCAATTCGCCGTTGGGTCATTCTCGGTCTAGCCGTAGTCATCTTTTATATCGCTGGCAGCGCCGGCACCAAGCTCTGGAGCTCATGGCTTCAATTCAAAAACTCCACACCTTTCGGAACGACCGACCCACAATTCCACTTAGATATTTCGTTCTTTGCCTTCAAGCTGCCGTTCTATGAATCATTGATCAGCTGGGGAATTTCCACCATCGTTCTTTCAATTCTCGCCGCAGCGATTGTTCATTACATCTACGGTGGAATTCGCCCGCAGGTTCGCGAAGACCGCACCACCGTTGTGGCTCGCGTTCAGCTCTCGGTCCTTCTCGGGGTACTGGTTCTTATCAAGGCAGTTGCGTATTGGTTCGACCGTTACACCTTGGCGTTAAAAACTGGTCATCTAATAACCGGTTTGGCATACACCGACGTCAACGCGGTCCTGCCAGCGAAGGCCATCCTCGCCGGCATCGCGGTTATCTGCGCGCTGCTTTTTTTCGCAAACATCATTCGCCGTTCGTGGATTTTGCCAGCAGCTGGCGTCAGCTTGATGCTCGTATCGTCATTGGTTGTTGCCGGCGTTTATCCAGGAATCATTCAACAGTTCCAGGTTAAGCCGAGCGAATCCACCAAGGAAGCTCCATATATTCAGCGCAATATTGAAGCAACGAGAGCCGCCTATAACCTTTCGAATGTTTCGGTCCAAGATTACGAAGCGAAGTCAACGACCGCTGCTGGCCAATTAGCCAACGACGTGTCAACCGTTTCAAACGCGCGGTTGATTGATCCTGCGGTCGAAGCGCAGACCTTCCGCCAGTTGCAACAGATTAAGCCGTACTACACATTTGCGGACGCGCTGGATATGGATCACTATGTCATCAACGGCAAGAGCCGAGATGTCGCGGTCGCGGTTCGCGAACTCAACATCAGTGGCAACCCATCGCGTAACTGGATCAACGACCACTTGGTCTACACCCACGGATTCGGTTTTGTTGCGGCAACCTCCAACACTGTAGATGCCGATGGAAAGCCACAATTTGTTGTCGGCAATATTCCTCCAACCGCGGGCTTGGGAGTTTTCCAACCTCGAATTTACTTTGGCGAGAACGTTCCTGATTATTCAATCGTCGGTGGCACAAAGAGCAGCACGCCCGCCGAGCTCGATTATCCGAACGATGCCTCATCAACTGGCCAGCAGAACTTCACATACACCGGCACCGGTGGCGTCCCTATGGGCAACTTCCTCAGCCGTGCGCTATTTGCAATCAATTACAAAGAGCAGCGAATCCTTCTTTCGAACTTGATCAACTCAGATTCAAAGATTCTCTATAACCGTAATCCGCGCGAGCGCGTTGCCAAGGTCGCTCCGTGGTTGACGCTGGATGGCAACATGTATCCCGCCATCATTAACGGCAAGATCCTATGGATTCTCGATGGGTACACGACGAGCGCGGGCTATCCATATTCCAAGAACACCAACCTTGCTAACGCGACCACCAACTCGGTGACCACAAGTTCAACCACCGTCAGCCCATTGCCGGATCAAAACGTTAACTACATCCGCAACTCCGTGAAGGCAACCGTTGATGCCTATGACGGCACCGTGACGTTGTATCAATGGGACACCACCGATCCAGTTTTGAAGACCTGGAGTAAGGCGTTCCCTGGCACGATTCAGCCAAAGAGCGCGATGTCCCCTACGCTACTTCAACACATTCGCTACCCAGAAGATCTCTTCTCGGTTCAACGCGATGTACTCAGCACGTATCACGTGACCAGCGCGAACGCGTATTACGGTGGCCAGGATTTCTGGCGCGTACCGACCGATCCATCATCGCTCGGAGCTAACGCAGGATTGCAACCTCCGTATTACATGACGATGCAATTGCCGGGCGCAAAGACGCCTGCTTTCTCCTTGACCACGTCATTTGTTCCACGCGGAAATCGCCAGAACCTGACCGCTTTCGCATCAGTGGATTCAACCTATGGCCCTGATTACGGAAAGATCTCGGTGTTGCAATTACCGCGTTCGACCAACATTTCTGGCCCTTCTCAGGTGGCCTCTAACTTTGAGGCGAACCCAACCGTTGCCCAAGCGCTCTCGCTCTTGCGTCAAGGCGGATCCGACGTCGTTCTCGGTAACTTGCTGACGCTTCCGGTCGGCGGCGGATTGCTTTATGTCCAGCCGGTTTATGTTCGTGCAACATCCAATGCATCTGCATATCCGTTGCTCCAAAAAGTTCTAGTCAGCTTCGGAGATCAAATTGGATTTGATAACACCTTGCAGGGTGCACTCGATCAAGTCTTTAGTGGAAACAACGGCGCGGTATTAACCGGCAACACTGGACTTCCATCTGCCTCCACATCAACGTCAACGTCATCATCGATGCCAAGCACTTCGGTGAGCGGAACAGGTAGCGCTGCTCTTAAAGCCGCACTTGCAGCTGCGCAGAGCGCGATGGCTGATTCGCAAGCGGCGCTCCACAATGGCGATTTCACTGCATACGGTGCAGCGCAAAATCGTTTGAAGGCCGCGATCGCAGCGGCCATTGCTGCGCAGAAATAGCAGCGAATGGAGATTGCCGCGCAGAAGTAGTGTTATTAATTCTTCGTTTTGGGCTTTCGAGCGATTTAACATAGAATTCGAGCACCGACGCGGGGTGGAGCAGCTCGGTAGCTCGCTGGGCTCATAACCCAGAGGTCATAGGTTCAAATCCTGTCCCCGCTACCAATAGTCCGTTGGGCCCACATTTACTGGGCCCGATGGATAAACCGCAACGTTGCGGCACTCGACTGAATTAATTCTTCAGAATTAGCGAGTATTAGCGCGACGGGAACGGAACGGATAGTGAATCTTCAAGTTATTCATGACCGCTCGCAAAACCAACTCGTCACACAAGCCGCAGAAAAAATATCCGCCTCGATCGCCCATGCTTGGCAGGATGGCCGAGATGCCCATGTCGTACTCACGGGTGGCCGCACCGGATTAGCAATTGCGCAGGCTCTCGACATCAGCGTCTACCGAATCCGAGCAAACTGGAAGAGCCAAAGCGCGGGCTCCGTAACCATTGCTGATATTGCCGATATTGCCGGTCTCAAACTTCATATTTGGTTCAGCGACGAACGTTACGTCGATCGCGATGCCGAGGACCGACTTGAGAAAGTTATCGCCAGCGGATTTACCTCAACCGCAGAGTCGACCGTGTTTCACCCGGTTCCTTCACCGAGCGAGGGTTCGTTGGTTGAAGTCAGTGCGCAATATGACGCAGAAATTTTGGGAACGTTGGGGGAGAACCGGTTTGATGGCGTCATCCTCTCGATGGGCGAAGACGGGCACGTCGCATCGTGTTTTCCTGGTGACCAAAAAGTATTGACCTCGCGACTAAACGCGGTGGAAGTCGTCGCGTCACCAAAGCCGCCGGCCGAACGCACCACCATCACACTGCATCGATTGGCTCAGACATCGCAGGTCTACGTATTTGCGATTGGTGAGGGCAAGCGAACGGCGCTTGAACACACGCTGAAGATTTGCGCACAGCAGAGCGCCACAACCGAAGAGTTATCTGCTCCGATAGCTTTGTTACGGCAGAATTCACCCGTTGGGCAGATTTTTATCATGACCGATCAATCCGTAAGTTCATCAAGCGAGAGTAAATAAGGCTGGAGAAAAGATGGCACAGGCACTGCAGTTAACCGTTGTTGGATTAGGACGCATGGGTGCAAACATTGCACGCCGCATCTCACGCCACGTGGATCCATCCACACCAGTCAATATCAGCGTCTTCGACGTCAACGCCGATACCGTGAAAACTCTCGCATCCGAAGGTTACGTCGGACTTTCATCACTCGCGGACCTCAAGCAATACAACGACGCCGCCAATCCACAAATCGTCTGGGTAATGGTTCCTGCTGAAGTAACCGCGCAAACAATCAAGGCCGTTGCAGAACACCTCGCGCCTGGCTCGGTCATCATCGACGGCGGTAACACCTTCTATCGTGACGACATCGCAAACGCAGCGATGTTGAAGAAATCTGGAATTGAATTTGTCGATGTCGGAACATCTGGCGGCGTCTATGGTTTGGATCGCGGATTCAGCTTGATGATCGGCGGCGATACCGCCGTTGTAAATCGCTTGAACCCACTCTTCAAGGCTCTCGCACCGGGCGTGGATTCAGCCGAGCGCACACCTGGCAAAACCGGCGCGGTCTCGCAAGCCGAAAACGGGTTTTATCACTGCGGTCCGGTTGGTGCCGGCCACTTCGTGAAGATGGTTCACAATGGAATCGAATACGGCGCGATGGCTGCATACGCCGAGGGACTGAACTTGCTCGACACCGCGCGTAATGGAATTAAGCACCCAACCGCCGTTGGCGATCATACCGAGACAAAGTACGACCTGAACATGGCGGAAATTTCTGAAGTCTGGCGCCGTGGTTCTGTCGTTGCGTCCTGGCTCTTGGATCTCACCACCGAGGCATACACCGAAGATCCAGCGCTTGCCGGTTACACCGGTGCAGTCGCCGATTCAGGTGAAGGTCGTTGGACCGTTCAGACCGCAATCGACGCCGGCGTTCCTGCGAATGTTTTGAGCGCCTCGTTGATGGGTCGCTTCTCGTCTCGTGGCAACGATCTCTATGCGAACAAGGTTCTGTCCGCGATGCGCAAGAAGTTCGGCGGCCACAGCGAGGCGAAAAAGGCTGGTAACTAATCCATGTCGAATCGTCCAAAAAAGAAGTCCACGCCGGCTGACGTTCTGGTTCTCTTCGGCGCTACCGGCGACCTTGCGAAGAAGAAACTTTTCCCCGCGCTCTACAACATGGCGCTGCACGATGCCCTCAACGCGGAGGTCGTGGGCGTTGCATCAACCCGCTGGGATCACGAGCAATTTATTAGCAACGCCTTTGAAGCGATCCGTACTCGCGTACCTAACGTTGATGAGAAAGTACTTGCTGGTCTCGATAAGAAGCTCTCACTCGTCGTCGGTAACTACGAAGACCCCAAGGTCTATGAGGATTTGGCGATCAAGCTCGAGGGCAAGATTAAGCCGGTTATTTATCTGGCGATTCCACCAGCTCTCTTCGAGCAAGTAACCCAAGGCTTGGCTCGCGTTGGACTCACAAAAACCGCGCGCTTGGTTGTTGAGAAACCATTCGGTCGCGACTTGGAATCTGCGATTAAATTACAAGAGTCGATCGAAGCGGTTCTTCCCGAAGTTCGCATTTATCGAATCGATCACTACCTCGGTAAAGAGTCGGTCGAAGATATTTTGATTTTCCGCTTTGCAAACTCGATCTGGGAACCACTCTGGAATCGCCGCTACATCAACTCGGTGCAAATCACGATGGCGGAAGATTTTGGCATCGAAGGCCGCGGAGCGTTCTATGACGAAGTCGGTGCGCTTCGCGATGTACTTCAAAACCACTTGCTTCAAGTCCTCGCGCTGATTGCGATGGAACCACCGTCAGACCTCACGTCACAATATATGGAAGACGAGAAGATGAAGGTCTTCCGCTCCATCGATTCGCTGAAGCCGTCGGACGTTGTCCGCGGGCAATACGTGGGTTATTTGGATGAAAAGGGCGTCGCACCTGGTTCGACTACCGAGACCTTCGTCGCAGCTGTTGTTCACGTCGATAACTGGCGTTGGGCCGGCGTTCCCTTCTACATGCGCACCGGCAAGAACCTGAAAGAGACCGTTCTTGAAGTCGTTGTTGAATTCAAGCAACCGCCACGAATGCTCTTTGCAGAGACGCAGGCGGGCTCACCGAACGTACTTCGTTTCCGATTGGGTAAAAACGACGGCGTGGATATCGAGTTAATGGCTAAGGCGCCGGGCGACAACCTCGAGACGCTTCCGGTTCAATTGAACGTTGAATTCAGCGCTGCGCTTGGTGATCGCCAAGAAGCGTACGAACGTTTGTTGCGTGCCGCGATGGCTGGCGACCACATGCGTTTCGCGCGGATCGATTCCGTTCTAGAAACCTGGCGAATTTTGGAGCCAATCATTCACGGCGAAGTTCCGGTCTATCCATACTTCAAGGGCACATGGGGTCCGGAGAAGGTCGAAGAACTTATTCCGCAGGGCTGGATCGAGCTCTAAATTCACCGCAGTTTTTGAGAAGCGCTTGGGGAAAGAAAGAAAGAAAAGGCATTCCCCGGGATGTTCCTAACTAAGCTCTTCGACCTCGCGCAGCGCGTGGGAGAGTGTGATGACGCCGTAAGCCAGCCCGTCGATTGCAAGGATGTAAACGACTTCGCCCTTTTGGTGTGCGGATTCAACGATCGCGGCGATCTCGGGATGGAAGGGCGCAGTGTTGCGCACCATGGCAAGGCTGGGTCCGAAGAGCGCGGTGCGCGTGAGTTCGTTGATCATGATTCGAGCTGCAACGCCTTGAATCGGTGATTGGCTCCATTGCGTAAATGGTGTGGGAGTGGCGCCTTCAGCGAGCAAAGCGTCCGCGACCGCAACCATGGATTTATGTTGATGCGTGGGCGTGCGGGCCTCGGGATAAATTTCATCAGAGATTTGGCTTAAATGCGCGCGCAAGCCCGCGCCCAATGTGACGATGACAGAGTTCAATTGCTCATCGGTGAATTGCGAATCTGGCGTTGAATCGGCTGGTGCGTTGATAAACAAGCGCGATTCGATCGTGAAAACTTCTTCGAACTTTGGAATCTTGGCGGCCTCGGTTGCGGATTGATCTTTCCGCTTTTTGCGAAAGAAAGAGAAAAAGCCCATTGTTACTTGCCTTCAGCGGCTTTCGCGGAATCGGGTGTTATTGCATCAAGGAATGCCGAATGAAGCAGGCCGTTGGATGAAACGCCACTCTTTCCATGCGATCCAGGAGCTCCGTCGATGTTGGTGAAGCGCCCGCCGGCCTCGCGAACAATAATGTCCAGCGCCGCCATATCCCATAACGCAAGTGATGGTTCGATCGCGATATCTACGCTGCCCTCTGCCACCAACATATGGGACCAAAAGTCTCCCAGCCCACGAGTGCGCCAAATTTTTTCTTGCAGAGATATGAACGCATCTTTGCGCGCGCCCCAACCCACCAAATCGGAATAGGAGAGCGAGGCATTAGCTAAATCAGCGACCTGCGAAACGCGAATCTTCGCCGGAGCAGATTTATTGACGCTGACATACGCGCCTTGCCCAGCCGATGCGTGCCAACGACGAAAGAGGGCTGGCGAACTGACGACTCCGACAATTACCTCGTTGCTAGAAGTCGCCGGCGTCGATAAACCAATCAAGGTGGCCCAGGTTGGAATTCCGCA
>Ga0214202_1000369_pt1 | contig 18348 bp, 1 predicted proteins | sample TroBogEpilimnion_9_FD_153040 | JGI IMG/M metagenome (GOLD analysis project Ga0214202, IMG submission 153040) | Freshwater microbial communities from Trout Bog Lake, WI - 03JUN2009 epilimnion | ecosystem: Environmental > Aquatic > Freshwater > Lake > Epilimnion/Euphotic zone | place: Trout Bog...
CCACTCTCAGTATAGGAGCTGAGTGCCGTTAGAAGTGGTGCATAGACTGCCAGCTTACCTTGGTAGGCAGCCTCTAACCTTTCTAACCAAACATCGGAAGGTCGACACAGTTCCACTATAGCGATCTTCTTTCGTGATTCAGAGATTGCGATAAAGTCGGGGCGCCACCTGCCAACTGCCATATCTCCTGCCACTGCATCCGCATCGCTGATAGGCCTACCCGAGTTTTGAACTTGGATTGTGGGGACTCGACGCAGCTGCAGACCAGTTGCAAGCATTGGAGTCTCCTCATGCAGTCGCCAACCTCTGAGGAGAGATTTGCGAAGGGACACTGAGAGTTGCGAGCGGATCTGATTGTGAGCTGCTGTTCTTGCATCATGGAACCGAGGGCAGACACTAAGGAAGTGCGAGAGTGTTTCATCCTGGCCAGAGTTGCAGAATAGACACTGTCTGGATACAGCTCGCCCTATCCTATGAAGATAGGTTGCTACTGGGTAAGTCCTAGTCATGGCTTGCATCCAACATTTTATTTCAGAGCTGCTTTGCTTTGCAATCATTCGTGCTACAGTTGCGCCTTCCTCTGACCGAACCAGGTCACGAGCAAAGGTTGTGCTACGAAGCTGTACCGCCCGTCGCATGTTTACCTGAAATACCTTTTTGAGTATCGACTTGTTTGGTGCAATATCTTGTGGCAGGCTTGCTTGTTCTAGTTCTGAGGATATGAGATTGCGCACGGCTGGCTTTATCCGCAATTGTAATGTACCGTATTTTTGGGGTCCGACAAAGTAAGGTTGTCCATCTAGTGTGGCACCGGCTGCAGCTTGTTCGTCGGCCAGTTCGTTATGATAACACCCAGCATGACTCTTTATTTTAAATAGAACCAGTTCTTTTGGCCATTCGCGCAGAATCTTGAGTAGAGGAAGTAAGACATCAAAATGGATGATTTCTTTTGGTCCTGGCCAATAGTTGGCTCTTCCCCATTTAGACAGACATTGAAGCAGGCACAGGCAGTCGATAAATATCGTCAGTCGAACAGGTACGTTTATTTTTTCATGAAGTCGTTGCAGGAGACAGAGCAGAGCCACAGCTTCAGGACGAACCGACGCCAACGGCCCGCCAACAGGGATAGATATCTGCAGAGAAGGGGCAAGGGTGTTTCCCTCAGTGAGTGCACAACCTGCTCCCATCAGCTCACGGTTCCTGTCAACGCTGCCATCACAGCCGCCAAAGAATCCCTCGCCTGTAAAGCGGACAGCATCTTGTTGGCATGCTCTGTAGCTTTTCAAGTTGTGAGAAGGGCATTCTGGGTCATGATGAAAATCATATCTCCGATTGTCCCAGGAGCCTAGCCGTTCCCGTACTATTAGAGGATCAGGGGCGATACCCGACACCAAGTGTGGGCGAAGAAGCCAGAGCTGGGAGATATAGCGAGAGCTCTGGGAGTCCCATTTAGCAGCACTCCAACATTGGATATGATGAAGTACTAGACTCTTGGCTGGAATGTCAACTTCCCGCTCCGCTCGCAATTCTCGCAATTTTTTAATATCCTCTTCCGCACGTAGAGACGGTTGATCCAATCTAAGGATCCATACAATGTGACCATGTTGCGCAGCCCGTTCTAGAATAGCTGATCTTTGCTCAGGGTCAAAGCAATCCAACAATAACAGAGCTGGCTGCGGCAGCCAATCAGTCAGAGCACCTAAGCATGAGTCTGATTCCACCGGGGAGAAGAAGTGCTGGTAATGAGGATTGGACATTACTGCACGAGTCCCTACAATAAAGTCCACTGCCAGGATACCACGCAAACAGGCGAGCAAGTGACGACTCCAGGGAACATAAAAATCATCGTCTGCCTGCTGTTGCGAAGAACAAGAAATGACCACATTGTGCATGAAGAGTTCTGAAGGGACCACGTCTTGTTTGGCTGTGACCAGCAACATGCCATATTGGGCTGCGTCCATTCCGACTACAACATGCTCAGGGCCTGTAATAATGACACGAGCATTTCGCTTGCACACAGACCACCCCATCGGTGCAGGCAGGTACTGAGGGTGGTGGTTTGTGAGGTCAATTTGAACACGATCAGGAAGGGGCGGGTCAAGTTGCCACGGATGGAGAGGGAGCTGTAATCGAGGTATTCTAATAGGCCTTTTACAGTGTAGTCGACATTCAGTAGTTGAAATAAGTTGCTGCCCATCTGTGCCTCCACCGGCCATTATCCATTGGGACGGAACGGAGGGAGACGTAGACGGACTACACAGGTCAAACCAAGCCTCTATGTCAACTCTGGGCACTTTCCATGGTGGCCTCCTGCATGCCTCGCCCAACGTTTCAGCACAGGCATCTTTCATGCAATCACGCAGAAAAGCTACTGTGAACACTGCAAATTGACTGTTAAGGCTTTTTGCATCAAGATCTTGGACAATTACACATTCTGGCCTATTCATGGACGGTGCCAAGGCACGGAGAGGAACCAGACATTCGATAGCGATTTCCCTGATGCCGTCAAGAGTGACGGAAACAATGGCCCGCACCCTGCTCAATTCCTTAGCAAGGTCTTCATCTGATATTGCAGCGAGGTCTGTAGTCAGCGGGAGGAAGTCCTGTGACATTGAGTATTCCAGATTGATCAGATCGTGTGCTGCAAGGGATCTAGCAATCCCACAGATGCAAGGAGGAAGATCGATGGCAGGAGGGACATATAGACTCTTACAGTTTACTGGTGCTTCTTGGGGGCTGAAACGCGGAATACAGAGATTCTCAACTGTTCGATCAGGCACCTCGCAACTGGCAGTTACAATTGTAACTCGATCCATCCAAGCAAGGAGCGTTCGATGTTCCAACTGCGAGAGTCCACAGGAGCGGAGGCCACCCTCGCGCCACGCTAACCATTGTCCTGTTTGACCCCGAAGTTTAGGAATCGTAAGAATGCCAGATTGACCTAGTTTCTTGAGCGCATGGAGACATTCCTTTGCCTGCTCCCATTCTGCAAGCGCTTCGCCGCTGCTGAATAAGGGGGCTTGGCGATCGATTGAAGACGACGCAGTTTTATTTTGCCAGGCCCGCCACATGAGAGGCCAGAGAGCTTCTGCAATCACGGGGCCCGTATGCTCAGGCCATGGGCTAGAGACTTGCAGTCCTTGCTCATCCAGCCGAAGCAAAAGCTGGTGTGTGGGTGAGTTGGTGTCTACCGATCCGCTGATACGTAAAAGTGATTGTAGTTGAGTCAATGCGACACAGCCAAACGCGTGACACTCCTGACGCAGGCGGGAGAAGACGAATTGAGCAATTTCGCCAGGCAATGTCATGCATTGGTCGAGGGTGTCCAACCCTTCACGCACATAAATCTCGATTGCGGAAGGGCACTCACGGCCGCCATCATTATAACAGAGTACCATGGGGGAACTGTCCATGCTCCTACCTGCAGCCTTGAACCAAATTTGCTTGTAAGCTCTGATCCACGTCTCTGTGATTACTTCCAGCTCAGACTTTGTCCACGGGACCAAACCAGCACTATAACGAAAGATCGAGGTGATACCAATTGTAATGGCGAGTTCTTTCAATGGAGGAGGTAGCACTTCATCTTTTTGTAACTCGTCCAGTCTTCGTTGCATTTCTGTTGTGACATGAGCCTTTTCAGCCGCGAAGTCTCCGGTCAGGGTTGCTCGCACCCCAAGATGTTTGTGCGCCTCAGACGGGCTCAAAACTGTAAAAGGAACGCCATTAACAGTGATGCTGTCCGTGGGCATTGCTAAGCCTGTAGAATGATCAATTGCAGATATAAAGGACTTTTTCATATTGAAAAACATGCCTAACCAGAAATAAATTGGCCCTATGAGCTGCACAATGACTCGCATAGCCGGAATAGCATCAGGACCTCCAGTATGACAGTTGGTGTCGTCTGCGAACCCGCTGGAACCCGAGGGTCCGTCCAAGCCTAGTGCTGGGCATCCACGACCACTGGCTCTTACCGTTTTGTGAACCGGGTCATTTGTGAGGTCAAAAAGAGTTGGACTAGGTGGGTCTCCTTGGAAGACGCCACGACGAAGGAAACACGCTGCAGTTTCACCAAATGCATTACAGACCGACAAAAACCGGCCTTTGTATATACGCCGAAACAGTTCAACGTCATCCGGATGAAAGCCGTAGGCTTCCAGAATTGCAAAGATAGATCTATGGTTTATAGCATTGAACGCGTTTTTGATGTCGAGAAAGAGAACCACAGACTGGCTTTTATTCTCGCGCTGTTGTGCCAAAATACCATGTAGCTTGGACAATTGGCGCCGCGTGCTGCGATGCCGGCGAAAGCCCTCCTGCGCATCATCGAGCAGCTGATAGTCCTCTACTACTCGGTTAAGACTACATGTGAGGACGGTCGTGAAGATAAGGAATTTCGTACATTCGCCTGCAATCGGTCGTTGCTCCGACATCCATAATGCAGTTGGCGTCTTGGCAATGAGGCCACATATTGCTCCTTCCCATTCGTGGGCATACTCAGCTGGTTGCACGCCTGCAAGGTACGCATTGAACGCTGAGCGCAGCAGTTCGAGAAGCAGCTTGGGGCCATATTTGTAATATTCACGTGGAATGCCATCACTACCAGTACTCTTACCATTTCGCAGGCGGCTGACGATGGATTCGAGCGTATCAAAGTCTACAGGTCGACAAATGAGGGGAGCCAAATCACTCGGTATCCTGCGCATGCCTCTCCAAACGTTCCATGGGATCGGGCATGGTGGGAGGGGAGCCAAGTCTACATCATCACACACAGAGCAGCATTTAGCGCAGAAGAAACGCACAGCTCGCCTTGAGTTGCCACGCGCTTGGTTCGACGCTGAGGTCGAGATAGGCTGAACTCCCGACGCACGACAACTGACACAGATCGATTCAGTATCCATACCTTCCCCAGCCATGTGTAGCTCTTGTATCGCCAAAATATCGTCCGGGACAATGGCTATGTACGTTTGGGCCGGTTTAAGGGTACAGACTTTCGTTTTCTTGAAGGAGTGTTCTGAAGTGCACCATTTAAGAAGGAAGTCTCCCAAAGCCCGCGGCCCCCGAAACCATACTGCCAAGGCCTGGCCAATACCTTCAATTCTGGTTATGCCTGATGCTTCTGGTAACATATTGAGATAGGTAAGAAGAACCAGGTGTTGTGCAGGCGGGACAGCGAGGCGGATTCCGAGGTCTACTTGACCCGCTACCCCCCACATTCTTGGCCGTGGCTGGCGTTTACCAAGCGCAGCGCGTAGAAGCTGTTTGTCTAACGTTCCGCCATTGCGAATAAGCTTTTCTCTGGCCTGCTGTATATTCGTATATTGTGCTTTAGCGAATGCTTCCCGCACTGCCGCCCTCCGAACATCTAGTGCAACACGAGCTTTATCAAGCCATACAGATAACACATTTTTGGCACTATCTGCGAAATACCAAGCAGGCAGGCCAAGAAGCGGCGGAGGACAACAATATTTGCTTTTCATAAGTTTCGAGTTTAATCGAGTTATCGAAAGCTGCCAGCGAAGGAAACGGTGGGGACTCTGCATAATTTCAGGGACGCGCATCAGAACTTGTTTAACGAATTCACGAGCGCTCCGAAGTACGTTCATTTCCCGAAGAATCTCGCGGTGTCCCCCAAAGCAAAACGATTTACCAACCTCTCCTGGTCGACGAGTGCGGCGTGGGGCAAGCAGCTGAGCAATACGATCTGCAGTCGTTTCTGCATATTTCAACGCTTGAAATGGATCCATAGAGACCGGTCGTTCTGAATCCTTTTCATCGACCACTTCCTCAGGGCTGGTAGACGGTGCTTCGGCCACGTTTGCACGCAGGCTCGATAAGAGACCTGGGGTCTTTCCCAAACTCAGTTGCAGTAGACGATTCCATTCTGCGAGTATCTCAGGTTCACGAAACTTGCGAAGATTCACTCGACAACGTGACTTATCACACACAGTCTGTCGCTGTGGACGACATGCCCCGGCAAATCCCATGCCCGCAACGGTGTGAGGAAGGCGAAGCGAAATCATGGCGTGGTCAAAGACAGGCTGCATTCCCGCCCAGGTCACCCGCAGATCAGAGACAGGGAGATTAGCTGGGAACACCCAAGCCCGATCAAGAGTCGCTTTTCGCGGCAGGAGGCAAGCTTTCCATGTCGCTTGAGGGGAAGAGGGGAAAATTTCTCGCAGAGATGTTTGGGAAAGCCACGTTGACATTTGGAGGTCAGCGTCCCGAGTTTTGCTGTGACGCGAGTAGCCCCACCTACCTCCCTCTGGAGCTGAATTGGCATCACCTAATATGATTAGTCGCAATCCTTGATCACTGGCTTGGATCGTTATATGCTTCAAGGTTGCAAGTACCATCTCGCGGGCTTGGACCCGGTCCTTTGCTGCTATATGTTGATTAAGTCCTACCAGCCACACGCGTCGTTCGCAATCAGGATGATCAAGTTCCAGATGAAGGATGCGCCCAGGCACAGCCAACAACCACTGATCACGATCCATCTCTGGCGGGCAAGTCGCATCTATTTGCTTTATGTATCTGGCTGCGGACGCGTGCACCAGCGCTCCTGACCCCACTGGGTAACCAGCAGTATTTCCGATGTCAGATAAGAAGACCCATTCCTCATCGACTCCCGCCTGGATCTGTTGACGCAGGCGACCAATGTGGTTACGCGACGTACCAAGATCACCTAGGAACAATATATCTGGCCTGTGCTCTTCAAGAAGATCGAGAACCCTCGGTAAGGAGATGCGAAGCCGACAGTGTCCGACACTAACAAAGGCTAGGGTGAAGGGGCTGCTCCAAATCTCTGAGGGTTCGACAGGTGCTTGTGTTCTTTCACTTGCTTTTGCTACACAAGCACAAGCCTCAACTATTAGTTCATGCCCAATAGGCCTTCGTCGACCCAATGGTTGATCGAACCAAGCTGAAGGAGGTTGAACGGCCCAACGCAGCGAAGCGTCCTCCTCTGGCTGAGTGGCTACTAGGACAGGCGTTGGTTGCACTAGCTCGGTCCATCCTGGCAGTGCTCCCTTACACTCATGAGAATGATCGTTGTTATTCATGACCAACTGACTGTGAATGGACGAAAGGACCTGGGAAGGAGGCGGCTCAAAGAAAGGGGCGTTGATAGCTCTGGCCGCCCAGTCTTCCACTTCAGTACCAGATGTTTGGACGTGCCTTTCCATTACAGTGAGGTCTTGCGGCGCCGCAGGATTGAAGGAAGACACTCCCACTCGACCCCCCCACGCACCAGAAGGAGCATGCCATGCCTCAAACGTGTCGTCCACCAGTTGATTCCTGGCGTAGATACGTAGAAGGCTTTGCTCACGAGTGCGCGGGGGGTTAGTGAGGGGAGGTGGAGCAGTTGCTAATGTCGCAGAGTTTGAAGAGCCCTGGGAGCACGCTTGTTTCGAACTGGTCGATGCACCCTCAGGGGAAGGTGCCGGGGGCGATACCTCAGTTGCAGCTGGAGAACTTGCAAGCCTGTTCTGCACGCGTCGCTCAGCCTCTACGTTTCGAGCCAGCCTGAGGGCGGTGTTGGTGCGTTTCGCTGTTCTGCACTTACGGGACGATGAACTAACTGAAGAGGTAGACGTACTGGGCGCTGGTCGCTTCATTCCATGTGGACGAGTCAAACCACTGCTGTCACCCGCGTGCAACATACTCGTAGGCAAAAGGCCATGCGGCAGATAACCCAAAAAGTCGCCTGAGCCGCAGCTCAGGCGGCGACACTCGGGATGGAAGCACCTGAAGAATACTGCACGTGTTTTGTCAAAGGCCACACAAGCACCATTGCTGTCATGCATGGGGTCAGCAGGACGCCAAACCCGCGCTACATAACATGGCCATTTCGTGTTACCTACCGCTCCCCATCGAAACGCTACTTCATGATCACTTCTTTTTAGAGGTCGAAATTCTCCATCAGGTAGTCCATGTTTTTGTAGTAGGGTATTAAGAAATGCTATAATGGCCCTCATCAAAGAATCAGTCCCTTGCGAATGTAACATCGGGCCGCGCCTCAAGCTGATTCGAGCATCGCGCTGTAGGTCACCGGGAGAGACCTGGTTGTCATTGCAACTATATAACCTAGTTTCTGGCACTATCCACGAATCTGCCTCAATACTGGTGATGCACGAGAGCAGGAAAGTATAGATGCTAGGGCCCCCTGGCAAACGCAACGGTGTCTGCGTGGCATCAGATAGTTTGTAACAAAGTCCCAGACGGAATTGACGGTTTCGAGAGTAAACAGAAGTGTCAATAAATCGCCTGCTGGTTCCATCTAATTTGGTATATCGAAGTTGTGCTGAGTCGCTGAGGATTGCAACCTCGTCCTTGAGCACAGTGTTGTTGCGCTGAAAAGTCAGCCATGGGTATACTAGATGATAACTAACCTTCCACCCGTCCTTAGTTTGCCGACTACCGTCCAGGATCAACACTCTAAGACATCGCGGACATTGCTGCAGTGCCTGCGGCCATTTGAGGCGGACTCGCTCTTCCCATTCGGCAATTACTTGTTGACATAGGACTGCCCCCTGGTCCGGCCCCATGACTCCCGGTTCTACCTCCAAATCAAAGTAAGCTTTGCATGGCTGATTCTCGCGAATAATCTCATAGAAACAGCGGGTTGGGCTTCTATTAGGCCCCATCATAACTCTATGCACAAAACTTGTTGCATCACTAAAGGCACCAAAGATTTTACCCAACTCCCAAGACTTTTTGCGATAGCTCCAGACGTCGGCTGCAATGTAAAAAGCCTTTGGGGTGATACTATCAGCACAGGCGAACATAGCTTGTTGTCGCTGCATGCCATCGATGCGTGGGTTCCAAATCGGTAACTGCGTATTGCTTCGACTAAACTTTGGATAGAGACCCAACGTGCCAGGGATCCATGGAGTCAGGCCCGATACACGCACAGTACTGGGAATTAAGGAGACACGGTACAGACGCGATGAGTCCCCAGACGCGTGTGCCGACGCAGGTAGCACGACAGGTGCCGCTAGCACATTACTCGCAGTCGCCGTGAGCGGCAGTCGAGGGTCCAGGGAGGCCTCACTCGGGCCATTGGACTTGATTTCTTCCTGGTTGGAGGATTGTTCACTGACGTGTTTAGGAGGCTGTGGCTGGCACCATCTGTCAATACGAGTATTTTGTACCTGCATATGCTGAGATTTATGCTTGTTTGGAGGTATATGCTTACTCTGCGCTGAGCTCATGAACCTTCGCTTTTTCGCCATTGAGCTATGCCCACCAAGACTACGGCCCTCTAGTTGAGAGCGCTCACTAGGGTCTGGAACTTGCTTCGACTCCTCGAGTAAAGCTGAATTCTTGGCCCCCTTGGACTTTGAGGCCGTCAAAGAATGAGTGGAAAGACACGCCTTCACGGCTGGGTCAGTTTGTGCAGACACCAATACTACTGTCTGGTCTGCTGCGAGCATAGGTACATGTTGCTGCTGCAGGACCTGAATCCTCTGATCACTCTTCAATTTGGCCAATTCAGGATATTTGTCAAGGACCGTGGATACCCAATTCCACTTTTGCGAGGCCAATCCGAGCCGCCGTCCACGCTCGAGTCGCTCTGCCCTGGTCAAGGAGCAGCTAGGTCCCCAATGCATCGCGAGATCGAACTTTTGGTTAAGCAGTGTTTCGGCCTCCAAGATGGAGTCAGGCACTTGAAGTTGCTCAGGACTGGACTGGTTGGCGATTGCTGGAAAACGAACACTATTGATCTGTCGAGATTGTGCTGAATTGCCCCATTTGTCCGCATTGCAGCAATCAAGGGGAGCAGGTGGATCTGGCAGCGTCACCTCCACATCCGGTCCACTCTTGGTCGTGGGGGCTGGAGAAGTCGTAACGATTTGGCTGGGACCTTGAGCAACAAGGTTGTCGACCACTTTTGGTATCGACTGTAAAGCAATCCGAGATGAGGCCCACGACTCTGTCTGCTGACCCGATGCTGACAGTGGTGTCCTTGCATGGCCAGACACAGGCGACATTACGCCAACCTCCTCAGCTGACCCGCCAATGTCAACAACCTCGCTAACCTTACCCGGTGATTCAACGCGTTCGTTTGGCAAATCACTCACAATTTGATCACTGATCAAGTCCTCGAAAAATCCGACTGGATGCTGACCTCCAACCCTGTTAAAGTGGTTGAGAGCTGTTCTAGTCGGACCTTGCTTCTCGATGTTAAGTAGCTTGATGAAGATGACGGCTCGTTCTGAAATTAGGTTGGCCTCAGGTACGTAAAATACTTGCGGATCTCCATCAGATTCGTTTTCAACTTGAATGAAGGGGATGAGAGCTACTTTGTGTTCGAGCCAGTCAAGTAGTAGCTGCAAATATCTTTCGTCCAGGTGTGTTGAAGGGTCCAGGAACAAGAAAGCCGCCTTTCGGACTGGACAGGATGCATCCTTCTTCTCAATTGGCAGCCCATGCAGCTGCTCAAACGCTTCCATGGTTCTCTGCTGTTCCTCGGTCAGTGCGGAGTCCTCATTGAAGATATGCCGTAGACGATCTCGATTTAAAAGAGAATGGCAAGAGATGGCCGTCCGGATACCTTCGGCGCTTCTGTCGTCAGCCATGGCCGCCAGCATTTCCCAACGATCCTGGAACACACCCTGAAGGTCCGGATGATTCCTCCTGCGATTTTGAAACGTTGAGATCGATTCCGATTCTTGAATAATATCTTGAATGCCCAGTAGACCACACGACCCCTCACCGCGGACTGCCCGAACTTCGTCATCCATCTCTAAGGTACACCGCTTCCCCTTCCACAGTACGTGCAGCGTGCCACGGAGTGAAGCATATGGTCTGTTATTGACATTGAGTCCCGGACTTGCGTTGCCGAGTTTATGATCGAGAATTCGAAAGTCAAGCCTGGTCCATGGTTCCATCGAAGACTGTATTCTACTTGGACAGATCTTCGTATTCATGGGGACGGATTGCTCCTTCTCTAGCGTTAGCTCCAGAGCACTCCGCCCCCCTTGAACTTTGGTTGATTGCATGCGAGGGGGAACCCGAGACGGAATCGATGACCGAGGCTGGGTATTGATTGCTCGCTCAAACCGTTGGAGGTTCCGTGGACATTTGCCTTCAGGGCTACAGTTGCAACAGATTCTCCGAAAGCCGGTCGGAGTCTTAGCCCCTTCTAAGCCTTGACGGAAGAAATTTCCGCCCCTTCTGATGTAATCAAAGGAGAGGAATGTTCCAGCCTCTAGTGGGCCCTTGATACGCAATTCGAGAAGGCCAAGGCCCCCAGCATCATCTGCAAACTCCGCCCAGTGGGCTTCACTGTTACTGTACTGGTGGCATTTGTGGTTCACAATCTGCATTGGGGTGGTGTGCTCTTCTTTCGACGGTACTCGCGATGCCCCGTCAAGATAAACCTCGCGACCAAACCACGCCCCTAAATGCAGACAATGATTGCCATCGTGGTCTTTATCCGAAATTATGCCAGAATAGTAGCACCCTGCCAGTATTTGTCCTTTCAAAACTGGGCGAATGAGGCGAATGCCCATGCCTTTGCCTGGCTCCGGCACTTCTTCCAGATACAGAGCGGCTGTAGCACGAATTTCGGCACAACGGCGCTGACACTCGATGCTGCGGTTGGCACGAATAACCAGCTCCTTCAATGACGGCACATTTGTTCGGTACACTAGGACGTGGCCTTCCGGTACAACTAATGCGAACTCACCAGGGCGAGGTCGGCCTCTCCTTGGTGGGTTTCTCCTGGCTTGACCTGTGCTTGGATCTTGGTCAGTTTCATTACTGTGTTGTCTATCAACTCCAGCGCCTCGACATTTAACAGAAGCCTTTAGGGTTACGGTTTGGCCAGCATTCTGCATCGAAGATATATTAGTATCCTTCGAGGGGCGTTGCTTTCGTCCGTAACAACACAAGTAGAAGTTGCTTTCAATAATTCCCAGCTTTAATGCTACGAGAGAATACATGTCTTGACCCGATAATGTTCTAGGCTGCTGACCAAGCATTATTAAATGCCCTTCTGGACTATATAGGATGAGTTGGACGTGTCCGAGGTCGATTTCCATGGGGTCGCATACCCCTCTTAGTGTATCACATGGTGTGTACATAGCTGACATTATCAGACGCCCTTTCGATCTCTGATCCGACCCGGCCGAGGGCTCTGCCGGACCTGATGCAATCGGCGATCTCGTATGTTTGGTCTTCATACTCGATGCTTTCAACGATCCTGTGAAATCCGTTACCCGAACCGTCGCATTCTGTAATCGAGCATGTGGCCTGACATAGGCACGAATCCCTCTTCCAGAGACATCGCCGACAGCCCTTACTGGTGACCCGGCACAGTCTATCGCCTTGCTGATTCTCCCTTCCAGTCCGGTACAATCGACCGTCTGGTTGAATCTCTCTACTGGCTTGGCACGGTCAATGATATCGCTGGCTGTTCCTTCCACGTCAGTGCAGTCGTCGACATCGTTGACTCGGCGTTCTGACCCGCAGCATGCGATGGCATTGCTGACTCTGAGGTTTGCAACGACACAGTGGACGAAACCACTACTTCTGCTATTTAACCCGACGTGTTCGACAACATCCCTGACTCTGCGTTCTGACCCGAGACAGGTGAAGATACCATCGACTCGTATCTTCTCTAATTTAACACAATTGGCATCCTTGTTGGCTTTTTGTTCTGATCTGACCCAGTTAAGGCTACTGCTGTTTCTTCCTGACCCGTCAAAGTCAATCATCGCGCTGCTTCTGTCCTTCAACCCGAAGCGAGCACCGCTGACAATACCGCAGGCTTTATGGTATACTCCGACGTAGTCAGAGGCATGGCAGACTCTGCCTTCTGACCGGTTGCCGTTGAAAACATCTTCGTCTCCACTTGCCGATCTAATACATTCGGTAAGCTCCCTTCCTTTACTTTTAGGTCCGACATGATGAACGACTTGGCTGGCTTTGTCTGCCAGACTGATCCAATGAACAGTTGCGCTGGCGCCACATTCCGACCGGACATTATCGAAAACCCCGTTGGCTCCGCTTTTTGACTTGACATATTCCATAACAACGCTAATTCTACTCTGATCTGATGATTCTGACCCGTTTGATGGCACTGACTCTGCCGTCTGTTCCCACTTTATCGACATAATCAAGGACTCTGCTGGTTGATCAGGCTCGGTCAACAAAGGCTGATTGGATCTAGTCAACCCCAAAGTTGGTTCGGCCATTTTGCTCCAACCTTTAATTGTCGCGGTCACCGATAGCCATACTAACATCGGATCGCTGTCGTTTCTTTCCTGCGGTGCCGATAGCACTTGCGCACGTGTTGCCACGGTTCCCGATACTTCCATTAGTGTTGATGACACTGCCGACACGTTTGATCTCGCACCAGAGATCAATTCTCGAACTACCATTGTTCCACCGGGGTCCCACTGTGTTCTTGTCCCCCCTGGATCCCACTGTTTTCGGTATTCCTCTGAGTCGTAGCTTCCAGGTGGAAGTTCCATTGGCGAGGTCGCTCCAGTCGCCATGACCGGACTTACAAGAGACTGAAGATTTGTGTCCCGCTCTACTTTTGGCCAAATCTGGTACGTATCAACACTGTTAAACATCGGAAGTTGTAGGTCCATCGCCTCCATGGTCGTTCTAAAATACATCGCACTTGATTCACGTCCCATAATTCCTAGTTTGCCTATGGAGCCAGGGGTGAAGGGTTCGTCAGTCGACTGGCTTGCTGTGTAACAAAGACGAATGCATGCTTCTGTTGTATTGTTCAGGAGACGCGTAACCTCGTCGTACAATTCCCACAGGTCACTGTCTGCACCCCCCCCCCTCAACATCCAATTATGCCTTCCGCATGTGTTGAACAAACTATCACTACTCACGACAATAAATGCCTCACTCATGATGAGGGAGGTCGCCTTTGCCTGTTTCTCTTCCGGGAGAGCTTGTAACACTGCTTCACCAGCTCGTCGGTAATTCCGCAGCTCCAGCTCTGCACTTGATAAAGCCGCCGGCTCCATCCTCATTTCCATTTCAGGCGCTAGCTTCTCCGAACATTTACTGTTCTTCGATGCTTCTCCCGCATTCGCGGCAGATTCCTTGCGATCCTTCTTTTGATCGCCATCTTCTCCGGAGTTTATATGATCATTAATTCCCTTCAAGACAACACTTCTTCGTCCCTTACTCATTTGAATGCAAATTGATAGCTGTAGAAAAGCCCAAAGAGTATCTTGCAGATCGATTTCTCGCACACGATAGAGAATCAACACAGGAATAATCCAATGTAGAATACCCAAGAAAAAAGAATAACCAACTTCAATACACACTTCTGAGAAAAGTACTTGGAGGAATCGAAGACGCAATTCAATCGAAGACACGAGCTTCTTGGTTTGAGCCGGCATCTTCCCTTTGGGCCGCCAAAAGGGGGCGAGGCGATTGCCCTTCGAGAGACTCGGATCTACCGATCGGCCGGGCCGGGGGCGGGTTACCACTCCGGGTCCCGGACCTGGTCCACTGAGTTCGCTGACTTGGAGGTCCGCGCAATCCCTCTTCCTGATTCCTGTGTAATTGTCTTGTTGCAGTAGCTTGGATGGCATTATCAGCTTGCTTGTCCTCGCATGTTTGATCAGGGACCTCGCTGGCCTTGTGCCACGGTCGGACTCAGCCGAGGCATCACCGCCGCTCCCTTGTCCGGCCCGGCCCGAGTCGGATCGAGGACAGGACCCGACATAAGTCGTACTATCAAAGCGAGTACCCACCTCTCTGCTTCCTATTCCGACACTGTAGACTCGGACGGCGCTTTCGATCTTTGGCCCGTCATAGCCGCTGTCGCCGCTAATTTTGTGTTCTGAACTGACACGGTTGACCTTAGTGTTGATTCGGCCTGCGGGTCCCACACCATCAGATACACTGTAGGTTCTGACTTCTGACCCAGCACATTTAGCGCCATCGCAGGCTATGCTTTGGCTGGATACAGGCAATGCTGATTCAGTCTCCTGGTCCAACACGGTCGATGACTTTGCTGATTCTGTCTTCTGATTCGAACCCGGCAATAGTGCCGCTAACTCCGCTACCCCGTGGGATACACTCGACAGTTCCATTGTCTTGACCTTCTGGCCCGGCCCGGGTACTGCTAACAACCTCGTTAGCTCTGCCTTTGGACCCAGTATAAATGTTGGCCTCGATGACACTGTCTTTTGACACGATCTAATTGAAAGCAACGTTAAACTTGCTTCTAGGCCCAACTTAGCCAATAACAACACAGATTCTGCTTTCTGTTCCGACTCTATTAAACACATCGCTGGTTTTGCCTTCAGGTCCAACACCGTCAACAACCTTGCCGTGCTTGCTATTTGACTCGCGGCAGCCAAGAGTTTTGCTGACTCTGCTTTTTGCTTCGACTTAGTCAAGGGCCCTGACGATGCCTGCTGATTCGGCTTTCCTTGCCATCTCACTGACTCTCCCTTCCAACCCAATTCATTCCGCGACACTGTTGTTTTTGCTTTCTGACCTGACACAGTCACCTGCACTATCCATTCCATTTTCTGACCCGCAACAGTCGAGCCCACTACTGTCCCTGCATGTAGACCCAATATGTACGACCTTACCATTGTGGCTGCTTTCTGAGGTGACCCAATCAGACACACCACGAAGTCCGTAATTGGACCCTCCACCATAAACGACCTCGATGTCTGCGTCATTTGATCAGCAGTAGATCTCGTTGATTCTGCTTTCTGGGCCGACACGGTCGAGGGCATTGTTGGTTCAGTCCTCTTATTCGACCTCGTCTGCAGCCTGATTGACTCCACCGTCTTACTCGATTCAGCCAGCAACACCATGATGTCTATCTTCTGGCCCAACACAGTCATCCATACTGGTAACTCTGCCTTATGACCCGAAGCAGTCAACACCACTGCTGATTCTACATTATTAACCAACATTGACAATATATCGGAATCCGCTTTCTGACCCAAATTTGCTGATGGTGTAACTGATTGACCGGGCCCGCTCGATATTCCGTTTACTTTACCAGTTGACTTGACATTATCAACAATATTGTTGGCCCTGTCTTCTGACCTGACACAAACAACAATATCGCTGTCTCCGCTATCAGGTTCAACGCAATCGACCCAAAGAATCAAAAGTTTTGAACAAACCAGACTTTTGATTCTGATTTTTGCACGATCATTTTCCATCACATCGCCCACCACTTTTACTGCTTTGACAGAATAGCTAACTCCCCTGTCTCTGTCTTTTGACCTTACACGGTCGATGGCACCACAGATCCTCACTGCTGGTCCAAAAGTGTTACCAAAACCTTTGGTCCTGCTGCCTGATCCGACACAGTCGATAACAGTACTGACTTTAAACCATATCTTGGTGTGGTCAACAACAGCATTGATTCCACTTTCTGACCTGATATCATCGATGATCTCTTCGATCCTGTCCTCGGACCTTGCATTGTTACCAACACCCATTCTGTCTTCTGATTCTATACAGCTGATACTGCCTGGGACTCTGCCATTCGACCCGCCCCAGTCAATATCGTTGAAGGTTTCGGGTTCTGATCCCACACAGACGACTGCGTCACTATTTGCCCCGTCGGACCTGGCCCCGACATCGTCATCGCTGACTTCACCTGCCGACTTGACACATTTGATCTGGGCATAGACCCTGTTCTGGCCCAGCACAGTCAGCAACTTTGCCGGCTCTGTCTGCTGACCTGACGCAGTGAGCAGTGGCTTTGACTCCGCCTTTGGATCTGATCCACTCCATAATACCTCTGATTTCACATTATGATACAGCGCACTCGACGATGCCGACACAATCAGCAATAAACTTGATGACCCTGCTGATTCTGTTCTCTGGTTAGATCTAGCTGACGACAATGCATACTTATCTTGCTGACCCAGCATAGTCAATAACACCTTCGACTTGGCTTTCTGACCCGACGCATTAACCGATACCACTGACTCTGCCATCTGCCCTGATCTGTTCAACGATATTGTTGTTTCTGTCCGATACCAGACGACAACATCAACCGGAAGAGAGATACACACCCTGTTGACACCTGTCTCTGTGTTAAGCAACGTAGAGCCTTGGACAATACAGTTTCCTCCATCCTGCACAGTACTGTATGTCTCAATGTTATCCCGCACAAAAGCACTCAACCTGCATGCTTTCGCCTTGTCGGGGCCATGGTCCAACAACTTTACCTTGATTGCATCGGCCCATTTGTAGGACTCCCCGTCCAACACAGTCTCACCAATAATACCCTTAATTTCCGCTTCCTTCGAACCTGATATATTGCCTTCTGCAATGCAACACGTACCCGCCTGCCGTTGCTTATCTGGTGGCTTTCTTTGCCCCAAAGCAGCAACAGCAGGCCCGCACCGTCAGTCACTCTCATAAGCAGGCCCGTCATCTGTCACACGGCGTGGCAATGTGGCCATCTGCACACTAAGTGCTTGAAGCTGGATTGTCCCTTCTTGGATCTGATGTTCCAGAGTGGACAACACCTGCTGATGTTTGAGAAGATCTTCTGACGAGGCAAGGTTCAGATCTATAGACAACATTTGTTGCATGATAGTATCAGTCGCCTTCAGCGCCACTTTGCCTCTCTTCAAATCCGCTCTCCACTGTTTGCATCTTTGATTATTGTTAAATTTAGGCGCTTCCTTTTCCATTTGTTGTAACTGTGCTTCCATAGTGGCCATGGCCTGTTCTAGTGTCTGCCTCTGATGCACCTGCTGACTACGTTCTTGACAATTCTTTTCCCATGCTGTTTGTAATATGGCGGCATCGGCGCAGAACTGTTGCAATCTGGTCGACCATTGTGAAACTAGAACATCCACTTCCTCACTGGTTTCGATAGAGAGCTCATTCACCCGACCAATCAGACGTGTTGTAAATTCGTCTGACAATGCCCGGGCGCGGTTGGACAGATCGGCACCATGGTCGCTTATTACTGGTATAGCACAGAGTGCTGCTGTTACTGTCTCTAACTGCGCTTTCCCCGAATACAAAGTGCTCTCCGCTTTGACTCTGAGTGTCTCGATCTGTCTCTGAGCGTCCTTCAGGTTCGATGCTGATTGCGAGCTTTGCGTGCTGTCTACGTCCATGGTCTCCAATCTCTGTCCACCACGGCCATCAAGTTTCTGCTGTTCTTCCATGTTGACATCGTTCCCATTCTTGGTTTCATCCGTGGGCTCATCCATATGCGTACAATTACATGATTTTCAGACTTCAACAAACTTGGATATCACCTTCCTTAGGCTTCCTAATCACGTTGAAAAAGTTGACTGATCACCATTCTAACCAGTGCCCTCATCAGTGTTGATTGACATTCATGAATAAAATGAATCGTAATGATAT
>Ga0214202_1000386_pt1 | contig 17758 bp, 20 predicted proteins | sample TroBogEpilimnion_9_FD_153040 | JGI IMG/M metagenome (GOLD analysis project Ga0214202, IMG submission 153040) | Freshwater microbial communities from Trout Bog Lake, WI - 03JUN2009 epilimnion | ecosystem: Environmental > Aquatic > Freshwater > Lake > Epilimnion/Euphotic zone | place: Trout Bog...
CGGCGCTTGTAGCTCAACGGATAGAGCATCTGACTACGGATCAGAAGGTTAGGGGTTCGAATCCCTTCAAGCGCACTTTTGAAATCGCAGGTCAGACGCGATATTGACAGTTTTAACTCTTCTGATTTTCTTCATTTTATTTAGTTTTGCTAACACTTTGCTAACAGGCGTTATTCAACTGCTTTTGCGAAGGTAATTGAAGCATTCTCTTCTTGATCACTTGTCACATGAGCATAGGTCGTCGCGGTGACCATGGCATCTCTATGTCCTAATCGCTGGGCAACTACATGGAGAGGAGTTCCAGCTCGAAGAAGTTGAGTAGCGTGGAAGTGTCGCAAGTCGTGAAACCTTTGATCAGGCAACCCAAGCCTCTTCCTAATTTTTGTGAAGAGTTGTGTTGGGGTGCCGTAATCTATCGGAAGTCCAACTTCCGTCACGAAAATGTATCCTGTTTCCTGCCAAGCACTCCCCGCTAAGAGTCTTTCTTCAAATTGGCGTTTTCGGTGTTCGCGCAGGATCTCCATTGTTTCTGGATCTATCGAAATCGTCCTTCTGCCTTCGCCCCCTTTGGTTGAATTCTGAACCAAATTTGTGCCATTAATGTAGATACGATTTTTTGAGATGGTTAGCTTCATCGAATCTAAATCAAGGTCGCTCCATTGAAGCGCGAGAAGCTCACCTTTGCGAGCGCCTGTGTAGATCGCCAAGCGGAAAAGTGCAGAGAGGCGATGCTTCTGAAATTCCTCAAGAAGAATCCGTATCTGACCTGGAGAATATGGCTCATTCTGCTTCGGGGTTCCCTTAGGCACGGGAACTTTCAAGGCAGGATTGGATGCGAGGATTCCTTCGACATCTACTGCGTATCCAAATGCTTTTTTCAAGACTGCCCCCGCATAAGCAACAGTTCGAGCTGAAAGCGGCTCACCATTCGTTCCTCCTTGCTTAGATAATTCCAGATAGAGTTTTTGGAGGTGGGAAGGTCGAATCTGGGTTAACTGCATTTTCCCTAACCGAGGATTGATATAGCGATTGATAATCCCCTCATAACCCTCAATAGTCTTAGGCTTAAGTGTTTGGGAGTGGATTTTGATCCAAAAACCCAAAAATTCTGCGAGTGTCATTTTTGCAGGCGCAATGTAAGTTCCATTTGCGACTGTTACGCGAGCTTTATCTCTAGCCTGTTTTGCCTCATTTTCTGTTTTGAATCCACCTACCCATTGAGGTTTTGTACTCCCCGTTTTGGGATCAGGTACTCGAATCACATACGAATACGTGGAGCCGCGTTTGGCTATTCCGTTTTTCATTTACCTTCCTTTGGTTTAGTTTGAACAGGAATCTTTCTTATTGTGGCGGTTGATTTTGCTCGGCGCCGCTGGCGGTATGTTTTTTTATTGACCGATTCTCTGCACCGATTCCCACAATACTTTCGATCTTCTCGATTCCGTAATGGAATGAAAGGCCTATTGCATTTTAAGCAACGTTGAGAAATTCGCATTTCATCAGTCCAGAATTTGTAAAGAATTCCGGCAAAGGCAGTTTCAAAACTTCCATAAATTTTATTCAAGGTTTCAAAATTGGATGTAGTTAAAACCCTTTGAGTTATCGGCGAAAGAAAATGATTGATATTTTGTATATATTCTGCGTAGATGCCCGCGCAGTATCTCTGGTCAATCACCTCTTTTCTGCCTTTTGGAACTATCTCCCATACCTTGTGCAGATTTAATTTAGGGCTTGCTACGTCTATCGAATCCTCAAAGGCGATTGAAAGGCAATTCCAAGCGGCTAACATTCGCTTCATGTTTTTTCGATTTAAATCAACCGCTAATTGATTGCTCTTAAGATTTCTCTCTAGATTCAAGGTCAGTCGTGCCATTTTTGCTAGTTGCCGCAGGTTGTCTTGTGCCCAGCTAAAAGGAATCATTTTGCCTTCAGCCATATTTTTCAAATCCAAAAGCCTAATTTGTTCAGGATCAAACTTCGCTCTATCTGCATCTTTAATTCCCAATGCAGTTGCATAAAGTTGCTGATTTAATTCATATATGCCCTCCCGCGCACGGCTTAGTTGACCGATTCGACCCCACCGGCGAATAAATGTGAGTACTTTCTCCCTATCGAGGTCATCGCGCTCGTGCGTTTCATTCCAGTATCTCGCCATGCTTAGTGGGTCTTGACGAATGTATTTCGCAAATGGGTAGTTTGGTACTAATTCAAGCAATTCTTGCAAGCATTTAGTGACATCAATCTGAATCAACTTTTTCTCACCCGAGTACAGGAAATAGTCGTATCCCATTGGATCCGAAATGAGCTCCACGCTCTGAACCACGGAGTGAATACTCGGCAATTGAAAAGAGACTGCTAAGGGGTATCGGTTAGCAATGGACATAAGTGGAAGTCTATACCCATTGGGTGACACCAAGGAATGTCACCCGAGACAAAACCAATCGAAAGGAATCCAATATGGAGACAGACAAGAATGATTCGGCGAGCCAGCTGCACCATCTCTCAACTTTTCAAGAGCGCACCGGCTTGTCACGCTCAAGTGCATATCGTGAAATTCAGCGTGGAGCATTGAAAGTGGTTCGCATTGGTCGTGCAGTTCGAATCTCGGAAAATGAAATACGTCGCTACATCAGTAGCGTCGAGAAATCGGTCGAGCCCTCACGATGAAACCGTTTTATTCAAATAACCGGAAATTGAAAATCGATGAGTACCTACGAATCTTGATTGCTACATCGTTTTCTGAATCTGAAATAGAACCCGAAGAGGTTATCAAACTTCGTCGCGAGGCGGAATCGGCTTATGAAGTTGCATTGGACATCCCCGGATCGATTTTGGATTCCCTGCCATATGAGTACCTCAAGAAAGCGATGAAAATTTATGACTAAAAACCACCCCTTTGACGACCTCGAATTCTTCTTACGAGATTATGTCGTATTAGGAACATCCGTCGAATATTTTGCGGTAGCCGTATGGTGCGCTTTTGCGCTCGCTACCGAAGAATTCGATTTTTCACCTCGCCTCGCTTTCTGGTCTCCAGAAAAAAGATGCGGAAAATCCACAATCTTGGAATTGATTCACCACCTACTTCCAAATTCAAAAATGACATCAAATATTTCTGCACCAGCTCTCTATCGCACCATCGAAAAAGATGAAACTTGCGTCATTATCATTGACGAATCCGACACAATATTTGGTAGGTATGCAGACAAAGAAAAAGCCGAGTCACTCCGAGGAATAGGGAATGCTGGCTTTAAAAGAGGGAGCACAGTTATTCGTTGCGAGGGAAAAACCTTTGATCCAAAAGAATTTCGAGTTTTTTGTCCCGTAGTCCTTGCGGGAATTGGAACTTCGGCTATTCCTGAAACTATTGCAGATCGCTCGATAATGATAGAAATGCGCAGAAAGTTTCCTCACGAATCCGTGAGTGAGTACGAATCAGATGAAGTTGAATCTGTTTTCGGAGTAATTCGCAAAAATCTTCAAGATTGGGTATCGGAGAATCGGCACCTATTTCGCGGAACACAGCCAGATTTCCCAAAGGTATTAAATGCTCGGGCGAGAGATGTTTGGAAGCCTCTTCTCAAAATTGCTGAAAATATCGATGAGGAGTGGCGTCTTAAAATATTTAATGCTGCTATTGCTTTGTCGGTAAAAGAAGACAACCCCGATGATATTTCATTGCATCTGCGCCTGTTAAAAGACTGTAAAGAAGTCTTATTTCAAGAATTCACTTCAACAAAGGATTTGGTTTTAAGGCTGGCGTCGCTTGAAGAGTCATCATGGGGATCCATGCAGGGATTTAACGCCTCGCTCCTCGCCAAACTTTTGAGAAACTATGGAATCTCCTCCTATAGAACAAGCACAATTCGCGGATATAAGAAGTCAGATTTCTACGATTCTTGGAATCGCTATATCCATCTAAATGGCGTCACATCCGTCATCCCCGTCACTAGAAATGACGCCAATGACGCCAATGACGCCTCTTCGGAGGCGATTCAACAATCCATTCAATATCTCGCACCAATAAATCAATAGAGAGGTCTATAAATGACACCTAAAGAACAACGCGCATACGAACTCCGACTTTCAGGTAAGACATTCAAAGAAATCGCCAGAGAACTTTCTTACGCCGACCCTTCAGGGGCGTATCAGGCCTACCAGCGAGCGCGTGAGGTCGTATCGCTGGACAATCTATCGGAATGGCGTCTCCTTGAGCTTGAGCGCTTGAATGTCATTCAATCAGCCCTCTGGGAAAAAGCGATGCAAGGAAACATCCCAACGGTTAATGCCCTGTTAAGAGTTTTCGACCTTAGGGCAAAACTTATAGGTCTGTACTCTCCCGAGAAGCATCAGGTTGTTTATGAAGAGCCTGAATATGACCTGAAAGAGTCTGTACGCGACATGGGTGAGATGATTGATCTTGGCGTCAAATATGCCGAAGAGCACGGTATCGAGACTAATTTCACTAAGCGCAAAAAAGAGAAAGATCAACAGAAACCATGGGGACCTGGAGTCTATTGAGCTGACATTGCAGATATACCCAAGGAGCATGGTGTTTAGTATTTTTTACTTAAATAATCTTGCTTTTACAAAGATCTTAGGAGAAAGTTGGATAATAACAATTCAATGGGAGTTAAAAATGAAGGCTTCAGGTTACAACGGTCAAATGGAATTAAATAATTCTGTCATCATTATCACCAGAAAAGGGTTTGTCGCTCGATCAACTCATGGAAAGAATGAGAAGCAAATTCCTTTGAATTCCGTGCAAGCAATAGATTGGAAAGAAGCCTCATCACTCACCCGCGGATTCTTGAAGCTTATAATTTCTGGAGCGATTGAAGGTCGCCAAACGGCGACGAGTAGAACTTTTGATGCTCATAAAGATGAAAACACAGTTGTTTTCACAAAAAATGAAATGGAAGATTTTTTAAAAATTAAAAATGCGATACAGGAAGACCTAGCAAAACGAGGCGCACCATCTGAAACAACTCAAACACAGAGTTTTTCAAAAGCTGATGAATTGTTGAAATTAAAGCAGTTGTTTGATGATGGAATTTTGAGCGAAGCTGAATTCAATGCCGAGAAATCGAAGATACTCAGCAATTGAAGAGATTTAACTAGACATACCCTGGATAACGAAGTTTTATTTTATGCGCAAAAAAAGCACCATCACTAGCAGTGTGGATTCAAATTAGGTTGATTAGTTATGACTGCTGCGACGACAGAAAAACTATTACTTCTTTTCATCCAGTTCCTTCTTAAGCTTTGCTGAGAAATCAAAAACGGAGTAATCAACTTCGGCTGGAGTTGTCGAGCATGGACAACTTAAACAACATGGTGGAAATAGGTGTCCTGATTTAAAAGGCGAACCCACCTTGACTTTTTGCCCGATATTTAAGGAACAGATAGCACAACAATCTGCCCAACCAATCCATTCAACTTCATCGACCCCTAAATCATAGTAGGACTCGTAGTTCGCCTCTTCGGCAGCCGTCGCACAAACCACCCAGGCGATGTTTAGGCTGATTCCATCAGGACCACTCAAAATTGAATGTTTTACTTCCTGCTGCAAGAGTTTGGAAGTCTTGTCGTAACCAAACCCTTTGGAGAGAGCATCGGCGCAAACATTTCCGACTTCCAGCAGGTCAAGCTGCTCAATGCCAGGAATTACAATTTTCTGCCTCTGCAGTATTTCTGAAATGAAGTTCTCCCTTCGCGCCATTTCAGCAGCTCGTTTATTTCCTGGTTTCCAGTCTTTCCAAATATCTTCTTCCATTCTCCAATTATCATTCCACGACGACCGAATGAACAGAGGAAGAGCACCTCTTCTTGGAATACATGGAGGCTCAAACCCCTTTTCAGATCTGAAGCAAGGCATAGAGGAGGTCAACTCCTATAGGCATGTATCGAGGCTAAGAACCTCGGTCCTTTTTAATGGAATACACGGACACTATAAAACGACTAGAAGCGGTTTATCCCGCCTACTCTGTCGGAATTTCTCTTCGGGAACATGCGTGGAATCCAGAAGTAATGAAAGTCCCAGAACTGCGATCATGGTGATGGGTACATATACGAGCAATAGAAAAACAGAATGTCCCAAGTCTGGAATGACTCTAAAATCGCCTAAGACCTTATAGATTGTGCTGAAGCTTCCATTCAGATTTTTCCAAGATGGCTTTGATACTTCATTGATTGCATATAAAAGAGGGATAAATCCGCAAAACAACATCAGCGCAAGATATGGAGAGATCATTAATAAAGGCGCAGCACGATATTTCGTTTTAAGCGCCATAGAATTGATCGTATAGGATTTATGGCGTCACGACAATGAAATTATTTCCTCTACTTTTTCGTAGGAATTGCGCCCGCGTCTTTAAACGTTTGAACAATTGCCATTGCATGCCCATGTCCCAAACCATAATTTTCTTTCAACCATTTAACGATTTCCATCACTTTTACATTGTCGCCCACCATGCCAGCTGCTTTGGCATCCTTAAGAAAATCTGCAGGCTTCAACCCGGTCTTTGAATAAATGTTGTCGATGTACGCCTTAAATGTCATGGCTAAGTTAATCGTGATTCAGGTGGAATTAGGCTTCAGACCCAGCGCTTTCTGCCCGTTTCTTCAAGAAAGCCGCAATCTGTTCAGCGGAAGGTTGACCCCACGCAATGCAAAACGGATGCCCAGCAGGATCTGCATAAACGATAAATCCTTCAGGAGTATCCATTGACTTTCCCGGTTCCAAGAACGTTGCACCCAACGCCATCACCTCCTCATGCGCGGCATATTGATCTTCTACTTGCAGATTTAGATGCACTTGTTGTTGCTGGACACCGTTAGGCCATTCGGGGCGAACATAATTGGGGTTCAAGTCGATGCCGACCCTCCATTCACCTGATTCATCGAACACCGTGTGCCACTCATCATCGCGAGCAACTTGACCATTCAATATGGCCGCCCAAAAGGCGCTTTCCGCTTCAAGATCCGCAGCATCGAAAACGGTAACTGTTCTTAGAATTTTCATGGCAATAGATTACATTTCAAATAGACATTGATGAATGGTTAAATTAAATTAGAATTTCATTATGAGTAAATTTTGGCCGTACCTTGTAACCGAGATATCTTCACTCCGAACCAATCAAATGGATAAGCATCTCATTGTGGGAATTGATGGCGTTGATGGCAGTGGGAAAACCCAATTTGCTCGAAAGTTAGCGGAGCGACTTCGCAATCTCCCGACACCGGTAAATCCTCATGTCATATCCATAGATGACTTTCACAATCTTCGCGCGGTTAGGCACAGGCAGGGTAGAGATTCATCCGTTGGATATTTTGAGGACTCCTTCGACTACGAAAGTTTGATCAATAAGGTTTTAGAGCCCCTTAAAAATTCTGCAGGTGAAAGAGTGGCCATCGTTCCGAAGGCTCACAACTTGATCACCGATCTCAAAATTCAATGTGACCCGATGCCTATTGAATCCCATAGTCTCGTTATTCTTGAGGGCATATTCCTACAGCGAGACGAGTTGATTAACTACTTAGACTTAAAAATCTTTTTGGATGTCCCCTTCCATGAGTCTGTCAGACGGATGTCTGTTCGCGACGGTTCCATTAATGATCCTGATGATATTTCGCTAAAACGCTATATTGATGGCCAACGGTTTTATTTCGAAAAATGCTCGCCCTGGCTACGGGCTGATGTAATCGTTGACAACACTGATTTCGACGCTCCGTTTATAGTTTCAGCAGGAAGAAGTAAGGATCGTCACGCGTGACCACTTATAACTGGATCAGAGAAGATGTACCCACTGATTTAGTAGTACGACAGGTGTACGCCTACATATTTGACCCCCAAGGTCGGATCCTAATATTCAGAGATGGCACGGATCACAACTTGCCTGGGGGAACTCCCGAGTTGGGGGAGACGATGTTATCAACCCTTGTTCGCGAAGTTGCTGAGGAAGTCCAAGTAACTATTAAGTCCCCGTCTTATCTTGGATACCAATTAGTTACGGCAGATACGCAATTTGCACAGGTGAGATTCGCTGCACTTATTGACCGAATTCTGCCTTCAGCTGTCGATCCGTGCACTGGTCGAATGTACGAACGACTTTGGGTTCCACCGAATGAGGCAAACAATTACCTTCACTGGGGCATTTCGGGTGATGCGCAAATTTCAGATGCTATCAAGCAGGTCGGTTATATCTGAGCGAGCTAAAATACGATCGACACTATTGAACCAATTTTCGCGGAGTGCTTTCTTCGCGGCGGTAAGGTCACCTTTGGAAAGTGCTTCTGCAATTTTCTGATGCTCTGCAGCAACGCGGTGGACGACAACTTTCTCTGTCACCAATAGCGACTCGTACTGGTGCAACGTCTGCCTTACTCGCGTAATTAAATCCACAAGAACTGCATTTGGGCAGGCGCTGATCATGAGCTCGTGCCACATGTCATCTTTGGATGTAATTAATTGGTACTCAGCATCTTCCTGTTTAAAGGCCTTTGCTTGTCGTATAAGTTCCTTCGATAGCTTTATGAGTTCATCTTTAGGCGATAGGTCTAAGGCGAGGCCTTCAAGCTCGACGATAATCGGAGTGATTTCACGAAATTCTTTGGCGCTGAATTTTCTGTAATGAAACCCCTTGCCCGGGATGCTCGCGATTTGACCCATGCTCTCCAGTTTGATGAGCGCTTCACGGAGGGGAGTGCGACTGACTCCCAACTCCTTGGCCAATTGAATTTCGTTAATGGGATCGCCGGGTTGAACTTGTCCGGTTCGCATCTTTTCTAGAATCTCCATGCGAACCTGCGCGCCCAGCGGGGTGCGATCTATTGCCATGGACCCTCCTGCAAATTATTCATCAAGCCTATTTACCTTGCGATGAAACGGTACTACAATCTTTTTGTATTCTGAATACAGTATATTCTAAAGGCGAAATTGAGGCGGTGCAATGGGGCAGCATCAGGTCGAGACCACCGACCTCTTCTTTGGCGGGGATTACAACCCGGACCAATGGCCTGAGGAGATGTGGGCCGAAGATATCCGGCTCATGAAGTTGGCCAAGGTGAATCTCGTAACGCTGCCGGTTTTTGGTTGGGCAAAATTGGAACCTGTCGAAGGGCGCTACAACTTCGAATGGCTAGATCGCATTCTGGAGATGCTTTATCAAAACGGAATCAACTTTGACCTTGCTACTGCCACTGCAACACCACCAGCGTGGTTAGTTCGTAAACATCCTGAAATATTGCCGGTAGACTTTAATGGCGTTCGTCTGGAATATGGTTCGAGGCAGTCGTATTGCATTAGCTCCCCGATTTTTAAGCAATACACCGAAGGTCTCGTCGAAGTTATGGCGAAGCGTTATGGCACGCACCCGGGTCTCAAGTTCTGGCATGTGTCGAATGAATATAGCGATCACGTGGCTCGCTGTTATTGCGAAGTATCAGCGGCGGCATTTAGAAATTGGTTGACTTCGAAATACATCACGATCGATGGCGTAAATGAGGCTTGGCAGACGCAGGTGTGGGGTCAGATCTATTCTTCATTCGCTGAAATTGAACCACCTAGAAAATCAATGGGGCCAATAAATCCAGCGCAACTACTGGACTTCGAAAGATTCTCTTCGGATGAAATGATCGAACTTCTTCTTACAGAAAAGCGCGTACTTCGCGCCATTACTCCGGATATGTCGATCACTACAAATTTCATGAGCATTAATAAAGAGATCGATTACTGGATGATGGCGCAGCACGAAGATTTGGTGACGGACGATGCCTATCCGGATCCAGCTGATCCTAATGCTCACATGATCGCGTCACTTAATTATTCAATGATGAGATCGTTGAAGAAGGATCGTCCTTGGCTTTTGCTTGAACAAGCAACCGGTGCGGTGAGTTGGCGCAATGTCAATGTCCCGAAGGCACCGGGTCAGATGCGTGCTATGAGCTATCACGCTATTGCACATGGTTCTGAAGGCGCAATGTTCTTTCAATGGCGGCAATCAAAGAGTGGGGCAGAGCGTTTTCATTCGGCAATGGTCGACCATCAGGGTGAATCCGGTCGGATATTTCAAATCGTATGCGAACTAGGAAATGAGCTTGCTGGGCTTAAAGAATTGGTGAATACCCGGGTTTCAACGGATGTGGGAATTGTCGTTGACTGGGATAGTCGTTGGGCGCTCTCTGCCAAGGAGAGCTTGCCATCATCCGAACTCGACTACATGAACCAGCTCCATAGTTGGTATCGCGCGATCTACAACTTGGGCCACACTGTTGACTGCGTATGGGTGGAAGAAGACTTCTCCAAGTACAAGAAGATTTTTGTTCCATCACTCATGGTCTGCACGCAAGAGACTGTAAGCAAGTTTGAGACCTTTGTACGTAACGGTGGAACTCTAGTGGTGGGTCCATTCAGCGGTGTTGTCGATGAGAACAATTCGACGGATGGGATTATCCAAAGTTTTCAAAAACTTTTGGGTGTAACCGTAAATGAGTTTGTGCCAATAGCTCCGGATCGCCAATCTTCAATTTCATTTAACGGCGTGGATCTAGAGATTGATACATGGAGCGAAGATTTAAGTATCGGTTCGGCCGAAGTCATGGGAACGTATAACGAAAAATTTCTTGCCGGCAATCCCGCTATCACCCTTCACAAGATCGGTAACGGTGAGTGCATTTACATTAGCTGTGGCCTGAAGGATGTTGGGCTCGAGAAGATTTTTGAAGGAATCTTGCCCGCAGTTCAAGGCAGTTCTTCAGCTATCGAGCATGTGACTCGATCAAATGAAACGCTGGATTTTGAATTTGTTATCAATCATTCCTCTGAACCACAAACTGCAAATATCGCTGGTGGTGTTGACGCGCTTTCCGGGAGAGAATTTAGCGCGGGTTCAATCGAATTAAATGGTTTTGATGTTCTGATCCTCAAGAAAGTAAAGGAATCCCAATGACGGCACGAAGCTCTGCGCATCCATATATTCCAAACTCCGATCCAGCGATTAAACGCTCCATGTTGGACTTCGTGGGAGTCGGATCGATCGACGATCTTTATTCAGCTATTCCATCGAAGCTTCGTGTCAATGGACTATTGAATCTGCCAGCCCCTCTCACTAATGAACAAGACCTGGCGAAGCATGTGACTTCGATATTAAAGAAGAATTCTCCGCAATCCAGTCGCATCTCATTCCTCGGAGCGGGTACTTATAACCATTACGTTCCAGCAGTTGTCGACGAAGTAATAAATAGGAGTGAATTTCTGACGGCATACGCGGGTGATCCGTACGAGGATCACGGCCGTTTCCAAGCACTTTTTGAGTACGAATCCCTCATGGCCGAGCTTGTAAACATGGATGTTGTGAACGTACCTACATATGACGGGCTGCAAGCCGCGGCTACCTCGCTGGCGATGGCTTATCGAATCACCGGTCGAAAGAAGATTTTGGTCGTTACCGAGGTCAATCCTGACAAGTACTCCAAAGTTCGAAATTACAATCAAAGTCGCTTGGAATTCATTGATATTCCTACCAATAACTTGCAGCCCGATCTCGGTGCGATCAAAGGCGCACTAAACGGCGATGTCGCTGCAATTTGGTTGGACACACCTAACTACTTAGGAACACTCTGCGCCAATGTGCAAGAGCTTGCTGATTTGGCTCATGCAAATGGTTCTTTGCTTGTAGTGGGCGTTGATCCAATTTCCTTAGGAGTGTTGCAATCTCCGGCGGATCAAGGCGCTGACATCATCAATGGCGATATTCAATCTTTGGGTGTGCACTGCTGGTTCGGCGGCGGACATGGTGGGTTTATCGCAGTTCATGATGATCCAAAATTCGTAATGGAACTCCCATCGCGGTTGTTCGGTTTGGAATCCACTACGGTTCCGGGCGAATACGGTTTCGGCGACGTGGCATATGAGCGGACCTCATTTGCCCTTCGTGAGGAAGGAAAAGAGTGGGTAGGTACCGCTGCCGCCCTCTGGGGAATTGCCGCCGCGGTTTATTTATCGCTCATGGGTCCACGTGGAATGGTCGAAGTCGGGGAGACGATTATTGCTCGCACTCGATATGCGATGCACAAGCTTGGGGGAATCGCCGGAGTTAAAGTTGGCGGTTCCGAACTTCAACTTAGAGAATTTGTGCTGGATCTCTCGCAAAGCGGAATGAGTGCAAAAGGGCTCATTGATAAATGTCGAGAACGAAATATAGAACCTGGTGTACAAATTTCAGATTCACAAATTTTGGTATGCGTCACCGAGATGAATTCTGAAGCTGATATCAACGCCCTGCACGACGCAATCGTTACAGTTTTGGGAGGTGCCAAGTGACACTACCTATCGCAAAGAAACCAACGCTGCGCCGTTTTCAACAAGCTAGCTGGGATGAGCCGATTGTCTTTGAACTATCTAAAAAAGGTGAACGCGGGGTATTGGTTTCAGAGATTGAACCCAATATTGCAGCCACCGTATCAAGTGAATTGCCAAGCGGCGTCCGGCGCGAAGTTCCACCGGCTCTTCCCGAGATCGGCCAAATGCGCGTTCTGAAGCACTTCTTACGCTTAAGCCAGGAGAACTTAGGTGCCGATCTGAACGTTGATATCGGTCAAGGTACCTGCACTATGAAGTACTCACCAAAGATCAATGACCAAATTATTCGCCGTGAGGAACTCTTTGATCTTCATCCACTCCAAGACCCAAAGACAGTTCAGGGAGCACTTCAGATTATTTGGGAGATGCAAGAACTCCTAAAAGAAGTCTCGGGGCTAGACGCTGTTTCTCTTCAGACGTCTAGTGGGTCTAGCGCGATCTGGAGCAATATCGCCACGATTCGCGCCTATTTCGATGACATTGGCGAAGGCGATACCCGCGATGAGATCATCACCACGATCTTCTCTCATCCATCTAATGCGGCGGCTGCGAAAACTGCTGGTTACAAGATCATTACCTTGCATCCTGGAGAAAAAGGTTACCCAACCCTGGATCAATATAAGGAAGTGATTTCTAACCGCACTGCGGCGTTGCTTATCACTAATCCTGAAGACACTGGAATTTTCAATCCTGAGATCAAAGAAATAGTAGAGCTATTTCATTCTCATGGAGCGTTGGCTTCATACGACCAAGCAAATGCAAATGGAATCCTTGGGATCACTCGCGCGAAGGAGGCGGGTTTCGACCTCTGCCACTTCAACCTGCATAAAACCTTTAGTACGCCACATGCATGTGGTGGCCCTGGCGGCGGCGCTTCATGCGTTACAAAGAAACTCGAGAAATATTTACCGAAACCCCACGTAGTTAAAAGGAGCGACCAATTCTTGCTTGACGATGAATTGCCGTTATCCATCGGAAAAGTTTCACCTTTCTATGGTGTGCTCCCCAACATCGTTCGCGCATACTCATGGATCATGTCTTTGGGAGCAGCTGGTCTGCGAGAAGTAGCAGAGAACGCTGTTTTGAATAACAACTACCTGTTAAAGAATGTTTTGGAAATATCCGGAGCCACCGCTCCATATTCCAACCAGCATCCGCGTATTGAACAAGTTCGTTATTCGTGGAATGAGTTATTCGAGGAAACCGGCGTTACTTCCGAAGAGATTGGGCTTCGCGTTCTGGATTATGGAATGCATTATTGGACGAGCCACCATCCCTTCATCGTCCCCCAACCTTTTACCTTGGAACCTACGGAGTCATACTCTCGCGAAGAGTTGGACGAGTACATCAATGTCCTGCGCGCAGTGGCAAAAGAAGCCAAAGAAAACCCAGAGGTTGTGAAGAGCGCGCCACATAACCAAGTCGTTCATCACACAGATCATGCAGATCTGGACGATCCCGCTCGTTGGGCAATCACCTGGCGTGCCTACCTCCGTAAATACCCTGAAGTTCAAGAGAGAATGAGGAACGGCTGATGAATACCGATTTGACCGGGAAAGTAGCGATTATTACCGGTGGCGCCGGTGGTATCGGCAGCGCGACCTCAAAACTCTTGGCATCCGAAGGCGCAACCGTTGCCGTCGTAGACGTGAACATGGCCGGCGCTGAAAGCTGTGTTCAGGAGATTGAACGCGCTGGCGGCAAAGCAAAGGCCTACAAAGTTGACCTGACAAGTGAGGAAGACATTCGCAATCTCATTGATCAGGTGGTTACAGAGTTCGGCAGAGTCGATGTTCTCTTTAATAATGCCGGAATCATTAAGCGCACTACATGCGAAGACATTTCGGCAATGGAGTGGGATCAAGTATTTGACGTTAACGTGCGAGCAATTTTCCTGATGTGCAAATACGCGATACCCCATATGCGAGCAGTCGGCGGCGGATCGATTATTAATACTGGCTCCGGCTGGGGACTCAAAGGTGGAGGCCGCGCACTTTCCTATTGCGCCTCAAAGGGTGCGGTCGTAAACATGACTCGCGCACTCGCCATTGATCACGGTGGGGACAACATTCGTGTCAATTCCATCAACCCGGGGGACACCAACACTCCAATGTTGGTTAATGAGGCAAATCAACTGGGTCAGGACGTCAATTCTTTTCTCAATGAATCTGCGGAACGTCCTCTTAATCGGATGGGTGAGCCAATCGAAATCGCGCGCGCGGTTCTCTTTTTGGCGAGCGAAGCCAGCAGTTTTGTAACAGGCGCAGCCCTCGTAGTGGATGGGGGTGGAATCGCTTAACTCATGAATGTACAGAGATTTACATTATTAACCACCACACATAACCAGGAGGATAAATGAAAAGAAAAGGGAAGGTCGCACTCTCTATTGGAGTTGCGGCGTCGGTGATACTGGGCGGCATCATGCCTGTCCATGCAGCTTCAAAAACAACAGTGGTATTTTCCACATGGGGTGCTCCCTCAGAATTGCTACGTTATAAGCAATTCATCGCCAATTTTGAGAAGAGCAATCCTTCGATCAACGTCGTATTGCAACCGGTCGCTGACTACACGCAGTACCATGCAAAACTTCTGACTGAACTTGCAACAGGTAAGGCCCCAGACGTCTTTTATCTCGGGGATGACAAGGTCGGTAAGTATGTGCAAGCCGGAGTGCTCATGCCTCTCAATTCCATGCTTAACTCCAGCTCAAGCACAGTGAAACTCAGTGACTTTAGCCCATCTCTCCTCGGGTCGGTCACGCGGAACGGAAACGTTTATGGCGTTCCAAATGACGTTAACCCTGATGCTTGGTGGTATGACAAGACAGTTCTAACAAAGGCCGGAATCACCGATGACCCAGCAACTTTGGCTGCGCAAGGTAAGTGGACAACCGCTGCTTACAATGCAATGGCCACAAAGATTGCAGCTGCAGGTGCCACCCCATTGATGGCATATCACTACTGGGGTACATACTGGGCTTGGATCACCTCTCAAGGCGGAACGGTTTATGACAAGAACGGAAACTTTGTAGCAAATAAGAATCCAGTTTCTGTTGCTGCAATCGCAACACTTGCCAAGATGGTTCAAGACAAGACAATGGCAATTGCAGATGACCAACCTTCTGGCGACAGTTCCGATAACCAATTCGTAGAACATAAAGTCGGCTTCTACCCAGAAGGACGTTATGTAATTGGAACAGTTTCTGCTGCTGGTTCTAAGGACAGCTATGACATTGCTCCTTGGCCAACACCAAGTGGTAAGGCGGCTCCTACGGATGTCGCAGCTTCATTCCTTGCAATTAACGGCAAGACAAAGGTGAAGGATGCTGCATTCAAGTTCTGGAGTGCATATGTTGGAAAAGCTGGACAGATCTTCCGTCTATCAACGGGTGGAAATGCTGTTCCTTCAATTCAAGGTGTTGATTCAATCGTCACCTCCAGTAAGTATCCAGCTCACGCTCAAACCTTCTTGGATATGGTCCACATCGGATATACAAACGCTGCGATCGAAGCAACTGTTCCTGGCTTGTCAGATGACATCGCCAAGGAGATGCGTGCGATCTATGCTGGTACCGATACTGCGCAAGCAGGACTCGACAAGATTGCCGCTCTCGTAACAGCAGCTCAAAAGAAGAAGTAAGAGAAGAGACAATAGATGAACCCTCAAGCCCAATCCTTCACCCCTCAATCAGAAGGGGCGGGCTTGGGGGTTTCCTTCAAGAACCCAGGTCGCTCCCCAGCAAAGAAAAATGCGAGCTGGCGGAAGAAAGATAATTACTGGGGCTACCTATTTCTAGGGCCACAAACCATTGGTTTAGCCATATTTACCCTTATTCCGTTCGTCATGATGGTGGGTCTTTCATTTTCATCATGGGACGGTCTTGGACCAATTTCATGGGTGGGACTTACTAATTTCAAGAGTCAGTTGCATGATCCGCTGCTCTGGCGATCGATTACAAATACGCTGACAATTGGATTCATTACCGCTCCCGTTGGGCTACTTATTGCCTTGGTGCTCGCCGTAGCAATTCAACAGTTGAGGTTACGAACCCTCTACTTGCTCATGTTCTTCGCGCCAATCGTCACAAATACGATTGCGGTCGCAACCATCTGGCAACAAATCCTCCGCAAGGACAGTTTGCTCAACACTCGGGTCAGTCACCTCTTCGGTTTCTCGCCACCTGACTGGCTGTTCAATCCCCATCTCGCGCTTATTGCGGTCTGCATCGTCATCATCTGGGGATCGCTTGGATTGAACGTAGTGATCTTCTTGGCAGGGCTGGAATCAATTTCGCCATCTGTTATTGAAGCGGCACGAATAGATGGTGCAGGCCCTGTACAGATATTCACCAAAATCCGCATCCCGCTCTTGTCACCAGTTATATTCTTTTCAATTATTGTTGCCGTCATTAGCTCAATGCAAACATTTGACGTGGTTTATGTTCTAACCAGTAATGGTGGCCCGCAAGACAGTACCCGTACTTTGGTTTACCACATCTACGATTTAGGATTTGTGCGAAACGATTTCGGAGGCAGCAGTGCAGCAGCGCTCATCCTTTTGGTACTGAGCCTTTTCCTGACCCTTACACAATTCGCCTTCCAGAAAAGATTCGTGCACTATGACTCCTAAGACTATTGAGCGGATGGACTCTAAGCGCGCGCTTCGTAAAACCCGAATCGGAAAGTCCTTTCTGCACCTATTTTTGAGCATTGCCGGATTTGTAATGGTCTTCCCATTCATTTGGATGATGCTTGGTTCTTTCAAAACCCTCAAGCAACTTCTTGTTGCCCCGCTTTCTTTCTGGCCTCACCCTTGGATCCTTTCGAACTATCCAGATTCATGGAATGCGCTCCCGTTTGGCAGGGCGTATTTCAACAGTATTTATATCTGCCTTCTGGTTGTCGGGGGCAGTCTTATCACTTGCTCCATGGCCGCTTACGGCTTTAGTAGATTCAATATCAGGGGCCAAAAACCGCTATTTATACTCTTTTTGTCGACTCAGATGGTGCCCAAGCAAGTCCTTTTGATTCCTTTCTATTTCCTGATGTCCAAATTCGGTTGGGTTGATTCGCACCTCTCTTTGATCATTCCAGCCATTATGACCAACCCCTTTGCAGTCTTTTTGCTGCGTCAATTTATATTGAGTCTGCCGCCAGAGCTCGAAGAGGCGGCGCTTATTGACGGGGCGAGTCGTTGGCGAATTTTTCGTAGCGTAGTTCTGCCAAACATCAGGCCCGGCCTCGGCGCCGTAAGCATCATCATCGCATTAGATACGTGGAACTCGTTCCTCTTCCCATTAATCCTTCTCAATGATCAGAATAAATTTACGGTGCCGCTATTGCTTGCCACCTTTAAAGGGCAGTTTGGTCAGGAGAATTTCGCGCTGGTGATGGCTGC
>Ga0214202_1000405_pt1 | contig 17419 bp, 16 predicted proteins | sample TroBogEpilimnion_9_FD_153040 | JGI IMG/M metagenome (GOLD analysis project Ga0214202, IMG submission 153040) | Freshwater microbial communities from Trout Bog Lake, WI - 03JUN2009 epilimnion | ecosystem: Environmental > Aquatic > Freshwater > Lake > Epilimnion/Euphotic zone | place: Trout Bog...
ACCCTTTATCTTTATTTTCCATGACATAGGGTATGAGGAAAGCTGGTTCTTTCGCCGTTTCGACAAGCTATGGCCTGAAGATCAGAAGATGCCAATGGTCTATCTGGAATCCCATGGCGGTAACGGCGTTGTGGGAATGGAGGTAGGTCGCATCCTGCATAAGCACCGAGCTGTTGTTGCTACCGGTAACCCTTTTACTGGGATAGATCGGTTTTCGTGTGACTCTGCTTGCTCCTTAATTGCAATTGGAGCTGTTGAACGCCATTTAAAGCAGGTAGGACTACATTCTGGACATTACGTATTTGATGAATGCAAAAAGACCGAATGGAAGACACCAGTAGCGCAAAAAGATATGGATGAACTCGAAGCATATCTGAATGACGTTGATGCAGATCCGGAAGTGTATCAACTCATCTCTGATACATCATGGGATAAATTAACCGTCCTAGACTTTGACGAAAATGTGCCAGCAGACGAACAATTGATCGCCAGAATTGGCTATCATATGGATCCATCACCTAATTTTCCTGACGAGGGATTTAAAAAGGCACCTAAGCATGGCGAAAAGACAATTGAGGATGTTACAAAATATGCCATCGAGATGGGCAGCAACGAAGCTATTCTTGGCTTAGCCCATCATTATCTCTGCGAGGCGGGACCGCAAAAGCCTAATTACCAAGCGGCAGTAGATGTCTTAAGGATAGGGGATCAAAAAAACATATATGAAGCAACCTATAGGCTAGCCAAATTATATGAAGAAAAGAAAATTGGTCATAATAGAAATAACCAATCACTGGCCCTTTACCGCCAGGGTGCCGCATTCGGCTATTCGCCATCAGCAGTAAAGCTAGCTTGGATATACTATAACGGTCGAGGCGTTAGTAAGAACTACGCCAAAGCACGTTATTGGTTCAATGAAGCAGCAAAAGCGGGAAATTTCGAAGCCTATGGAGTGCTTTGTAAAATGCACTTCAAAGTAAAAGGCGTAGAACGGGATGATGTGGAAACCTATAAATGGTGTGATCTAGCTATCGCAACTCTTCGCTCCGGGCCGGAAAAAAATCAGGCTGTGGAATATATACATCGTCTGGCAGACCGCATGACAGACGACCAAATCGACAAAGCTACGCGAGAAGAAGCAAACTACCATGGATATAACCGCGATAGCTGATCGTATCATATAAATTATTAAAGAATAGTCTTAAATTATTGGATCCTCCGAGCTTTCTATTATGAGCCTTACCTCTCGTTTAATAATGTCCTTAACTGTATCTTTAGTCTCGTTTGGATTTACCTTACCAACAAAGGCATTTCCAATTGTTGCCGAAGAATGTCGAAACGATGCAGTAGCCTGCGCTAAAAGCGGAAAGCTAGATGTTATTTCTATCTATGGCATAATAGGGCGGGAAGATCGTACTTTTTTTGAAGCTATCGATCAGGCCATTCCTGAGGATAAACCATTTCCCAAAATCTATCTAAATTCTGAGGGCGGATTAGCGAATGAAGCAATAACTATAGGACGAATTTTACGAAAGCGAAATGCAACTGCCTTAAGCGGATCTCCATTTTTCGTTGATTATTTCGTTGAGTGCAGTTCGGCATGTACATTTATAGCGGCTGGCGCCACGACGAGACAACTCGATCATATTGGTCTGCATAGCGGATATATAAGTGTGTATAACGGCCCAAGAGCATGGCATGACGATCCCTTGACACCCGAGATACTAGATATTGATTTTAAGTATCTCGACGAAATGGGCATTAACCCTGAGATGAAGGATATCATTAAAGCAACGCCAAGCGATAACATGGCTAATTTCTATTTTGACCCAAGGGCAGACTTGGAGGGGCAAAAAATTATCGAACTTGGATTTCGAATGCTCGGTGGACCACCAACAACTCTCCCTACAATGCCGATATATTTACCAGATGTTTATAAAGCACGAGAAGAGCGTCTTAAAAATGCAGTTGAATATGGGTTTGTTTCTGCAATCCCGCATGCCGTTCAAGAAAGTCTAAAGACATCATCAGGAAAGCCAATCGATTACAAAACAGGTAATTACTGGTTAGAATTGGGTGCTAAGCAAGATCATGTTTGGAGTCTGTATAATCTGGGAGTAAATTATCAATTTGGTAGAGGTGTAAAAATTGATCTTAAAAGATCGGCTGAGCTCTATCTAAGGGCCGCACGGTTGGGGATGGGGCCAGCTCAAAACAATATTGGCTGGAACTATTATAAAGCAATCGGCGTAAAGCGCAGTATACCTGAAGCCGTATTTTGGATCACGCGGGCAGCTGAACACGGTGAACCATTTGCCTATGGCTCTCTATGCGAGATGTACGATGCTGGCGATGTCTTTGAGCGAAATGATATCGAGGCTTACAAATGGTGCAAACTGTCAGTCGATCAAGAACCAAAAGGTCATGTTCGGGATAATGACATTAAGATACTATCAAAATATCGTAAGAAGCTGAGCTTATCGGATTGGGATATAGCCGAAAATCTCGCCCGTAAATGGTCTCCACTACAAGAAACAAGATACCCGAACGTTGCCGATACAGACGACGAAGGATGAAGTATTATACTCAGCCCCATCGTATATCTGACTTTCTGATTACACAGGTTCAAAGCAATTATCTTCCGACACATACCCTCTGCACTCTGCACCCTTCATCCGACGGCATCAGCGTTATCGAGCGCGGCAGTTTCAATGCATTACGAAACAGTCGTAGAGGCGTTTCTAACATTTGAGGATAGCATGTGACATGCTTATTTAGCAGAACAATTTCACTCAGTTCGCAAAAGCAATAAAAAAGCACCCAAAAATATCGGCTATACTGCTTGTAGTTTACCCTTAAATATTCCCTTCAGCTCTCACTTTTTTGTTAATCGGTATTGATTTAGCATGATCAGAGTTCTGTTTATCCGTCGTCCGAAATAGAAGCGAGCGAACCTTTGAGAACATCTCTAGTTTTTCCATTCTTTTTCTAGTTTTCCTAAAATCATAGACCAGTATGGCCTCTTTCTCGAACTCCAATGCTGATCTTTGATAGGGCCAATCCGGACTTGGTGAGGTAAGAGATGCCATAATTTTCCCTTATACTGATTCTAGCATTTTCTGCTTATTTAGCGGTCTAACCAAAAAGAGTTGAGATTTTTTGACAAAAAGCGATATGGAAAATAGAGGTATTTAGATATGGCTGCTAAATAAAATTATGAAAACATCGCCAATCAATCTGGCTGCACTTTGTGAGTGAATCTAAGAATTTTGATAGCGCCATCAATTACCAACGATCAAGTTATCATTGTATTCATTTTTTAGTTTATCGCTGCCAAGTTATAGGTTTTCAACTCGCACATCATGTAGTACTGTATACTCTAAAATTAAATTGATTTTTCACTGTTAAATACTCACGGGCCGTGGAGTAATTATGTCCACATCTGCAGAACGAATGCGTACTCACCGTCAGCGTCTTCAGCGGGGCCTGAAATGCGTCACCATTGAACTACGTACCAGCGAAATTAAAGAACTGATTAGGCGCGGCTTCGTTACGGAAGGAATAGAAACATCCACAGAAGCAATACGCAAGGGTCTTTATTCGTTCTTGGACCATAATCTATCGGCACGCTTATAGCCCATGTATTTTATTCAGCCGCCTAAACTCATCAGCACGAGACAACTGAAGGCAGCACGCGCCTTAGCTGGCCTTACACAGCGGGATTTGGGGCAACTGATGGGCGTTGATGAACGGCAAATCAGATTTTGGGAGAAGCGCATCCCAACTCAAAGCCGAAAACGGCGCTTGCTGGAGCAGGCGTTAGAGAAAGCAGGCATTGAATGTTTTTCAAACCCTCAGATTGGCGTTAGGGTTTGTGACGCGTCAATATAAATCCTGCATTAATGTGAACAATCTCCACAAAGCGCATAAACCCGCTGTTGGCCTTTTTCTGCACATTATCGCGCGCGCGTGACCGCTATCAGGAGGGTTTAAAAAATAGCCTAATGGATGCAGTAAATTACAAATAACTAACAGGCTGTATCTTAGCCTATAATTAGGCCACTATATTGCTACTAAATCCCGAAAATTATCCAACCCCTATCAACCACATGTTACACGTCACAGGGACCGACCTAATTACCTACATCCAGTACGGTCCTAATTCCAAAGAAACTAAGTTAACAGTTGGCGCCGATGGAAATAGCTCGAGAAAGGCCGCGGTCATCTCATGGCGCATAATATCACTAATGACGGCTGATATCTGCGGATCATCTGGGACAATCAATACGACTTCATCGTGAATGGTGGCAACAAGATCGGCTTCATATCCCTTTAGCGCTTCATCAATAAGCGTTAAAGCGCGCATCATGATTTCGGCGCTGGAGCCTTGTACCGGGTGGTTGACGGCATAAGCCCCATCAAACCCAATTAGCTTGTCCCGATAAAACGGCATATCTTCGTCTAAGTCATCGGCGGGTAATGCGTCCCATTTCCACCGCCAACGACGTCCTGCAGCTGTATAGGTGAAACCGTCCCTTTTAGATTGTTGGCTAAAGCGATCCTGCCAATGCGCAAGATCGGGATACCCATTAAAAAAACGACTACGAAGGGCACAGGCCTCCTCGAAGGAAACATCAGGCATAAAATTGGTCCTCAGATAATTGAAAAAGCCTTTGTTCCCCATTCGGTAAAGCAGACCAAAGTTGCAGGGCTTGGCGCGTTGTCTTTCCTCATTGGTTACATCTTCCGGACGCTCTTTTCCTGATAGACGCATGGCTGTCGCAACATGAGCATCAATTCCCGCCGCAAAAGACTGGCGTAGGATACTGTCTGAGCCAATAAACTCACTGATCAATTCACCAACAACCCTAAGTTCAATCTGGCTGTAGTCTGCCGATAAGATGAGTTTACCTGGAGGGGCCGCAAAAATCTGCCGAAAATTCTTCTGCCGCCCATTTGGCATTTGCTGAAGATTAGGACTATGCGAAGAAAAGCGTCCCGTACTTGCCCCGGCTATCCAAAAGCTTGCGTGAATACGACCCGTAACGGGGTTGATGTTGTCAAGCAGCTTGTGGCCAAACGTATTGAGGAGTTTTTGTATAGCCCGTAATTGAAGCAGTTCGGTTAGGCCCGGAAAGTGCCGGTTCAATGACAAGTGCTGGCGTGTGGTCACTAATTTACCGCTATCAGTTTTTGGCCAAGCCAGTTGCTCATCCGCTGTTAAGACGGATTGAAGATGGGTTTGTAGATCAGTGGCTTTCCCAGAAACCAGTAAGGGGGCCTTTTCTTGAAGCGCCTGATAGGCTAAACTGAAATCAAGTTCCCACTCCTTGATTTGGGCAAGGTGGGTTTCTTGATTGATTGGCATACCATTAAGTTCCATTTTAGCGGTTGCTAAAATAACATCATCGGCAATGGCTTGGGCCTGATGGTCAAATTCGTCAAAATTCTCTTGCTGGGTTTGCCAAAGAAAATAACAAAAGACTGCATCTAATGCCGCGTATTCCAACTGTTCTTGGGATAAAGCATTAACCGACCAGTCGGATGCGCCAAACGTTTTGGGAATGACTATGTTATAATTGATTTTTACCGCATCCCCTAAGGATGGGCGTTGGCCGTCGGTTAGCCAGTGCGCGGTCATAACATCAAATATACGACCCGACGGGAATATACCGGCTTCGTGAATAAGCCTTTTGACCTCAAAAACCGCATTAAAAATAGCAAGTGGCCATTTAAAAAGTTGCTCAATATCACTCCACTTTATACTGCGCATGTCAAAGATGTAACAAGGGCCAGCTCCGGCCCAAATCTGTACAAGACGAACTTTAGAGCGATAAGGGTCAAACGCTGCTCCAGCTGCACCATCTTTTGGTTGGCGTTTGGCAAGGGTGCCATCCTTGTTAAGTTTAATAGGAATTGGCTGCTGAAACTCAGGTAAAACTTCCGTTTCAAAATCTACTCCCAAGACGCTAGGCTGCCGCTCAACGATCTGCTGTGTGCATTGCCGCGCTACTTCCCGATCTTCAATATAATAAATAGGTGCTTCGGCTTTATCCAATAAGTCGCGGACAAGAGCGGCTTCCTCTTTACTGACGGAGGGAATAAACAAGCCAACAAGTTCATCTTTTCTGTGATCCAAGAAGATTGCCGTTTCGGGATTACCTTCAAAAAGAAGATCATGTGATCGGCGGTGGATCGTTCCACCTGATGCCTGATGGCGTTTGAGAAGTTGAGACACGTCACGTGGGAAAGTTTTGGTTTTAGACATGGGGGACCTTTCTCCAAAACGGAGGTCATGTGTTCTGTCTGTTCCAATCTGTTTCAGATGGGAGTGAGACAGACATCATGTTGAATTTAATGAGAAAATTTCTATCTGTTCCGCTATTTCAGCGTTTTGGCCTAAGGTCCTTCTGCCAATTTAATTTGAGTCAAAATGGCATACCAAAACCCACCTCCGCCGATAAAAACATTGGGTGGTGGTATAGAAAATTTAAAAATATTCCGGTGGTGGCTTGTCCAAAAACCGTGAGATAGTGAAATAGACGACACATTATCATTTAGTTTCAGGGGCTTATCTGTCTCACGGCCAATTGGAACAGTCTGAGATAGACGAGCAGACCTTTTATCAGCCGTTTGATTGAAATAAGTGATCATGGACCACCTACCGAATGAAGTAATGAATCGGGGTCCGGTAGAAACGCCGTTAATGGCTCCCCAAGTTTTCTCTTGAGAAACAGCCGCATTGGCTTTCTTGGTCGGGTTTCGTTATTGCCTATCAATTCCATATCAACGGCTTTTTGAATGGCACGAAAAGCACCACTTCTCCCGATCCCTGTTTTTGAACCTATTTTTTGGGCGGTTATTTCTAGTTCTGGCCCGCCAGTGTTTTGTTGTATGCGGTTGAATACACTTGTATTTGAACCCTTGTTTTGCCCCATCATTTGGCTTTCTACATATTCCACAACCATGCGGACATTATCGGGAATACCTTGACCGGAAGACTCCGCAAAAACCTTCAGAAAAATCGGGTATGCAATGGCATAATCTGCCACCGTCGCCACAACCCGTCCTTGAGCATCAAGAGAACGCTGGGCCTGATACAGAATGGCCACCGTTTTAATGCAGGTAAAAAGGGCCGTAATGTCTCTTCTGAAGCGAACCATTGTTGGCGGTATTTTAGCAACAATTTGATCGGCATAGAGTATGACAGCATCATTTGGTCCCAGCGACAGCCATTTTTGAAAATTATGCCATTGGGCCAAATCACTTGTTGAAGACGATACTCCCGCCGCCTGTTTAGCAATATTGTGCATGACAGCGCGGGTTTGATTGCTGTTTTCCGAAACATAGAAACTAAGCATTCTTGTTTCGTTTTCGGTATGTAATTCACCCGTTGTCGTAATAATGAGTGAAATAGGACCTTCGCGAACAATCTTCTCAACCCTTCGCCCTGTTGGCGAATCGCGGTCTTCAACCGTCGTCATGTGGACAATTTGCCCCTCACTGATGAGCGTGCGGAGGAGCATTGAAAAAATACTATTTTCATCGGCTTGGAGCTGATTAGCTTCATAAACGACAAGGACGCTATGCGCCAAAGGTTTTTGATCGTAGACAAGGGCTAAAGCGCTACTTGTTGATAGATAATTGACGTTATCGGTGCCAATAAGATCCAATGTTTTGGTTACAGTATATGATTTACCCGAAGAACTAGCCCCCTTAATTAGAGGATTTATCGGCATGTTGGTTATCCGACTCGTTGCTGCGATATAAATTAAAGCTATGATAGCCTCTTCATTAACCACACCGCGTGCCTGAACGGCCCTCACGACTGAATCCATCAACTGAGGGTCTTGTGCAATATGTTTAATACGAGGCCAAAGCTCATCCCTTATGGCCTTGCATTCTTCGGCAGATGGCTCTTGTATTGTTTGGATAGTATTTCGTTCTGGTCCTTTGGGACGATCAGTGTCCAACTGCTTCTTAATTTGGTTCCACGTGCTAGTTAACGCACGTTTTCCGCCAGCAGCGTCTCCAAAGGTTTCAACTATTTTTTGAACAACCAAGTCGCGGAGCATTAGGCTTGCACCGGCAGAAATCAATTCGAAGAAGTGGTTCTGTATAGTCGTTAGTCCCGGGACTATATTCTCATTTTGATAACCGCCAATAAATTTTTGACTCAAACCCAAAAGTTTGTCGTCGTCAGCTTCCCCACCGGCTATTTGACCAATAGCCATGATCAGCGACGTATCAGGATGTTCCACGTGGAAGGATATTTCGTTTGTATCACTCGTATTGTGTTCAAATTTCATTACTGCCTCCTACTGCATATCTAAGATAAAGCGAGGGTGGTTCGGGTAAGACTTGCTTCGTAAGCGGAGCAATGCAGAGTTAAAATTATCGGGCGTAAATCCGTCCCAACCTGAAAAATAATCTTCAAATAATTGTAAAATTTCTGGATCGGTTAGACCGCGACTAACTGCGGATGAAATCACGACCCAGCCAGTTTCGTTTCGGTTACCTTTTTCCGCTTCGCGCAAAACTATTTTTGCGGCAAATACAAAAGATCCATAACGACGCACCAAGGCACGCAGCCTATCACCGACTGTTAGTATTTGACTGCCCAAACTGTTGTGACCGCCCCCGGTCATGTGAATACGCCGCGGTACGACTTCAAAAAGCAAACGTGTAAAGCTTTCAATTTGATACGGGCTAATAAGCGGAATTTCTGATGAATCCGGATCAAGATCGAACGGAGACGATTTTGTCCAAACATAAGGACCGTTAGCTCTTGCATGCCAACCATAAGCAACGAATTGACCTGACCCTGAAAATATTTCTACTGGGTGATATTTGCGAGAAGCAATTCCGCCCCGATTACGGTAAATAGCAATGGATTTTGGCGGGTATCCAATTCTGATGAGTGGCGTTTCACCAAATATCCGGTCACGAAGGTCTTTGGCAAACTCGGCATGAACGATGTCTTCAATATCCAAATCAATCGCCACAATTTCAGGTTGGACAGCTAAACAGCAGCAGAACTCTTCTGATGGCACGTAATCGGAAATCGTTGCATTAAGATCATCGAGATCCCACGGAGCCGTATTTAGACCCGACCATCCTTTCATGGCAGGTCGTTTTGTTTCTTGATATCCGGGGAAAGGCCGCCATCCCCGCCCAGCAAGTTGCTGAGCGGAAACGGCAAAAGTTGTACAGGCGGGCATTATGCCGCCTCCCTTATAATAATTTCTAACAAGGTGTTTGAGCGATGACCATCTTTTGGGCTAATTGCGTCCGCAATTCTTCCCGTAAAACGAGTACCAACTAACTTACTAATTGTTTCACTGGTAATGTCATCTGTTGGCAGGTTTGCAAATATCAGAAGGGACTCCAAAAGCGCCTGCTCACGGTTAACTAAGGAAGCCAAGCCGGGTTCCAGAGCCTGCACCATTACTGGGCGGGTATTTAAAATAACCCCTGATTCTTGATCTTCCAGATCAAGCTTCAATAGTATCTTGTCGTGTAATTCTACAAAGCGAGCTGCTTTAATTTCAAAGTCATAAACACCGCCGTCGAGAACGATGGGTATTCGTTGCGAAGCGCCAGTAACATTAATTTTAACTGGGGCTGAGCCGGTATTAAATTTTGGTCGTGTAAAAGGCTTCATAACCGTAATCCTTCTTGTTAGATGGTAAATAAGTGGATGGTAGAGCTAGAGGCGTGGGTGAAACTAACAAAAGCTACTCCTTTAAATTGCCCATAAAGGGGCATTACCGATTGGCGAAAGCACCAAACGGATTTCGTAAATGTGAATGAGCGAAAGCGTTTCTTGCTTCTCGTCAGACGCAGAAATGAAGTTGTGGCAGATAGAGATATGCATGGCATGTCATAGTGAGGGCCTTGGGGAAGACCGCACCGCCATTGCCTGCTGCACGTTTAAATGCTATATAAGCGTTGCTGAAGCCACTTATATTTGACATCCTGGGTCGTGCCTCAAGGTGGCGATCCGGGAAGTCATTTTTTTAAAGGTAACGCGGCAGGTGGATTATTAATGTTAACATCAAACCCAGCGGTTGATGTAACTGTTACGCTCAGCTGATTCTCAGCCCAAGCAATAGTGTCACTCCACCTATAGAGTGGCCGACTTCCAAACTTCTGAAATGGCGGTCCTCCGCCTCTCGACGCTTTAGTTGCCAGCGTCTTAGCCTTTATTGGATAACCGGCTTCTGTTAGCGCAATAGCAGTCATATCGCGCGTGAGAAGAGGATCATTAGAACGAAAATCAAATGTCATATCTGCCACCTTTTGCATATACGGGGGGACCCGCTCGTCTGCTGTGGTGACAGTCATGAGACATATTAAAATCGCGGTCCAAAATTGCAAATTAGCGGCGATTATTTAGCCGCGATTTATTTTGGCGATTTTTTTGGGCCGTCCCCGCCCTGGCGCATTGTTTCCCATTACCTCGGTAAATTCGCTTCTCAATAAGTCTCGGGGGATGCCACAGTTTTCTTTGTCGCAGTACTTTTCTAACCCCTTTTTTGTGGGACTTTCTCCTGCAGTGCGCGCCAGTTTTATATAAAGCACCACAATATCATGCACTTTTTTCTTAGAAATTCTTTTTGGTATTGATTGAGACGCTTTCACAAGCTGGACCACCTCTCCTGGCTTTGGCTCAGCCCAAAATTCTGGTCGAATGTATCCCTTGGCTTTTATCCAGTTCGTAAAGTCTCGTTCTGCTAGCTTGGCTGTAGAAATAATAGGCCTAATAAAGTCGAACGCGCTATGCTCCCAATGTTTGGCAATATCTTCAAAAGCATGGTTACAATGCTCATCTGACCATTCATCAGGACTGAGACTGGGAACTTTTAAAATTGGTCCTATAAATACGTCGGCGCTCCCATCTGGATACTCCCACACCGTCTGCGGTCTTGGCTCACCGTCTATCCAAAAAAGCGGCCCGGCTGCTGTGCTTTTGAACAAGGCACCAATAGTCTTTACACGAGTTATGCCCCCCAAGAATTGTAATTCACCCCTCCACCAGGCCTCAATGAGAAATCTCTCAAGTTCTTTCGACGTCTTTCTAGGTTTTATTTCTTGAGACCAGTCGTCTGCTACTTCCAATAAACTTAGGTTTTGATCGGCAGCTTTCGGGTACATCAATGGCTCCATCTGACTATCGCTAATTAAGCGATGATCCCTAATTCGGTACAATTAGTTCAAATAAACTAAAATATATTCAAATTTATTCCTTCTGTTCCATTAAGGACCATGTCCGATCGGCAATGCAATCGGCTGCAGCTAGTAAAACGGTATCTGCTGAATGAATATAGCGAGACGTAATAGTGCGTCCTCTATGTCCAATGAGTGCTGCAATAGTTGACTCAGAGTAGCCGAGATCAGATGCTAACGAGGCAAAACTATGCCTTAAAACATTGGGTGTTATATCATCGGGAACGCTGCCAAGCCTGGTTATCCTGTCCCAAATCTTTCTGAAGCCCAGCATTGGTCCGTCACCTCTTGTTGCTGGAAACACCAAACCTTTGCGATTTGGAAATTGGCTTAAAATTTCACAAGCTATGTTCGGGAGGGGCCTAAGCGACCTACCTGTTTTAGTATCAGGTAGAATGGCGGTCCGTCGTGTCAGGTCTAATTCTGACCACAAAAGGCCGACCGCTTCACCGGAACGCCAGCCAGTTAAGGCTAGAAATCGGACTAAGTTAATGGCGTAAGGCCAAAGATTTGAAGATTCGGCTTCCCTAATAGCCATACCCAACTTGCCATATTCATTATTTGTGAGGCGACGCTCACGAGTGCCGTCAGCGAAGCGAATTACACCATGAACTGGATTATCAGCTCGGAAATTAGCTTTCACGGCATACTCAAAAATGGCGCCTAACAACCCAACGGTGCGCGTAGCGGTTCCTTTGCCGCCCCGAACATGGGCAAGGCCGCGTTTCTTTGCAGTTTTTGTACGCCCAGCAGTCTTTCCTCCAGCAACATCGTGCATAAATCTCTCAATATCGGCCTTTTGAACCGATGGAACCTTCATTGATCCCAATAATGGCTTAATGTGACGTTCTATTCGTCCTTTGTCAGTGGACAAAGTTGATGCCTTTTTGGCTATTTTTCGTCGGGTAAGTAGGTGGCCTGCTTCAGCATCAGCAAGATATTGATCGCACAGTTCCGAGACTGTCGAAGCCTTCCGCCTAGCAATCTTATCAGCTGACGGGTCTTCTCCCGCAACCACGCCGCCAAGTACCCGCCGTGCTTCCTCCCTCGCCTCATCTGGCGTCCATGGAGCGCCGTGCCGTCCAATTGTCATCCACCTCTGGCGACCTTCGTTCGTCCTGTATTTAAGAATATAAGCAATTGCATCGCTTTTTTGGCGACGTGCCCCAAAGCCAGGCACCGAAGCATCCCAGATTGTTTCGCCGAGGCCAAGGCCGCGAATATCGCGTAACCCAATCCGTTTTCCGCTCATTATGCCTGCCACCTGTTTGCTAGCTACCGATTAGCTACCAGAATAGCGCAAGTGGCATCAAATGAAAACATACATGATCAGAAAAAAAATATAGTATTTACAACGAAAATATGTCTAAAATCATTCGCCAACATACACAATCAAAGCTAAAGAACTGCCCTCCGAAGGCAAAGGTCACACGTTCGAATCGTGTCGGGTGCGCCATTTGCGAACAAAACCACTAACATTTGCATTGCCAGTATTTTGCCCTGCAATGACGGCAGCGAGCGTGGCTTTATCGCCAATAATGCTGATTTTATCGTCATCGACGCGGATTTCCGAGATGACGGCGCGCAGATAGGCCTTTTTGGCCTGAACATCGCCATTGTCGATTTTATCGCGCATCAGATTTGTGAAGGCCGTAACACGCTCCGGCGTGATGGAAGTGCGGCTGTTAAATTGTTCTGCTATCCGATCAATGGAGGCCTGAGCGAGATCGCGCTCGGCTTTGAGCGTCTTGATCCGATCTCTAAGCTGATCATCGAGCTCGACAATTCCGTCTTCGATGGCGCGGTAGAGACGACCGAGCTTTTCATCTTTCTGGGCGAGTTCGGCTTTTAATGCTGTCCTGCGTTCTTGTACGGCACTGTCTTTGGTTGATTGACGTTCGAGCAAGGCACCAAGAATCGTTGTCATACGATCAGGGACCAAGAGTTGGGATTTGACGTTATCGAGAATGAGCGTGTCGAGCTTGCCCATCGGGACGTGGCGACCCTTGCACACCGATTTGCCTTTCTGATGGCATCCAGCGCAGGTGTAATAGGCATAGGAGCGATGCCCGCGGGCGGTACCAGTGCGGGTCATTCCGGAACCACATGAGGCACATGTTGCTAGTCCCGTAAGCAAGGTAGGTCCATTCACAATGCGGGGAGCCGTAGCCTTCGGATTATTGTGGGCAAGCTTGGCTTGAGCCTTAACGAATAGGCTTTGTGGAATAATCGCTGGCACATCGATCTCGACAATGGTCGATGGATCGTGAAGCGTGCCTGTCTTGGAGTTTCTGCGGCCATAGGGCCATTTGCCTGTTGCATAGCAGCAATTGGTCAAAATGCCGTGCACAGGACCGATGCCGAAGGTTGCGCCTTTACGGGTTCGATACCCGTGTGAATTTAGCCATTTGGTGGTTTCTTTGATCCCTAAGGCGCCGGTTCGCTGATCGCCTTCGGTGTAGAGTTGGAAGATCAATCGGACGAGTTCGGCTTCAACCGGATCAATACCCAGTTTCTTTTTAATTTTGGATCCGCGCCGCTCGGCCTCAATGATTTTATAGCCAAGGGGCGGGGTAGCCCCGTTCCAAAAGCCCTGCTTGGCGGATTCGCGCATCGAGCGGGTGACGTTCTTGCCGTTCTCGCGGGAGGTATATTCGTCGAAGATGCCGATGATCTGCCGCATTAATTGCTGGGAGGGATCATCACCTGTTGGTTGCGTCATCGAGACAACATCAACGCCATATTTTCTGAGCTTGCGGATCGTCATCTCCATCTCGGCGCCATTGCGGTAAAAGCGCGAGAAGGAATGAACGCAGATGACGTCAAAGGTTCGCTCAGGACTTGCAGCCTGCTCAAGCATTTTTTGGAAGATCGGTCGCTTGTCATCGGTCGCCGATGCACCTGGCTCGACAAACTCGGTTACCACCTCCCAGCCTTGTGCTTGGCAGTAGCGGGTCGTCATGTCGCGCTGTGAGGGTAACGAGACATCATTCTCGGCTTGGCGCCCGGTGCTAACGCGCAGATAGAGGGCCACCCGCTTGATGAGGGTCGGAGCCAACGGGCGAGCGGATGAGAAGGCCATTATCTATCGTCTCCGTGAGGGGATCGAGGCTAGCGCGGAGTGCGCGGGATGCAAGGGCAAGAGGGCCCTGCCGAACGCGTTCTGCACAGGTCGAGCGCTATGTTGGCAGGTTGGGACATTAACCGTCGAGAACCGATGCCAGATCGTCTCCGAGCAGTTGTAGGATCGCATCGAGTTCAGCTGTCGATATTGGAAGATCGGAGAGGAGGTCGGACGTGACGTCTGGCGCCCAATCGGGAAGTTTCTTGCGTGGACGCGGAGCAAGCAACCGGCGGTCAGGATCCAGATGCCGCAAGCCAAGCCGCGGCAATCGCTCGCCGGCCTTGTGGCTGGAGCGTATTGCTCTGGTCTCGACGTGATTGATTCGCGGCTCTTCCATGCGGCCAAATTGACAGCCTCACGCGCGAGAACCGATCCGGAAAGGTCGACAAGATTCACTGAGGTTTCTCTACAAGAATGCGCAATTTGAAATTTGGCGAGGACATGTTGGCGGCGTGGCGCTTTTTGTCTTCCCGAACGCGTTTGACGAGGGCTGGCAAAATTTTGTCGAGCCCATCATAAGAAAGCCTGCAGGCCTCAAATACCGCTTCGCAAAACTCCACAAACTTGCCGCTTTGAGCAATCGTCGGCTTTTTACCCAAAATATCCTCGGCCTCGTAAATCAGCCAATAGGCGAGATAGCGTCGAAGCATATTCGGCGCGCGTCCGCCTTTGTTCTTGCGGTCAAGCTCGATCCAAAGCCTTAACGGCTCATGAATGCCGTTGATCAGATAGGGCAGAAGAATATGGCTATGGTTCAGACCAAGCGATTCGCGTTTCGGATTTCCGGCTTCCTCAATTTGTTTTTGGTTGAGGAGGCGGTTGTCTTGGACCGCGCTGACCATTTCCAAATCGACGAAGACTGGAAACTCCTCTTTCCCCAAAGCTTTGCCGATTGCCGTGAAGTTCATGGCCAAGCCAATGAAGCTGCCAACATCATGGGGCAAAAGATGGGGAAGGTCTTTCTCGGCGCGTTTGAGTTCGCTAGCTACATCCCCGAAAAGCTTTTCCAGACGTTTGATTCGACCGATAAGCTGTGACCTTTTGGGCAGAGCGTCCATTGTGGAGCGGAACTGGTCGAGATCGGCAATCACCTGTTGCAGGACAACGGTCAGATTATGGGCTTGATCGTCGCTCAAACGGAACTTTTTGATAAGGCCTTGCCAATTCCCTTCGGTCGGAAAGGATAATCGCAGGACTTCCGTGTCAGATTTCTTTGGTGTGCTGGCCATGGTTATAGGGTCCCTTCTAATGCAGATGACGAAGCAGGTGTTAGTTCCGTCAGAGCGAGGTCGATCAACCCTTCCAGCAGGGCTGCATTGCGTCGCCCAGTTACGACCATGAGGGATTGATTGTAATGCTTGTTGGCAATGTCGGGCGTCGTATGGCCGAGGATGGTGCCAATGATCCGGGCCGATGCAGGCTCATCCCGGATAAGCGATGTGGTGACTGAATCCCGGAACCAGTGCGGCGGAATGGGTTTGCCAAAGGCCGCTTTGGTCCGCTTGCGCACAGCAACGTGCAAAGGGCCTTGGGTAAGATCGGTCCCATCGCGCGAGATCCAAAGCGCTTGGGTGGGAAGATTAGGCGCCTTGCCTGATGTGGTCAGTAGAATAGGCCGGTAATGTTCAATATACCGGGTCAGATGGGGCAAGAGGTTTTTGGGGAACGGCACTTCCATCGTGCGCTTGCCCTTCATCTCTGAAGCGCTGAAGGCAAAGTTGACCCGATCGCCCTCGATCAAAAAATTAGTACCAATCGTGAGCGAGTAGAAGTTTTTAAGCCGGAACGGACGGCGGGCGAGAAGAGCGCATATCAGACCGTCGCGATGCATCTGGGCACGTTGCAGTTCGGTGACCCCGACTTTGGCACGATAGTCCCGGTTTGGTGCTGCTTCGGCTTTGGCCATCAGTTCAAGGCCAAGACCTTCCAGTTGATCGGCGTGTTTGAGGCGGGCGATCTTGTTCCGGCTTGGGTGAGAATCAGAGCGAAGGTTTTTATAGGCATTGCCCAGCCAGTCCCAATGATCATTGGGCAAATGGGGCGTCAAGATGCGGATGGCGTCGTAGAGTTCCTGAATATGGTTGCAGACCGTCATGCTGCTCGAACCGATCGCCCGCATATCCTCGATATAGGCCAACACGGCATCCTTCGTGACGAGATCCTCGGGTGCACTGCTGCCAAGAGCCTTATCCGATAGACCTGCCTTGGCTTTGCGATGGCTTAGCCAAAGGCCATAGCCCTTTTGGGTCTTGTTGACGCTGGCTGGCCGCCATCCCGATGCCTTTGAGGGTGTGGAGAATAATCCGCCCGGATTGAAGGCTGCCTGCCACGCCACCTGATGGCGTTCCGGCCACGCAGGGATAGGGATGCATTTGGGCACAAAGATAGCGTCAGAGGGAAGCATGAGGTTCCTCCCCGCGATGGCGGTCCATGACCTTGTCGAGCCGCTTGAAGCTGTCTTGCGTCTCAAGGCCGACATAGAAATTGATCGTGGTGCGAATGTCCTTGTGGCCCAAGAGCTGGCGAACAGGTTCATATTCGCCCGGGAACGCCCTCAAGAAGATAAGCCCGACCAGATGGCGGAAGGCATGCGGGTTCAAATGATATCCCGCGTGAACCTTGATGAACTTGGTGATTTGGGCGCTAAGCGCGGCTTCGGTCTTCTGAGCCCCATTCCAGCTGATAAAGAGCGAGCCTTGATCCCTTTTACCCTTCAGAAGAAGGGGACGATAAACCTTGAGATAAAGGTCCAGAAGGGCAATCGTTGTCTTGCCGAGGGGGAAGTCCAGATCCTGCTCGTTTTTGACCTGATCGTCGGGAAGCACGATATGGCACACGGTATCACTCACCCGATGCATATGCTCATCCAGATTGAGCGACGCGAGGTTGCGCATCCGCATCGGGGCTGTTTGAAGAATTGAAACGGCAACCGCAGATTGGGCGACAACAGCGTCCAAAATACTGGGATTGGCTGGATCAAGCTTTGCCATGACCCGTGACGCCAAGCTGACAATCTTCGAGCAATGTGCGTCATCCAGAAACGGCCGTAGCTTTTTCTGGTTATTG
>Ga0214202_1000412_pt1 | contig 17196 bp, 15 predicted proteins | sample TroBogEpilimnion_9_FD_153040 | JGI IMG/M metagenome (GOLD analysis project Ga0214202, IMG submission 153040) | Freshwater microbial communities from Trout Bog Lake, WI - 03JUN2009 epilimnion | ecosystem: Environmental > Aquatic > Freshwater > Lake > Epilimnion/Euphotic zone | place: Trout Bog...
CGCCACCAACAACCTTGTATGGGATCGCCATTCGCATGAAGGTCTCTTCAAAGATACGTGATTGGGCATTTGTTCGATAGAAGACTGCAGTATCGCCCGGGTTTGACTCTGACTCATCTCGTAAGCGATTGATCTCTCGCCCAATATATTGAGCTTCATCGTGATCGGATTCTGCGAGATAGCCAGTGATTGGTGCCCCTGCGCCCTCTTGCGACCAGAGATTCTTCTCTTTTCGCCCAGGGTTATTAGAGATCACCGCATTTGCAGCACCGAGAATATTTTGGGTTGAGCGATAATTTTGCTCGAGGAGAATCGTGGTGGCGTTCTGATAATCCTCTTCGAATTGCAGAATATTGCGAATATTGGCACCGCGGAAGGCGTAGATCGATTGATCGGCATCGCCGACAACACAGAGCTCAGCCATCGGCATCGCCTCGTGAGGCGTCCCAACAATCTCGCGAACGAGAATATATTGGGCATGATTTGTATCTTGATACTCATCGACTAAGACATGCTTGAAGCGGGAACGATAACGGTGCCTCGCCTCTGGAAATCTCTGAAGTACTTCAACCGTTTTACCGATGAGATCATCAAAATCCATCGCGTTGGCAGATTGGAGTCGGCGTTGATAGACGGCGAAGATCTCAGCAACAATATGTTGGAAGGCATCACTGGCTTGGTTCTGAAAATCTGCCGGCCCCATTAACTCATTCTTTGCTGATGAGATCATCCCGTGAACTGCCCGCGGTGTGTATTGCTTGGAATCGAGATGCATATCTTTCATGATGATGGTGAGCAGACGGAGGCTGTCACTTGAGTCATAGATCGTGAAGGAGTTCGAGTATCCAAGGCGTGATGCTTCCTGGCGGAGAATTCGGACACAGGCGCTATGGAAGGTGGAGACCCACATACTCCGAGCTCGATCTCCGACGAGATCGGCGACCCGCTCCTTCATCTCAGCCGCGGCCTTGTTGGTAAAAGTGATGGCGAGAATTTCATACGGTGCCACTCCGCGGGTAGCCATGAGATAGGCGATTCGGCGGGTAAGGACTCGCGTCTTACCAGAGCCTGCTCCAGCAACAACCAGTAACGGGGTACCCTCGTGCACTACCGCCGCCTCTTGTTGAGGATTAAGACCTTCTACTAATGACACGGGGCGAGCATAGCCGCGAGATGGGACAAAGTTGCATGCCACCAATGGAAGATAAAGATGTCGAACGTATCCTCTTCGTTACCGCACATCCCGATGACCTCGATTTCGGAGCTGGCGGAACAATCGCGCAGTGGACCGATGCTGGCATCCATGTCTCGTATTGCATCTGCACCAATGGCGATCAAGGTGGCAGCGACCTCTCAGTGAGTCGCGATGAGATGCGTAAGACCCGTCAACGCGAACAGACCAACGCTGGAAAGGTGCTCGGCGTTAGCGATATCCACTTCTTGAATTACCACGATGGCTTACTCGAACCAACTATCGGATTGCGTAAAGATATCGTTCGCGTCATTCGCAAGGTGCGCCCTCAGCGCTTAGTCGTCCAGAGTCCAGAGCGAAATTACGATCGCATCTTTGCATCACACCCGGATCATCTCGCTGCGGCTGAAGCCGCGATGCAGGCGGTCTACCCAGATTGTGGAAATCCCTTTGCATTTCCAGATCTCTTAAACGATGAGGGTCTTGAGCCTTGGAATGTCAGTGAGGCTTGGGTAATGACCAATGAATTTAACGATCACTTCGTTGATACCACCAGCACCATTGAGCGAAAGATCTTGGCGCTACGTGAGCACGTTAGCCAGATCGCAGATATGGATGCGATGGGTGAGCGTATTCGTGAGTGGGGCGCAACAAACGCAGCTGCAGTGGGACTTCCTGAAGGACGTTTCGCCGAGACTTACAAAGTCGTCGCAACTAAATAGTTAGCGAACGCTAACTTTTTCTATCGCAACACTCTGCTTTGGAGCTCCGTCGCCACTGCCATTCGCTGTTCCTTGAGCAGCAATAGCCTTCACGATATCAAGACCCTTGGTGATAACGCCCCATCGGGTATATGACGGAGGAAGTGTTGTATCCGCATAGACCAAGAAGAATTGTGAGCCATTGGTATTCGGGCCAGAGTTTGCCATCGCCACGATTCCAGCTGGGTAATCATTCGTTGTGGTCGTTGGAAGATTCTCATCGCGATAGGTGAACTGTGGACCGCCAGAGCCTGTCGCTGTTGGATCGCCACACTGCAAGACAAAGATCCCTGCAGTTGTAAGGCGGTGACAGAGGGTCTGATCGAAGAAACCGCCCTTAGCAAGAGCAGTGAGCGCAAGGACAGTGAGTTCGGCGTGCTGTCCATCTGCAGCGACCACGATATCTCCGCAATTTGTTGAGAAGGTAAAGATGCGATTCTTAAATGGTGGCTTAATCGCAGGAGGCGTGACTGCTGGTGGTTGATGTCCAACCGCAGTTGTTGGGCGACATTTGATTCCTGGAGCAATCGACGTTGCAGCAGAGACTGGCTTTGACTTTCCGCCCTTGTCAGAACCTCTCTCGCCAGCTTGTGCCAGTGTTGGCAGAAGTGAGAGTGCAAGGAGAGCTGAGATGGTGACAACAATAGAACGCTTCATATCTACTCCTACTCCCATTCAATAGTGCCTGGTGGCTTACTGGTTAAGTCGAGCGTTACTCGATTTATCTCGCGTACTTCATTGGTGATGCGGGTTGAAATCTTCTCCAGTACATCGTACGGAAGGCGACTCCAATCTGCAGTCATCGCATCTTCACTCGAGACTGGACGGAGAACGATGGGGTGACCATACGTTCTGCCATCGCCCTGAACTCCAACGCTTCGTACATCTGCGAGAAGGACTACAGGGCACTGCCAAATCTCTCGATCCAACTTCGCTAATTTTAATTCCTCGCGGACGATTAAATCGGCTTTTCGAAGAATTGTAAGTCTATTCTCAGTAACTTCACCGATTATGCGAATGGCTAAGCCTGGCCCTGGGAACGGTTGGCGCCAAACAATCTCTTCCGGAAGGCCAAGTTCTAGCCCCGCTTCACGAACTTCATCCTTGAAGAGCGTTCGAAGTGGCTCAATCAATGCGAATTGCAGGTCATCTGGGAGTCCACCAACATTATGGTGGGATTTAATATTTGCAGTTCCCTCACCGCCCCCGGATTCAACGACATCGGGATAGAGCGTTCCCTGCACTAAGAAATCAACTGATTCGTGTGCTGACAGTTCACGCGCTGCCTCTTCAAAGGTGCGGATAAATTCGCGGCCAATGATCTTTCGCTTCGTCTCTGGATCTGTGACACCAGCGAGTGCATCCAAGAACTTCTTCTTTGCATCAACAACCATCAGTGAGACACCAGTGGCAGCAACAAAATCTTTCTCGACTTGTTCTGCTTCACCTTCACGCAAAAGTCCATGATCAACAAAGACGCAGGTAAGTTGTTGGCCAATTGCCTTTTGGACAATTGCTGCCGCTACCGCGGAATCGACTCCCCCAGATAGTCCACAGATGACGCGCTTATCGCCAACTTGTGCTTTGATCTTCGCAACTTCGGTCGCAACGATGTTCTGTGAGTTCCAGGTTGGCTTGCACCCAACGATATCGATCAACCAACGACGAAGAATCTCTTGGCCATTCTCGGAGTGAAGTACTTCTGGGTGGAACTGAACACCGGCAAGAAGTGCATCGCTACTTTCAAAGGCAACAATCGGCGTATCTTCAGTCGAAGCTGTCGATGAAAAGCCTGCTGGAACTTGCGTGACGCTATCGCCATGAGACATCCAGACACGGAACTCTTGATCAAGGTCCGCCAGCAAACGCGATGATCCATCATGAGTCATTGATGTACGGCCAAATTCTGATTTGCCGGTTTGGCTAACTACGCCACCAAGTGCTGCTGCCATTGCTTGAAATCCATAACAGATTCCAAAGATTGGCAGATTGTGATCAAAGAGCGTTGGGTCGATTGTTGGTGCACCGGGTGCGTAGACACTTGATGGTCCGCCAGAGAGAATGATCGCCTTCGGCTTCTTCGCCAAAATTTGTGCAACTGGCATGGAAGAGGGAACGATCTCACTGTAAACACTCGCTTGGCGTACTCGGCGAGCAATGAGCTGCGCATACTGCGCGCCAAAATCAACTACAAGTACGAGATCTTGTTCAGGCACGCTGTACAACTACTTCTACGCGCTGGAACTCCTTGAGATCTGAATAACCTGATGTGGCCATTGCTCGGCGTAGTGCACCAAAGAGGTTCATAGAACCATCTGCAGTATGTGATGGTCCGACCAGAATCTCTTCCAGTGAGCCAACAGTGCCGACTTTGACTCTATCGCCGCGTGGAAGTTCATCATGTGCAGCTTCAAGTCCCCAGTGCCAACCCTTGCCTGGCGCCTCATGAGCCTTGGCTAGTGGTGATCCCATCATGACGGCATCGGCGCCACAAGCAATCGCCTTCGCGATATCGCCAGAGATTCCAACCGAGCCATCTGCGATGACGTGAACATAACGTCCACCTGATTCATCGAGATAATCACGGCGGGCACTTGCGACCTCTGCAACAGCAGATGCCATCGGAACAGAAATACCAAGAACGTTACGAGTGGTGTGGGCCGATCCTCCGCCGAAACCAACAAGGACTCCAGCTGCACCTGCGCGCATCAAGTGGAGCGCACCGGTACCGGTTGCACAGCCACCAACGATGACCGGAGCATCGAGCTCATAGATAAATTTCTTGAGGTTGAGAGGTTCTGCTGAAGTGGCGACATGCTCTGCAGAAACAGTTGTTCCGCGGATGACAAAGAGATCGACGCCAGCCTTGATTACATCGTTTGCAAATTGGGCAGTACGTTGCGGTGAAAGTGCTGCAGCAACAGTCACACCAGATGCGCGAACTTCAGCGATACGAGCCTTCATTAATTCAACTTGGATAGGGGCTGCATAGAGCTCTTGCATACGGCGGATCGCCTGCTCCTGTGGAAGGGAAGCGATTTCAGCAAGTGCAATACGCGGATCTTCGTGGCGAGTCCAAAGGCCCTCAAGATTGAGGACTCCTACTCCACCTAGTTTTCCAATAGCGATTGCTGTCTCAGGTGAGACAACTGAGTCCATAGGGGCAGCGAGCATCGGAAGCTCGAACTTATAAGCATCGATCTGCCATGAAATAGATACTTCTTCAGGGTCGCGGGTACGGCGGCTAGGAACGATCGCAATATCGTCGAACGAGAAAGCCTGGCGGGCGCGCTTGAGCGGTCCAATCTCAATTTCATTCATTTACTTGGCACCTCGGTTGTAGTTAGGGGCTTCGGCGATATCAAGGACATCATGTGGGTGGCTCTCTTGTAATCCAGCAGCGGTAATCTGAATCAGCTGGCCATTCTTTTGAAGGTCGCTAATTGTTGGAGCACCCGCGTAACCCATTCCGGAGCGAAGTCCGCCAACGAGTTGGTGAACCACGGTCGAGACTGGGCCGCGATAGGCGACCTTGCCTTCAATTCCTTCAGGGACAAGTTTGTCTTCGGCGAGAACATCGTCTTGCATATAACGATCTTTCGAATATGACTTCTGTTCGCCGCGAGATTGCATTGCTCCGAGTGATCCCATGCCGCGATAGCCCTTGTACTTGCGGCCATTGAGTTCAATGAGTTCACCTGGTGATTCATCGCAACCAGCGAGCAGTGAACCGAGCATGACGGTATCTGCTCCAGCAACGATCGCCTTGGCGATATCGCCAGAATATTGAAGTCCACCATCTGCAATTAAAGGAATGCCGGCAACAGAACAAGCCTTATGCGCTTCCATGATGGCAGTAACTTGTGGAACGCCGACGCCCGCGACTACACGAGTCGTACAGATTGAACCTGGACCAACGCCCACCTTCACTGCATCGGCTCCCGCATTGATGAGTGCTTGTGCACCTGATCGCGTTGCAACGTTGCCACCAATAATTTGAATATCTGGGAAGCTCTTCTTGATACGAGCGATAGAGTCAAGAACTGCTTTGTGATGGCCGTGAGCAGTATCGACAACGACGACATCAACGCCTGCTTCAATCAACGCTGTTGCGCGGGCAAAGCCATCGTCTCCTACTCCAACAGCTGCGCCAACAATTCCAAATTTCTTCGCTTCAAGAACGTTCTCAACTTGTGCCTCAATTGCGAGGTTACGGTGAACAATTCCAATACCGCCAGCTTTCGCCATGGCGATCGCCATCTTGCTCTCAGTCACGGTATCCATCGCTGAACTAACGATTGGAATTGCTAATTCAATGCCACGAGTAAGTCGGGTCTTCGTCTCAACTTCAGAGGGAACTACTTCAGAGGCATCTGGAAGGAGCAGGACATCGTCATAGGTAAGCCCTAGAAGGACGACTTTTTCGCGAGCAGCCTCATGCATGGGCTCAGTCTAGTGGGGGCTTTACAGGCCTAGCGCACGCTCAATATAGGTGCAGGCGGAGGTGAGATCGGCCGCTAGATCAGCCCCAGTGACATCAATGTTCTTCCAGCCCGGCCCACCCACGATCACGCGTGGCTTGGGGCGAAGCACTGGTAACTCGCTGACATAACTCGCATCCGCATGCTTCTTGAGCTGGGCCCATAAGAAGATCGCCGGTGGCGCACTACGACGTACTACTTCATTGAGAGCTGATTGCGGTGTCCGAGCCCCAAGAAATTGGAATGAGATGTTGCGTTCGGCGAGCGCAGCAGCCAATGCAGTAATCGCAAGTGAGTGTGTCTCTTCACCAATACTTGCAATCAATACTGGTCGAGGATTTACTGGCGATTGCGATGGTGAGACTCGAGAGATCAGGATTCTAATAATCAGATCTGAGATGAGGTGCTCGACCTCAATCCCATTGCCAGTCTTCTTCCACTGCTCTCCGACGGTGGTGAGAATGGGACACATGACGTTCTCCCAGGTCTTCTCCACATTGTTCTTCTCAAGGTGAGCGCGTAGGCCGGCCTCCAAGAGTTCTCGATCGAGCGCTTTCGCAGCTCGCAAAAGTTGTTCAACGAGTTCGTGATCGCTCGTTGATTCTTGGAGCTCCACGCTTTCAGCAGGAAGAGCGCCAGCAGTCGGGGCGAAGGTGAGCGCCTTGGCAGCAGCCTCAATGGGCGGGACGCCGGCGACGATCAACTTTCGCATATGGATTAACCGAGCGAGGTCGGCCTCTGAGTAACGACGGTGCTCACCCTCGCTGTGGTCGGTAGGGCCAACGCCGTAGCGCCGATCCCAGGTCCGTAGGGTGGCTGGGGCTACTCCGATCCGGCGGGCGACCGCCGCTACCGTTAAATGGACCTCCGAGGAGGGCTCTCTCATAGCCATGCCCCCATCCTCTCTTAGTGTGAGAGAACTCTCTACCTGAAATCGCGCCACAACCGATTCACCAGGGCTACCCCCTTGAACAACCTATGAAACGGTTGTAGCATCGGGACATGATCGAAACCGCAAGACTTCCAAAGCCAGTAGCCTCAGAATGGGAATGGCAGCATGAAGGTGCCTGCCGTGAACTTCCATCCGAAATGTTCTTCCATCCAGATGGAGAACGTGGACCTCGTCGCCGCAACCGCGAAAATACCGCGAAGGCGATCTGCGCAACCTGCCCGGTCATCGAAGCCTGTCGCAAGCATGCGCTCGCTGTTCAAGAGCCATATGGCATTTGGGGAGGTCTCTCTGAAGATGATCGCCTTGCGATTATCAATCAGCGCCGCCCACTCGAAGTTGTTGCTCAGGTTTCACACCTAGCAGCGGAGTACTCAACCGCTTCATAATCTTTTCAATAAAAAACCCCGCCAGTTAACTGGCGGGGTTTTTTCGTTACATCAATTAGTGGGAGTGCCCACCAGGTCCATGTGAGTGACCATGTCCTGACGCTGCCTCTTCCTTCTGATCATCAGGAGTCTCGAAGACGAGAGCTTCTGTAGTGATGAACATGGCGGCGATAGATGCAGCATTTGCTAGTGCTGAACGCGTGACCTTTACTGGATCAATAACGCCATCGGCAACGAGATCTCCGTAGACCTCTGTTCCAGCATTGAAACCTTCATTTGGCTTCATGCTGCGAACCTTTGCAACAACGACATAACCTTCGTGGCCAGCATTCTCAGCGATCCAGCGAAGTGGCTCATCGCAAGCCTTCTTTACAAGACGGACGCCGACAGCCTTATCGCCAGTGAGTCCGAGATCATTCTCGAGTGCTGATGCAGCATGCACGAGAGCAGCTCCACCGCCGACAACGATTCCTTCTTCAACAGCTGCGCGAGTAGCTGAGATTGCATCTTCAAGGCGGTGCTTCTTCTCCTTGAGTTCAACTTCAGTGTGTGCACCGACCTTGATCACGCAGACGCCGCCAGCGAGTTTTGCAACGCGCTCTTGGAGCTTTTCGCGATCCCAATCAGAATCAGTATTTGCGAGTTCGCTGCGGATCTCACCGACGCGAGCTGCAACTTCTGCCTTATCGCCAGCGCCATCAACGATCGTGGTTGCATCCTTTGTGATGACAACGCGACGAGCACGACCTAGGAGGTCGATGGTGACGGCATCAAGCTTGAGACCAACTTCAGCGGAGATCACTTGGCCACCGGTAAGGATCGCAATATCTTGGAGCATCGCCTTGCGACGATCACCAAAACCTGGCGCCTTTACAGCAGCAGATGTGAATGTTCCGCGCATGCGGTTAACAACGAGAGTAGAGAGTGCTTCACCCTCAACATCCTCAGCGATAATCAAGAGTGGCTTATTAGCTTGAGCAACCTTCTCGAGGACTGGGAGGATCTCGCTGAGCGCTGAGATCTTCTGACCTGAGATAAGGATGTAAGCATCATCGAGCACTGTCTCCATACGATCTGAATCAGTCACGAAGTATGGCGAGATATAACCCTTGTCGAACTGCATACCTTCAGTGAAGTCGAGTTCGAGGTTAGTTGTTGAAGACTCTTCAACGGTGATAACGCCATCTTTGCCGACCTTATCCATCGCCTCTGCAATGAGATCGCCGATCGCCTTATCTTGAGCTGAGATTGTTGCAACATCTGCAATCTGAGACTTACCGGAAACCGCTGTTGAGTTCTTCTTGAGCTCTTCCGCAACTGCCTTCACGGCAGCTTCAATTCCCAGCTTGATCTCCATTGGCTGTGCGCCAGCGGCAAGGTTGCGAAGGCCTTCCTTCACCATTGCCTGTGCAAGCACAGTTGCTGTTGTGGTTCCATCACCAGCGACATCATTGGTCTTCTCAGCAACTTGCTTAACAAGCTGTGCGCCCATGTTCTCGGCTGGATCAGAGAGCTCAATCTCCTTCGCGATGGTCACGCCATCGTTGGTGATGAGAGGGGCTCCGTATGACTTTGCGATAACAACGTTACGACCCTTAGGTCCAAGTGTTACTTTGACGGTGTCAGCAAGAATATTGACACCGCGCTCCATCGCGCGACGAGCGGTCTCATCAAATTGAAGACTCTTTCCCATCTGGGTTAGTTCTTCTCAATGATTGCTAGTACATCGCGAGCTGAAAGTACGAGGTACTCCTCGTTGTTGTACTTGACTTCAGTTCCGCCGTACTTGCTGTAAAGGACGACATCGCCAACCTTGACATCCATTGGAGTGCGGACGCCATCGTCGAAACGACCTGGTCCTACTGCGACAACGGTGCCTTCCTGTGGCTTCTCCTGAGCGGTATCAGGGATGACCAAGCCTGAAGCAGTCTTCTGCTCCGCGGCGTTAGCCTGAACGACAATACGATCTTCAAGTGGCTTAATGGCGATTGCCATAATGCGCTCCTTCTCGGTACTCGTTAAAAGAATCGGTTATTTTCACCCCAGAGTTAGCAGACTAACCCCGAGAGTGCTAAGGCCGACTCTACTAGCGCCAGAGAAGCCTTTCCAATCCAGAGCTGGAGTCAGCGGCGAAGCCCACACCTGAGGGGGTCGCGCCGGCCTGGACCATCAAGCTGGTGAGGGCGGCGACCATCGCGCCATTATCGGTACAGAGGCCGATCGGTGGGGTCCGAAGGCGAATGCCAGCGATCTCACAGCGACGGGTGGCTTCAGCCCGGAGGCGCGAGTTCGCGGCAACTCCACCAGCGATGATCAGACTCTCATAGCCATTGGCCTTCGCCGCCGAAAGTGCCTTGCTGAGCAGGACATCAACGACCGCCTCCTGAAATGAGGCAGCGACATCTGCACGAACTGCATCCGGGGTCTGTTTGAGATACCTCGAGACGGCAGTCTTCAAACCAGAGAAGGAAAAGTCATAGAGATGTTCATCGAGATCATTCGCATGGGTGAGGCCGCGTGGGAAATCGATCGCATCTGAGTTGCCTGACTGTGCCAATCGATCGATTGCTGGTCCACCTGGGAAGTCGAGTTCTAACAATCGAGCAATCTTGTCGAAGGCTTCACCGGCTGCATCATCGATCGTTGCACCAAGTACCTCAACATCACTAGCCAGATCTGCGACTTTCAAGATTGAACTATGACCGCCGCTTACCAACAATCCGATCGCTGGATCGAGGATCTGCTTCGCATCGAGAGCATCAACGGCAATGTGAGATGAGAGGTGGTTGACTCCATATAACGGTTTATCGAGAGCGAGTGATAACCCGGATGCAGCAGAGGTGCCAACAAGAAGTGCACCAATCAAACCCGGTCCAGCAGTCACACCAAAGGCATCGATATCTTTTAATGAAACCTTCGCCTCGGCGAGCGCTTGCGAGATAACACTCTGCATCGCCTCTAAGTGCGCTCTACTTGCAATCTCTGGAACCACTCCGCCAAAACGAGCATGTTGCTCAACGCTTGAAGAGATGATGTTTGCTAATAGAGTGCGGCCTCGAACAATACCTACTGCGGTCTCATCGCATGAGGTCTCAATTCCCAGTACTAATGGCTCGCTCATGATCGCAACTCCTTGCGCATCACAATCGCTGTTAAGCCTGGGCCGTAATAATCAGCTCGCTCAGAGATCTTTCGAAAACCATTCGACTCATACAAAGGAATCGCCTCAAGGTTGTTGTAGCGAACTTCGAGCATTACCGCTTCAGCCTTCTTGTTGCGCGACCAATCAATAAGGCGCTTCAAGAACTCGCGTGCAATACCTTTTCGTCGATACTTCGGTTCAACGGTCATTGTAAGAATATCTGTGACATCCCCCGCTGGCATGACTCCGGCGTAGCCAATAACAACGCCTTCGCGCTCTGCCACCAAGTAATAACGATCTTTCGCAGCGAGCTCTTCTTTGATCTGAGGAAGCGACCAAGGGTCTTCGCCTTGATAAATCTCTTTTTCTAGCGCATAGATTGTCATCGCATCCATTGCGTTAGCAGCGCGGAAAGTGATGCCTGCTGGAAGCGGGTAGGCATCAGGTCGGCGAATGTAAAGCGGTTCACGCAGATCTTGCGAGATCGAAAGTTCGGCAACTGCAGTTGCGCGGGGTGGTGTGCGAATGATCTGCACGCCGAGTTCCTCAACAATCTGATGGACGTTCACAGCAGGTTCGCTAATCCTGCGCCCCTCAAAATATCGAGCCCAGAAGAGTTCTTGACGACGAGCATCAATAGCAACGATGAAATCTTCCACCCCTGCATCGACTGCGATCGCATCGAGAGATGAGACACCTTTCCAAGGAATCTCACGTGCGAGTGCAAATGATTGGCCAAAGGAGATTCCGACTCGAAGTCCGGTAAATGGCCCAGGCCCCATCCCGATAGCAACAAGGTCGATTTTATTTTCTATCGCCAGTGCTTGTTGAACCAATTTTGGTAAAACTTCACCGTGAGCAAGGGCATCATCGTGATGCAGTTCAATAAGGGCTTTGCCATCGCGAACAATCGATACTGATGTTCGATCTGTCGATGTATCAATGGCGAGAATTGTGCTCACAGTTCAAAACCACGCCAACGAGCTCCATGGCCCCGTGAGGTAACGACTCGATCGTTATCACCCGAGCCAAATTCGATCGTGATCTCTAAATACGTATCAGCGAGACGTTCTACAAAACTCTCGCCCCATTCGATCACAATGATCGAGCTTTTCAGATGTGAGTCCAGATCTAGATCATCGAAGATCGCCATCGGCTCACCGACTAAGCGATAAGCATCGACATGAACCAGGCTCTCTTTTCCATGGTGAATCCGTGAGATCACAAAGGTGGGAGAAGTGATTCCAGCGATTCCAAGAGCAGACCCAATGCCCTGAGTAAGAGCGGTCTTACCGGCCCCCAGATCACCTTTGAGGAGAACGAGATCGCCAGCATGGAGGTTCTCGCCAAGATGGCGGCCGAGCTCCTTCATCGCTTCGGGGGATCTGACAACGGCCATGTCGATAGCGTAATAGAAGAAGGGCCCCGGTCTCCCGAGGCCCTTCTTGGAACTTACTTTACGTACTACTTGAGGAGATTAATCCTGTGAGTAGTACTTAGGAAGTGCTGCTTGGAACTTAGCATCGACAGTAGATCCACCCATCTTGCGGACTGCTGTGAGCAGTGGGCCGCCTGAGAGGTTCTTTCCATTTGTTGATGCGTAAGCGAGCATGTCTGCAACTGTTGTGTACTGCTTTGTTGTGAAGTTACAGTGATTTGTTCCATTCGCTGCAGGCGTTGATGTGACTGGCGAGCCAGCTGCATCAAATGTTGTGTAGTGAGTTGGAGTCAAACCATAGATCGAGATCAAGTTAGAGGCACCGCGAGGCTGGTGTGCCTTCAAGTTCGCCTTGATCTGAGATGCATATTGGGCTGCATACTGATTAGCCAAATATGTTGAGTTACCGGCTGGAGTGATTGGATCTGCAACGCCGACCATTGTCACTGTTGGAACGCTGATCTTGCCAGTCCATTGCAACAAGCTACGCATCTTGGTTACTGCAGCAGGGTTAGCTGTAGCACGTGGCGCAGCGGCAAGGTAAGCGAGCATTCCGCCTGTAGCTGTAGAACCGCTGAGTGCAGCGCTATATGTGCTCGCCTCAGATGACATCTGTGCAGCGTAATCAGTCTTTGAGTTATCAAAAATTGCGCCACCAGATTGTTGTTCAACATCAAGGGTTGCAAGGATTGCGAGTGCTGCAGCATTAGTTCCATTTTCTAGAACTCCAAGTGCTGGGCTTCCGAGAAGTGCAAAGCCGGTGTAGCTCGATGAATTTGCAGAACCAGGTCCAGTTGAAGAGTCAAAATGTGCACTCTGGGTTGGAAGGCCTGCCATCAAACCGATGAGCAAGAGAGCTGATCGTGAAGGGACTGCACCAAGTCCAGCAGCAGCAACTGATGCTGGAGTTGTATCTGGCCATGAAGGCTTGCCAGTGACAAGTTCAGTGCCAATACCCTTTTGTAGCTTACCCATCACGGTGAAGACCTTGCCCAAATCAGCCATTGCTTCTGCATAACCTGCAGCGCCAGCTGAGTAGTTACCGGCCTTGATTGATGGATCAAAGAAGGTCTTGAGTCCCCAGAGGAAATCTCCCGCCATCTTGAGTTCTGCTTCCACAGTTGATGAGGCAACACAGAGTGGAGCTGCTGCAGAGAGCTGTGTTCCTAGCTTCTCAGCAAGGCCCTGAGTGATGAAGCCGCCGAGTGATTCGCCCCAAGCAATGACGTGAGTCGTCTTGGTGAACTGAGTCTTGAAGGTGTTGATGAGTTCAACATCCGTTGCAACTCCTGAGTCACCATTCCAACCTTGACGAGCAAAGCCAGAACCCATCACTGCATAACCCTTACTGAGAAGGTATTGGATTACTGTCGCATTAGGGCCAGGCTGTGGTGTATTGGTGATCTTGTAACCACCGATCAGCGGAATCGCTGCAGGGATATCGACGTTGTAGCGATATCCGTGCGAGTAGAGGTAGACAGTTCCGTTGAAGTTCGCAGGAACGATCATTGAATATGGAGCACCATCAGAGGTAGCACCAACGCATGAATTGATTGGCACCTTTCCATCACATGCTGGAGCAGCGTGTGCGGCAGTTGGTGCTGATGTGAATGCAAGTGCTGCAAGAGCTGTTGCTCCAAGCACGGCAATCTTCTTATGCATCTTTGAGATATTCATTAGTTGTTTGGCAATCCCTTCGCTGGCATTGCTGGACGAGCAGCTGCTGTCTTAACAACAGGTGCGCTTCCAGAATCGGTTGTGTAGAGGGTGTACTTACCTGGGCCATCGACTGAAACTGCATTACCGTCGAGTCCGAGCTTTCCAAACCAGTAGCCGGTATACCCGACGTGGCTCTTAGCGCAGAAAAGGATTGGTGAGAATGCGGCTGATGCCCATGTTGAACCCTTTGCTTCAATCGCCTTAACCAAGCTTGCGCGAGTTGGGCTTGTTCCTGCTGCGCGAAGCGCTTGAACAGTGAGCATTGCGGTATTCATTCCAACAAGCACATTGTTATCAAATGTTGCACCAGGGTTGTATTGCGTATTCACAGTCTTGAAGAGGTTGACGTATTCGTCAGTCGCATCAGATGGTGAAGGCAAGAAGGATGCAGCGATCGATCCAGCAAGTGCTGGAGCCAATGGTCCAAGGAGTCCCTTGAGGGTTGTTCCATCGCTACCAACTGATCCAAGGATCATCTGAACCTTGCCAATGAGGCCTGCCTTATAAAGTCCGCCAGCGAGCGCACCAGTTGCACTGGTAACACCAAACATAATGACGGTATCTGCCTGAGCTGAGACGATCGATGTAACCCACTTACCAACCACTGATGGGTCAGCCTGTGAGAGTGCAGAGTATGGAATCTTGGCAACAAAACTTGTTCCAGCTGTTGCGAAGCCCTTAAGCGCATCTGCACCAAAGTCATCATCTTGGTAGATCAAAGCAACTTTGTGCCCTGCCAAGTTATCTGCAATGTACTTACCCATCGCCTTCGCCTCAGTTGCATATGAAGGGAAGAGAGGGAATGTTGTTGGGTACTTCTTCATATCTGCAAAGCCGCTAAATCCAGTGTTCACGAACAGGCGTGGGACACCATGGCTATTTACAAGGCGAGTAGTCGCCTCGTTATTTGCAGTTCCGAGAGTTCCGACAAGTGCAAAGACTTTATCTTTAAGAATGAGGTCATTTGTGACCGAGAGTGTCTGAGCTGGTGAGTAAGCATCATCTTTGACTACGAGTTGAATCTTGCGGCCATTTACTCCGCCATTTGCATTTACGTAATCGAAGTAAGCCTTCATTGCTGCAGGAATTTTGTTGTAACCAGGCGCAGCGGCACCTGTGAGTGGAACTGTGATACCCAACTTAATTGTTGAGCTAGAGACACCAGTCTCTGCATGGGCTGGGAGCGCGCTTGCTACGAGTGTAGCTACTGCAGTAAGTGCAGCCGCAAAGATCCCGCCTTTTGTTCGACGCTGAACGAGCATGAATTTCCTTCCATCGAGGGTATGTAGGAATTACCAATATGAAGTTTTACTGGTGCTTACGTTGTGGCCACTTTGGACCATTCGGTGCAAAGAGCACCGTAGCGACCAAGAGGACGCTCGTTATAAGACCAGGGAGGTTTGAAGTAACTTTCTCAGATCCCCCAAGGTGCGATGTGATCGAACCAGAGATCTCCGGGATTGCTACCAAAACCACTGCACCAACAATGCTACCCCCGAGGTTGCTGACACCAGCAAGAACCGCCCCAGTAATAAGAGTGAAAGAGAGGGTTAGGGTGAAGGCAAGTGGCGCCACCAATCCAAGGAGCATGGCGTATAACGAGCCCGCGAGCCCTGCAACGGCTGAACTGAGCGTAAATGCGAGAACTTTTGCCTTACCCACATTGATGCCTGCAAGCGCCGCTGCGGTCGGATTTGCCCGTACTGCCCGCCAGCGTCTTCCATAACGAGTTGATAACAAATTCCGTAAGAGCCAATAAATGAGAAGTGCAGCGACTACCGCGACCCAAAAGAACCATCGGTACTGGGAAAAGTCTTTCCCGATCCAACTTGGCGCAGTACCAATATCAAAGGTGAGGCCTTGTTCGCCACCAAGGATATGGAATTGATTAGCAAGCGAAGGAATTCCAACAGCAAGTGCGAGTGTTGTTCCAGCAAGGTATGGACCTTGCAGTCGAGCAGCAGCAATTCCAAGTAAGAAACCTGCAGCACCACCAACAGCACCACCAATCAGAAAAGCAATTGGGTACGGAAGATTGAGATGTGATTGCACAAGTACGGCGGAGTATCCACCGACTGCCATCAGCGCACCATGGCCGAGTGAGATCTGTCCAGAGAAACCAGTTAGGAGAACAATCGACGAAATCGCAATCGCAAAAATAGCCACTTGCGCGCCTTGATAGGAGCGGAGCTCATCAACGCGACCACTAATAAAGAGCAGTACCGCACCGATGGCAATCGAAATGAAGAATCGCGCTCTTGGAGATTTAAGCTTCACGGCTTCTCCTTACGCCAAAGATTCCTTGTGGGCGAAGCAGAAGAACAATGATCAAAATAATAAATGCCGCACTAAATGTCACCGAGGTTCCGATGTATTGCAGAATAAATGCGAATCCGATACCTAGTACTAGCCCACCAACTACTGCACCAATCAAACTTTCGAGTCCCCCAATGACTGCAGCAACGAAACCACTTACGAGTAAGAGGTCGAGTGAATTAGGAGAAAGATATGTGGTCGGCGTTACGAGCGCTCCAGCAACTGCACTTGCAGCACCAGCAAAGGCCCAACCAATAGTCCGGATGAGATCTACTCGTATTCCAGAGAGCCTGGAGATTTCTGGTTGGAAACTCGCTGCGCGCAGCGAAAGTCCCAGCCGCGTAAATTTAAAGATCATCGCGAAGATCGCAAGCACCACAGAAGCACCAATAACGATCGCTGCATTCAGAGGTGAGAATGGAATTGTGGTGTGACCGATTGTGTAACCCTTACTCGAAAGAGGTGAGGTGTACTGCAAGAAGCTATTTCCCCAGATAAGTCCAACGCCACTTCGAATCAATCCCAAGATTCCTAAGGTAGCGATAACTGGAGCAATCGCCTCTACAGGTGTTCCTTTACTTCGCTTTGCTAGCGGTCGCATTACGATCGCCTCAACGCCAGCGCTGATCAGTGCTCCCGCTAAGAGGGCGACCGGAATTGAGAGCCAATAGTTATGAAGAACCTTCATCGCTTCATAGCCAATATAAGTGGAGAGAATTGCTTGGCCAGCAGCAGCAAAGTTCACCACTCGAGTTGATCGCCAGACCAAAACAAGGGCGAGTGACATGAGTGAATAGATTGCTCCGCTA
>Ga0214202_1000414_pt1 | contig 17126 bp, 17 predicted proteins | sample TroBogEpilimnion_9_FD_153040 | JGI IMG/M metagenome (GOLD analysis project Ga0214202, IMG submission 153040) | Freshwater microbial communities from Trout Bog Lake, WI - 03JUN2009 epilimnion | ecosystem: Environmental > Aquatic > Freshwater > Lake > Epilimnion/Euphotic zone | place: Trout Bog...
CTAATCGCTCCTTGCGGGTACGCACTTTACCAGAGGTTAATAAAGCGGATAATTTTCAGCACTTGTATACGCACTTAGGGCATGCCCTCCTAAGCGGGTTTGATAGTTAGCACACCTGCGGCCACACAGGGCCAACTACCTAGAAACATTATACCATTACTGGCTTAAATGTTACGTTCTTGCAGAACCCAATCCTGTAATTCCCTTGGCAGTTTCAACATAACCACCACCTTTTTCAAACGGGGCGGCTGCTGCTTGTTCTGCACGGGCTACTTGGACTTGTTCGGCTATTTGATTAGTTCCAGCAAATCCGGCAAGTTGTGAACCAATAAGTTGATTGGTAGAAATGGTTGCTGGAGCGGCACCTGGGTTGACTTTGGTTAGTCCAACATCACGGCTAGCGTTTAACAATGCGTTTTGAATTTGACCTACTCCGTAACCTAATTGTTGATTACCCTGAGTAGCCGCTAATTTGGCCATATCAGCCAATTGGCTAACACCTGTTTGGTCAATGCCTTTAAGCCCAACACGAGTTGCGTAATCTTGAATTTGGGCTCCAGCCACTTGACGTTGCATCGTAGGTAGAGCGTTTTTTGGATTGGCATAGTAAGAGAATAGGTCACTAGTGTTAATACCGTATTCCTTAGCCAAAATGTTCTTGGTGTTCTGGTCGGCGTTAGAAACTGCATTGAAGATGTCAGTCACACGCTGTTGGTATTCTACAGGTGAAACATTGCCCTTTAGCAATTGACCAATCTCTGATTGTGTAGGCATAGGCGCACCGTACTGGGTGGCGCTATTTCTAATTTGTTCACTGTACGACATGTACTGGGATTCAGTCATGTGCTGCGCTTTGTCTGGTGATGTGTTTATGTCAGAGAGTCCAGGAAAAGCGTTTTTGTATGTCTGTGTCTGACGAATCTGGTCAAGGATTTCGTTAGGGTTGGTCATCTGACCTTGAGGGTTGGTTGCCAGTTTGTCTACCAACCTGGTCATTTCTGGTGTATCGATACCCCATGTAGTCAATGTATTGTCTGCGCTAGAGATAGCACCATACATTGCTGATACAGAAGCGCCCAGACGGGCAGCCCTGTCACCAGATGCAAGGGCGTCATTAGCGGTTGCAAGTGCAGCAGTGGCAGCCTTTAGGGCAGCAACAGAGTTGGGGTCGAAAGCCATAATGCTTCCTGCACCCTGAAGTGTAGGCAGAAGGTTTTCGGCACGTGCTTTTAATGTCTTACCAAATCCAGCGTTTGTAAGTCCAATTTGAGATGAGATAGAAGGTTGTAGTTCCTTTGGCAAGGCAGCAACAGCCTCAACCAGACCACTGCCACTTGTAGGGATGCCACCTGTAACTGTGTCAATAAGTGGCTTTCCAGCGTACTTGCTAACAATAGTAGCAATCTGGTCAGAAGTTATCTTCTTGTTAGTTGCCTTAAGCATGTTTGTCATCTGAACTGCAGATGGCATAAGAATTTGTGCATTGCCTGAAGTACTAGGTGTCTGCAGTAACTTCTCTAAATCGCTAATCTTTTTGTTAGCGGCGTCCTGAGCAGCCTGTTGTGCTTTAGTTAGTTTCGCCATTACTGCATACCTCCGTTTGTAAATGCTTCGTGGATTGTTCTAAGTACGTCATTCCTTGCAGCCATTCCGTTTTCGGTATTAGCCCAACCAAATGAAGGGTGAGTCTTTAGGTGTTCTGTCCATTGGTCAAGACCCATAGGCGCTGGTCGTCCTGTTGCTGGGTCCATGCCACCATGTAGCGCTTTAGCGTGAACTGTGTTGCCAACAAAATCTGGTTCAAATTGTTCACCTAAAACACGCTTAGCAACTTGACGGTATGGGTCAAGAAGAAGCGCTGTAGGGATACCTGCAGCAATCTGCTTTGCAAACGTTGGGTATAAACCCTGAGCACTTGTTTTCATGTGTTCTTCAAACGCTGGCAAGACGTTGCTGTCCTTGGCACTCTCTGCTATTTGTTGGATAGTACCATCGCTCATGGGCACCTGGTAATTGTGTGCCAATGTTTTCATTGCTTCTACAGGGTTAACTTTTGGCGCTTCCTGCTCTGGTGTTTTTATTGTGTCTGACATTATTTTTCCTTGGCTGCGAGGCTTGCTAATACTCCGGTAATGAAATAAGATTGCTTAGGAAAATTAGGCGCAATAATTTGCATTTTGTTGTACCAATCCTGAGCAATTCCTGATTTTTCTTTGCTTGTTCCAGCAGCGTCATATTGACTTACTGTAACATCGTATGATTCCATAAGCACTTTAAACAACTGCCTGTCTGCGTATCCACCAAACACTGAGTCAGGTACCGATGGGTCACCAACCATTACAGCCATTTGAGTTGCTGCTTGGGTTGAATTGTAAGCACGCTGTCCACCTGAGTGGTCTGCGTACCATGTTGGGTTAGAGTGGTCACCATAGTTTTTGGCTGCGTTCTGAAGTGCTTTGTAATTTTTAATGCTTTGAGGATTGTTACCTGTGTCTGGGTACATAGGCTGTAGGTAGTTGTAGAAGTAGTCATTACCTACTGCAGTCATCAAAGAGTTGTAATAATCATTTGGTGCTTCACGGTCACGCAAGTGCATACTTAGTTCCAACTGGTATGCCGCAGGGTTAAACGCACCATCACGGTTAATTACGTAAGCAGAAGCGTATGGATACTTTTGAACCACTTCTGGGTGATTAGACAATAAGTCAAGTGCTTGTTTAGTTTCTGGGTATGGTTCGTATGAACTTTTTGTGTGTGCCACTACATCCAAAAGACCCTTTGGATACTTCTCGGCAAAGTGCTTCATTGCTTCTTGGAAGGTGTATTTAGGAGAACCATCCGCTTTCTTCTCTTGAAGAATGGCATTAAACTTAGGGTACTTAGAAAAGTTTTCTTGTAGTGAAACAGCAACCGGAGCACCAAAACCAACCACGCTCTTAGTAATAAACATTATCAATGCTGTGTGCTTTGCCTTATCAAGGAATTGTTGTTTAAACCCAGGGTTAGACATCTTCTTGGAGAACTCAACGTCTGCGATAGAACGTGCTAGTTCAACTTTTTGCTGTGCGTTAATACTTGTGGCAGCGGAAATTTCGTTGTACACCTGGTCATACATACTGGAATATAGATTGTCCATTGCTTCATTCATTACCTGATTAGCGATGGAACCCATCTTCGAGTTAGTGTGACCAAAAATTCCAAGAACGGAATCAGTAACGTTTCGACCAAATGTTGATGGGAAAAGTTCTGACATGTTGCTTGCGTTGTAGGAAATTTTTCCAAGGAAGGTTTCTAGGTATTTGTTTGCTAGAGGAACGTTGTCTAGGTTAAGCCAGTGACGTGCTTCTTTCATGCCTACCGTAACGATAGGTCCCCATGCTGGGCGAACAATGTTACCCAACATACCCATACCGCTTTCAGAGCCAGTAGGTACTACTGACGATACAGACGCTGGGCTAGCGGAAAGACCAAACTCCATGTTAGAGAAAGATGATGCAGGGCCTGAAAGGAAACCAGCAATGCCACCAATGAACTGTGTTCCAGGAATAGCAAATACACCTGTGCCGTTCTGTGAAGCGTTGGCTACATAGTCTGTAATGCCTAAACATAATTTTAGGTACTTTTCAAAAGCACCTGGGTCCTCACGCAGAACACGCAGGGCACGACGCCAAGCCTGGTTCTGAGCAAAGTAGAACGGAGCAGCAACACGCATGTTCTTTTCAAAGATTGACTTATCCTTTGGATTGTGAACATACTTGGACATGTTGGTAATAGCATCAGTGTCTGCAAGTACTTCAGCCTGCTCCTTGGTGATGATGTTCTTCTCCACCATAGGGCGAAGTGCCTCATAGGCATTGTGGTATTCAAGAAGGAATACAGGGTCACGAGAAAGCGCATTAACCATTGGGCCTAGCAACTTAGAGTGAACTTTGTCAGACATGTTATTCAAGAAGTCAAACTTGTAGCCTTCACGTAGTGGGTCACGGTCAACAAACGTACGTGCAGGAATGTTCTTAGGCTCCTGACCTACTGGAATGTTGTTAATGAATTTTTTCATTTCGTCAGGTGCAATAACCTGGCCTTCTTTAGCCTGGTCAATCAATGAAGGGTGAATAACAAATCCATCCTTGCCAACACCCATAACACTGTGTAGGTCCGTGTAAGCAATTACGTGTGCCCAGTCACGGTGAGCAATTTCTTCTTCTGGGTACATCTTGCCTGTTTCAGGATTGACTTTGCCACGGTAAGAGTATTCGCTCTTAAGCGTTGCAGTGTCACGTTCAAAACGCATACGTGCTGCTTCAGGCAAACTTTGAATCGTTTCGTATGCCTTTTTTTCAAGACGCTGCATAAGTGCATCTACTGCTTCTTTAGTTGTAACACTGCGAGCGCCGTTAGCAATAAGTTCTTGTGTTGTCATTGTCACTGCATCTGCACCCATACGCTGTGCACCCATGTCACGAAGGATGTTAGATAGTTCTTGCATAGTAGGCTGTAGAACTTCGTCACGACTAATTCGTGTTAGGTGCTCAAACAATGCAGTTACGTAACCCTTGATACCGGCACCGACGTTTGCGTTAATGTGGTCAAAGTCACGGCCACGATACATCATGGTCTTAAGGGTTTCACCGTTTTCGTCACGGCCATAGATAGCCATCTTGTGCATGTACGAATCATCCATTAGTGCTGTACCAGAATCGTGCACGCCCATAGGTAGGTGACCATTGTGTCGAAGGATTGCACTTGTGAAGTTATCAATCATTCTTTGTGACCCAATGTCTGCACGGTTAACAAGTGCACGTTCTACACCAAGAACCGCACCAGCCATAATTTCACGTACTCCTACAAGTGCGTGGGCAACTGTGTTTAGAACAAGGTTGTGATTCTTTGATTCAAAGAACTTCTTGTAGTCACCAACGGTTACTGATTCATGCTTTGCAATACCAGTCATTACACGTGACTCAAGTGAACTCCATCCACCTGAACGTAATGAGTTAAGCATTGCTTCTGAAGCGGAAACACGAATAGCCCATCCACCCGAAGTAAGTGCCAACGGAACGAACACTTGACTAATGAGTTTGTTCATTCCTTCAACAGCGTGCTGCCATGGGTTAAGGAATCGTGGGTTCTTAGCCTTAATGGCCTTGAAGTCATCAGCCAGTTTGTTAATAGCCTTTTCATCTAGGACACGCTTTGCGTTAAACACACGCTCGTAGTCTGCAACGTGTTGCTTAACCATGTCCATAGTTATAGAACTGCGCTCAATGCGGGACAGCAAGTGTGCTGATGCTTCGCTAAGGGCACGTTCTTCACCACGAAGTTCGGCAAGTTTACGTGTAGTTACTTGAGTAATAGAATTAAACCCAGTGCCTGCAAGTTTGTCATTGATTTCTTTTACGGCTTGTTGTCCAAGTTCAGATGACATGTCTTTAATACTTGATACTGCAGTACGGTATTCTTCAAAAGCAGAAATAACTTTACGTGTGCCAAACAACTGCTGACGCACTGTTTCAACGGTTGCTACAAATTCTTGGTTTTTTTCAAACTTGGTTTTAGCAGTAGAGACAGTCATGTCTTTAATGTCTTGCATTGTCTGCTTGTATGAGTCAACTGCTGAGTGCTTGTAAGTTCCGGGGAACGTAAGAGCAAACGCATCGCCACGGTCAGCAACGTTTTCTTGGTAAACGTGTCCACCCTGTGAGTTAGGTGAAAATACTGTGTCCTTACTAATTCCACCAAGGTTTTTGTTCATTGCTTCGTCAAGTTGACCATGCAGGTTGTCAATGTTTGCGTTGCTGTATTCGGCAGCAGTGCTTAGTGTTTCGTTGCTTGCTTGAAGCAATTCGTAAGAACTTCCAATGCTGGTACCTGCCAAGTTCATAATCATCTGGCGTGCTTTAGAAGAAAGACCAATGATTGTTCTGGCGTCAGGGAAACGCAATGAACCCATGTGTGTAGAACCAACACCACTGTATTTGCTTATGTTGTTAGTTGCAATAGTTTCAGATAGTTGTGGCCCTAGGTCACCAGGAACCATTGCACCTGAAGAACCTGCAGTGTCAACGCCAGAAATTTCTTCTACGTGGTCACGAATGTCTTGTAATGATTTAGCAAGAACACTGTCAGCAAGACCCATCGGGCCTAGACCTGCTACAAGGCGACGTGCACTTGCATAGAAATAAATGCTCTTAAGTACGTTTCCGTAATCTTCTGGCTTTGCGTGGTATAGCGCTTCAATAACACCGTCAATAACGTGTTCAGGCATTGACAAACCACGAAGGCTGTCACTAATAGCAGCAAGGGCGTTCTTGCTACCTGGAATAATAATCTTGCTTTCCCATGCTTTAGTAACTTCATTAATGTATGTAGCGTTCCTTGTAAACTGCTTTACAAGCCAACGACCAAATGATGCACGAGCACGAACACTTGGGTTCTGTGCTGCTGCTTCAATAAGGCTTTGTGGGGTGATGTTAAAAGGAGTGTTGTTTTTAACTGCTTCTTCCATTGACTTACGGATTGCGTAGTCAAGGTTTAGAACATCTCCAACAATAAGGTCACCAGGGATACGTGCCTTGAGCAATTCGTACATGCTCATACTTGGAGCAACCTTGCGAACCATACCAATACCTTCGGCAAGGTCAGCGTGAATCTTAATTACTTCTTCTACGGTAGTTGCTTTAGCAAGGTCGGCTACAGCCTTAATGCCTTCCTTGGTTCCCATATCGTATGTGCCACGAAATGTATTAAGGATGTCCTTAAGACCGTGAGTAGCCATGTACTGAAATGCCGCTTTAACACGCTGGTATTCATCAGCGATACGGTAAACATCTTCGGCAGAGTTCATTCCCATCCCACCAAAGTGTTCTGCTAAGAAACCTTTGGTAAATCCTTCGGCAGTTCTTGATTGACCAATAACCTTACCCACAGCACCCATAGGGTCTGAACCTAAGTACTTTGTGTAAAAGTCAACAGCACCACTTCCCAATTGAAACGCCATGTCTCCAGGGTGTGCGCCTAATAGTTCCATAAGTACTTGACCATTAGTTCCAATGCGTCGTCCGTATTTGTCTACTACTGAACCATCTCGTGTCTGTTCCCATAATTGCTTAAGGTCAGGATTATCCTCTGCTGAAAGTGCAGTGGCCTGATACATCAAATTCATAGTTGTGTCTTGACCTGGCCTGAACAAAACGCTTCCCACTCGTGCCGCAACCTTAAGTGGTGTGGCAATTGTGTTGGTAGTAAAAGCAGTAGCACGGCGTAGTTTGCTTAGACCGCTTTCTTGCTTCTTGTCATCAAGTTGACGAAACCGTATTTTCTCTGCTTCGTTAAGACCTGCTTCGCTTGCACGCTTTTGCTTTAACTCATCGTAAACAAGTTGTTCTTCTTCTGGAAGTGTGCCAGAAAAACGTGCTTTGCGGTTAGCCTTTATTTGTGCTTTGGCATCTGCAGCGGCTTTTGCATCTGCGTTCTTGATTTTTAATTCAGCAAGTTGTGCTTCTTCTTCTGGAGATAAAGATGTTGTTTCAACTTTTTTTTCCAAGTTTTTTTGTTTAACTTGGTTTATTTTGCTCATTGCTTTTTCAATGACGCTTGCTTTTTCAGCCTGAGTGCTAGCAGCAGCAACTTCTTCCGCTAATCCTGTTTCACCAATACCTAGTGCACCTTTTGTGGCGATAGCAGGAAGCATGTTAAGCATAAAGTAATTAGTTGCGTATGCAGTACCGTAGCGTGAACGCAATGATTCATAAAAGGCCAACGAGTGCGACATGCTGTTAAATTGAAATACTGGGTTAATAATTGCATTACCAACATTTGTAACGTCTTTCATTACGCCTGCTTGTGCAGAGGGATTAACACGCTCTGATGGTCCAGCAGTTGTCACCGCTGATGCACCAATGTTCATGTCTCCCATAGTGCGCTTAATTGCACCACCTGCAAGTCCTACAAGCCCCTTACCCCAGTCAGCAATAACATTTGGATGTGAACCGTCTGTTGTCATTGGCGGTGCTGCACCGTCAGTAAGAATGCGTCCTACGCTGTGAAGAAGGCTGCTGAACCACGAAGAACCGTGCGAAGCACCAGGGTTGGCCTTTGTACCTGCAGTAGCAAACTTGTGAACACTGTCTGCCATAATCATTGTCTTGGCAGAGTTAGCAAGCGTGTGACCGTCTACATTAGGTGTCTGGGCTAATGCCATAACAACGTGAGGGTGTGCTGCCAACTCTGGAGCAGACTGAACAATCTGTGTAGCCTTTACGGCTGGGTCATTAAGACTTTTTAAGTGCGCTTGGTAATCACCAGAGAAATCTTGTGTTGGTGATGAAGGTTGTGGGATTATTGGCTTTGGCGGTGTTATGTCAGCCATTAGAGTCCAAGGTTACGAGCAGAATCCGCAAGGTCCATAAGTATTGAAGAATTGCCACCTGGTCGAATCATGGCACTTAATGAACTACTTAGTGGTGCCCTTCCAACGTTTTGCATTGCTTCTGGTCCTGGACCTGGACCAAATGGCAAACCAGTTGTTACTGGCTCATTAGGACGAAGCGTGTCTGCAATGTAAGGCATTGAACCAGGTTGAGGTGCTGGTGCTTTTTGAACCGCTGGTGCTACTGGCGCTTGTGGCGCTTGGCCCATTGGGACCGCTTGTTGTGCTGCACGCTGTGTTGCAGCCTTACCATAGTCTTGTCCTGGAACTGTGCTGATAGGCATGTTTAAGTCTGTACGATTACCGTACGCCGTGCCTGGTGTTCCTTGACGTTCTCCGCCTCTACCTCTTGGCATTTATTACACTCCTGCTGGTGCTGGTGCTGGTGCTTGTGCAACTGCCGGAGCCATTTGTGCTCCACCGCCTAGTTGTCCTAGAAGCGTTTGCAAATCTGGCTTGCCTGCTGGTTCCGGTGCGGCCATTGCTGGGTTTTCTGGTGAAACTCCCATACCTGGCTGCATTTCTGGGGCAGGTGCTTGGCCTGGTTCCGCTGGCTGTTGCTGCATCATTGCTTTCTTTGATTGTTCTTCTTGCATTTCTTTGTGAATAGTTGCTACAGCATCTTCTAATGTTACGTGACGCTGTGCTTTCATCTTAGCAATACGAGCAATAATACTAGGGTCTAATGTACCTTGTGAAGCCTGTTGTTCAAGTCCTGTTAGAAGTGCTTTACGCAATCCTTCAATTTCTACACGGTCTGCTTCTAACGCTGGGTCCTCAATTGCTGGGTCCATAGTACGGGCTGTTTCGTTAGACATAATTCCCATACCTACACGCTGACCAATTGAAACAATCATGGCGTTAATGTCTGAGCCTGGCATTGGGTACTTAACATATCCAAAGTGTGTGTCAAATGTTTCGTTTGGTTTGTAATCTTCGCTGACCACTTTGCCATCGCCACCCATAAAAAACATAGAAGGCTTTGAGCCGTAATATGATTTCATAATGCGAACAGCACGAACGTTTTCTAGTTCCATTGACTGTGAGAAGATTTCTTGGTATTCCTGAAGTGGCATGTCAACGGCGCTAGAAAGCACTGAAGAACCACGGCGAGCAGTACGAATGTTAGAACCAGATTCTCCACCAAACTCGGCAGGGATTCCACCAGTAAGGCGTTGTGAACGCTCTAAGCGGTCAAGGGCCATCTGTGCATCTTGTGTCTGCTGTGGGTGAACAATCTGAATCTGACCCTTGTCCAAGATTCCTCGGATACCTTGCTTACCGTCAGCCTCTTGCACAATACGTGGTGAGGTTGGTGCGTTGGCAGGTGATACAACCCATTCGTCTGGGAATACGTTGCGAAATACTGCGATAGTGTTAAGTGCATCCAACTTGGCTTCACGCTGGTACATACCAAGCATCTGGTCAAATTGGCCTTGCAAACGGTCAAGCGTAATGCGTCCAGCAATTACAACAGGGCAGATTTCAGCACGGTTAGGGATGCGTTCAAGAATAATGTGAGTAGCAATACCCTTACCAGTTTCGTCACGGAAATCGTGGGTCTTTGGCTTTTCGGCACCAACAGCAACAAGAACAGTCTCGTAGCCATCTAAGTACTCAAGAATTTCAAACATGTCGGTGTCGTTTTTGTCACCTTTGTAAAGGATAGAAATTTGTGCTGGATAGTGTTGTTTCATCCAACCAAGTGGGCGACGGTCTGCAAAGATACAGTCCTGTGGTTCCATGTTGTCTGGGTCAATCATTGGCGATGGGTAAGTAGCCAATGGGTTACGTACACGCCAGTGTGGAATTTTACGCTGGTCTGAAGGGTCTAGCGATACAGGAGAAAGAGATACGGCACTCATACCATAAGCAGTAAGGTGACGGGCACGACGACGAACTTTGGTTCCCATGCGGTTCATGTCCCACCAACCAAGGTTGGCTAGGCGACGGTCACGGGCACGGTTGTCGGCAGTTTGAATACCAGGGCGAAGTGAAGGGTACTGGATGTCTGGAAGGACTGATGCAACTCGCATAGCGAAAGCATCAATACCTTGAGCAATTAAGTTAGGAATTGCGGGTTTTTCTGCTTCGTCTAATTCAGGCAACGGAACAATTACATCACCGTTATAGTGGTCACGTATTTCCTGCATACGGCGAAACTGCCCGCTACGCTGGGAGCGACGCTCCTGATACATGGTGACAATTTGACCAGCGGCCTTATCGTCATCGAAAGAAACGGGCATCTATTACCTCAAGTTCGCTAGTTGGGTGTTTCTTACCCATTTGGGTCGCCATGCTTGCACAGTTTTTGTTTGCGGCATATGCAGATTAGGAAGGTTCCATTCAAAGAACCATTCCGCCATTACACAGTCATCGGTACGTCCATGGGGGTATCTGGTGACTTCATCAATTAACTTCATTGAACGAACTTTACCTTCGCCCTTACCCATCAATCTTACACGACCAAACTTCCAATGTTGAGAAATCGTCGTAACGCCATAATTTGCGTCCGATTTATTGGAGGTTGTATTGTGAGGAATAATCTCTACGCCACGCAGTTGTCGCCACCGTTTGAAATGGTCGTACTGCAACATAAATCGTTGGGCTGCATTTTGTTCCACAACCCAGACCTGGATAGGCATACCTAGGCTTTCGCTTAAACGTTGCCAATCTTCCATAACCCCAGTAAATTCACCCTCATTGTAGTTATATTCCAAGAACTCTGGGGCTTCCATCTTTTGGCGAATTAGGTCCATAAGAAATCGTTGGTTAGATTCTGGGTGGTATAACCAGCACTGGATAGACCAGTACATAGTCGGACTAGGGTCAGCGGTAGCAACCACTAAGCAATCACGCAGGTTAATGCCCGCAGGCACTTCCCAACGGTCACGGTCTTTGTCAATACAACCTGGGCTGTCCCCATGACCATAAACCCATTCATTGCGTACTAATACTTCGTCTAGGGCAAGGTCTTGCTGTTGATACACCACGGCAAAACGTTCTCCACGGTTTGACATAAGGTTAGAGATTTCTCGCCAAGGTAGTCGTCTAGGGTCAAGCAAGCAACCGTCAGGAAAAGCCATAGAGCCTCGCTTGTGATTTTCTGGTGAACACCTGTCTTCGTAGTGAGCCTGGTACAGCAAGTGTTTATACTTTTTGTCACGGCGTAGGTTCTTTAATTCTTCTTCGCTTAAAACATCTTGGGCATCTTCGTCCTCGTCTTCCAGAGGTTGCACCATATCTAGAGCAAAGCGATAAAGGTCGTCAGGAGCCAGACGCTGACCAATAAGAGCAAGCATACCTGCAGGCTCAAGTCGAGTTTCGGCAACGTCTTGGTACCAGTCTTCCATTGCTTCTCGCATTTCAGCAGAACGGACTTTGCGAGGGTCCACAAGGTCGTCCCAGAAACAACCATCGAAGCGTCCTCCAATGAAACCACTATCCATACCGTAGGCACTAAGGGTTGGCTCCTTTTCACTAATCGCACCCTGGTCTTCAGGTTGCATAACAATAAAGGCTTCGTTAGTCCATTGCTCTTTCTCTAACGGTTTAAAACGACCAAAGTCCAAAGCAAGTGTTGATTCTGCATCCACTGCTTGCCCACGCGATTTAAGTAGTTCGTCAGCGGTTTCAGGGATAACACGTTCTAGTGAACGACGCACACGGCGCAAATTGTTTTTGGCTAGGCTCATAGTTGCACTGCCGGTTAAAAGACGGATGCTTCTATTACGGCAAATTGCCCAGCACGTAATGTCATGTAGCAATGTTGTCTTACCTGAACCAGGCGGCATGTTCATTACTACGTATTCTTTGTCTGGCGATTCTAGTAATTTAACTAGTTCTTCACCAGCCATCTCCTGCCATGGCGTAGAGATACGGCCAAAGTAACGTTGGCGAAAATAAGCAAAATCATCTAAGGCTAATTGTGCTTCATGAATTAAATTCTCTTTAGCAATAGGGCCTGAGAGTTTGGCTTCTTTTTTAAGTTCCCTGTAATTACTAGCAGAACTGTCAATGCCCTCATCTGCCCTTAGAGACTGTGCGGCTTTTTCTACACGGTAAGCAGTGGCTTCTGAGAATTTAGCCTTGCGTGCACTTTCTACAATAGAAAATCCCGCAGAGCGTGCCTCAAAGTACTTCTTGCGTTGTACCGGTGTTACTGCCATTTATGAGTTCAATGCGTCAGCAATCAAACCACGCACCCTGTATCCAGGTACGTTTGAGTCACCAATAGTAAAAATGCCGCCTAGACCGTCGTTGTAATCTTTAACTGCAATCACAAGTACATAGTCTTCTACAACCGGCATTTCCCACGGTGCGTCACTTGGCAGTTCCTCGTTTATACGGTTAAGGAACTTAGGGAGGTTATGGTCTATCCAGTCTTTTAAAGACTTTTCAATAACCTCACCATGTGACATTATGCTGTTGGTGTGGCAGGTGCAGTATCGGCTTTAACGTTAGCAGTTACTTGATTTGCAAGTGTCTGTGCAAGAGCAATGTTGCTTTGTAAATTGTGCTTCTTTACAAAGTGAATTGCTTCAGTAATTGTTGAACACAATACACAAATAGAGGCAACGACTCCTTCAACACCTGCAGGGATTCTAAAGCCTGGGTGTATTACTGATAGAACAGCACCGGCTCCTGCAAGTAGTGCTGTAATGTGTGGGGCTATGTTTTTCTTCATGTTATAAGTGTAGCACTACATAGCGTATTGAAACGTTGGACTCAAAAAAAAATTTAGAAATTCGCACCAAGGTGCAAAACCTGCACTACGACTGGTCCTCGTACCATGCTTCGTAGGGCTGGCCGCCAACCGTTAGTTTGATACCACGACGTTTGCGGCGTACTTTACGTCTGTACTTAGAGTCAAAAAGCCAAGAAGCGGGGTCCGCTGTCTTGACTGACTTTCGCCGAATTTTCATTACTTCTTTTTACGGACCTTAGCCTTAATGGCTTCAAACCTGACTTTAGGATTGGCATACTTACGGTTAGCCGCTTGTATGTCTTTTGCCTCGTGCTTATTAAATGGTTGGCCGCAGCCGCAAGTAGAACACATAATTCCATGATAGCACATATCGTATCAAAGCAAAAAGCCCGACCCCATATCCCTACGGTGCCGGACCTTCTGCTTTTTAGTGTCGGAAGTTACTAATGGGGCAGTGCCCACCCAGAACTATACACACACGGTATACACCCGTCAAGCACCTGGCTTGTGAAAACATTCACATAAAGTTACGTCACAGGGTAGGTTAAATGTGTTACTCTAGAAGGAGTGGAATCAGTTCGCTCTAAAAGGCACCACCGCACTAAGATGTACGATGCGAGTGGCCGAGATGTTCGGACTTCCCCTGCAATGCGTGAAATGCTTAGTCGCTACAACTCTTGTCCTAATGAGGCTGAGAAGCGTTGGTTCCTGGAATCACTTCCAACCGACACTAGATTACGACTAGAATTTCTGCTTAACTAACAACTTAAGATATGTTCCCCACGACTAGGTGGGCGGTGGGTTAAAGTCCTGGCGGTGAAATACTAGTACCCGTCCGTTGGCCGTTAGAGGGTCATTGGGTCGAACACGTACGTAAGAGGCAACACATTATGCTCTTATGTAAATCGTCCAAGTACTTTAAACGCATCGGACAAGCCTCGTGTTCATGACGGGTTGGATGTCCCATTTAAAATACTTAAGTCTTTTTTATTTGGTTGGTGATGCGGGGATACCTGTAAATAGAAAGACGTGTAAAGATAGTGGTTTTAAAAGGATTCCTGCAAAGAAATTGAAAGTGTGCAGTTAGTAACCATTTCCTTTCTTTTTTGTAAATAGCAAGTAGCAGTACTACTGTTATTCCTACCCTGGGTAGTATACATTTACCCTGATGAGAATGACAGTTTACCGTTGTTGAGATTACACATACTAAAACTATGATGGCCTCGGCAGACAGCCGGTCAAACCTCTCTTAACTGGAACCGTTCTAGATAAGATTGGCGTGATGATGCAGGGGTGGGCAAGGGATGAGCATTGCCCCGACACTCTCTCACTGATTAGCAGTCTCACTGCCTGACTGCCAAGCCCTGAACTACTGCGCTCTCGCTTGTGCATACATTCACATTTATGTTACAGTTATGTTACAATTTGAAACACCAATAAACACTAGGCCTTTCAGGTGCTACTATACTTGACAGGTGCAGGGATGCTTGCTATTGTGTTGTTATCAGGTAAACGCCTGATGAGTTCTAAGGGAAATCATGACAACAGAAACAACAACAGCAACACAGTTCACAGCAGAAGAGTTAAGCGACCTGAGGTTCTTCACCCTAATGGCTTGGACTGACAAAGAGTACAAGGGTTCAGAACTAGGAAAGAGTGCGGAGGCATTGTACAAGAAGATTGTATCAATGCAGAACTAGTCGAAACGCCTTAGGGCGTCTGCGGGGGATTGCCTCCCCGTACTGATGAGACAGGCAAAGAGAGTAAGGGACAAAATGAACAAGAAAGACATCCGAACAGATGCAAGGTTGATTAGGGAATGTCTAAGAGACTTTGAAAAGGCCATGACTGACGGCAACGCCGAAGAAATGACCGCCATCGCCAGCGAATTGATAGGGATGGCCTGCAACTTTGAAACTTACGCCTACGAGGTAACAGTCGACAAGGCCGTTAGTGACTTTTGCAATTACTAGTCGAAACGGCGCAAGCCGTCTGGCGTGGGTTCATCGCCCGCCACTGATGAGATAGATGAAAGAGAAAAGGGAAATCATGGAAAACGAGACTTTAGTTTGCGCAAATTCTCCAGATAGTGCGTATTTCTTTACTATTAATTACAAGCCTGGAGATGAAAACCGATACAGTGCAGAACTTAACGATTGCGACCACGCAAGCGAGATGTGCTGGATTTTTAACGGGGATGATGACAATGAGTAACCAAATCTGCAAGCCTTGCGGGGCAGATGTTCACCCGCTAGAGGTGTTCCCCCATGATTCAGGGATTCAGTGCCTCGCCTGTTACGAAAAAGAGCAGGCAGGCCAGCCAATGCCTACGGCGGGAGAGATTCGGAGAATGTGGGGCATGTAGTAAAAGCCCGCTAGGGCTTAGGCTTGACAGTGCTAGTAGTTTGTGTTACCGTCAGGTGTAAGACTTAGCGAGTGTCTAAGTTAGAGAGTAAGGGAAACAATGAATGAACTAGAAGAGCAGTATGAAGAAATGCTAGATGAGTGCCATGAGGTTTTTAAGATTGGCGAAATGACTTTCTACCCCTCGCAGATTCTTAAGAACTGTGACCCAGTGGCTTACCGTATTGGTTTAGGTGAGTTTGAGGATTCTTTGGAGGAAGACGCATGAGAAACCTACTAAGAACCTTTAGCGTATTGACTGCCCTAATTGTTTGGCAGTGGGTACACAATTACGATAACTGGAGTTTTTATAGCAACACGCAGGGAACCGATGTTATTGCCTTGTTTGCCTTTATCATTGTATTTGGTTTGTGTTGGTGGATTAGTAACGAAGCAACGAAGTAAGCCCTAGTGGGCTTAGGTAGTCTCACAATTCCCCCCGTGAGGCTATCTAAGGCCAAAATGGCCAAGAGTTAGAAAGGGATGGTATGAACTACCAAGAAATAAAAGAGATAATCGGAAAGACTGGGGCACTGTCTCAGACTGACGGCTTAATCGTTCACGTCACTATCACTGACGCTAAGAAGGCTTACGGTAACCTACGTTACAGCGTCAAGCCCGTTGCTGGTGCTGGTGAAGTGTGGGTAAGTGCTGAGCGTGTGGCGGTGTTGTCATGAGTAAATACACTTACGAGATTAGAACCTTTGTCACGGTAGAGGGTGATTATGAAAGCGATTTTGATTCCGACAGGGCAATAGACAAGATTTTACTTGACTCTATAAAACAAGATTTCTTAAAAGATTTTCACATTGAATTAGTTGAAGTAGACGGGGTGACACAATGAAGGTACGCATACGACCTGATTTGATTGAGCAGGAGGGTGACGACATTTGTATCGTTGCTACTGCAAAGTTTTGGCTAACACCGCAAGACATTGAGAACTCAGAGTTTTTGGGTTCTGATGAAACGACTGGAGAAGTTGTTTTAGTGTTACCAAGCGACTGGGTGGGTGACGAAATCCCTGTCGTGCGTGTTGATAGTATTGACGTAGAGTTTATAGAGGAGAAATAATGAGTACAGATACAAAGATGAGTTATGCAACGCTTGGCACTCTAATCATGCTTAAAGCGTCATTAGACGTGGCAATCGAGAAGATGAATGATGAGAGGGTGTACAGCGAACTGCGTGCAGACTGTCACATCATGAAAGCAAACATTGAAAGTGTATTAAACAACGACTGGCATTGGGGCTAGTCACTAACAGAGAAAAGGGAGAAGTAAATGAGTACCGAAACACTGATTAAATTATGCCGATTCTGTGGCTGGGCAGTAAATCAGAAAGGGCCAGATGTGTGCCCCGACTGTGAAGAAACGTGGTATCTAGAACACAAGCGATTCTTCGAGCAGGGTTGGGATTACTAAACACAATCAAGATTAAGCAGTCAGGCCGTCACCGATAAGGTGGCGGTCTTTCTGTTTGTGTGCTACAATTCTCTTGGCTGGGAAGTGGGTGAGGTCTAACTCGCCCTCGTAATGAGTCAAGTTATTTCCCTGACTGTGACTCCCCACTACCAGTCACTTCTTTACG
>Ga0214202_1000421_pt1 | contig 16973 bp, 18 predicted proteins | sample TroBogEpilimnion_9_FD_153040 | JGI IMG/M metagenome (GOLD analysis project Ga0214202, IMG submission 153040) | Freshwater microbial communities from Trout Bog Lake, WI - 03JUN2009 epilimnion | ecosystem: Environmental > Aquatic > Freshwater > Lake > Epilimnion/Euphotic zone | place: Trout Bog...
TAACAATTATTAAAGTCTCAGTTTTGTATTAGAAAAAATAATCTATGCAAAACGTAATTAAATCTATTAAAGATAAAAAAGGCACATTATTAGATGTAAGAAGTACAATGGAATTTGAAGAAAATCATATTCCTGGTGCCATTAATATTCCATTAGATTCAGTTGAAGCGAATATCAAGCAAATTGAAGCCATGCCTAAACCAATAGTAGTTTACTGCTTAAGCGGTGGGAGAAGTGGTATCGCAACTGGCATATTGCAACAAAATGGCTTGCAAGATGTATACAATGGTGGCGGAATTTTTAGTTTAAATAATATCATAAACAACAATTAATATGTTTAGCTTTTTAAAAAGATTTTTTGGGCCTGGTACCGATTTTAAAGCCTTAACAGAAGCGGGTGCAATTATTATTGATGTTCGTTCTCCTCAAGAATTTGATCGTGGTCATATTAAAGGATCAAAGAATATTCCAGTAAACATCATCCAACGAGAAATTAATGCAATCAAGAAACTAAATAAACCCATAATTACGGTTTGTCAAAGTGGTGCCAGAAGCGGAATGGCAAAGTCTGCTTTAAAAGCTGCTGGAGTAGAAGTTTACAATGGAGGTTCTTTGTTTGGGCTAAGAAATAAAATAAGTTAATTGTGAATTCATTTGTTTTTAAATATAAAAGAGACTTAATTGGCATAAGCCTTGGAGCCATTGCAGGTTTTGCATATTGGAAATTTATTGGCTGCGCAAGTGGCACTTGTATGATAACTTCCAAGCCATTAAATAGTAGTTTATACGGCGCATTAATGGGTTATTTAGTAGCAGGCATGTTTAAAAAAGAAACAAAATAATTGCAAATAAATTTTTTAACCAAAACCAACGTTTATGAAAGCTAATATCGGTTCTTTAGACAAAGTAATTCGAATTTTTTTAGCCATTGTTTTTGCTATGCTTTACATTACTAAAATGGTGGAAGGCACAGTAAGTGTTATATTACTTGTTGTAGGTGGTGTATTGTTATTAACAAGCATTATTAACTTTTGCCCATTGTACGCAATTATGGGTTTAAATTCTAATAAAAAGTAGATTTACTAATCAAATGAGTAATAATAAATTATTAAGTATATTCAGTAACAAATGCCCTCGTTGTAGGCAAGGTAAATTATTTGTATCATCTAACCCTTACGATTTACCAAATATTACAAAGATGAATGAGCAATGTCCAGTATGCGGACAACCGACTGAAATAGAAGTTGGTTTTTATGTAGGCACTGGTTATGTTAGTTATGCATTAACGGTAGCTTATTTTGTTGCTAGTTTTGTTGCTTGGAAAGTTATTATTGGTATGACCTTTGATTTAGATGACAATAGAATTATTTATTGGTTGTTTAGTGCTATTACATTTCTAATTTTATTACAACCCATTTTTATGCGTTTATCAAGATCTATTTGGATTGCAATGTTTGTTCCTTTTAATAAGGACTGGAAGACAGAACCTTTAGAATACAATGAGAGAATGGATGAACATTTTAAGGAGCATTAAATTTTTAGAAAACAGAAATCTACCAATTTGAGGAGATTTAAATTAGTATTTTCAATACACAATAATTCAACCTATCTATTTGTAATAGGAATTCCTTCCCAAATTGAATTAGAAGGCACTTCATCACCTTTCATAACTAAAGACAGTGGGTTAATTACAGTATTTTTTCCAATAATTGAATCATATAAAATTATAGTGCCAGCCCCAATAGTTACATTTGATCCTATTTTAACAGGACCCATTTTCATAACCCTATCTTCAAAAAGATGAGTTTGGGGACCTGAATCAAAATTTAAGTTTGAGTAATCACCAATAGTAACTAAATCAAATTCTGTAAAGTCAGTAGTTTCCAAATAGACTTTTTTACCAACTTTGACACCTAGTAATCTTACAAAAAATGGTAAAAAAATGGTTCCTTTTAAAAAATCCAAAAAATAGGCTACAGCTACACTTTCATATAAAGAAGTAATTGCTTCCGTTAACCAAACATGTATTGTCCACATAGGATATTCTGCCTTTTTATACTTGCCGATGATTAACCATTTTAATAAAAAAGTAACCAAAAATGCTGGTAATGCTACTAATAACAAATAATAAATTGGAAAAAGTAATAATGTAACTACACTATTATTTTTAGTAATTAAATCATGCGCAAAAGCAATAAAGATGATACTAAAACATAATATTAAAGATTGAGGAATTAAAATTCTAATGAACTCAATTATGCTTCTGGCAATTACTCTTAATTTATTAGGTTTAAAGGTTAGCGAGTCTGGATAATTAGCATTAATCAGTCTTTTAGGTAATTGAATGGCAGGAGATCCAAACCAATCAGTTTCAAGTTGGTCTAGTTTACTTTGAGAAGGAGCTATAGATAAAACTCCTATTAATTTATTATTGCCCAAATTCAAACCTTGAGGAACAACAGCACTGTTGCCAATAAATATTTTATCGCCAATTATCGTCTTCTTTAAAATTAACTCCTGATTTCGTATGTCAGTTTCTCCAATCACAGCCACATCAGCTATGAAGGATTCATTCCCAATTTCTAATAAATGATGTGAAACATTTGAAGCATTAGAAATCTCCGTGCTTTTACCAACCTTTGCACCGAGTAAACGGTAAATTTTATTTATGTAAACAGTTGCAAAAATAGGTTTTATGACCAATAATAATAATGAAAATAATTGATCACTAAACCATTTATTTATATAGGTGTTACTAAATATTGAATAAGTTCCTTCTTTCATTTTTCTATTAAATAATCTAGTTAAAAGAACTACTTCTGCAATAAATAAAACAATATAAATTAAAGAAAATATTGGGGTTGAAAATAAATAATAAAACGAATACCAATCGGCATTTTCATCCAAATAATGTAACCCTATGATTGTTGGAATTAATGGAAGTACTATAATAATAGGTAGTATCAAGATTAAAAAAAGAAACTTGTAATTGTATAAATTATCGAAATGATTATTATTAATGAACTTTTTGTTTTGATGTGTTTCCTTAAACATAGCTGGGCTTCCTTCCCAAATTTCATTTGATTTAATTGTTGTGTCAACACTTAAAGCTGACAAATCATTCAAAGTTCCATTTTCTTTAATTATACAGCCCCCATTTACTACCGAACTTGTACCAATATATCCATTATCTTCAATAATAATTGATCTCAGCTTTAATTGACCATACTCTACATATGCATTGTTTAAAATAACATTACCACTAATCGTGACATTTTCACCAATTTCAATTAAATCCCCTACTCCAAACTCAAATTTATTTAGCTGAGCATTGGCTGAAACTTTAAATCCTATAGACCTTAGGTAATGAATATACAATGGTGAATTACTTAAAGTATCTGAGGGCGTTATTGAAACTAATCTTTTATAAAACCACCACTTGAAATATACATAGCCCCATAATGGATAATCTCCTTCGGTAAATTTTCCAACAAAACTCTTTTTTATTAAAATTATTATTAACAAAATTATTGGAGGTGTAATCATGAAGGATATAATAGCACTAATAATGGGATAAACAAAGCCATCTACTTCATTTGCTACAATATAATAACTTAAATAGGGTATAAATATTTGTGCAGCAACCAATCCAAAAATTATAAACAATCCCATTATTTGAAATAAACCACACAAGTAATAACTCAGATTATTAGGCTTTTCAAATTCTATTGATTTAAAATGCTCTATATTTTTACTTTTTTCCTTCCAAAAATCAATAATTGATTCAATTTTTCTTTTTTGATAAATGTCTAATATAGAGACATCATTGATACCAATTTTATTTCTTGATTCAGAAACAAAAATTGCCGCAAGCATTGAATGCCCTCCTAAATCATCAAAAAAATCAGAGTTTGTATTTAATTCTTGACCTGGAAATAAATCAATCAATACTTCTAAAACTTTCTGAGTAACTGAATCATTATTAAATTTTTCATCAATTTTTGATTCAATACTACTAATTTGTATTTCAGGTAAATTTTTTCTATCAATTTTGCCACTTGCTAATCTTTTAAAATTATTAACCTTAATAAATTGGCTAGGTAACATATAAACTGGAAGGATATTTTGAATTTTATTTTTCAAAATATCTGACAAATCCATACTTTCAGTCGTTTCGTAATAAGCTATTAATTGATCTATGCCCAAAACTTGTTTTTTGACAACAACTGCATTTAAAACTTTGTCAAAAGAATTAATTACTGACTCTATTTCACCTAATTCAACTCTATAACCCCTAATCTTTACTTGGTCATCTTTTCTACCTAAAACAACAACTTTACCTTCATCATTTATAAAACCAAGATCACCAGTTAGGTAAATTATATCTCCATACATCTGATCTAAAGAAATAGGCTTATTAATAAATGATTTATTTGTCAATTCTTGGTTGTTAAAATAGCCTTCACTAACTCCAATTCCTGAAATAACCAGCTCTCCAATTTCACCCAATTCAACGGGATTTTGTTGATCATTAATTATGGCGATAGAATAATTTGGCAAGGGCAAACCAACATTCACCAAATCAGAGAATTGGAGCTGTCCAATAGTTGCAGTAACAGTAGTTTCAGTTGGGCCATATGAATTGAAAAACTGAATATTGTCTTTTGCCCATTTCCTAATCACATTTTCATTACAGGCTTCCCCACCTGAGTTTATTAACCTCAATGAAGGAACATTATTACCTATAAATCCCAATAAGCTAGGTACCGCATGTAAGACTGTAATATTTTTATATTTTATGAAATCTTCTAATTTGTCGAATGATTTAGATATTATGTTATCTGCAATAATGAGTGTGGCTCCAACTAAAAAACTAATCCAAACTTCCTCAAACCACATATCAAAAGATATAGAGAATCCTTGATATACAATATCATTACAAGTAATATTCAGAATTTCATTTTCAGATTCTATAAAGTGAGCGATCTGATAATGCTTAATTGGGATTCCCTTTGGTTTTCCAGTACTACCTGATGTAAAAATAATATGTGAATTACAATCTATATCTGAAAAATCAATTGGACTATTACTTAATGCTTCATATTCATCCAAAGAAATAGAGGTGATTTGTTTATCGATTTTTAAATTAGAAACACAAAAAGCTGCATTTGCTTCCTTTAAAATAACTGCGACTCTCTCTATTGGCGTTTCAATATCAAATGGTATATAAGTAGCCCCAGCTTTAAGTATTCCTAAATGGGCAATAAATATATCAAAACCTCTAGGGAGAAACAACCCTATAACAGTCCCTTTACCGATATTTAAATTATGTAATTTTCTAGCAAAGGCATTACTTCCTTGATCTAATTCTAAATAAGTAATTACCTCGTCATTAAATGACAAAGCAATTCTATTTGGAAATTGCTTTACACTATTATTAAAAATATGAATCAAAGTCTTCTTATGAAGAATTTGATTATTTTGGAGTCCTAGGATTATACTGCAATTAGCACTCTGCATTAAAATTTAATAAAAAATGAAAAGTTTGTAAAAATTGTAGTCTTTAAAAACCTTTCTGAATAAGGAGTAGAATCAATTGTACTTATTTTACCTCCATTGTTTACTACTGAAATAGTATTTACAGGGTTCATTGGATTTACAAAAGTTGGAGTAAAGCTAAAACCATATTTATCATTTTCAAATGTAATTGGTGCTGCTATTTCAAAATCCATCATACGAAAACCAGGATTTACAACGGAGGTAGAAGTGATGTTTTGTAATGTAATAATTTGACTTTTCTTACCTTTTCGTTGTGAATTCTGGGTGACAGAGCCCTCATAATACCCTAAGGAACTATAATTCAAATCAGCAGTTGGATCAAATGTCCATTTAAAATCTCCACTCTTCCATTTAATCTCTTTCTCTAATTCTAAATTCAAATAAACATCTGACTTACTACTAAATAGCAAATCTGCTTCCGTAGAAAGCTTAAAAATATTAAAATCATAACTTGCGCCAGCACCCAATGATCCGGTAATATCACTATTTACTGAAACCCTTTGATTTGAATTAAAATACTTAGTAGCATATAATCCACCAGAAAAATTATCCGTGAAGTCATGTTCGTATGAACCATTTAATTCTAAAAAATCAAATCTTTGATTATTATTTTGAAGCAAATAATAAAGGTTTGCATCAAAACTTAATCCATTGCCATTTTTCATTTCTAGAGTAGTAACAGAATAGGGAATTTTTAAAGAGTCAGCTCTTCCATTAAATAAATAATTACTCAAATAACCAGTGCTTAGTTTAAAATGAAAATTATTTAATGAATCTTCTTTATTTGCTTCCTGAGCAAATAAAGAAGAAACGAATAAAAAAGAAATACAAAAAAGTAATATTTTTCTCATACGAAGGTTTATTCAAATCTATGTTGTTTTCTTCTATTTTTACCTCTTCGTATTAAGGTTTTCATGAATTCTCGGTCAAGTCTTAATACTTTATTTGCTTTATCCTCAGACTTGAAAACATTTGTAAGTTTTCTGAAGTAGCTCTTTCTTAAATTAAAAAGATCTTCTTCGAATTTAATTTCATTGATAGTTCTATTTGTTCTTAAATCTTTAAACGACTTTATAAATTCATTATATACAGGCCAAAAAGCTTCAGCTTCAGTAGAAGTCATTGCTAGACTGTCAGTTAAATACTTGATTTTTAGATTCTGAATCATCTGTCTTTTATTAACACTTGTATCATGTTTAAAAGACCTAAAACTAGGATCCATTTTTCTAAATTTACCCTGTTGTGCGTTTGCAATAGTTGCAATGAATAGAAATGATAAAATTATTACATTTTTCATGTTATAAATGGTTTTATAGTTGTTAAGATGGTTTTATTATAAAAAGGTTTAATTGAGATTAATAAATTTTATCGATCGATTTAAACCTCACGCAATAAAACCCAATGATAATAAGGGTTTCAAGATAAAATGTATGTTTACCTCACACAAAAAAGGACCTACGATTTAACGTAAGTCCTTTATTTTCAACACTTTCCACTGTAGCGAGATCGGGATTTGAACCCGAGACCTCAGGGTTATGAATCCTGTGCTCTAACCAACTGAGCTACCTCGCCGAGATCCTTATGGTTATACCCTTAAAAGGGTGGCAAAACTACTTAATTTTTTTGAAATTATGAGTTCACTTTTAGACTAAAAACGGACTGTCCTTCAAAAAATCCTTCAAATACGTCTCCTTTTGCGGTAGGACCCACGCCAGCAGGGGTTCCTGTATAGATTAAATCGCCTGGGTGTATGGTAAAATAAGTGGTAATGGCTGCTAAAATCTTATCTAATGGATAGATCATTAAACTAGAATCGCCTGTTTGAACCGTTTCACCATTTTTTGATAAAGTATAATGTATTGGAGCCGATAAAATTTCAGCAGTTAATGGATGCCAACTACCTAGGATGGCTGCATTGTCAAATGCTTTTGCTTTTTCCCAAGGCAAGCCTTTTTCTTTTAAAGCATTTTGTACATCACGAGCAGTAAAATCGATACCCACTGTTATTGCATCGCAATATTCAATTACAGGAATACCATTGGGATGTAATTCTGCTAAATTTTTCCCCTTATTGCTTACGCGTAAAACCAACTCTCCTTCAAAATGTAAATCATTGGTAAAACTTGGAATAGAGAAACTTTCACCGGCAGGCAATAAAGAAGCATCTGGCTTCATAAAAATAATTGCCGATGTAGGCACTTCGTTTCCTAACTCTTGTGCATGTGCAACATAATTTCTTCCAATGCAAAATATACTCATAAAATTATTTTTGAATTTTATCAATGAATGTGCCTACTCCACTTTAATATCTAAACCGTTAGCGATGGTCATGGTTCTTGCTAAACCTATTGCAGCAAAGGACTCTATGACTTCAACACATTTTTGAATTTTTAAATCAATTAGTTTTCTTTCAACTTGCGCCCACTTACCTAATACAAAATCTACTTGATGACCTTTTGCAAAATTATTACCTATACCAAAGCGTAATTTAGGATAAGCATCCGTTCCGAGTGTTAATTGAATATCTTTTAAACCATTGTGCCCTGCATCTGAACCTGATGCTCGTAATCGAATTTTTGAAGTAGGCAATGCTAAATCATCTACAATCGTCAATGTATTTTCTAATTCGATTTTTTCTTTGTCCATCCAATATTTAAAAGCCTTGCCACTTAAGTTCATAAAAGTAGTTGGCTTTACACAAACAAATGTTTTGCCTTTCCATTTTACTTCGGACACTTCGGCCAATCTATCTAACTTAAAAAATCCACCATGCTTTATTATAAATGCATCTAATACATCAAACCCAATATTGTGTCTGGTGTGTGCATATTCGGCACCTACATTTCCCAATCCGATTAATAAAAATTTAGACATAACTATTTATCCGTTCAGCTTCAAAATTAAGCAAAAATCCCCCCAATTGCTTGGAGGGATTTGATATTCAAATAATATAAAATTATTTCTTACCTGCTTTTGCTGCTTCAGACTCTTCTTGTTTTAACTGACGAGTCATAACGATAGAAGCAACTGGAATACGTGGAGGGTTCATTACTTCAATGTTTGGAACATTAATGTCTTGAACACGAATATTACCATTCAATTCTAAGTTAGTAATATCTAATTCGATATTCTCTCTTAAATCTTTAGGTAATGCTTTTACTTTTACTGCTTTAATTTTAACGATCAATTTACCACCGGCTTTAACACCCGCAGCAGATCCTACTAATTTTAAAGGTAAAGTTGCGACTACTTTTTTATTATCAACTAATTCTAATAAGTCAACGTGTAATAAAGCATCTGATACTTTATGGAATTGTAAATCTTTCAAGATACACTTGTAAGTTTTACCTTCTACTGTAACTTCTGCTATTTGGAATTCACTTGTGTACACCAATGGCTTAAATGCCTTTGCAGAAGCATAGAAATTAACTTCTGTAGCACCCCCGTAAATTACACCTAGCACATTTTCCTGAGAGCGTAGTTGGCGGGCGGCTTTTTTGCCAGCTTCGGTCCTCAAGTGGCCTTCGATTGTAACTGTTTTCATTTGAGATCTGTTTGTTTGTTTAAAAAGATGATTCAAGTCAATGAATCACACCCATTATTCTTTCTCAATAATGGAGCGCGAAGATATGCAATAAAAAAGGAGAAACCAAAGTCTCTCCTTAATTTTATATAACTTATTGATTACTAGCGCCTTTCCTTTAATTGAGAGTGTACAAATAAGCTGGTAATGCTCTTATTTTCATAGGCATTTCGAATAGCAATAGCGAATAGATCGGCTACTGTTACCACTTTGATTTTTGGAGAAGGATGCGCCAAAGGAATGGTATCGCAAACCACCAATTCTTCTAAAATAGAATTTTCGATGTTTTCATATGCCTTTCCACTTAATACAGGATGTGTAATTAATGCACGCACTGTTCTTGCTCCTTTCTCTTTTAATAAAGCAGCTGCCTTTACTAATGTACCACCAGTATCACAGATATCATCAATTAAAATAATGTCTTTATTGGTAACATCTCCAATCACCACCATACTCGCAATTTCATTGGCGCGCTTACGATGCTTATCACAAATAACCATTTCGGCATTAAAGTAGTTAGCTACCTCACGCACACGGTTAGTACTTCCCACGTCCGGTGCAGCAAAACAAAGGTTCTCTAATTTTAAAGACTCGATATAAGGAATAAAAATAGCTGAGCTGTCTAAGTGATCCACTGGCACATCAAAGAATCCTTGAATTTGTGCAGCGTGTAAATCCATTGTAATAACCCTGTTTGCACCTGCTGCTTCTAATAAAGTAGCAATCAATTTAGCTCCTATCGCAACCCTTGGTTTGTCCTTACGATCTTGACGTGCAAAACCATAATAAGGTATAACTACTATGATTTTATATGCACTAGCACGTTTTGCAGCATCAATCATTAATAATAACTCAAACAAATTATCAGTAGGCGCATAAGTGCTTTGCACTAAGAAAACATAGTCCCCACGTACACTTTCTAGGAAAATGGGTTGAAACTCGCCATCACTAAATTTTTGAATGTTTATTTTTCCGATTGGAGCGCCAAAACGTTGCGCAATTTTCTCAGCTAGGGCCGTTGAGCCTGTTCCAGCAAATATTTTAACAGAAGGGTTCATGGGATGGTTGAATGTGGCTCAAAGTTATCATTCTGTTAATCAAATTGTATAGAATATTCACTCTACTTTTCAACAAGGCATTAACATAGGAGAAAATTCTATTTTTTTAATAGTATTTATACCCATATAGCAGGTTGTTTATGTCATTATATTAGACCCAAAATGACAAATTCAACCACTATCAAAGAATGGTCTTTAAACGATCAGCCCATTCATAAATTGTACAATAAAGGTTCCAAATATTTGAGTGACGCCGAATTAATTGCGATTCTTTTGCAACATGGTACAACCGAACAAAATGCGGTGGACTTGGCAAGAAATTTATTAAGCCATTGCAATAATAATTTACAAAAATTAGCAAAGCTTTCGACGCACGATTTGCTATCAATGAAAATAAAAGGAATTGGGAAAGTAAAAGCAATAAGAATTCTTGCAGCCATTGAACTAGGATCACGCAGAATGTTTAGCAAAACAATCGGTCAACAAATTTTACAAAGTGGCGATGTAGTTAATCATTTAAAATACACTTTACAATTTGAGACCCGTGAATTTTTTATGGCACTCCTATTAAATCAAGCCAATAAAATAATACATGAACAAATTTTAAGCGAAGGCGGGATAACTGGTACTGTAGCAGATCCTAGGGTTTTGTTCAAACTTGCATTAAGTCACGAAGCCACTGGTATCATTATCTGTCATAATCATCCAAGCGGACAATTATATCCCAGCAGAATGGACGATTTACTTACGGAAAAAGTTAAAAAAGGAGCAACTCTTTTAGATATTAAATTGATCGATCACATTATCGTAAGCACCGAGGGCTACTATAGTTATGCCGAACAAAGTTCGCACTGGTAAAAGCAAATATTGTTAGAAAAAATTACCTGTTTGATATTAACTATGCTTGTGCAGTTGGACCACCAAAATTTAAAGGAATTTCAACAGGTGAAATATCTCCAATAGGTCCATTCGCTTCTTCATATCTTTCGATATTTTCAACCAAGGCTTTCATAAAACGCTTAGCATGCATTGGTGTTAATATCACACGAGATTTTACCTTACTTTTTGGAGTACCCGGCATTACATTCACAAAGTCAACTACAAATTCAGCATTGCTGTGGGTGATAATAGCCAAATTAGCATAAGATCCTTCGGCAATGTCTTCGCTAATTTCAATATTTAAGGGTTGGTTCGGGTTCTGTTCCATAGAATTAATTGTGCGGCAAAGATACAGGGGAAGAAATGTTTAAAAAAAATTTAAACCACTGCTTTCAATGAACTAAATTTGCGCCATGTTAGTATTAGATGGAAAAATAGCCTCCGCGGCAGTAAAAGCGAGCCTTTTACAACAAACACAAGATTTAAAAGCAGCAGGTAAAAGAGCGCCTCATTTGGCAGCCATTTTAGTGGGCAATAATGGTGCTAGTGAAACTTATGTGGCAAGCAAAGTGAAAAATTGTGACGAAACGGGTTTCGGAAGTTCCTTAATTCGATTTACGGAAGAAGTGAGTGAAGCAGAATTAATAGCAAAAATTAGTGAGTTAAATGCAAATGAAAATGTGGATGGTATTTTAGTCCAGCTGCCTTTACCAAAACATATTGACGACGAAAAAATAATTGAAGCTATTCATCCTGATAAAGATGTGGATGGATTTCATCCAACCAATATTGGAAGAATGGTGCAAGGTTTAGATACCTTTATTCCTGCAACACCATATGGCGTTTTATTAATGTTGGAGCACTTTAATATTGAAACGAAAGGAAAGCATGCTGTTGTGATTGGACGTAGTAATATTGTTGGGAGACCAATGAGTATTTTATTAAGTAGCGAACGCCCTCAAGGCAATGCTAGCGTTACACTTTGTCATAGACATACTCCAAAAGAAGAATTAATTAAAATTACACAACAAGCAGATATTTTAGTAGTAGCAGTAGGTATTCCAGAATTTATTACAGCTGACATGATTAAACCAGGTGCTGTAATTATTGATGTTGGTATTACGCGTGTGGAAGATGCAACTGCAAAAAAAGGATTTCGTATTAAAGGCGATGTGAATTATGAACAAGCCATTACAAAAGCTGCTGCTGTTACGCCAGTTCCTGGTGGTGTTGGTTTAATGACCATTGCAGGTTTATTGAAAAACACAATGAAAGCATTCGAAAGCAAATCTTAATAAAACGATAAGGTTTAAATAATTCATCGCCCAATATGAGCAATACTCCAACAACGTCTTATCCAGTAATGGAAATGTTTTATTCTTTGCAAGGCGAGGGATATCATCAGGGCAAAGCTGCTTTTTTTATTCGCCTAGCTGGCTGTGATGTGGGTTGTGTTTGGTGTGATGTTAAAGATAGTTGGGACGCAAGTAAACATCCAGTTTTAAGTATTGAAGAAATTGTAAATAGTGCATTAGCGCACCCTGGCAGATTAGCCATAGTCACTGGAGGAGAGCCTTTATTACATCAATTAGATCCATTAACCACTGCATTAAAAGCAGCAGGTTTTCAAACCAATATTGAAACCTCAGGCTCTAGTCCTATGTCAGGAGATTGGGATTGGGTTTGTTTATCTCCCAAAAAATTTAAGGCCCCATTGGCAGAAAATTTACCACTGGCTTCAGAATTAAAAGTAGTCGTGTTTAATAATTCGGATTTTGATTGGGCAGAAGCACATGCTAAACAAGTAAGCCCAGCATGCAAATTATATCTACAACCAGAGTGGGATAAATCAGCACAAATCACGCCAAAAGTGATTGATTACATTAAGGCAAATCCTCAATGGGAGTTAAGCGCGCAGTTACACAAGTTTATTCAGGTACCATAAGCGCTGCATTTAGATTTTCATAATTACTATATTTATATTACAAATATGCATATGCAAAATATACTACGACCAATTTTATTGGCAGGAATTTTTTGTGTTTTTTTTACGAATAACGCAAGTGCACAAAATAAAAATGCAGCTCAAAAATTATATGAAAAAGGCATTCATGCATTTGACAATAAAGCATACAACGAAGGGATCGACTTCTTAAATGAAAGTTTAATAAAAGACAGCAATTTTATAGATAGTTATATTTCATTATTTCAGGCTTACTTAGAATTAAAAGAAAAAAATAAGGCCATTGAAGCATTTGAAAAAGCAATTCCAAAAGACAGCTTAAGTTGTCTGCCCTATTTTGTTAAATACGCCACAACCTATGCTAGCATTGGTGATTTTAATAAAGCAGCTTCTATTTTAAAATCAATCGCCAATAATCTTCCTTACTATTTAAGACCAAGCTATAATCAATTAAATATCGTTTGTGCATACGCCCTATCGCATCCAGCTGATACATCGGTTAAAGTTTTAAATGCAGGAGATAATATTAATACAGCAGATGCAGAATATTTCCCAACAGTTACAGTACAGGATAGTATTTTAATTTTCATGCGAAGAAATGGAATAAGCAGAGAAGACTTTTTTACGAGCAAGATTACTCCTTCAGGACTTTCAAAAGCTTTACCCTTATCTGACAATTTAAACTTAACGGATAAGAAAGGTGCACCAAGTCTTTCCTCCGATTTACAAACACTTTATTTTTCAGGGGAGTTCTCAGGACTTGGATTTGGACGTTATGATATTTATAGTGTTGCAAAAACCGATTCAGGATGGGCTGAACCCATTAACCTTGGTCCCAATGTAAATAGTGATTGGTGGGAAAGCGCGCCAAGTATTTCTCCAGACGGATCGGCTTTATATTTTTGTAGCAATAAGCCAGGTGGCTATGGTGGCATTGATATTTATGTTTCCTATAAAAATAGAAAGGGATACTGGGGCAAGGCTGTTAATTTAGGTCCCAATATCAATACAGCAGGGGATGAACAAACCCCTTTTATTCATGCCGATAACAACTCTCTTTATTTTGCATCCAATGGTTGGCCTGGCTACGGGGGTTCAGATTTATATGTTGCACATAAAAAATTGGATGGTAGTTGGTCAAAGCCAATTAATTTAGGTTCCCCTATAAACACGATTGATAATGAAGCGAGTGTTGCAATATCAAGTAATGGTATTGACGGTTATATCGCAAGCGACCGACCAGACAGCAGGGGTAATTTAGATATTTACAAAATCAATTTGCCAGAAGCTGCGCGCGCCAATAAAACATATTATTTTAATGGATTCATTCGAGATGCAATAACAATGAACGCATTGAGTGGTTCTGTAAAATTATCGGACAATAACGACTCTAGTAAATACATGTTAGTAAATGTAGACAATACTGGAAAGTTTGTGTTGGCACTACCTTATTTTGATAGTTTAGGCATACAAATTAATAGCCCTAATCACGAGTATGCTAGTTTACTATTAAATAAAGAAAACCTAACTGAATTAAATGGCGCCATTTTTGATTTTCAATTAGCGCCCATTCAAAAAACCTTTTCAAAAAATTTCAACAACGTATTTTTTGATTTGAATTCAGCCACTTTACTAAAAACTTCAAATGTAGAGTTAAATGCATTGGTTGAATATTTACAAAACACCCCTACTGCATCTATCTTAATTGAAGGTCATACCGACAATTCGGGCAATGCCAATGCAAATATGATATTGTCTACCAAACGCGCTGAATCTATTGCTCAGTTTTTAATCAATAAAGGAATTGATAAAAATAGAATAACCTCAAAAGGTTTTGGTAGCACAAAACCAATAGCAGACAATATTTCAGAGCAAGGCAGGGCTCAAAATCGAAGAACAAGTTTCACTATTACCCTGCCTTAGATCAATTCAAAATTCAAGTATTTATACCCGAGCTCAGCATCTATTTATTGTAGATGTTTAGAGGATGAATAATTTGAACGAAAATGAATTGTTATACGCCATTGCTTTAAGTATGTACAAGGGCTATAGTGATTTACAAAAAAGAAATCAGCTTCAATTTTACAAAAGCGCTTACAACACATTTAAATATCGAAATAAAAACTTAGGAGACTGGCCCTTACAAGAAGCGGAGGATGAACTAAAATTTATTGAGAAAAATGCTATTCAATGTTTCTCTATTTTAGATAAATTTTATCCGGATCGATTGTTGAATATTTCGGATCCTCCTAACTTATTATATGTGAAAGGATCTGATCATTTTAATCTTCCTCAATTAATAAGTATCGTCGGGACAAGGCAACATACTTATCAAGTAAAAAAAGTGGTGGAAGAATTACTTGAAGGACTAAATTATTTAAACATTGGCGTAATAAGTGGACTGGCATTAGGTGTAGACGGTATTGCACATGAAACAGCTCTTAAAAATAACTTACCTACCTGGGGCGTTCTAGCACATGGACTTGATACCATTTATCCTAATCAACATCGAAGACTTGCAAAAAATATATTAGAAAACAATGGGGGCTTAATTACTGAATGTCGCATTAATACACCTACCATGACATTTCAATTTCCAAAACGAAATCGCATTGTTGCGGGCATAAGTGATGCCACGATTGTTATTGAAAGTGAAATAAAAGGTGGAAGTATGATAACCGCCCATTTAGCGCGCGGATATGACAGAGAAGTATTTGCAGTGCCTGGTAAAATTCATGATGCAAAAAGCAAGGGCTGTTTGTGGTTAATTAAAAATAATATTGCCACTATGTATCATGATCCTGTTCAATTGCTTGAAGATATGAATTGGCCAAAGCAAGAGCATTGCGCTAATGGCCCTCAAGAAAATGGAAACACGTTATTTGATCAAAAATTAAATAACAGAAATAGTAAATTACTGAACGCCGTTGCCAATGACATCTTTCTATTTATTCAATCACAGGGCCCAGTACATAAGGATATTATTGCAATGAGATTAGGTATTTCCAATAGCTTACTAGCTGAGCATTTACTCGTATTAGAACTAAATGGACTTATTCATTTACTGGCCGGAAACCAATACGCTAGTACCTAAATAACTGATAACCAGTACTTTTAAAAAAGTATTTTGCCTAAATGCGCCAAAAAGCTACCTTTGCCTATGGCAACAAGAAATTCTAACAACTCCCGCATTTTTGGTCAAGGCTTAACATTCGATGATGTATTGTTAATGCCGGCTTATTCTGAGATGCTTCCTTCCGAAGTTAAAATCTACAGTCATCTTACCAAAAACATCCAATTAAATGTTCCAATTTTGTCCGCTGCAATGGACACCGTAACTGAAGCGAGCCTTGCTATTGCATTAGCGCGCGAAGGGGGCATTGGTATTTTGCACAAAAACATGAGTATCGAACGTCAAGCAGAGCAAGTGCGTAAAGTAAAGCGAAGCGAAAGCGGAATGATCGTTGATCCTATCACATTAGAAGTTAATGCAACCATTGGTGACGCATTAATTTTAATGAAAGAAAATAAAATTGGTGGTATTCCCATCGTTGATAAAGGAAATAAGTTAGTAGGTATATTAACCAATAGAGATTTACGTTTCGAGACAGATCGTTCTCGTAAAGTAAGTGAGGTAATGACTAAGCAAAACTTAATCATTGCTCCTGAAGGAACCGACTTAAGAAAAGCAGAAAAAATATTACGTCAACATAAGATTGAAAAATTACCTGTTGTAAGTAAGCAAGGAAAATTAATTGGTTTAATTACTTATCGCGATATTTTACAATTAAGCGCCTTTCCAAATGCAGTGAAAGATAAAATAGGTCGTTTACTAGTGGGAGCTGCATTGGGTATTACACAAGATTTATTAGATCGCGCAGCAGCTTTAAACGCTGTAGGTGTTGATATTGTTTCATTAGACAGTGCACAC
>Ga0214202_1000433_pt1 | contig 16597 bp, 12 predicted proteins | sample TroBogEpilimnion_9_FD_153040 | JGI IMG/M metagenome (GOLD analysis project Ga0214202, IMG submission 153040) | Freshwater microbial communities from Trout Bog Lake, WI - 03JUN2009 epilimnion | ecosystem: Environmental > Aquatic > Freshwater > Lake > Epilimnion/Euphotic zone | place: Trout Bog...
TAACCCAATGTGTTTATTTTTCTCCAGAAGATTTGGATTTGGTTCGAGGAGATCCATCTGAACGACGCCGATTTATTGACCAACTACTTACCTTAAAATCCCCCCGTTTAGCCGGTGTAATTTCAGACTATGAAAGAGCTGTCCGCCAACGCAACTCACAACTAAAAACCCGCGCCAGTTATTCATCTTTAGAATCATGGGATCAACAAGTCGCACAATTAGGCGGAGAAATAATTGCCGCACGGCTCACATTACTAAACGAGTTCGAACCACTATTCACAGAAGTTTATTCAGAGATCTCGCCAGAGAAACCAGCCCATATTGCTTACAAAAGTTCGATAGAGAACCCATCTGTAAACCCAGATGAAAACACCCAAATAATTCTGACAAAAATGGCAGATATCAAAAGCCAAGAAATAGATCGTGGTTTAACCTTGGTTGGACCCCACCGTGATGATTTATTATTACAACTAGGTGACCATTTGGTAAAAGGCTATGCCTCACACGGAGAATCTTGGTCAATTGCGCTGTCGCTTAAATTAGCTGGTTATCAAATGCTGCAAAACGAGGGAAGTTCCCCCATTTTAATTTTAGATGATGTTTTCTCTGAACTCGATGAAGAGCGCAGGACTCAATTAATCACACTTGCTAATACCGCAGAGCAAACCTTCATCACTGTGGCAGTAGAAAGCGACCTTCCCCAAGAACTGTCTGGGGCCACTTTCCATGTGAAGAGTGGAATCGTTAAGGTAAAAGTATGAAAGCGGACCTAGCCCGGGATCTTTATAAAACCTGGCGTAGCAACACCCGAAAAAATAAGAACGGAGCAGCCACAGAGCCGGTTCGAGAAAAAGTTGATGACCCACAACCCATTAATTCACTTCTTTCAGAGCTAGTTTCAAATCGGGATTGGCGCCAAGGAATAGCAGAAGGAACCCTCTTCACTGATTGGATGCTTGTTGTTGGTCCTGATATTGGAGCCCACACGACACCAATCTCGTTAGTGGACGGCCTATTAACAATCCAAACCTCATCTTCCGCATGGGCGACCCAATTGACGTTAATCGCACCTCAACTCTTAAAAACCATCTCAAGTTCGGCGCCCGGGGCGCTGGTTGAAGAAATTGCCGTGATTGGCCCAGGGGCTCCAAGTTGGAAAAAAGGCATCCGGACGATCCGAAATGCGCGGGGTCCTAGGGATACCTACGGCTAAGAGTCAAAAGCCCCCCAAAAGTAGACCTGCGCCTTTTTACGGCTGGTTCTAGCGTCGGTTTAAGACTAGGATTCGAGGTCGGAGAGGGCGTATTCGCCCCAGGTTTGGTTTTAGGTAGGGGGTGGGTTCTGTGGCTGAGAAATCTTATGACGCCAGCGCGATCACCGTCCTAGAAGGCCTAGATGCCGTCCGTAAGCGCCCAGGAATGTATATCGGTTCCACTGGAGAGCGAGGACTTCACCACCTGGTCTACGAGGTCGTCGACAACTCAGTAGATGAAGCGCTCGCTGGCTACTGCTCTGAGATCAACGTGACCTTATTGGCTGATGGTGGTGTGAAAGTAGTAGATAACGGTCGAGGCATTCCTGTTGATCTACACCCCATCGAAAAACGCCCAGCTCTAGAAATCGTCCTCACAGTTTTACACGCCGGCGGAAAATTTGGAGACGGTGGTTATTCGGTCTCTGGCGGGCTACATGGTGTTGGTATTTCTGTAGTTAATGCACTCTCATCAGATCTTGCTGTCGAAGTTATGCGTGATGGGTTCCATTGGTATCAAGAATATAAATTAGGAGTTCCACAACAACCTGTCCGCAAGGGCGATCCAGTAACTTCACATGGAACCACTGTCACATTCTGGCCATCTGTAGAAATTTTTGAAACCACAGACTTTTCCTTCGAAACCCTTTCGGCACGATTCCGCGAAATGGCATTTCTTAACAAAGGTTTAACACTAACCCTGACAGATGAACGGCCGGGCCGGGTAGATGAAACTGGAAATGTATTAAGCGCTACTTACCATTATGAAGGCGGCATCATTGATTTCGTCCGCCACCTTAATCTTTCTAAAGGTGAACAACACAAAACTATTATTGATATCTCTGCCGAAGATAAAGTACATAAGATGTCGCTAGAAATTGCAATGCAATGGAACACTGGATTCTCTGAAAGTGTTTATACATTCGCTAATACGATTAATACTCAAGAAGGTGGAACCCACGAGGAAGGTTTCCGAACAGCTCTCACAACAATTGTTAATAAGTTCGGCGAAGAGTGGGGATTTATTCGCAAGAAAGAAGATCGGCTAACCGGCGATGATGTCCGCGAAGGACTAACCGCAATTATTTCTATCAAAATAGGTGAACCACAATTCGAAGGTCAAACAAAGACCAAACTTGGCAACACCGAAGCCAAATCATTTACCCAAAAAGCTATGAACGAATTTTTAACAGCTTGGTTCGAAAAAAATCCTGGCGAAGGAAAAGATATTGTTCGCAAAAGTATCGATGCGGCTTCAGCCCGAGTCGCAGCGCGTAAAGCGCGTGATTTAAGCCGTTCACGTAAAGGCTTGCTAGAAGGCCGTGGCATGCCCGGCAAGTTGGCGGACTGTCAATGGACCGAACCAGAGAAGTGCGAACTTTATATTGTCGAAGGTGACTCTGCTGGTGGTTCTACCAAAGGCGGAAGAGATTCGCGATATCAAGCAGTTCTTCCGATCCGAGGAAAAATTTTGAATGTTGAGAAAGCGCGTATTGACCGCGTACTTCAAAATAACGAAGTACAAGCACTAATTACAGCTCTTGGTACCGGAATCCATGACGAGTTTGATGTTGCAAAATTACGTTACCACAAAATTATTTTGATGGCCGATGCTGACGTCGACGGCCAACATATCCGCACACTTCTTTTGACACTCCTTTTCCGCTTTATGCGCCCATTGATCGAGAACGGCTTCGTTTATCTTGCGCAACCACCACTGTATAAATTGAAGTGGGGCGGTAGAGAACCTGTGCAGTACGCATTTAGTGATCGCGAACGAGATGGTTTCATCAAGATTGGATTAGAAGCCGGCAAGCGCCTTCCAAAAGAAGATGGAATTCAACGCTTCAAAGGTCTCGGAGAAATGCCGGCCAAAGAGTTGTGGGATACAACCATGGATCCAACTCATCGTATTTTGACTCAAGTGACCTTAGATGACGCCGCCGCAGCGGACAATTTATTCTCTGTGCTCATGGGAGAAGATGTAGATCTTCGCCGCAGCTTTATTCAACGTAACGCCAAAGACGTTCGATTCTTGGATATCTAATGGAAGATCGTTTTCAAGAGGGTATGGAAGGCTCGAAGATCGAGACAGTTGATCTTCAAGTCGAAATGGCGCGAAGCTATCTTGATTATGCGATGTCCGTCATTGTTGGACGCGCACTTCCCGATGTCCGTGATGGTTTAAAACCAGTTCATCGCCGCGTTCTGTATGCCATGTTTGACGCGGGCTATCGCCCAGACAAGGGTTATTACAAATCTTCTCGTATTGTTGGTGACGTCATGGGTAATTACCACCCACATGGCGACGGAGCTATTTATGACGCCGTGGTGCGTTTGGCTCAATTCTGGTCACTTCGTTACCCATTAATCGATGGCAATGGAAACTTCGGTTCCCCTGGCAACGATCCGGCCGCGGCCATGCGTTACACCGAGGCAAAACTCGATCCGCTAGCCATGGAAATGATGCGCGATATCGATGAAGACACCGTCAACTTCATCCCGAATTACGATGGCCGTTCACAAGAGCCAACCGTTTTACCTTCGCGTTTCCCAAATTTATTAGTGAATGGCTCTGCCGGTATCGCAGTGGGAATGGCCACAAATATCCCACCACACAATTTGAGTGAAATAATTGAAGCCACTGCATGGGCATTGGACCACCCAGATGCAAGCGCTGAAGAAACCCTCGCAAAGTTAATGACAATTGTTAAAGGCCCAGATTTCCCTACAAAGGCGCTGATTGTTGGACGCCAAGGAATCGAAGATGCTTACCGGACCGGGCGTGGATCAATCATCATGCGCGCTGTTGTAGAAATCGAAGAGATTAACAAGCGAACATGTCTAGTTGTCACCGAACTTCCTTATCAAGTAAATCCAGATAACTTAGCTTTGAAAATTGCTGAACTCGTTAAAGATGGACGTATCAAAGGTATTGCAGACGTTCGTGATGAAGGAAATGAACGTCTAGGACAACGGTTGGTAATTGTCCTTAGAAATGATGCGACCCCCAAAGTTGTATTAAACAATCTTTACAAGCAGACACAATTACAAGATTCTTTTGGTGCCAACATGTTGGCGCTGGTAGATGGCGTCCCTCGCACACTTCGGCTTGATGAATTTATTCGTTATTACATTGAACACCAAGTAGAAGTAATTGTCCGCCGCACAAAATTCCGGTTAGGAGAACGCGAACGACGTGCGCATATTTTGCAAGGGTACCTCAAGGCCCTTGATGCCCTCGATGCAGTAATTGCTTTGATCCGAGCATCTACCACCCCAGAAGAAGCCCGCACCGGCTTGATGAAGCTTTTAGAGGTTGATGAGATTCAAGCGAACGCAATTTTGGATATGCAACTGCGCCGTATCGCGGCACTAGAACGCCAGAAGATCAACGACGAATACGACGGTTTGATGGCAGATATCGTGATTCTGAACGAGATTTTGGCCAGCGAGGCAAAGCAACGAGAGATCATCAAAACCGAACTCGTAGAACTTGGTGCCAAATATGGAGATGGTCGCCGCACTCAAATCATTCTTGCCGAATCAGATCTATCAGTCGAAGATTTAATTCCAGATCAAGAAGTTGTTGTAACTATTACACGTAGTGGTTATTCCAAACGCACCAAGGCAGAGCTATATAGAGCTCAACGCCGCGGCGGTAAAGGTGTTAAAGGCGCTGCGCTTAAGCAAGATGATTTAGTAGACCATTTCTTTACCGCAAGCACACACGACTGGTTGTTGTTTATTACAAACAAAGGCCGGGCATACCGCGCAAAGGTTCACGAATTACCAGATGCTGGCCGCGATGCACGCGGACAACACGTCGCAAATTTGCTGGCATTTAAACCCGATGAATCTATTGCTCAAGTAATAGCTCTACGCGATTACACCGATGGTCAATATTTGGTTATTGCAACAAAATCAGGAATGGTTAAAAAATCACCAATGAGCGAATATGACTCCCCACGAGCTGGTGGTTTGATTGCTATCAACCTTAAAGAATCTGATGAAGTGGTTTCTGCGGCGCTTGTGACCAACAAGGATGAAATTTTGTTGGTAAGCCAACAAGGGATGTCATTACGTTTCTTAGCTAATGATGAATCTATCCGGGCGATGGGCAGGTCAACATCAGGTGTCATTGGAATGAAATTCCGAAAAGATGATCAGCTCCTTACAATGGCGACGATCTCTGGAATGTCAGAAGATCAATATGTATTTACAGCGACAGATGGCGGATATGCCAAAAGAACTCCCCTTGCGGAATACCGCGAACAGGCGCGTGGTGGTCTTGGGGTTAAGGCTGCAAAGATCGATGAGAATTCTCGCGGGGTTTTGGTGGGCGCAATGATTGTTCAACCAACAGATGAGATTCTTGCAATTACCTCTGGTGGAGTTGTGATGAGAACCGCTGTCTCAGAAATTCGCGAAACTAGCCGCGATACTTTAGGAGTTCGACTCGTGAATTTGGATGCAGGTACTTCTGTGGTTTCAATTACGCAGGTAAAAGACGCGCTGGATGTACAAATGGAGGCGTCAACATAACCGTCAACATAACCGTCAACAGGGGCATAAAGAGTGATTTTGGGCTGAACCGCTTTGTCGGGTAGCCTCGGTCACTCACTGCAATAAACAAATAGAACGGGCCTGTAGCTCAGCTTGGTTAGAGCGCTTCCCTGATAAGGAAGAGGTCGGAGGTTCAAGTCCTCCCAGGCCCACCAGTACCTTTTAGGTACTCCCGTTAGATTTCCTTGCCTCGCCCACTTCGGATAGGGTTCGGATTCTGTAGTTCGGGGCCTTAGCTCAATTGGTAGAGCGCCTGCTTTGCAAGCAGGAGGTCAGGAGTTCGATCCTCCTAGGCTCCACTTCATTACATATGCATTTCATCCACCCAGAACATCTAGCGGAGGCCACTCAATGACAACAGCAACCCTTCACACCACCAAAGGCGACATCAACATCGAGCTCTTTGATAACCATGTGCCTAAGACTGTTAAGAACTTCACCGACCTTGCCGGTAAAAATTTCTATAACGGAACGATTTTTCACCGCGTTATTGCTGGCTTCATGATTCAAGGCGGATGCCCACAAGGCACCGGAACCGGCGGACCTGGTTATAAGTTTGAAGATGAATTCCACGGAGAACTTTCATTCGACCGCCCATATTTGTTGGCTATGGCCAACTCTGGACCAAACACAAACGGTTCACAATTTTTTATTACCGCAGCACCAACAACCTGGTTAAACCGCAAACATTCAATCTTTGGCGAAGTCACTGATGAAGCTTCTCGCAAGGTTGTTGATTCAATCGAAACAACAAAGACTGGTGCGATGGATCGTCCAGCGGAAGCGATCACGATTAATTCTGTAACTATCACCGAATAATTTTATGAAGCTGAAGAATTCGCTGACAACACTCTTCATAGTTGTTATCAGCGGTTTCTTCATCATTGCCAACTACGCGCCAACTGTTACCTGGGGTGGTTTGGGCTTACAAGAAAATCTGCTTTTAATAAACAAGGCCATCTTTCCTGATAACCAACTCCATGGTGTATTCGCTGGTGAGTGGTATCGCGTCTTCACTGTTGTCCTTACGCACGCAGGTTGGTTTCACCTTGCCTCCAACATGTTGGTCTTCTTCCAACTTGGAAATATTGCTGAGCAGTATTACGGAAAGGCTCGCTACGGAATTATTTTGCTCGCCTCTGCGGCAGCGGCATCGTTCTCCTGTCTCTACTTAGATCCGGTAAATCAACCATCTGTAGGTGCATCTGGAATGATCTTTGGGCTCTTTGGCGTAATGCTGGTTGCCGGGAAAAAAATGGGCGTCGACTACAAACAGGTTGTTGGATTACTCGTGCTCAATATTGTCTTTAGTTTTGTTCCAGGAGTTGACTGGCATGCCCACGCAGGTGGTCTAGTCGGTGGCTTGGTAGCAGGATTTTTACTTCAATTTACAAGACCGAAGCCAAAATCAACATATAGTTATTAATTACCTACGCGAAGGTGTAAAGATTTCTCCGGTAAAACTTTCAGAGATTGCAGATCGCGCAGATGCCAAATCAGGCAATAATCCAGCGGCAATAACCTGAACGGCGATATTCCCATATAAAGTCGCTTCAACCGGACCAGATTTAACAGGCACCCCACAAATATTTGCAGTTAGTTGGTTGAGCAATCTAATTTGAGATCCACCACCCAAAATATGAATTGTATTTATGCGCTTGCCACTAATCTCCATAATACGGTCAAGCGTCTCCTTGTAGGCGACCGCTAGGCTCTGCAAAATACATAAAGTGAATTCTGCAGGAGTTTTTGGAGGTTGTAACTTTCTTGTTGTACACCATTCTTGAATTCGTTGCGGCATATTGCCAGGTGCAAGGAAGATTGGATCATTAGGATCAATCGTTGTGTGAAAAGGCTTATGAGATTCGGCAAGGCTCAGTAATTCGGGAATCGTAAAAACACGACCCTCCTCATGCCAAGTACGACGGCACTCTTCAAGTAACCACATTCCGGTGACATTCTTTAAAAGTCTGACCGTCCCCGCTGCGCCAAGTTCATTCGTTAGGTTTGCTTCTTGAGCGGCCTTATTAGTAAGTGGTGCATCAATTTCGACTCCAACCAAGGACCAAGTTCCGCTGGAAATATACCCTTCAGAATTTGTATCAACTAAAGGTGTGCCGGCGACAGCGCTGGCGGTGTCATGGGAGGCCGTGGCAACAACTTTCAAACCATCAAGACCAGGGTGACCTGTCACTATTCCAACATAAGAGCCCGGTTCATGTAATTTGGTAAATAAAGAGCGCTTAAATCCCAGCTCAGAAATAAGGGTTTCATCCCACATACGCGAAGCTGTATTCAATAATTGAGTGGTCGATGCGTTAGTGATTTCTGTGGATTTAACTCCAGTGAGCAGATAATTGATCAAATCTGGCAACAATAAGAATTCGTCTGCAGAATTGTAGGCAGAGCTACCCTTAGCAGAAGCCAACTGATAGATAGTGTTGAAGGGAAGGAATTGAATACCTGTAGCTTCATAAATTGCTGCTTTTCCTAAGCGGGCTAAGGTTTCTGGATAACTCTTTTCGGTTCGAGAATCCCTATAGGAGACCACAGGCTCTATCAATTCACCTTGTGCATCAATAAATCCGTAATCTACCGCCCATGAATCAATAGCAATTGATGTCGGGTCAGATTTGGCTTTAGCGACGGTGATTCCCGTGATTACCTCTTGGTATATATGTTTCCAATCCCAACATCTAGTTCCCGCAATTGTTATGACTTCATGAGTAAATCTATGCGCGATTTCTAGCGTGATGGCCTTGCCATCGAATCGACCAATGGCCACCCGACCGCTGGTCGCACCTAAGTCAACTGCTAGAAAGTCGGCCACGATTACCTTAAGAAAGCTGCTGCAACGCCACCATCAACTGGAATATGTAGTCCCGTAGTTAAAGGTAGTTCGGAACTTGCGAGGACAAATACCGCAGCGGCAATGTTCTCGGGCAAGACTTCTCTCTTCAAGATTGTGCGCTGGGCATAGTATTCACCGAGCTTCTCTTCTTCTACCCCGTAAACAGCAGCCCGTTGTGCGCCCCAACCACTTGCAAAGATGCCAGAGCCACGGACTACACCGTCAGGATTGACGCCATTAACGCGGATTTGATGGGCACCCAACTCAGCAGCAAGCAGACGGACTTGATGTGCTTGGTCTGCCTTTGTCGCACCATATGCAACATTGTTAGGGCCTGCAAATACCGAATTCTTTGACGAGATATAAATAATATCTCCGCCCATTTTCTGAGCGATCATTACCTTTGCGGTTTCACGTGAAGTTAAGAACGAGCCGCGGGCCATCACGTTATGTTGCACATCCCAATCACTGACTGAAGTTTCGACAAGTGGCTTGCTGATCGATAAACCAGCGTTATTCACTACTAAATCGACCCCGCCAAATGCGAGTGAACTAGCCGAAACCGCTGCGGCAACGGCCGATTCATCTGTGACATCAACAAGCACAGATATTGCCTTATCTGGACCACCAAGTTCTGCCACAACTTTTTGAGCTGCATCAAGGTCGCGATCTGCAACGACAACACAAGCACCTTCGGCGCAGAGTCTTTCCGCTGTTGCTTTACCGATCCCAGAACCACCACCAGTAACAAATGCAATACGCCCAGCGAGAGATTTTGGCTTTGGCATACGACGAAGTTTCGCTTCTTCTAGTAACCAATATTCAATTCTAAATTTTTCCGATTCATCGATCGGCTTATATGTCGAAACAGATTCTGCTCCACGCATAACATTAATTGCGTTGATGTAAAACTCACCAGCGACTCGAGCGGTTTGTTTATCTTTACCGTAACTAAACATTCCAACACCAGGCACGAGGATGATCAAAGGATCGGCACCACGTATTGCTGGTGAATCTGCGGTTGCATATTTCTTGTAATACACCTCATATTTTTCACGATAGGCGGGGTGTAACTCATGCGCCTTGGCAATAATTTCTTCTATGGTCGCGCTCGAATCAACTTCGACCACCATAGGAGAGATCTTCGTTCGTAAGAAATGATCAGGGCAAGATGTTCCAAGGCCAGCTAATCTTCCTAGCGCCTCACTGGAAAGAAAGTCCAAGACGACATCACTGTCGTTAAAGTGAGCGATCATTCGATTATCTTGTGATGCAATTCCCCGCAATGCTGGGGCTATTGCTGCGGCTTTAATTAATCGTTCTGTGGGATTTAAGGCGGCACGAGTAGAGATCACTTTGCCAAATGGATCAGCCTTCCCGTTCTTCTTAAGGTAAGCCTCGGCCTTTTCAATTGCAGCTATCGAACGTTTTTCGCACTCCTCGGAGGTGGAAGCCCATGTAGTTAAACCATGGCCACCTAACACACACCCATGAGCATTTGGATTTTCCTTGGCGATCTTTGCAATTTCAAGACCAAGTTGGAATCCAGGGCGACGCCAGTCGATCCACAAAATCTCTTCCCCAAAGCACTCCTGGGTGAGCTTTGGGCCATCAACAGCCGTCGCAAAAGCAATGATTGAATCCGGGTGCAGGTGATCCACGTGAGCAACATCGACTAATCCATGCATTGCGGTATCAATACTGGGGGCCGCGCCGGATTTCCCGAACGAGCAGTAATCAAAGAGTCCAACCATCTCATCTTCGAATGATTCACCGCGGTACACGTCAGCTAAGGCTTTTAGACGATCAAGATAGAGCGCAGCGAGTCCTGCCTCTTTCAGCGTGCCAAGATCCCCGCCAGAACCTTTCACATATAAAACTTCCACCTCTTTACCTGTCGATGGATCTACAGCTATGCCTTTGGCAGAGGTATTGCCACCGGCATAATTTGTAAATTTGGGATTAGATCCCAGACGATTACTGCGGGTAAGTAATTGCGCAACTGTTTTGTTTGTCGTCATGATAGTTATGCGCCCCAACCGGCTTGATTGCCGCCAACACGCTCTGCAGCGATCTTTGCAGCATAACCAGATGCGGCATACGCCTTCATTGGTTCTGGATTTATTCCAGCAGCTTCACGCCAGTCACGGAGCAATGGACGAACATCTGTGTTGTAAGCATCCATCAGTACATCATGTGCACCAAGAACATCCCCGGATGTCTGTGCAGCCCTGAGTGCGCTCTGATCAACCAGCACCGCTTTAGCAACCGCCTCCTGAACATTCATAATCGAACGGATCTGACCAGGAATTTTCGCTTCGATATTGTGGCATTGATCTAGGACGAATGAGATTGGAGTTCCGACATCAAAACCTCCACCGACATTGACTTCGTGCATGATACGGAATAGTTGAAAAGGATCTGCTGCGCCAACTATTAAATCATCATCGGCATAGAAACGAGAGTTGAAGTCAAAAGCACCTAATTTATTGACACGGATTAAATTGGCGACAATAAATTCAATGTTTGTTCCAGGCGCATGGTGACCGGTATCAACAACAACCCATGCCTTTGGTCCGAGTTCCATACAATGCATCAATGATGTTCCCCAGTCAGGGACATCAGTTGTATAGAAAGATGGCTCAAAAAATTTGTATTCGAGCAATAACCGCTGATTTTCACCGATCCTGGCGTAAGTCTTCTTTAAAGATTCAGAAAGTCGTTCTTGGCGTTCACGGATGCTGTCTTGTCCTGGATAGTTGGTACCGTCAGCAAACCAGAGTTTTAGATCTTGGGAGCCAGTGATGTCCATGATTTCGATGCATTCATGTAGGTGACGCACTGCTTTGTCGCGGATTTTGGCATCTGGATTACAAACAGAACCTAGTTTGTAGTCATCATCCTGAAAAGTATTTGAGTTGATGGTTCCAAGTACGACACCCAGCTCCTTTGCATGCGCCGCAAGCTTTGCATAATCTGCAACTTTGTCCCATGGAATGTGAAGGGCAACACTGGGAGTCGACCCCGTGTACTTATTTACTTGCGCAGCATCTTCAACTTTTTCAAATGGATCACGCGGCACACCAGGCTGACCAAAGACTTTAAACCGAGTACCCGAATTACCATAGGCCCAAGACGGAGTCTCTATCTTGAGTCGTGTTAATACTTCATTGACCGCTTTGTTTGTTGCCATGATGTGCTTCTTTCTTGGTTGTGGTTAATTCTTTACGCTAAATAAAAAATATTTTCTAATTGTAAAAAACCTTCATCAGGTCGACGGCCGTCAAGTTCTTCAAAGAATTCGCCCATCATCGCCTGCCAACGTTCATTGACGTCGGTGGCGGCCATGCCATCTAGGGCGGCTTGCAAATTTGGTGTCTCGAAATACCCAAAGAGGGTCGCGTCATTGCGGTCGAGAAATAGTGAGTAGTTGTGCCAACCGGTTTGCGATAGAGCAGCAAGCATTTCAGGCCAGACGTGCTGGTGATGCTCGACGTATTCGTCTAAGCGATCTTTGCGGAGTTGGAGTTTGAATCCGACTTTTTCCATTCTGACCTTCCCTTCTTAAAATTATCAATTTTTGGATTAGTAGCGCAGATTTCTCTGCGCTACTAACTAGTCCACCTTCGAACTAAGAGACGCTAACTATTAGTAAATAGCCGCGAATGTTGCGATATTCGACTTATCGAATGTGAACGGATCGCCAAGGTAGGTGATTCCGCCAGCTGTAACTGTGTAGGTCTTCTTTGTCTTCTTGGTATTACCCGCGTAGAAAGTCGAACCAACAGTGCCCTTGAAGGTGCCAGAAGCAGCTTCAGCAGCAGCATAAACAGCTACATATCCGAGATCGATTGGGTTCCAGAGGCCGACCTTTAGGACCGTGCCATCTGTGATGTAAGGACCCATCTGGCTTGGAAGACCAAGACCAGTAATGGCAACGGTTAGCGACTTCGCCTTCTTCTCCTGCGCAGCAGCAAGAACACCAACAGTTGTTGGCGAGATGATGCCAGCTACATTTGGATATTGAGCAAGAATTGCGTCAAATTGCTGCGTCGAAGTTGTTGCATCGTCGTTTCCGTAGAAAACAGACTTATCAACTGTTCCGCCAACCCAAGACATATTTGGATACTTCGAAGTCAAATATGGTCCCATCGCTGCGATCCATGCATTCTGGTTAGCAGCTGTAGCGGCAGCAGAAAGGATTGCAATTGAACCCTTACCACCGGTTGCGGCAGCAATCCAGTCAACTTCTGCGGTACCAATACGTGTTGAAGAAGCAGGAAGAACAGCAGTTACGCGTGAAGCAGCAGCTGAAGCATCAACATCTGCATCTGATGTAACGATTGTAATTCCAGCAGCCTTCGCCTTGTTTAGTGCTGGGACGATCGCGTTCTGATCAGCCGCAGAAATAACAAGTACGTTGTAGTGCTGTTGAATTATTTGGTTGATAAATTGAACCTGTGCTGCACCAGTTGCAGTCGTTGGTCCAAGGTATGTGCAACGTGCGCCGATTTCTTTACAAGCGGTAGTACCGCCCTTAGCCCAAGCGGTGAAATAACCGTTATTTACAGCCTTAGGCATAATTGCAATCTTCAATCCACCCTTGATGCCAGCAGAACCAGCATTAGCGGTGGCAGTTGTACCAGCAAGTGCTGCTACAGCAACGATTGCAATCGCAACTCGTGTGAGTCTCTTTTGCATGTATATCTCCTTGTTTGAGGGACTCTCGAAAAATTCGAGAAGTTTAACTTTTAGAATCTAACGAAACTAACTTTCGCCGGTTCCTTGAGAGCTCAATTGCACGTGGAATTGCAACCGAGAGAAGCAACAAACCACCACTCACTACGAGTAGCGTGTTCGCTGATACGTTGGTTAACTGCAACACGGAGCGAATAACTCCAAGTTCCAGCACTGCAGCGAGTACGCCCCACATAGTGCCGACGCCTCCCGCAATTGAGACTCCCCCAAATAAAACTGACGCGATTACGGATAATTCGTAACCGGTAGCTCCATCGGGTGATGCACTAGCAAACCGGAATGTGTACACAATTCCGGCCACGCCAGCCATCAATCCAGTCATCGCGAATAAAGCAAGCTTTAGACGCGCAACCGGAATTCCACTGAATTTGGCCGCTTCTACATTGATACCAACCGCAAACGTCCAACGGCCCAGACGCGTGTAGTGCAAGGTGGTCCACCCGATTGCACCAAAGATGACAATCAAGATCGTGACATATGGCAGAAAAGTATGAGGGATCGAATTCGATCCAAGATTCGTATACGACAATGGCATTTGGTTAACCGGTTGATTGCCAAGCAGGACGAAACATAAACCACGATAAAGCGCCAAGGTACCAATGGTTACGGCAAGTGATTGCAATCCAAACTTGGTTACCAAGATTCCGTTGATCAAACCACACGCAATTCCCACAAGTAACGCAATAATAATGCATAACCAAAATGGAATTCCGTGACGGAAGGAATAACCGAGCGCTGCACTTGAAAGGCAGAGACTGGAACCGATCGACAGATCAATTTCTCCAGAAATTATCAAGAATGTCATTGGAATCGCCATCAGCATAAATTCACCGATATCTTGAATGACAAAACTAAAATTTGAAGCATTTGCAAAATACGGGGTAATAAATGATCCAACAATTGTTGTTAGTACTAGGAATACAAGGATTCCTTTATCCCAATTAAAAGATATGCGCTTCATGACTTAACTCTCAATATTCGAGTGGGTTTGACTCGTAAAGTCAGATAACGATCCAACGAAATAGCCGAAATCAACAATGTGCCATTAACTGCTAATTGCCAGAATTGAGAAACACCAAGTGCCCCCAACGCCTGGGTAATTGACTGAAGCAGTAAGGCGCCGATTAATGCACCATAAGGGGTTCCGACACCGCCGGCGATAGCGACGCCACCAACCACACAGGCAGCGATTACGTTGAGCTCTAATCCAAGACCAGAATTCGAATCCGCGGAATGAAAGCGGGCCAAGAGAATAGCCCCACCAAGTCCGCTTACAGCACCTGATGCTAAGAATGCAAAGAAGGTCCGTCGTGCGACCGGGATACCCGCAAGTTCGCTCGCTGGTGGGTTTGAACCCATTGCATAAAGGTCACGGGCTGGTCTTACGCTTCGCATAAAGAAGGATGCGACCAGAATTAATACAAATGCAATAATGAAAATGTAGGGAATATTTGCAAATGAATGACGACCAAGATACCCAAGTGCCACCGGTACCTGATTATCGGTAACCGTGTCACCACCTGCTATCTGGTCGAAGACTCCTCGCACTATCCACAGCGATGCCAAAGTTACAACCAGGCTTGGAAGTCGCAGATATGCAACAAGGAATCCATTAGCGGCGCCTACTATTAGCCCAATACCAAGAGCAACTAGTAGTGAAGTAACCAATCCATGATGATGAGCAGACATTTTGCCGATCATGTACGCGGTGAAGCCAGCGGTGGACCCCACTGATAAATCGATGTGACGCATAGTGATCACAAACGTCATTCCAACAGAAAGAGTCGCGATTACGGCAACACCCAAGAAAATATCTTGGGCGCCAGATGCGCTGACAAATTGTGGATTTGCGATTCCAGTAACCACTAAGACAATAAAGAGCGCGAGTAATACAGGTATTTCTCGAACGGAAACCAAACGAGTTAAAAATCTATTCACACGGTCACCGCCCCGGTCGCTGCAGCAATGACATTCGCAGAAGTAGCTTCGGCGCGAGAAAATTCTTTAACCATCAACCCCTCGCGCATAACCAGAATACGGTCGGCCATACCAAGTACTTCTGGCAGTTCACTAGAAATCATTAAAACCGCGAGTCCCTTGCCTGCTTCATCGCTCAGTAATTTGTGCACTTGAGCCTTAGTCCCAACATCGATTCCTCGAGTTGGTTCATCAACAATCAATAGCGCTGGCTGACTTGCTAGCCACTTTGCAAGAACTACCTTCTGTTGATTGCCGCCCGATAGGCGCTCGACCGGGTCGTTGATATCTGCATACTTAAGTTCGAGGGTTTCTCCCCAGGTTTTCGCTATTTCTGCTTCATCTTTGCTCCGAACCAAAAAGCTCTTCTTAATTCGATTTAATATAGTAACCGAAGAGTTCTTGGCAATTGATGCGGCCATAAAAAGTCCTTGCAGACGTCGATCTTCTGGTACTAACGCGATTCCGACTGCCATCGCCTTTGAAGGGGAACCAGCATCTAATTCTTTACCCAACATAGTGATAGTTCCTTGAGTATATTTTTCAACACCAAAAATAGCTCGAGCAATTTCCGATCTACCCGAACCAACTAATCCGGCAAGCGCAACGATTTCTCCCGCACACACATCAAAGGAGATATTTTCAAATAAACCATCGTGTGCAAGGTTTTTCACAGACAGCACAACATCTCCAATTGGATGGAAACTCTTGGGAAATAATTCAGATACTTCGCGACCAACCATTAAATGAATAACGTCTGCTTCGGTTGTATCCAAGGTAATGCCACTGCCAACTGTTGCACCATCGCGCATGACTGTTAGGCGATCAGTAAGTTCAAAAACTTCATCAAGTCGGTGCGAAACAAAAACTACGGCAGCACCACGTTTTGCAAGGGCACGCGCTACATTAAATAACCGTTCAACTTCTTTCGATGACAGGGCAGCGGTTGGCTCGTCCATAACAATTACTTTGGCGTTTAGCGAAAGCGCTTTAGCAATTTCTACAATCTGTTGATCGGCAATCGACAATCCTCGTGCACGACTACGGGGGTTGAGAGGAACTCCAAGTTGATCAAATAGAGTTTGGGCTTCTGCCTGCATGCCAACCCAGTCCACAATCTTCCCGTTGACCTTCTGACGTCCGGCAAATACATTCTCTGCCAAGGTCAGGTCGGGGAAAAGATTTGGCTCCTG
>Ga0214202_1000446_pt1 | contig 16262 bp, 18 predicted proteins | sample TroBogEpilimnion_9_FD_153040 | JGI IMG/M metagenome (GOLD analysis project Ga0214202, IMG submission 153040) | Freshwater microbial communities from Trout Bog Lake, WI - 03JUN2009 epilimnion | ecosystem: Environmental > Aquatic > Freshwater > Lake > Epilimnion/Euphotic zone | place: Trout Bog...
CTTTTTGAGAAGCTAGCAGAGCAATTTGCGCACCTATGCCACGACTAGCGCCAGTAATAAGAATGATGTCTTTCATGGGTATTAAATTCCAATTTCAGTTAATCCAGTTGAATATTCATGCCTTTGATTAACTTGCCCCAATAATCATAGTCAGTTGCCAGTGTCGATGACATATAACCCGCAGAGGTTCCAGTCGGTGTAAGACCTAATGCCAAGAGCCTCTCCTGAACTTCGGGAGTTTTGACGATCTTCACAATCTCGACATTAAGCCTATTAATCACTTCAGGAGGTGTGCCCGTTGGAACAAATACAGCATGCCATGAACTACCAATGACACCATTTGGATCAAGATCAGCTCGATACTCAGTAACGGTAGGCACATTGGGTAAAACTGCCAACCGCTCTGGACCTGAAATCGCAATACCCTTTATCTTGCCGCCCTTAATTGAGGGGATAGCAGTAGTCGATGCCTCCAAAGACAATTGCACGATACCAGCCATCACATCCGTTGCAGGATTGGTTTTATAAGGTACATGGTTTAAGTCAATGCCAAGTTTGTTCGCCCAAGTTGCCATCGCAATATGCGGCTGCGACCCGACACCCAAAGAAGCGTAATCAACCTTGCCTGGGTTGCGCTTGGCGTAGTCCACCAACTCCTGCATGGTGCTGAACGGGGCATTCGGTGCTGCTGTAATCACATGCGGTACCGTTAAAATTTGTGATACCGGCTTGAAGTCTTTAATCGGATTAAATTTTGCGTTGCGATATACATTAGGCGCAATCGCCATCACCGCTTTAACGGTAAAAAATGTAGTGTAGCCATCCGCTGGTGCGAGAGCGGCAGCTTCACCAGCGATCATGCCACCAGCTCCAGGTCTGTTATCTACGATCACTGGCTGACCTAAAGATTGCGTTAACTTATCCGCAATAATGCGAGCTACAACGTCTGGTGATACACCAGGTGCGAAGGGAACAATCATTTTGATTGGCTTATTAGGCCAAGCAGCCGTTTGTGAAAACACTTGCGATGCTGACATTAGCGCAGTAATGCCAAATAGAACTGTAAGTAGGTTGCGACGCTTCATTTCCAGTCTCCTCATATTTTTTATTATATTTTTTTATTAATGAATTCTATGACTATAAACACTAATCCAGTATCGATTTGCAAACTAAAGGGTAATCATGGCTACCTGATCGGCTCCATCCCTAGCTTTTGATATACAGAGGTCTGAGAAGGTAGCGTCAAGTATTGAATCAATTGGGTGGCATTGGCGGTATTTGGAGAATTTGCAAATATGCCAATCGTAAATACTGTTTTCATCTGCAGGGGTGCAGGTAAAGGACCGATGTACTCTGCGCCGGGTATACCTAATAACTCCCCTTTCATTTGCACGCCCACTTGGGCATCGCCAGCGGCTACCAGTTTGGCAATATGTCCACCGTCAGGAGTAATGGACTTAGCTTTAATCTGCTCAGCAATTCCCAGTTGATTAAGTACCGACAGAAAATATACTCCGCTCGCCCCTGTCGCAGTGTATGCAACCGACCTAGCTTGCAAGAGTGTATTTTTAAGCGCTTCGGGAGTGCTGATATCAGGATGCTGCGTACCGCTTGGAACTGCTAAGCCAATCCCGGAGCTAGCTAAGTCCTTACCACCCTGTTTAGAGACCTTACCGTCGAGCATTAAATCGTTAATAGCCGCATGCGTCAGAATCACCAAATCCGCAGTCTCGCCTGCCTTAATCCTCTTGAAGATCAAATTGGAGGTGTCATAACTTGCGACCACTTTCATATCAGTGCTAGCCTCAAAACCAGGGAGCATTTCTTGTAATGCCGAATATAGGCCGGTGGAAGCAATTAATTTCAATTCAGCAGCCATAAGCCCTCCGCAGTTCATTAATGTCAATGCAGCGAATAACCGGATAATCCTTGCTTTAGATAAGTGAAGATCCATAAAGCCTCCGTAAACTCTCATATTTAGGTTTGTAGCAGACTAAACGATTTCAAGGTAAATTTGTTGCCTGATTGAATGATTTTACGGAGACAGGCAAAAAAAATGGTTCTAACCAGAATTCCACATCCTCGCCACAGCATTGCTTGGCTTACAGGGATTTTAATCTTAATAAGTATGTGTGGCATTACAAGCGCACAAACCAATAACTACCCAAACCAATCGATCAAAATTATTGTGCCGTTTGGGCCGGGTGGATCCGCAGACATTATGGCGCGTAATTTTGGTTTATACCTTGAAGATAAATCTAAGCAATCAGTCATCGTCGAGAATAAGCCAGGCGCAAATGGCATGATTGGAACTGAGTACGTCAAAAATGCACCAGCTGATGGCTATACCTTGTTATTAACCACTAATACGACCATTGCCGCCAATCTAAGTCTATATAAAAAGGTACCCTACGACCCAGTTAAAGATTTTAAAAACATTGGGTCGTTTGGAACCTCCGCATCGGTCGTCTTAGTGAATAAAGATTTAAAAATAGAAACCTTGGCGGAATTGGTGCGCTTTGCCAAAGCAAATCCAGGCCAAGTCTTCTTTGGCTACTACAACTCATCCTCACAAATCACTGCTGAGCTATTTAAATTAAAAACCAATGCGCCAATGACAGGCGTTCCGTATAAATCGATTAGCAACGCTATTCAGGATTTTTATGGCAATCAAATTCAGGTGATCTTCATGGAGTACTTGCCAGCCATGGCTCAGATCCAGGGTGGTAAAGTCAATGCTCTCGCTGTAACAGAGGCAAGTCGATATAGCGCATGGCCTAATGTCCCCACAATTGCTGAAACGTATCCTGGTTATAGCTTAGGATTTTTCCTTGGACTGGGTGCGCCAGTTGGAGTTAGCAAAGAAGTTAACTCTTACCTTGAAAATGTCATGGCTGATGCCAATAAGGATCCCCAATTTATTGCCCGATTAAATCAAATTGGTATGGAACCATCCAAGATATCTAGCACTAGCTACCAAAGTTATGTCGTGAAAGAGATTCAGAATTGGGCTGCCATGGTTAAACGAGCAGGCATTAAGCCAGAATAAGCTAAGCGGTATTTATAAACATATAGAGAGAAAGATATGAGACTGGGTTACTTTACGATGCCGTTGCATCCCCTACACCGCGATAACACAGAGCTGTTACATGAAGATAGAGATACGATTATCTATGCTGATGCCCTAGGTTTTTATGATGCCTTTATTGGTGAACATCTCACTGATAAAGCTGAAAATGTTACCAACAGCATGTTGTTCTTGGCCACTCTGATATTCCATACAAAAAATATTAAATTAGGTAGCGGCACCTCTAACCTCTCGCATGCTCATCCAACCTTGATTGCTTCTCAGGCGGCTATGTTCGACCACCTCGCAAAGGGTCGATTTATTTTTGGTATTAGTCCTGGAGCTCTGGCTTCAGATGCTGAGGCACTAGGCATGCTCAATGAGGATCGTAACAAGCTATTTGCCGAAGCGATTGACGTGATCTTAGCCATTTGGGCGGGAGAGCCCCCTTATGACATAGACCTTCCTGATAATCGCTTTAAAGTGAGCACCAAGGAAACCATGGTTCTGGATATTGGTCGAGGCTATCTGATGAAGCCTTACCAAAAACCCTATCCTGAAATCGTGGGCACTGTAGTGGCACCATTTTCTAAAGGTGTCATTGCGATGGGACAACGAGATTTTCATCCCATGTCAGCCAACTTCTTAATGAATCATTGGCTACCTAGTCATTGGAATAACTATGCTGAAGGTAAATCATCGGTTGGCGTAAAAGCAAACCCAGCTGAGTGGCGAATTGCTCGTACCGTATTTGTGGGTGACACCTCAGAGATTGCAAAAAGTTATGGTGAAAGTGATGCAAATAGCCCCTATCGTTACTACTACAAACAAATGCTCACTAAGATGAAGATCTCTAATCGTCATGTGATCTTTAAGAAGCATCGTGAAGAACCTGATGAAGCCATCTCGCTAGACAATATTCTAGATGAGCTCGTCATTAGCGGCACAGTCAACGAAGTAGTAGACAAAATACTCGCCTTGCGTGCACAGGTAGGCGACTTCGGTGAATTGGTATATGCCGGAATGGATTTGGTAGACCCCAACCTAGGCAGACGCTCAATGGAGTTAATGGCGCATGAGGTGATGCCTCGTGTGAACGAAGCTATTGGACTAGGCCGAGAAATTAATGTCGATGCAAAACATAGCAATTAACCATTACATCCAAGTCAATTTATGAGTCATCCAATTCGCAAATCCAATATCACAACGCCATCTGGAACCATTGCTATCACCCAGCAAGGTGAGGACAACGGGCCAGTCGTGGTGTTAACGCACTCGATCCTGGCTAGTAGCATGATGTGGACAAGTCAATTAAGCCTTCTCGCTAACAAAGGTTGGCGAGCAATTGCCATGGATGCACGTGGACATGGCCAATCAAGCGCCCCACCCCCACCATACAATCTGGATGAGCTTGGACTTGATGTGATTGCAGTGCTAGATGCCTTGAAGATTGATAAAGCCCATTTTGTTGGGCTATCCCTGGGCGGCATGATTGGTTTTGGTTTGGGCATTCATCACGCCTCAAGACTATTTAGTTTATGTATTTGTGATGCCAGAGCAGATGCACCAACGCCATTTTTTAATCAATGGAATGAGCGAATGGAAATAGCCAAACAAAAAGGCTGTGAAGCCTTGGCAATACCCACTACTGAGCGTTGGTTTGGAAAAGCCTTTATCGAAGCCAACCCTGCCATTGCATCTGCTTTTCAAGAAGCTATTTCCCAAACTAAGCTAGATGGATATATCGGCTGTGCCCAAGCCATTCAGCAAATGACCTACCTAGAAAGATTGCAGCAAATTAAAACGCGTACGACTCTCATTGTGGGTTCAAATGATGCGCCACTTCCGGATGCTATGGAAGATATTCAAAGCAGGATTGCTCATTCCACTCTAGATCTCATTCCCAATGCCGGGCATCTACCTAATATTGACCAAACTGAATTATTTAATGCGGCTCTGTTGCGTCATTTAAATCAAGGAAGGGAATTACATTCTAGAGTTTGATTACAACCAAGATACTGAGCTAGTAATGGATATCCTAAAGCATGGCTCTGGAGTAGAAGTACTTGCACCAGCAAGTCTTAAAAAGCGAGTTATAGAAGAGCTCAAGAAGAATTTAGTCAGATATTAAATTTGTCGGTTTACCCGACAAAATTGCCTATCATCTAGTTGCTCATAGTCTGCCAGAATCACCGACGCCCTCTCAAGGCAAGTATCTATGCTAACCAAGCTTGACCATGATTGAATCAATAGATCGCAATTCAGCCAGGTAATTCCAATATTTTTGAGATTTTGGCCTGCCCAGCACGATTCGAACGTGCGACCTATGCCTTAGAAGGGCGCAACCTTATTTCTTAAAGCGTCTCTTAATGGCCATTTTCAGCCGTTAAACCCCAAAACTCGCCATGGACTCAATCCGACCCAAAGCGGTCAACCAACTGAAAAAGCCAACCGAAGTTGGTTTTGGTGTTTCTCGGTAGCTCGGAGCGGAATGCCATGGATCTTAATTGGTGGCCTAGCTAAATCAAACTAAGCTGTCATGTCACATTCTGGCAGACGCCATCTTCCCAATGGTTGGTATAGATCTAAAACGAAAGTCAGAGCAGAAAAAAGAGCTACTCTCAAAAATTGTATGAGATCTTGCCATAGGTTGACCAATTATATTGGCTATACGTTTACACAACTTGCTTACTAGCGCCAACTGCAATAACAAGATTTTTAGTAAGTCGATGCGTCACCATGGCATCAATTGGAATAAACCAACCTCCCGCCTCAACTCTTGGCTTGGCGGCTGACAATATGGGGCAATATTCATGCGTTAAATACTAAAATATCCAATCCAGCATAACGATCTAAAGCGTAGATTAAATTATTGTCATCCACAAAAACATCATTAGTCTGAGGCGCAGCACGACCCTCAGCAGGCATCGGGATGTAAAAACCAGCCTCCCGCGGTGATAATGGGTTCGCAACATCTACAGCTCTTAAGCCGCCCGCAAACCACGTGCAAAATATCATCGTACCTTTACGTTGTTCTTGAAACTGGTGGGCACCAAAGCGACCAGGAGTTGCTCGGCTCCAAGGTGAATCTAGCTCACTAACCTCGTAAATAGAAAGCGGTTTGATTGCCTGTAAATCAGTTACGTCAAAAACCCACATACAGCCATGAGGACGACCCTTCCTGCGATCCAACTCTTCAGCATCATGCGCATGATCTTCTTCATCGATGGCAACAGCAATACGTCTTCCATCAATTAAATTTTCAAGAGGCATGAAGGTATGCGAAGGCTCCGGAAATGGTGGATGATAGTTATAGGTACCTAATGTTTTTGGATGTGCAATATCACTAATATCAATTACACCAACTCCACCATGCCACAAACCAGCCCAAAGCTCATCACCAAAACGCAATGCGTGATGTAACCTATTTCTCCTACCGGACCATTGTGGTTTTTCTCCTCCAGCAATATGCTGTCCAGGCATCCACCAACGACTAACCTCAAATGGCTTGGCAGGATTGGCAACATCATAGATCACTAGAATGTTTCCTAAAAACCCCTTCATTTCTGTTGAAATATAAGCATACCGCTCATCAACATCAAATCGGTGCACACCAATTCCACCCGTTTTTTGATGCGCAATTAAGCGAGGATTACTTTTGTTAGAGATGTCATAAATTTTAAATCCGCCATTTTGATATGGTTTTTTTTGTGCCGCCTCTACTATAGGGATATCTTGCTCTCGCACATTTAAAGCCAAGGCTAATTCAGCATGGCTCGCCTCTCGACCAAATTCCTTTAAAAGTCTAGCCTTGACTCCGGGTAATTCATCCGCTCTTCTGCCGATTGGAGTCATATTTCTTTCGCTATTTACATATAACAAATCTCCAACAACTCGCGCTTTATGAGAATGGGACTCAGGGTCATCCAAAAATATTTGAGATAAGATTTTCGGAGATCTTGGATCGGAAATATCGAGAATGGTTGTACCCAAATTATTTTTATTTGGGACATGTCCGACGTACGCATAATTTCCAGAGACCGTCACTTGACCTCCTCCTGGAATCTCGATACGAGAAATGGATGTGAAATTACTTGAAATAGCTTGCATCCTATTGATTCCTTAAATTATTAATTAATTCCAGCGCCTGACTCTCGAACCACTTTTGACCACTTGGGAATTTCTGAATGGATGTAATCCCCAAATGCTTTTGGTGTAGTATTTTTTGGCTCAAGACCCATAGAAGCATAAGATGCAAGCAACTCCTTATCTGTCAAAGCGCTATTCAACGCCTTAGAAATTTGCAAAATCACTGCCTCAGAAACGCCAGATGGCACAACAATGCCATGCCAAGTAATCGCCTCAAAACCAGGAAGCCCAGCTTCGGACATAGTGGGAGTATTGGGCAGCTCCTTCATGCGAGCCTGTCCAGTAACCGCTAAAGCACGTACTTTTTTATCACGAATAAATGGCATTACAGAGCCTGATGTAGCGAACATCATGTCTACATGTCCAGCAATGACATCTGTCAATGCAGGCTGGGCTCCTTTATATGGAATATGGGTAATGCTGACGCCAGCGCTAGTCTTAAACATTTCACCAGATAAATGAGCTGCAGCGCCAGCGCCTGAGCTGGCAAAATTAAACTTGCTCGGATGAGCTTTTAGTAGTGAAATTAACTCTTTTAAATTTTTTACAGGCAACGTGTTGTTAACAACCAGAATATTAGGCTGTATGGCAACTAGCCCAACTGGTGCAAAATCTTGCTCTGGCTTATACCGTAAATTTCTATATAAAAACTCATTGGTTGCCAAAATACTATTGTTCCCCAAGAGCCAGGTGTAGCCATCGGGGTCGCTATGAGCGACATACTCTGCTGCGAGATTGCCCCCGGCACCGGGTTTGTTTTCAACCACAATTGGCTGATCCAGAAATAAAGACATCTTTTGCGCTAAACCCCTCGCAATAACATCACTAGGGCCACCAGTAGTAAATCCGACAACGAAGTGAATTGGTTTAGCTGGCCATGGGTCTAAAGCATAGGCTACGCTAGAAAATATTACGCATAAACAAATGAATAAGCGCTTAAATTTTTTTCTCATTTTTATAATTTAGTTAGCTTCATTGACTAAACGCTCAATACTTACATCTTAACTTAATTATAGGAAGCTGCTGCTTAAAGTAGCGCTAAAAGTGCCAACCAGAAGGTTGGCATTCCCACGTCTGGTGGGCTCGCTAGGATTTGAATGCATCATAGGGTTGCGATATACACGCCCTTTGGCTTGTTATTGACGGCGATATCAGACCATCAGCACCAAAAGAAAAGCCACCCCGTAGGATGGCTTTGGTAACAAGAGTGCCATATCTCTGCAAACTCTTATAAATCCATTTACTTGACGGAAGGGGCGCTACAAAAACTAATGATGCTCGCTTAATGGCCGTTTAGAGACTGTTTAACCCAAATCACTAAAAGACTCAATCCGACCCGAAGCAGCCCCTCAAGACATTAATCTAATCGTATTGCTATTGAAAATGTGTAGTGTTTGCCTACACACTTTGCGAAACCCCTGAGCGTTACTTAAAGTAACGCTTAACCTACGAAAGCAATCAATTCCCTCACAAGCCTAACCTATTGTGAGTTTTAGGTTAGGTTTAGGTTCTCAGGTTATGAGAGCAGATACTCAAAGAAAACCGCTAGGATTTCAAGAGCTTACGCCTCCTAAATATCGGTGTGTGAGTATTTGTGTGACTAATCTAACGTGATCAAATGAATTGCTAACGCACTCTTTGGTTTTCAAGGCCAAAGGATTTTTGGAGCAACCATCTAGCACTTCGTTATTCCAAAGTGTTTTTTCTTGATGTGGTTGAGCGTTGCTAAAAGTAATACTTATTATGGATTGGAAGTCTTTGTCTAGTAGCGACACTAAGCTAGTAAACCTATTCATAACGCAATGCTTGAATTGGCTGCATCATCGCCGCTTTTTTAGCTGGATAGAACCCGAAGAAAATACCAATCGCCGCTGAGAACCCTACTGCCAAGATAATAGAGATCAGGGATAACTGTATAGCCCATCCTGCCAATACTGCAATCAGTTCGGACGCCAAAAATCCAAGCAGTATGCCAACCAATCCTCCAAGAGTAGCTAAGGTCATCGCCTCCACTAAAAATTGCTCCAAAATATCCCTGCCCTTTGCACCAATTGCCATTCTCAAGCCAATTTCCCTAGTGCGCTCTGTTACTGACACCAACATGATGTTCATGATTCCGATCCCTCCAACCAAAAGACTGACAGAGGCTACCGCAGCTAACAATGCTGACATCACTTTGCTAGCCGCCTCCTGAGCCTCAAGTATTTCCGTAAGATTCCTAATCGTAAAATCATCCTCTGCTCCTATTTGGGTTCGATGACGTTGTCTCAACAGTTCAGCAATCTTTTGCTCTGTCACCTTCATATCATTGCCATCTTGAACCTTAACAGCAATGCTTCCAACCCTCGCAATTTTTCCCATTGCCTCACCAAAAATTCTGCGTCTACCGGTTGATAGAGGAACAAAGACGCCATCATCTTGATCTTGCCCTTGCATACTTTGTCCCTTTTTTTCTGCAATGCCAATGACAGTAAATGGAACGCCTTTAATTCTGACTTGCTGATCAATTGGATCTTCGCTACCAAATAACTGATTAGCAACAGTTTGGCCAAGAATCACAACCTTCCCAGCACCTGCAATTTCAGCATATTCAAACATCCGACCACTAGCGAGTGGCCACTCCCTGGCCTCGAAAAAATCAGGATTGACCCCATAAATAGTTGTGCCCCAGTTATTACTACTGGAAATGATTTGACCACCGCCCCTACTAATAGGGGCAGCATAGGCAACTTCAGGAATTTCTCTCAAAATTGCATTTGCATCATCCTCAGTTAGAGTTTGCGCATTTCCAGTTCCGAGACGCACCCCTGATTGCAATAATGATCCTGGAATAATGATCATTAAATTTGAGCCGAGACTAGAGATTTGTGCCTTCACGCGAGCCTGCGCACCGCCACCAACAGCAATCATCGTAATGACTGCGGCTACACCAATAATGATCCCCAGCATAGTCAAAGACGATCGTAGCTTATTGACTTTCAGAGCTTGAAAGGCGATGGCTAAGTTAGTTGCAATTTCAATCTTCATATTAGGCGTGATTTATTTTGATACCAATAACCTTGCCGTCCTTAAAGGTAATGGTTCGTTTTGCATAAGCCGCAACATCTGGTTCATGGGTAACTACGATCACCGTCATTCCCTGATTATTCAACTCCGTAAATAAGTTCATCACTTCTGAAGTGGTTTTGGAATCTAAGGCGCCAGTTGGTTCATCAGCCAAAATTAAATCCGGATCATTGACCAATGCACGCGCAATAGCCACTCTTTGTTGTTGACCGCCTGAAAGTTGATTCGGCATATTATCAAGTCGATCTCCAAGGCCCACTTGCTCTAAACGTTTTTTTGCATGGTCTAAACGCTCCTCTTTACTAAGACCAGCCAAAGGGCCTGAACGAGCATATAAAAGTGGGAGCGCAGTATTTTCAATAGCAGAGGTCCGATTCAATAAATTGAATTGTTGAAATACAAATCCGATCCGCCGATTACGAATATCCGCTAGGGAATCTGGATCAAGTGATGCCACATCTTCGCCAGCTAGAAAATACCTACCGTTACTGGGCTGATCTAAACAGCCAATCATGTTCATGAAGGTGGATTTTCCAGATCCAGATGCACCGACAATAGCTACAAAATCACCAGAATCAATATCAATGGAAACAGAATCTAATGCGTGGACAACTTGATCACCTACGCCATATATTTTTGAAAGATTTTCGGTATGTATGAGCACGAAATTATCTAAAACATCCTGGGGCCGTTTTGACGCTTAGGAGATCCCTCTTTAGAGCCTGGAGATTGAATGCCAGTAATAACTAAATTCCCTACTTGAAGAGGAAACTTGGAGTCTGCGTCTGGCAAAAGTTCTGTAAAGCTTCCATCGGTCATTCCAGTCCGAATTTTTAGCTCTATCGGCTTATCCTGCAGGCCACTTCTATCTAGTAGCCACACTTTTCGTATTCCGGAAGATCCCCATCCCCCGGCCCCGCCTCTTGAGGTGCGAGGACTGCCGGTAGTATTCCCAGCTTGAGATGACTTAGCAGCAAGAGAATCATCGGCACTTGGCATCCTAAATCGTAATGCGACATTTGGAACCTTAAGAACCTTTTCTCGCTTATCAAAAATAATGCGAACATTAGCAGTCATGCCGGGTAATAATTTTAAATCTGGATTGTCCGCAGAAATTAATACTGTATAAGTAACGACGTTTTGAATGGTGATAGGCGCTTTGCGAATTTGCAAGACCTTAGACTGAAAAACCCTGCCTGGAAATGAATCTACCGTAAAACTGGCGTCCATTCCTTCCGATAAGCGACCAACATCGGATTCATCAATAGATGCCTCAACCTGCATTTCAGCTAAATTCTGCGCAATGATGAATAACTCAGGCGCCTGCAAACTTGCTGCCACCGTTTGGCCCACCTCTACGCTACGCTTTACAACTACCCCATCAACTGGCGCATGAATTACTGTGTCGTCCAAAGATTTTTTTGCCAAATTCAAAGCGCCTAAGGCGGCCTTGTATGCCCCCTCAGTTTGAACAACTGCCGATTTAGAAATAAAGCCTTTATCGACTAACTTAAGGTTGTAATCATGATTACGCTTTGCCAACTCATAATTAGCAAGAGCTTGGTCATAACGAGCTTGATATTCTCTTGGATCAATTCTAGCGATAACCTGCCCCTGCTTTACAGGTGAATTAAAGTCCACATCGAGCTCTTTAATCATTCCCGTTACTTGCGTACCAACAGTTACAGACTTCACTGGATTTAATGTCCCGCTTGCACTAACCGTAGCCACAATGGGCCCTTCTTCAATAGCGGCTAACCTGAAGTCAGGACTGTTAAGGCCAAATGTGACTTGAACCCCTTTAATCAAAACCAACAGAAAAAGGCTACCAACAAGAAAAATGCATAAAAGACGTAGCCATGTTGATTTGACCCGAGAAGCTAGGGGTAGTCGATCAACCATCAAATTCAAATACTTGAGAGATAAATCAAAATATTTGACGATATTAAGCTTCAAGTTTTTTACTGTCATATTTGCTCAATTTAACGCAATAATGAATTAATCGCTAAGAGATCCTCATCCGATAAGGTAGAGGCGCTTGCCTTTAATCTGATGGCATTCAAAATCGTACTGTAGCGCGATTGCAGCAATTGAGAGCGCGTCGTAAACAGGGTATCTAGTGCTATTAGTACATCAATGTTAATTAAAGTACCCACTTGGAAACCCAGCTTGCTCGAGTCTAGAGCAGATTGGGATGAGCGTTCAGCTGCCTCATACGCCTTTACGCTAGCGAGTCCACCATAAAAACCGGTGAAGGCCGCGCGGGTGTTTTGCGCAGCAGTACGGCGTGCATTGTCATAATTTGCTTTGGCAGCATCAACTAAAGCGGCATTTTGGCGAATGACAGAACTATTAAAGCCACCAGATACTAAGGGAATGGTTAATTGTAAGCTCAGGGTGTTGTTGTATACACTAGTCTGTGCAGGTTGATAACTATTAGGCGTGCCGTTAGAGGTGTTGTATCCACTTGTACCCACTAAATTAAGTGAGGGATAGTTCAGCGCTTGGGCGGCACGATAGGTGCTCTCGGCAAGCGATATCGAGAGTTGACCAGCAAGCACCTTAAAGTTGGCAACTTCAGTTTGTCCAACCCAGTCATCTAGGGTTTGGCCAGGAGGTAGCTGTGGGTTCACGCTCTCGGCAATCACATTGCCTTTGGCATCCTTGGATATCGCCCTAGGATCCTTGAGCACACCATCAATCTTGGCATCTTTCACCAAAGGCCTTAGCTGACCAACCGGATGGCCAACGAGTTGTTCTAATACGCCACACTTTACTACCAAGTCAGCTTGCGCAGCGATCTCTTGCGAGTTCGCTAAGTCATAACTCGCTTGCGCCGTATTGACATCGACAATGGTAGCTAGGCCAGCATCAAATTTGGCTTGGGCAACTTCTAATTGCTGCTTAATGAGGCCTTTTTTATTGCGATAGAGCTCAACGTTATCCTGGCTAGTCAGTGCATCAAAATAGGCCTGCGAGACCCGCAAAATGAGATCTTGCTGAGCCTGGTAAAAATTCATATCCGCAATTTTGGTATTGAGGTCACCCTGTTTAAAGGCCTCTAGTGCGGCTATATTGAATACGGGCTGAGTCAAAGTGACGGTGTAATTCTTTTGATCAAATACCCGTGAATTGCCTGGGCCTGCTGCCACTACGGTTTGACCAACACCATGTTGGTAATAGCGCGTACCGCCAGGGGTGGCACTGGCCTGAGGAAGTAGTAAAGAGAGGCCTTGCCAAAAGAGCTCTTTACTAGCTTGGTAGTTAAAGCGGGCAGCTGTCAGAACGGGATCGCTAAAGGCAGCATCTTGATACAAATGTATCAAATCCTTGCCATCAGATACTTTGCCAACTGAACTTATTGATATCTCTTTAATTAAAATCGCAGGCTGAGATTTAATAACGATTAGAGGAGGAGTATCTAAGTCAACTAGTTGTTGACTGTTATTGATGATTGGTATCGCAGGTTGGGGCCCGAAAATATTTTGGGCATAAACACTAGCGGCACTATAAATACATAAAAAACTAATGCACCATCTGAAAATAAAAAATAGGAACTTCTGTTTACTGAACACAAATAATCCATTGCCTATTTATATAAAACATTTTATTCCTAGATTTAGACTTCTTTATAACAGTTATAGACCCAACTAATCCTAGCTGGGCAATTTCACGCATTTTGCAAATTTAGACTATCTCGCGGGATAACTAGGCACCTGATTGCCATGGGCATACATACATTGAATATATGCCGTGTTGTATTGACTCTGGCTTTGATTTTGTTTATTTGCAGCATTGCTTGCACCAATTGCAGATCCACCAAGCAAGCCTAAACCAGCACCCGTACCAACTCCTTGATGACTCCCTCCCCCAATGACAGCTCCCGCTGCTGCACCTAACGCCGCCGCTACCGCTGCGCTAGTCATACCTTCTTTTAGAGCGGCATTTGAAGTGCCCTCAACGCTTCCGCTAGCAAACTGACGGCATTGCTGATCCTCCTTTTGAAATATCTCAAAAGGCTTTCCTTGCGCGGGCATCACTGCAATTGTTGGCCCCGTTGGCGCAGATGTACATGCAACCAAGCTAATTACCGCACTGATAAGTATTAATTTCTTCATATTCATTCTTTACTATTGTTTAGGTGGGATAGCAGGAACACTCTTCCAGCCTGCCGGACACTCCGCAACATACGGGTAATACCCTTGGGATGCCTCACAAAAATACCAAACTGATGGCAGTGGTTGACTAGCAAGAACTGCTGGTTTTGGCGAAGAAATCGAAACCACTGGGGGCGCACCGACTACAACTCCAGGAATATAAGGGTCTGGATAAGGATAAATTGGACTTGGGTATGGGTAGTAAACGCCGCCCACTACCCAATACCAGCCAAAGCGCCCTTGGTATCCGCCGTGATACCAATTACCTCCCCGCCAAACTTGCACATGTCTCTCATGAAAACGATGCATTGGGTATGGACCAGAACCCCACTGAGCCAAAACAGGCAGAGAAGCAAAAATACAAAGCACTCCCAATACAGCAGCCACTAATCTATTGACACTAATTACCCTCAAAACCATCCCCCAAAAAATCTATCTCATAAGAAAATATTAATGGTTTACAACCGCAGCTCCTGGCACTGGAACTAAACCCTCGGAGTCATCCGTCTTAACGCATCTGAATCGATATTCATCACCAGATTTAGAGATAAAACTTGCTCCAACATAAAAGTCAGACCTACAATTTTTGTTTGCATAATTCATTGCCTCTTGAGGGCCATCGGTAGAGTTGATCAGACGCAAAGAATCCATGGTCATCACTACTTCAGATGATCCACAAGCAGACAAAGCTAATAGCCCTAGTAATAAGAATAACTTTGAATACATCGGCATCCAACCTCCTTCACAACATCGATAGACCAAACTCAGACAATGCTTCAATTTGCATATGCTTGTTCGGCGGAACCAAGAGCTCTCTCAAAATTATCTGAAAGCATTTCATAACGCTTCATGGCCAATTGCGTTGGATATACATGCTTTTTCCTAGCGTCATCTTGGTCAGCTATCAGATTGATCAGCCCTTTCCTCTCAAGGCTCTTAACTCTTCCATGCAGTGTTGCCTGAGAGGCTATGCTTGCAATAGATATAAGATCTTTCACCAATATAGGCTCATCTTGCTTTGTCGCCATTAAAACAAGCTTATTCAGCAATGATTCCTCTAGCGGGTCAAGCTTTTTCCATCCACCTGTCGAATCAATAACATCTATAAGATGTAAAAAACGAATATACGCTGATAGTGCAATACTCTTTTGAAGAATTTGCTTTGTTTTAGCCAATCTTTCCATATTCAATACCTTTACCAATTACTTATGCATCAATTAATCTTGTGGGTAGATTCATAGTTAATCCATTGCGATTGAGCTGTCTGCATAAGCTCATACTTTTCTTTATTTGCCTCGCCTATGGAAATTTTCCTAGACAACAAGTTCTCATAAACCAGATCGACTTGGTTATAAAAGTTCTGGTAGATACCCGCTAACTCCGGTACGGGAAAATGACTAGATATTGCTCGGCATTGATTTGTAGAGGCTAAGTAGGCCGTTAGTGCCCTTGCTTCTTCATCCGTAATTTTGTTTTCAGTAGTGAATAAATTCATCTTATGATCTGACTTGGGCACGATTTCAAATAACTCATTATTGACAACCTTTGCCTCATCACTCTTCTTGGTCTGATTGATGCAATTAGCAAATTGCTTTTGTGTCTCTGATATTTGTTGACGAACGGTTGGCTCTGGCGTTGCCTGAAACATAGCATTTTGACAATAAGTCAAACCCACCATTCCCATGGTAGTGAGTATCGCTGCTAATAGTTGCTTTTTCATGATTATCCTTTTGTTAAAAAAGCCCCAAAAACTCCTTTGAGTTCAGGGGCAAGGGAGAACACTGTAGATTAAATAGTGGAGAGGCTTAATTCAGATAAGGCGT
>Ga0214202_1000455_pt1 | contig 16087 bp, 12 predicted proteins | sample TroBogEpilimnion_9_FD_153040 | JGI IMG/M metagenome (GOLD analysis project Ga0214202, IMG submission 153040) | Freshwater microbial communities from Trout Bog Lake, WI - 03JUN2009 epilimnion | ecosystem: Environmental > Aquatic > Freshwater > Lake > Epilimnion/Euphotic zone | place: Trout Bog...
GCATGTGCTGATGATGCGGCGCTGGCCAAAGGCTTAAATGTTCACGAGGGCAAGATCATGTATGCCGCCGTGTCCCAAGCCCACGGTCTCTAAATAGCCTGGGCTAAACCCCGCGCCTAGCCTCGAATAGAATCGCCCCATGTCGAAAATGGGAAAGCTTGGGCTAATCGCCGCCCTCATTTTCTCGACCTTAGTTTCAATTTCCGCGCCCCAAGTCGCTCATGCTGCAGCAGGTGATGTCGATACCGCCATGGTTTTTAATGGAACCTCCCAATATATACAAGGAACAAGTTTTACTGGAATAACTGGAAATTTCACTCTTGAGGCTTGGGTAAAGCAAAGCGCGGCTTGTAATACTGGTTCGGGCCAAATTATTTATTCGCAACTTCCATATCAACTTCTGTGCCGAAGTAACACTTGGATTGAAGCAATGCAAGATGCATCTTCAAACTGGTATGAAAATAACTTTGGAACACCAATTTTGAACCAATGGGTGCACCTGGCTTATACGCGCGCATCAGGGAGTGCCCCACTTCTCTATATGAATGGGGTGCTAATAAAAACTGGATCGCAACCGACTGCTACGTATTCAGGAACAGGTGCACCCATAGTTGGTGCATCCGGTGTGGCAAATGGGTTCTTCCCTGGACAAATTGATGAAATAAAAGTTTGGAATATTGTGAGAAGCGCTTCAGATATTGCTACAGATATGAATACTTACAATCCAAGTGCTTCAGGGTTAGTTGCTTATTACGATTTTAACGATGTTGGATCATCAGTTTTAAATAGAGTTTCGGGAGCAAATTCAGGTACGAATTTAACAACTTTCGTTGGCTCCCCTACGACTACCGATGTTAGTTCGAGCGATTCGACTACAATTACGGGATCAACAATCGTTACGTTTACCAGAAGTTATTTGGATGCAAACGGGGGATTTAAAGTTCCTGCCAACGTTCCAAATCTTGACGTCTTAGTCGTCGCCGGTGGTGGTGCAGGTGGAGTAGGAAATTCTTCCGGATATGAAGCTGGCGGTGGCGGTGCCGGTGGATTTATTGAAAACTTAGGAGTTTCCGTAACACCTACTACGAATTATCCAATCATCGTTGGTCAAGGTGGAATGGCAGTTGCTTCACCGACGAATGGATTGAATTCATCAGCCTTTTCTTACACTGCAGTTGGTGGTGGCGTTGGTGGCACAAATAGACAACCAGGAGCCGTTGGCGGATCTGGTGGAGGAGCGGCACAAAGTTCGACGGGTGGTTTGGGCACAAGTGGGCAAGGATTTGCTGGTGCCGATGGTGGCGCTGGAATTGGCGGCGGTGGCGGTGGTGCAGGCGGAGCTGCAATTGGGATTAATGGTGGAGTCGCAAAACAAAGTTCTATAAATTCAAATTATTATGCCGGCGGAGGTGCATCGCTCAATACAGTTGCCTCCCCGTACACAATAGGAACTCCTGGTACCGGCGGCGGTTATCCAGTCTCTACGACAAATGCAACCGCCACATCTGCACAATCAGCTTCAGCAAATACGGGCAGTGGCGGCGGTGGCGGACTCTCAAGTTCTGGTTTCCTTAACAATGGTGCAGGTGGATCGGGGATTGTTGTGCTCCGGTACCAAACCGATTTTGGTACATCAATAACTATTTCAGTAAATCCAAAGAAAACAACAAAAAGCTCGGCTTCGACTCCAATTGTTGCCACAACAACTTCGATTGGATATGTAACTTTCTTTGCAAATGGGAGAGTAATAAATGGCTGTTTTAAAGTTCCGGTTTCTGTTACAACTGCGACGTGTAACTGGCGGCCGATGACTCAAGGGTCCGTAACGTTGACCGCGCAATACATCGGGATGGGCGGAGCAAGCGCCAGAACGGTGCTTTCTGCTGCGTATCAAACAGTTGTTGGCAAGAGAACGACGGCTAGATAAAGTCAGGGACCATAGTGGGTTTGGTTCTTTGACCACTATTATTGCGACAAGACCGAATTTACTGTGGAGGGTAAGTGCGAGGGCAAAATTGGAGCGATCCTGAGGATTATTCCGATGACTACTATCACGATGATGTAGTCGAGGAAAAGCAAAAGCGTTCAAATCGTTTTTTGCATGGTCCGCTCTTCTATTTATCCTTTATAGCCATCGGTGCCTATCTGCTTTTTAATGGAACTTTCGCAGCAAATATCACCGTAAATACTGGGCAACGCGTTGAATTTGGTCAAGGCCTCGCAATGTTCACGGCTTGTTCCGGTAGCAACGTTATTACGCTAACTCCAAAATCAACCTTCACAAATTCGGGCTCTGGAACTTTTTATTTGAGTAGTATCCAAATAGATAACATTCCAACTTCATGCTATACCAATCAATTTTCGCTTAAAGTTTATGATGCTTCATCTTCGTCATCACCATTAAATATATTCGGGAATAATCAAAACGAGGCAAGGTTTCTAGATAACTCCGGAAATTTCGTAGCACTAACCGGTTCGAATGGTTTAACTCTTACAACAAACAGCTCAACGTCAGTGACTATTAGTTTCAATACTCCAATCGCAAGTTCAACAAATTCGGCAAAGTTCACCTTAGAGAGTTCACCTTATTCTTCGATAACTTCCTCGACATGTGCTAGTTATTTGGGTTCGGCTACTAATACTTCGATTTCTGTTTCCGGGGGAACCTGCATAGTTACATTCACTGCTGGTACAAACTCATTTACGGCGCCAATTGGGGTCAATTCAATTTCAGTCTTGGTTGTTGGAGGCGGCGGCGGTGGCGGTGGCGGTGCATTTGGCGGCGGCGGAGGTGCTGGCGGATTTATTTACAATGCAGCATTTAACACGACTCCGAATTCAACTTATTCTGTAACGGTTGGTAATGGTGGCGCCGGCGGAAACAATAACTTGGGGCAAGCTAGCGGATATATCGACAACTCTGGTGTAAATGGATCTGACTCGATTTTTGGTTCATTGACAGGAGTCGGTGGCGGTGGTGGCGGCGGTTATGCGACGACCTACAAGGATTATCACACTGTCGCATCTGGTGGATCTATTGCAGCTTTTAACGCAACAAAATTATCAAACGCTGGAATTGATTCATCGAAAGGTAAGACCGGTGGATCTGGCGGTGGATCTTCTGAAAATACTTTCTGGCGCGGTGGCGCAACAACCAACCAAGGAAATATCGGCGGAACGCCACTCTTATCTGGAAATATTTTGAATTTAGAAATCAATGGCGGAACAGGAAATCAAAATCAAACACGTATTGCTTCTGGTGGCGGTGGCGGCGGTGCCGGCGGTGCAGGAGGAGATGTATCGGTTGATTATTACGCTGGAAATGGCGGCATAGGTTTACAAAATTCGATTACTGGTTCGAGTGTTTATTACGCTGGTGGTGGCGGTGGCGGTGGAACAAATTCCGGCGGAACTGCAGGAAGTGGTGGATCTGGCGGTGGCGGAGATGGAAATAGATTGAATAATGGAAGTGCTGGAACTGCCAATACTGGCGGTGGTGGCGGTGGTGCGGGCTATGACGGAACTAATCGATACGGTGGAACAGGTGGATCAGGCGTAGTCATCATTCGATTCAATCCATAATTGAACATCTGCTGGTTAACAAGCCCGTAACACGGGTTTGGCAGGATGGTGGCCATGAGTGAAGAGATCAGCAAACAAGAAGAGTTCGTACTTCGCACCCTCGAAGAACGCAACATTCGCTTTGTGCGTTTGTGGTTCACCGATGTACTTGGGTTTTTAAAGTCCGTTGCGATTGCGCCGGCCGAATTAGATAACGCATTTGCCGAAGGAATTGGCTTTGATGGTTCATCGATTGAAGGATTTGCGCGCGAAACCGAGTCAGATATGTTGGCAAAGCCGGATGCCGCAACATTCACTGTTTTGCCCTGGCGCACACAATCACCGGGCGCCGGAAGAATGTTCTGTGACATCACGATGCCTGATGGAACTGCTTCGAGTGCGGATCCACGAAATGTTTTGAAGAAAGTTTTGCGCAAGGCCGCCGATATGGGTTACACCTGTTACACCCATCCAGAAATGGAATTCTTCTTATTTAAAAATGCACCAGAACCTGGCGTTGCACCAATCCCAGTTGATTCGGGTGGTTACTTCGATCAGACACCATCGGCTGTTGGGCATGATTTCCGTCGTCAAGCGATCACGATGCTTGAAGCTATGGGTGTATCGGTTGAATTCTCGCATCACGAAGGTGCACCAGGACAACAAGAAATTGATTTGCGATATGCCGATGCGTTATCGACTGCGGATAACATCATGACTTTTCGTCACGTGGTTAAAGAAGTTGCACTCGATCAAGGTTTCCACGCTTCGTTTATGCCAAAGCCATTTACCGATCATCCTGGCTCTGGAATGCACACTCACTTCTCGCTATTTAAGGGCGAAGCGAATGCTTTCTATGACGAGAAGGGCGATCTTGGTTTAAGCGATGTAGGTCGTGCATTTATTGCCGGAATCTTGAAACATGCTCGTGAATTCACCGCGATTACAAACCAATGGGTAAATAGTTATAAGCGTTTATCTGGTGGGGGAGAAGCACCGGCTTATGTAACGTGGGGCCACAACGATCGTTCATCACTAGTTCGCGTTCCTTCTTACAAGCCAAAGAAGGAGAACAGCACTCGCGTTGAAGTTCGTTCGCCTGATTCGGCATGCAATCCATATTTAGCATTTGCAGTAATTATTGCGGCGGGCCTTGAAGGCGTTGCAAAGAATTACAAGCTTGAAACCGGTGCGAAGCCAGAGATGCTTCCAACCAATTTGGATGAGGCGATCACCGCGATGGAATCGAGTTCTCTTGTCCGTGAAGCCCTGGGTGAAGATGTATTTGAGTATGTTCTGCGCAATAAAAAGGCGGAATGGGCCGAATATCGTCGCCAAGTTAGCGCTTACGAGTTAGACCGTTATCTGCCCGTTTTGTAATTGCGGTAATCTAGGGGAGTTATGAACTTCCCTAAGCAGACTCCATCAACAATGCCGGTGCATCGCTATGCGCCGTTTATTCCTGTTGATTTAACCGATCGCACCTGGCCAACGAAGCGAATCGAGAAGGCACCGAAGTGGTGTTCGGTCGATCTTCGCGATGGCAATCAAGCGCTAATCGATCCAATGGATTCTCCGCGCAAGCTAGCGATGTTCAAGTTATTGGTCGAGATGGGTTACAAAGAGATCGAGGTTGGATTTCCATCTGCTTCGCAAACCGATTTTGATTTTGTTCGCAAGATTATTGAAGACGATTTAATCCCAGATGATGTAATCATCCAAGTTCTTACCCAAGCCCGCGAACCTCTCATTAAGCGCACCTATGAATCACTTAAGGGTGCAAAGCAAGCGGTCGTTCACCTTTATAACTCGACTTCAACTCTTCAACGTCGAGTCGTCTTCGGACTAGATAAAGAGGGCATCAAGAACATTGCTGTCGAAGGCGCAAAGCTTTGCAAGAAGTTTGAGGAATTAGTCCCCGGCACCATCATCTCGTACGAGTATTCACCAGAGTCCTATACCGGCACCGAATTGGAATTCGCGCTAGAAGTTTGTGATGCGGTAAATGATGTTTGGAAGCCAACCCCAGAACACAAGACAATTATTAACTTGCCAGCGACCGTTGAGATGGCAACCCCAAATGTTTATGCGGATTCAATCGAATGGATGCATCGCAATTTGAAGTATCGCGATTCCATCGTGCTTTCACTTCACCCACATAACGATCGTGGCACTGGTGTTGCCGCCGCCGAACTTGGCTACATGGCTGGGGCAGATCGCATCGAAGGAACTCTATTTGGAAATGGCGAACGAACTGGAAATGTCTGCCTGGTAACCCTTGGTTTGAATCTATTCAGTTATGGAATCGATCCACATATTGATTTCTCTGATCTAGATGAAGTTCGTCGCACCGTTGAATATTGCAACCAACTTCGTGTTCCAGAGCGCCATCCATATGGCGGCGATTTAGTTTTCACTGCATTCTCTGGTTCACACCAAGATGCAATTAAGAAGGGCTTGGAACATCTTGAGAAAGATGCAAAGACTGCCGGGAAACATGTTCATGAAATTGCTTGGGCGGTTCCGTACCTTCCAATCGATCCAAAAGATATTGGTCGTTCTTACGACGCGGTTATTCGCGTAAATTCCCAATCGGGTAAGGGCGGCGTTGCCTACTTGATGAAGAATGAATACCACTTAGATTTGCCACGTCGTTTACAAATCGAATTTAGTCAAGCCGTTCAAGCAAAGACCGATGCCCAAGGTGGCGAAGTCTCAGCTGAAGATCTTTGGGCTTCATTTGAAGATGAATACTTACCGGCCGAACAAAACAAATGGGGTCGCTTCCGTTTGAAGGGCCTGTCACAATCTTCGCATTTAGATGAAGATGTAAAGCTCACCGTTGAATTAGATGATGCCGGAACTTTGCATTCATTAAGCGGAACCGGAAATGGTCCGATTGCGGCATTTATAAATGTAATGAATGCCTACCTTCCAGGACAGAACGTTCGCGTTTTGGATTACTACGAGCATGCACTTAGTGCTGGTGGCGATGCAAAAGCAGCTGCCTATCTGGAATGCGAAGTCGGCGGAAAGATTTTCTGGGGCGTTGGAATCGACCCAAGTACGACCACCGCATCACTTAAGGCGGTCGTGTCTGCAGTAAATCGCGGACTTCGCTAACCCTTCCCGCTACGGTAACTCCGTGGCCGTATACCGTGATCAAGCAGTTGTGCTTCGCACCCAAAAATTGGGCGAAGCCGATCGCATAATCACCTTATTCACCAAAGAACATGGCCGGATCAAAGCGGTTGCTAAAGGTGTGCGCCGAACTAAATCTAAATTTGGGGCGAGATTAGAACCAACTTCTTACGTAGATCTCCAACTCTTTGCTGGTAAATCGCTAGATATCGTTACCGAAGTTGCTTCAATCGAAAACTTTGGCGAGGAACTTTCTGGCGATTACAAAGATTGGACTACTGCTAATTCCATTCTGGAAGCAGCCGAAAGATTTACCGAAAACGAACACGAACCAGCACTTCAACAGTTCAACCTAGTAGTGGGTGCACTTCGTGCATTGGCTCATAAGACTTATGACTCTTCGCTGATTCTTGATGCTTATTTACTTCGTTCACTCGCTGTTGCAGGTTTTGCGCCATCGATGACGGTTTGCTCGAGGTGCGAAAAACCTGGCCCACATAAATACTTTTCACTTGTCGGAGGGGGATCGGTCTGTGTTGATTGCAAGCCATCGGCGGCGGCAACACCGTCTCCAGAGACGCTACAACCTATGGCCGACTTAATGACCGGTGATTGGAACGGCGCAGTCGATAGCGATCCTAAATCTAGGCGCGAAGCATCCGGATTGATCGCGGCGTATTTGCAATGGCATTTGGAAAGAGGGTTACGTTCGCTGCCTTTAGTTGAGAGAATCTGACATGGCTTCATCCAAAATGCCAAAACTAAAAGCGGAGCAAATTCCAAATCACGTTGCACTCGTGATGGATGGAAACGGCCGTTGGGCTAAAAAGCGTGGCTTAGCCAGAACTGCCGGACATGAAGCCGGGGAAGCAGCGCTATTCGATGTCGTTCAAGGCGCAATTCAAATTGGCGTTAAGGAATTAAGCGCTTATGCATTCTCAACCGAAAATTGGCGACGAACACCAGATGAAGTTCGATTTTTGATGGGATTCAATCGTGATGTTCTTCGCCGTCGCCGCGACGACATGAATGACCTTGGCGTGAAAATTCAATGGGTCGGCCGTCCCCAAAGGCTATGGGGAAGTGTTATCAAGGAATTACAAGAAGCTGAAGAGTTAACAAAGAAGAACAAAGTATTAACGCTTAATATGTGCGTGAATTATGGCGGCCGTTCTGAATTAGTTGATGCGGTTCAATCAATTGCGAAAGAAGTATCCAAGCGCAAATTAAAGCCAGAACAGATCAGTGAGAAGATAATTTCCAAGCATCTTTACTCGCCGAAGATGAGCGATGTGGATTTGTTTCTGCGTTCTTCGGGTGAACAGAGAACCTCAAACTTCTTGCCATGGCAATCGGTATATGCCGAGATGGTCTTCATGGATATTTTGTGGCCAGATGTTGATCGCACAACTCTGTGGAAAGCGATCGAAATCTACGCCGAGCGTGATCGCCGCTTCGGCAAAGCCTAAATCTTCAACTCCGAGTAACTCAAATATTCAATAGTATGTTCACTCACTTCGGGGTATCTACTTAAGAGTCCAGATCCGTCTGGGCTCTTTTGTTTTGCACAGAAAATGAAAAGTAACTCCGAATTACAAAGTATTTACGACGAGCCACATAATCGCAACGCCAAATAATGTTGCAACCATGGTGTAACGAGATGGATGGCGTGAATGCGCTTCGGGCAAGATGTGGGATGTTGCAATATAGATAAGGAATCCAGCAAATAAGGCTAAGTAGATTGCAACCCATTGATTGCTAATCACAAGATAGGTACCGATCGATGCGCCACCGATTCGAGTGATGGCATCAAGAAGTAAAAGGAATGAAGCGCTCTTGGTCCAGTGCCCAGATTTAACAAGCATTGCAACGGTGTTGAGGCCATCGCTAAATGCGTGCACAAGTAGGGCTAGAAAGACTGCATAACCAAGCTTGTGTGAAACCTTGAATGAAACGGCAAGCGCAACGCCATCTAGAAATACGTGGACGGCCATCGCAAGTGCGCCAAGGGATCCGGCGATATTTCCGTAGTGCGAATGCTCGTGTTCATAATCCGATTCAGCTGGTTCGTGGGATCCAGCGAATTGTTCAGAGAAATGAAGAATCAAAAAGCCCGCAACAAATGCAAGGTAAACGGCTGGAATCTTGCCAACGCTCAAAGTTGCATTATGAAAAACTTCTGGAAAGAGATCGAAAGAAACTAGGCCAAGCAAGAGTCCGGCAGAAAGCCCAAGAGTTAAGTGGAAGCGATCTTTTGATTTGAGCGCGGTTACTCCGCCGAGGGTCGTTGCGAGAACAGTTAGCGCTGCTAAGCCAATCGCAATCATGCGTGAAGTCTACCTGTCGGCCTTGCGCCAAAACTCGCGCTTATCTCGCGTAGAATAGGCAACCTTGCGGTCCCGCAAGAAAGCCGACAGCCAGCCGGAGGAAATCATGGCCGCAGATCGTTTAGAAAATATTGTTAGCCTTGCAAAGCGTCGTGGATTTGTTTATCCATCTTCTGAAATTTATGGCGGACTTCGCGCCTCTTGGGATTACGGCCCACTCGGAGTTGAATTAAAAAACAACGTTAAGCGCCAATGGTGGCGTGCCATGGTTCAAGGCCGCGAAGATGTTGTTGGACTGGACTCTTGCGTAATTCTTGCGCGCGAAGTTTGGGAAGCATCTGGCCACGTTGAAACATTTACCGATCCGCTAACCGAATGCACCGCTTGCCATAAGCGCTACCGCGCCGATCATCTGGAAGAAGCATTCGAAGCAAAGCACAAGCGCCTTCCAACATCGATGGAAGAAGTTAATTGCCCAAATTGCGGTGGCAAAGGTCAATTCACCCAACCAAAACAATTCTCTGGTTTGTTAAAGACATATCTTGGCGCAGTCGAAGATGAATCTGGCTTGGCATACCTTCGCCCAGAGACAGCGCAAGGTATCTTCATCAACTTTGATAACGTCGCACAAACTTCGCGTAAGAAGCCACCATTTGGTATCGGCCAAATTGGAAAATCTTTCCGTAACGAAATTACACCAGGAAACTTCATCTTCCGTACCCGTGAATTCGAGCAAATGGAAATGGAGTTCTTTGTAGTGCCAGGAACCGATGAAGAGTGGCATCAATATTGGATCGACACTCGCCTTGAGTGGTACAAGGGGCTTGGAATTAATCCAGATCGCCTTCGCTTATTCGAGCATCCAAAGGAAAAGCTTTCCCATTATTCAAAGCGCACCGTTGATATCGAATACAAGTTTGAATTCAACGGAACCGAGTGGGGCGAATTAGAAGGTATCGCTTCACGTACTGACTTTGACTTGAAGGCGCACGGAGCTGCATCTGGCAAAGATCTATCTTGGTTTGATCAAGAGAAGAACGAACGTTGGGTTCCTTATGTAATAGAACCTGCGGCTGGTGTTGATCGTTGCGCACTTACCTTCATGATGGATGCCTTCACCGAAGATGAAGCACCAAATGCAAAGGGCGAGATGGAAAAGCGTGCGGTTATGAAACTTGATTACCGTTTGGCACCAATCAAGGTTGCCGTGCTCCCACTTTCTCGTAACGCAGATCTTTCACCAAAGGCCCGCGATCTCGCGGCTCAATTACGTCAAAACTGGTCAGTTGATTTTGATGATGCCGGTGCAATAGGTCGTCGTTATCGCCGCCAAGATGAAATTGGCACTCCGTATTGCATCACTATCGACTTTGAAACTCTGGACGATAACGCTGTAACAATTCGCGAACGTGACACCATGGCGCAAGAACGTATATCAATCGATCAGGTCCAATCGTGGTTAGCGCCACGGTTGTTAGGTTGCTAACCCAAAAGTTTGCACCACTGAGACTGCCGATCGCCAACGGGGGATTTGCTAAGAACGAAGTGGTGCTAGATACACCAGTCGTTCTTGCACCGATGGCTGGAATAACAAACTCTGCTTTTCGCACGCTTTGCCGCGAACAAGGTGCTGGTCTCTTTGTTTCTGAGATGGTTACCGCTCGCGCGCTTATCGAACGACATCCAGAAACACTTCGACTAATTACACCTGGTGTTGGCGAAAGCCCGAGATCGGTTCAACTTTATGCTGTTGATCCAAAGGTAACTGCGTTAGCGGTTAAGATGTTGATGGAAGAGAATCTAGCCGATCACATCGATCTAAATTTTGGATGTCCGGTACCGAAGGTGACAAGACGTGGCGGCGGATCAGCACTTCCATTTAAGCAAACCCTTTTCTCGCAAATCGTTACCTCTGCGGTAAATGCCGCAAAACCATTCGGTGTTCCCGTAACAATCAAGATGCGAATTGGTATCGATGAAGATCACGCAACATATTTCACCGCAGCAAAGGCGGCTGCAGATGCTGGAGTTGCTTGGGTAGCACTTCACGCTAGATACGCATCGCAAATGTATGAAGGTCAAGCCGATTGGTCTGCAATTGCAAAGCTTGTTGAATTTATGGAACCAACCGGAGTGCCAGTTTTAGGAAATGGCGATATCTGGTCGGGCAAAGATGGTGTTCGCATGATGGAAGAGACTGGGTGCGCTGGAGTTGTTGTTGGCCGCGGATGTTTAGGTCGTCCATGGTTATTCGCCGATTTGGTTGCGGCATTTAATGGCGATGAATCAAAGGCAACACCAACACTTTTTGAAGTAAGCAAAGTGATTATGCGCCACGGACAATTGCTTGTTGAATTCTTCGAAGCCGAGGGACGTGCGATGCGCGATCTTCGAAAGCATATGGCTTGGTATTTAAAGGGCTTTAGGGTTCCACGCGAACTAAGAAGCAAATTCGGCATGGTTTCATCTTTAGGCGAATTGGAATGGTTACTAAATCAGTTAGAAGATCAACCATATCCAGGCGAAGTAGCCGAATCGCCTCGTGGTCGTTCATCACATGGTCGCCCAGTTCATCTACCAGATGGCTGGCTAGAAGATCCCTTTGAAATCCCAGCAATCACCATCGATGATTCAGTTTCGGGTGGTTGATTTTGTTCTTACTTTTTAAGATCGCAAAACGATTTTTCTCACTTCTTTTACTACTTGCAATCGTTCTTCCGCTTTATGGTGGTGGCCGAGTTTGGTACACCGCACATAATGCAAAGCCGGTAAAGAGCGATGTGATTGTTGTTCTAGGGGCGGCGCAATATAACGGTCGACCATCAGATGTTTTGGCCGCAAGACTCTTAGAAGCAAAGCGAATCTATAAATTAGGTCTAGCACCAGAAATTATTACCGTGGGTTCTGGAGCGCCGGGGGATCGAACAACCGAAGCTGCAAGTGGACTTGCTTGGTTAACATCAAATGGAATTAAGAAGAAAGTTATTGATGCCATTCCACTTGGCATTGACACTCTAAATAGCACCCGGGCATACATAACAACGATGCGCGTGAAGAAGTTGAAATCGGTAATTATTGTGACGGATGAATATCACTGCCTTCGTGCGATGACGATGGCCCGCGACTTTGGTGTGACCGCTTCATGTGATCCAACTCGAACTGGCCCAGCATCGACCACGACTTCAAGTTTCAATTATTTGGTGCGGGAAACCGGGGCATATCTGGCTTACGTAACCGTAGGTCGCCACGGAATTCACCTATCCGACGTAAAGAATTAGAGTTAGGCCACTATGGTCCTTCGCGCAGCAACCGAACACTCGGGATATTCCGATAGCGATCGCGAACGATTTTTAGACGAACCCGCAAAAAGACTCGGTCGTACCGAATTTGCCCGTGATCGGGCCCGCATCATTCACTCATTCGCACTTCGCCGTTTAGCCGCAAAGACGCAAGTTGCAGTTCCTTGGGCAACAGATTTTCCGCGCACCAGACTTTCGCACTCACTTGAATGCGCACAAGTCGGTCGCGAACTTGGCGCAGCACTTGGTGCCGATCCAGATTTGATGGAAGGTGCTTGTTTAGCCCACGACATCGGCCACCCACCATTTGGTCACAATGGGGAAGAGGCGTTAAATGAAGTTGCCCAAGATTGCGGCGGCTTTGAAGGTAATGCGCAAAGTTTTCGATTGCTAGTTCGCTTAGAAGCAAAGACCGTTGATGCAAATGGAATTTCACTCGGGCTTAACTTAACTCGCGCATCACTTGATTCGGCGACGAAGTACCCATGGCCGCGCTCGGTTAACTTAAATAAATTTGGCGTTTACGACGATGATCTAACCGTCTTTAATTGGGTTCGAAATGGCGCACCTGCCGGAGTTCAATCATTCGAAGCGCAAATTATGGATTGGTCTGATGATGTGGCCTACTCGATTCATGATTTGGAAGATGCGCTTGTATCTGGACAAGTTAAATTGCATGATTTAAATAATGATTTGAGTGAGATTCATAAGATCGCAACAAATAATTACATGTCCGGAATTTCGCTTGCGGAAGCCGAAGATGCACTTAAGAACTTACAACAACTTTCATGTTGGCCTAAGGATTACGACGGTAGCCACCGTGCCCTTGCCCGCCTCAAGGACTTGGCCTCCCAACTTGTCGGTCGTTTTGCACTAGCGGCAGAACGCGAAACACGTGATCGTTATGGCGATGGCGATTTAACTAGGTATCACGCAAACCTTGTAGTCCCTCGCGCCCAAAGAGTGGAAGTTGCATTACTTAAGTCGATAGCTTGGTTCTACATCATTAATGCCGAACACTCTGTAAAGCGTTACGACGATGAACAAATTTTGATTAAAGAATTAGTTGAAAAGGTTTTGAAGAATGCGCCAGAAACTCTGGAATCATTCTTTCTGCAAGATTGGCAACGAGCCACGACCGATCAACAACGCCTGCGCGTAGTTATCGACCAAGTCGCCTCGCTTACCGATCCAGGTGCTCGCGCGCTTCACGCCCGACTAAGATAAGGACTATGGCAACTCCAGGCAGCGGACGTATCCGCGATGAAGATGTCTCTTATGTTCGCGATAACTCCCAAATCGATGATGTTGTCGGAGATTACGTTGCACTAAAGGGTGCCGGAGCCGGAGCGAAAAAAGGTCTCTGCCCATTCCACGACGAGAAGTCACCATCATTTACCGTTACCGCTTCCAAGGGATATTTCCATTGTTTTGGTTGTGGCGTTGGTGGTGATGTAATCGCATTCTTGATGAAGATTGATCACTTAACATTTATGGAAGCGGTCGAAAAATTAGCGGATCGTATGAACTACACCCTTCATTACGATGGCGTTGGATCCGGCCAACCAAGTGGCATCAATCGTTCAAGGTTATTTGCTGCGAATCTAGCCGCCGCAAAGTTTTATCAAGAACAACTAAACCAAATTTCACCAACTGCTCAAGTTGGTCGTGAATTCCTCCAAAAGCGCGGCTTTGATAAAGCTGCGGCCGAACATTTTGGAGTTGGTTACGCCCCTGATGAATGGGATGGCCTCTACAAACATCTAAAGGCCGAAGGATTTACTGATACCGAATTAGCAACCGCCGGGTTAACCAAAGAGGGAACTAAGGGTCCGATCGATCGATATCGAAATCGCTTGGTCTGGCCAATTAGAAATATTAGCGGTGACTATGTTGGCTTTGGTGCGCGCAAACTAGCAAGCGATGAAGTTGATCAGGGTCCCAAGTATTTGAATACTTCTGAAACTCCGATCTACAAGAAATCACAGATTCTCTACGGCCTAGATCTTGCGAAGAAAGAGATCGCAAAGAAGCGCCAAGTTGTAATCGTTGAAGGCTATACCGATGTTATGGCCGCACACCTAGCCGGAGTAACTACCGCGGTTGCAACATGTGGAACTGCATTCGGCGAGGAACACATCAAAGTCATCCGCCAACTCTTGATGGATGATGATTCTTTCCGCGGGGAAGTTATTTTCACATTCGACGGTGATGCCGCTGGCCAGAAGGCTGCGATGAAAGCCTTTGAATTGGACCAGAAATTTGTTACCCAAACCTTCGTAGCCGTTGAACCATCCGGTAAAGATCCATGTGAATTGCGAATGGAATCCGGTGATGTTGCCGTTCGAGACCTAGTTGCACGACGTATTCCACTATTTGAATTCGCGATGCGCACTCAGATTGCAAAGTACGACGTTTCAACAGCAGAAGGTCGGGTTTCGGCGCTAAATGTGGTGGCGCCGATATTGGCGAACATTAAAGATAAGTCGCTACGCCCAGAATATATAAAGTTGTTGGCTGGTTGGCTCGGCTTGGATGTCGAAACCGTTGCGGCAAAGGTAAAGACCAGTGGGTCAAAATCAAGTGCGCCGGTTGAAACCACGGCCGAAAAACCGCGCGAAGAAGTAAATTTGCGCGATCCAATCTTGATGTTAGAACGCGAAGTATTGAAGATTAAATTGCAGTACCCAGATTTGGCCACCGATTGGGCAAACCTTGAAGCCAATTCATTTTCCTATTGGGCCTATCACCAATTGCGCACCGAAATCGATGCCCTTGAAGCTCTTGATGTAAATGAGTTGCTCGCAAAATCACAAAGCGAAGATGTAAAGAGTTTGATCACCGAATTAATGGTTGAACCAATTCGAATCGATCGCGAAATATCCGAGCGCTACACCGTCTCGGTCTTTGCCCGTCTTCGCGAAGTCGCGATCACCCGTTCGATCACGGAATTGAAGTCGACCCTGCAACGCCTTAACCCGGTTGAGAACGAGGCGAAGTACCAAGAAATTTTCGCCGAACTTGTCCGCCTCGAAGCGGCCAAGCGGGTCCAACGCGAACTCTCTGTTGGCGAATTGGGGTAGATCGGGTCGTCATATATGATTGCCCAGAACAATCCCTCATAGCTCAATTGGCAGAGCAGCCGACTGTTAATCGGCAGGTTCTTGGTTCGAGTCCAAGTGAGGGAGCATGGCCAACTACAGCCTTTCGAGGTCCTGGCAATCACAATCTATAAGCACGCGCATCATGCGCCTCTGGCTTGGAATCACTTGGATCTACGGTGGTTGGAATAAAGCAACCGATGCTGGATTTCTAAATGCCGCATCGCCTCATTACATCGGTGCTCAAATTCAAGGATATCTATCGACTTCACCTTTGCGTTTTGTACTAAAGCACATGATCGAACACGCGACCATAATTGGTTGGTCGGTAATGCTTAGCGAATTTGCAATTGGGATTGCACTCCTACTTGGCATCGCGTTAGAACTTGCCGCTTTGGGCGGCTTTGGAATGTCAATCATTCTTTGGTTAACCGCTACTTGGTCGGTAAAGCCATACTTCCTCGGCAGCGACACCGTTTATGCCGTTATGTGGTTGGCGCTCTTCTTTGGGGTCCGTTCAAGTTATCGTGGTGGTCGCGCAGCATCAATAATTCCAAATCTAAAAGATCGTCGTGAACTCTTCCGTCTTGGCGGAGTAGCGGCTGCTGCAGTTGCAGCATCGCTCGCCGGAACAAAGTTCCGTGCAAAGTCCCCAACA